>Ga0137409_10000554_pt1 | contig 41277 bp, 45 predicted proteins | sample CZODoug1_16funga_FD_122059 | JGI IMG/M metagenome (GOLD analysis project Ga0137409, IMG submission 122059) | Vadose zone soil fungal communities from Angelo Coast Range Reserve, California, USA - CZODoug1_16fungal (Hybrid Assembly) | ecosystem: Environmental > Terrestrial > Soil > Vadose zone...
GTCGTCTTGCCGATGCCCGGGCGACCGAGCAGCAGGATGCTCTGGCCGCTGACGACGATGTCGCGGATGATCTCGCCCGTCCCCGTGACAGCGCGACCGACTCGCATCGTCAGGCCGGTGATGCGGCCTGAGCGGTTGCGGATCGCTGAAACGCGGTGCAGCGTGCGCTCGATGCCGGCCCGGTTGTCGTCGCCGAACTGCCCGACGTTGTTGGCGACGTGCTCGAGGTCGGAACCCGACACGGGGTGGTCGGCGAGCAGGACCTCGCGGCCCGGGACGCGAGCCTCCGGCTCACGGCCGAGGTCGAGCACGATCTCGAGCAGCTCCCCCGGGTCGGTGCGCTCGTGCAGCGCGCGGGCGAGGTCGGTGGGCAGCGCGCGGGCAAGGAGCTCGATCTCCTCGTCCCAGCGTCCGCTCTGCACGCGACCGGCCGAGCTGCCTACGCGCTTGATTGGTTGAGCGGTCATCCGAACGACGGCACCAGTCCTTTCTCACGGACCGGCGCGCGGACCGCAAGCTCTTTGACGAGCAGCAGCTGCGTCAACAGCATGCTGAACCCACGCCCGCGCAGGGCGTCGATCATGTGGGAATCATAGTGTCGCAAGCTCGACCAGGCCGGCGCCTCCGACCCCTTCAACAACGAGAGGCCGAAGTCGGCGAGCTCCCCCGGCAGCGGCCCTTCGGGAAGCGCCATGAAGTTGAGTGTGTCGGGACGCGCTCCGGTGCTTCGTTCCGCCTTGACCCACCCGACCACTTCCACGCGATCGACCACGGACTCGTGCTTGTCGGAGCCGCGCGCGGCGAGCCTGCCGCTCCACTCACCCCCGTGCAGCGCCCTCCACTCCCGGTAAGTCGGGGCTTCGAGCTGGGACACTCCTTGCGGAGTCACCTTCCGATAAAGCTGATAGAGCAGCCGGTTGTCTCCGCGCTTGACCGGCCGAATGCCGTCGGGAAACTGCTCTGACCGCATGACCGGCTTGTCCGCGTACACGACCACCTCGGTCGCGTACTGGCGGAACCCGCGCAGCCGGAAAGCGGGCAGCAGCGGGTCGCGCTCGGGCAGCCGAACGAAGAGCCGCAGCGCGCCCTTCTCGAGGGCCTGGTTGGAGAGGTGCTCCACCAGCGCCGCGGCCACCTCATCGGATTCAGCTTCATCCTCCACCTGGAGGTTCAGGACCTGGAGCACCCTCGCGCCTCTCAGGTCGAGGCCCAGCGGCTGGCCCGAGGCCTGGATGAAGCCAACGACCTTTCCGTCCTCTTCGGCGACGTAGATCAGCGTCTCCTGGGATAGAGGCAGCAGCGCCGACAGCGTGGAGCTGAGCAGCGACCACAGCCTCGCCGCCGGCGGCTCTGCCTCGCTCAGCCGGACGTCGGCCGAGCGGTGCATCTCTTCGATCCTGGCGAGGTCCAGCAGGCCGGCGGCGCGCACCTTCACGAGCGCTCCCCCGCGAGGCGTACGAACTCGCGATGCAGGCGCAGGTCGTCGGTGAGCTCGGGGTGGAAGCAAAGCGCCGTTATGCGTCCCTGCCGGACTGCGACTGCGTGCCCGTCGTGTTGCGCGATCACCTCGACCGAGCCTATGGATTCGACCAGCGGCGCCCGGATGAAGACACCGGGAAATGACTTCCCACCAAGATTCTTAACGTTCAGCGCGGCTTCAAAGCTGTCGACCTGGCGGCCGTAGCCGTTGCGCCGAACACCGATGTCGAGCAGCCCGAGACCGCGCTGGTCGGACATGCCATCGACGACTTCGCGGGCGAGCACGATCATCCCCGCGCAGGTCGCGAATGTGGCGAGCCCGCCGGAAATCGCTTCCCTCAGCGGCCCGAGCAGCCCGGTCCGCTCCAGGAGCATCGTCATCGTGGTGCTCTCCCCTCCGGGAAGCACGATGCCGTCAAGGCCGTCGAGGTCTTCACGCGTCCGCACCAATCGCGTGCTAGCACCACTTCGCTTGAGCGCGACCATGTGCTCGGCAAAAGCACCCTGCATCGCGAGGACCCCGATGAGAGGTGATTTGTTTTTGTCGGAGGCGGAGCTACCAGCCTCGGGCAGAGAGGAGCTCATCCTTGGGGATGGTCGGGATATCGAGGCCGTGCATCGCCTTCCCCAGTCCCGTGGAGACTTCGGCCAGCATCTCAGGCTTGTCGTGGTACGTGGTCGCCGCGACGATCGCCTTGGCACGCTTCAAAGGGTCCTCGGACTTGAAGATGCCCGACCCGACGAAGACTCCATCGACGCCGAGCTGCATCATCAGCGCGGCGTCCGCGGGCGTCGCGATGCCGCCCGCAGCAAAGTTGACCACCGGCAGCCGGCCCAGCCGCTGGCAATCGGCCAGAACGTCAACCGGCGCGCCGATCTGCTTGGCTTCGCGGACCAGCTCCGCGCGGTTCATGCCCTGCAGCTTGCGGATGCCGGCGTTGACCGCTCGCGCATGGCGGACGGCCTCGACCACGTTGCCGGTGCCGGCCTCGCCCTTGGTGCGGATCATCGCCGCGCCTTCTGCGATCCGGCGAGTCGCTTCCCCGAGGTCACGGCAGCCGCAAACGAAAGGCACCTTGAACGGGTGCTTGTCGATGTGGTTTTCTTCGTCGGCTGGAGTGAGGACTTCGGATTCGTCGATGTAGTCGATGCCCAGCGCCTCGAGGATCTGCGCCTCGACGAAGTGCCCGATCCGGCACTTCGCCATGACCGGGATGGTGACTGCTGCCATGATCGAGCGGATCAGCTCGGGGTCCGACATGCGGGCCACGCCGCCTTCCTTGCGGATGTCGGCGGGCACGCGCTCCAGGGCCATCACCGCGCACGCGCCGGCCTCCTGCGCAATGCGGGCATGCTCGGCGGTGACGACGTCCATGATGACGCCGCCCTTGAGCATCTGGGCGAGCCCGGCCTTGACCTTGAAAGATCCCTTCACCGACCCGTTTCCATTACGCGCACCGTTGCGTTCGGCCACGATCGGAATTCTACGCCGGGGCTGTGGAACGTCCGGAGGCCTTAGAACGCGCCGGAGCCGGCACTCGCTTCTCTCAGCGCTGCTCTACAGCCGCTCCAGGACCAGCGTCCGCTTTGAGGCGTACTCGCCGTCCGAGAGGACCCCATCCCTGTGGAGCCGGGTGAGCATGTCCATCTCCTCGAGCACGTCGAGCAGCGGGGCCATGGTCCGCCGCGCCAGGTAGGCCTCGGAAGCGGTGCCGGCATCCTCGCCACGCGCGTCGAACTCGCGGATGAAAAACAGCGCTTTGACGGCGGAAAACGGGATCCCGAGCTTGCGAACCGGGCTGTCCGACTGCTCGGCGTGCAGGTGCAGCACGACCCCATAGCGATGCCTTTCGAGCGTGCCGTCGAGGTGGCCGCGCAGGACCTCACCGTCCAGGAACCTGATCGCAACCTTTCGAGTCGGAGTCTCCGAGGCCAGCTCCTGGTCGCGCGGGAGCTCAACCCACTTGACCGCGGTCAGTGGGATCCAGGCGGTCTCGTTGTTCTCGAGACCACCGGCGTCGTCGACCTCGACCAGGAAGTCGGGTTCGTCGAAATCGAGGTCCCGAGCGACTCCTTCGAGGGTCTCGTCGTCGAAAAAGCGGACGACTACCTTGGCCATCTCACACCTACTGTACTAACCCTCATGTCTCCACACTCCTGCGCGCTCGCCGTCTTCCGATGCGTCGGGCGCATTTCATGCACACCGCGAGGTGCTTCCGGACGGCTTCGGCCTGAGTTCGCCGAAGCTTGCCGGCCAGGTACGGGGCCAGCAGGGGTACCGCTTCGTCGTGGCTCAGCTCACCCTCGCCTTCGGCGGCGATGTACTCCTCTTTGAACCTGAGTCGGGCGCGGTAGAGCAGAGTTTCGACCGCGCTCTCCGACATCTTGAGGGTGCGCGCGATCTGCCGGTAGCTCAGGTCCTGCAGCTCGCGGAGCGTCAGCACCAGGCGGTACTTCTCCGGAAGCCGCTGGGCGACCGCCCACACCTGGCGGCGCATCTCGTTTGACTCCTGGACGAGGACCGGGTCGAAGCTCTTGCTGGTCGAGGGCAGGTTGGCGAGCAGCTCCCCCGCCTCCTCTTCGACTCCGTCGTCGGCCCGCAGGTCGCGCTGGCGGCGCCGAAGCTCGTCGAAGCAGAGGTTCCGAGCCACCGTGTGGACCCAACCGCCGAAGTTGAACGAGTCGTCGACCCGGTCCATCATCCGAAGCGCCTTCATGAAGGTCTCCTGGGCGATGTCCTCGGCCAGGAGAGCGTCGCCCAGCTTCCGGCGCACCAGGCGATAGATGGACGCGACGTATCGCCGGTGAAGCTCCTCGAACGCGTGAATGTCACCGTTGCGGTAAGCCTTGACGAGGTCGACGTCGGAAGGTTCGAGGCCCTCTTTAGTCGGCGGCTCTTTTTCGTCTATTCCCAACCACGTTCCCGGCAGGCCCGTACGGTGGCCCTGGTCAGCATTTCGGCGGCGTCTAGCATGAGCTGCTGCAGATTTTCACCTTCCTCTTCGAGCGTCACGATCGAGCTGACTCCCAGCTCGCTCAACGCCTCCCAGCCGGGGCCTTTGGTCCCGGCGATCAAGAGAACCGGGATTCTAGCCGCTTTTCCACGCCTTGCCACCTCTCCAGGTGCTTTGCCGTAAGCAGTCTGGGAGTCGGCCCGTCCTTCGCCCGTGATGACCAGGTCGGCGCCCTTGAGCTTTTGGTCGAAGCCGCTGGCCTCGACGACCAGCGCAGCGCCCGGCAGCAGCTGGGCATCCAGGAACGCGATCAACCCTGCTCCTGTGCCTCCCGCCGCGCCCGCACCCGGGATCTCCGCCACCCGTTTGCCGAAATCCAGCTCGATCACTTCGGCCAGGTGCCCCAGCGCCGCGTCCAGCTGCCTGACTGTCAGCGGGTCCGCCCCTTTCTGCGGCCCATACACGTAGCTCGCCCCCTCCGGGCCGGTCAGCTGGTTGGTGACGTCGCAGGCGACCATCACCTTCACCGAGCGCCAGCCGGGATCCAGCCCGGATCCGTCGATTCGATCGAGTCGCGAAAGCGCCGAACCGCCGCGTGGAAGCTCGCGCCCGGCACTGTCCAGGAACCGGTACCCTAGGGCGCTGGCCATGCCGGCGCCACCGTCGTTGGTGGCCGACCCGCCGATGCCGGCGATGATCGATTTGGCCCCGGCCTGCCTTGCCGCTTCCAGCAGCTGACCGAACCCATAGGTCGAGGTCTTTCGCGGGTCGCGTCGGGCAGGCTGGATGAGCTCGAACCCGCTGGCTGATGCGAGCTCGACCACCGCGGTCGAGCCATCGTCAATCAGCCCGAAAGGCGACAACACCGGGTCCCCCAGCGGACCCTCGACGTTTGCCCAGCGGTAGATCCCGTTGCGCGCGGTGACCAGCGCTTCGACTGTGCCGTCGCCGCCGTCGGCGACCGGGATTTCAACGACCTCCGCGTCAGGAAAGACGTCGCGCACTCCCCGGGCGATGGCAGTCGCCGCCTGGGTAGCCGAGAGGCTGCCCTTAAAGGAGTTAGGAGCAACGACGACTTTCATGGAGAGGGAACTGAGCCCCGCGGCTCAGTAGACGGGAATCGTCCAGTCCTTGAACTTCGGTGAGTCGCCACGCACGGCGCCGAAGTAGATGTTCTGCAGTTCCTGCGTGAACTCACCGACCTTGCCGTTCCCGACCGGGCGCCGATCGACCTCGACCACCGGCGAGATCTGCGCGCCGGTGCCGCAGAGGAGCAGCTCTTCACATGTGTACAGCTCGGTGCGGTCGATCGACCGCTCCAGCACCGGCAGACCGAGCTCTTCCTTGATGAGGTTGATGATCAACGTCCGCGTCACGCCTTCGAGGATGTCGTCGGTGACCGGAGGCGTGATGAAGGCGCCATCCCTGAACATGAAAAGGTTCTCCGCCGAACCTTCGGAGACGTGCCCGTCGACGGTGAGGACTATGGCCTCGTCAAAGCCTCCTTCGACAGCCTCCGACTTGGCCAGTGCCGACTGGGCGTAGGAACCCGTGATCTTGGCGCGCGCCGGCAACGACTGGTCGGGGACCCGCCGCCACGTGCTGACCATGCAGCGAATGCCATCGTCGATCTCGACGTAATTGCCAAAGGGGACGGCGTAGATGAAAAAGCTGTGGTTCAGGTTGTGCAGGCGGACGCCGATCTCCTCGCTCGAGGTGTAGAGCAGAGGCCGGATGTAGACATCCGACTTGAACTCGTTGCGGCGCAAGAGATCGAGCGTGAAGTTGACCAGCTCCTCTGTCGAGTGCGGCAATGTCATGCGCATGACATTGGCGGAGCGGCGCATGCGCTCGTAATGCGCGGCACCTTGAAGCAGAAAGAGCTGTTCCTTTTTCGGGTTCCAGTAGGCGCGAATGCCTTCGAACACGCCGGTGCCGTAGTGAAGGGCGTGCGTCATCAGGCCCAGCCTGACGTCGTGGTAGCGAGCGAACTCTCCCTCGTGAAAGACCCACGTGTTGGGGTGAAGAGGGGGTTTTTTTGCCACGGTTTTGGACTTCGCTTCCACACTCATCTCGGCCTAAGTGTATGCCGCGACCATTGGTGGAACTGCACGGCGCGCCCAGCTTCTGTTATGAATCCGGACTGTGAGCCTCTACGGCATCATCGCCGACCTCCGCCGGGAGCATCCGACCCCTGCAGCTACGCAAACGCTCGACCTGGTCGTGGCCGAGCTGGGACACACTCGGGACAACCTGAAGGAGGCCGTCGCCAATCTGAGCGCCAAGCCTCTTCCCCCCGGCGGCAAACCGGTGCTCGACGAGCTGGTCGAGCGGGCAAGGCAGGACGGCGTAAACGACCTCGATTACGGCCCGGACCCGTACGACAGCGTCCCTGAGCCGCTCGACGAAGGGACGTTGGGCATCGGTGCGCTGCTCGCGATTTCCTCACTGATCGGAGTTGCCCTGGCGGTCGCCGCCGTCGTGGTCGGAGTCAACGCGATCCTCCAGACCGGCAGTGGCTGAGTTCTCGTTCGACGTCGTCTCAGAGTTCAACACTGCTGAGCTGACCAACGCGCTCGACCAGGCGCGCCGCGAGGTCGGTACGCGCTACGACTTCAAGGACACGGCGACGGTCTATGACGACCACGAGGGCAAGATCCTGATCGAGTCGGCCAGCGAGGAAAGGGCCAAGGCCGCGCTCCAGGTCCTGCGCGAGAAGGCGGCCCGGCGGCAGCTCTCGCCCAAGCTCTTCAAAGCTGGTGACCCCAAGACCGTCGGCAAGGGTCGCGGACAGATCGAGATTGTGCTCAATGCCGGTATCACGGACGACATCGCACGGGACCTGCGGAAGCGGATCCAGACCGTCACCCCCAAGGTGCAGGTGCGCATCCAGGGGGACCAGCTGCGAGTCGTCAGCAAAGACAAGGACACGCTCCAACTCGTGATCAAGGCGCTGCGCGAAGCCGAGGACATCCCCGTCCCACTCCAGTTCACGAACTACAGATAGCCGTTTCGAGGCCCTGCTAACTTCCCGTTCGAAGGACCATTGAGCCTGTGCTGGTAATTCCTGCCATCGACATTCTTGGCGGACGTTGCGTGCGTTTGGTGCGGGGGGACTTCGAGCACCCGAAGGTGTACTCCGACGATCCGGCCGACGTCGCTGCCGAGTTTGCGAACGCGGGAGCGGAACGCATCCACGTCGTCGACCTCGATGCCGCGCGCGGATCGGGCGACAACAAGAGCCTGATCCAGTCGATCCTGCGGAGCCTGGAAGTCAAGGTTCAGGTCGCCGGTGGAATCCGCACAGCCGAGACGGTGGACGCGTGGCTGGGCGCCGGAGCCCACGCCGTGGTGATGGGCACGGCCGCCGTGCGCGACCCGCGCCTGCTCGAGCGTTGCACGCGCCGGCATCCGGCGCAGGTGCTGGCCGCCCTCGATGTGCGCAACGAACAAGCTGCGGTGAGCGGGTGGACCGAGACCGAGCCGGTCATGATCGGGTCCCTGCTGGGCAGGTGGGACAGCCTGCCGCTGGCGGGCGTGGTCCTGACCTCCATCGACAAGGACGGAACCCTCGGAGGCCCGGATCTCAAGACGCTCGCCAGGGCGCGCGCGATGACCAGCCTGACCCTGCAGTACTCGGGCGGGGTCACCACGCTCGAAGACATCGCCAAGGTGGCCGCCGCCGGGGCGCAAGCGGTGATCCTCGGCAAGGCTCTCTACGAGGGTCGCATCACCCTGGAGCAGGCGCTCGCGACGTGAAGCGATTCCGGGTCCTACTCCTGGTGGCGCTCGTCGCCGTCGCCTGCGGCGGGCGCGATGCGCCGGACGACCAGGCGCTCCACCAGGACATCGTCAACGACACCAACGGCGCCGAGGTGACCTTCGATGCGACTGTGATCAACGACCCCGTCGACTCCGGCGGTCATGAGCGATTCGAGGTCAAAGCCCCGACTGGCGAGACGCTCGAGGTCGACCACAACACCACTCTCGCGCCGGCGGTCCCTGCGCACGCCGGCGACCACCTGGTGATTCACGGTCAGCTCTACATCGACCCCGGGCCGAAGCTTGGCGTTCACTGCACCCACGCCCACACGTCGAGCGGCTGCCCGAGCCCGGGCTGGATCATGCTCGGCGACAACTACTACGAGTGACCGGACTTAGTTTCGGCGGAAAGGTGTCAGTGACCTTCGGCTCGTTGAGCCGCGATTACGACGAGCTCGATAAGTTGGTCGCAATCGTCCATCGCCTCCGCAACCTCGGCGACCTCTGGCGACTCCATCTCGTACATGCCCCGATCGCGCATCCGTCGAAGCGACCCGATGCGCGACATGAGTGCGTCAGACGCAAGTAGAAGCCGTGCGGCGTCGACGGCAACCCTGTGATGGCCCATGCGGTTCGTTACGCGATAGCCGGCAATAGCCAAAGCCGCTGTCAGCGTCGGAAGGGCGACTGCATCCCACGCCAAAAGGAGAGCGCTTTTGGGGTCCTTGCTCGCGATCGATCGACAGGTACCAAGCGATCGACGTGCGTCTGCCAGTAGTGCGCTCGCCTTCGCGGCATCGCGCTCGATCGGCTCGAGTTCCTGGCGGTCGGCCATGGCCTTGAGTTCCTCAGCCGCACCCATTCAGAAGGCGATCTCGCGGCCCGTCACGTGGACCATTGGTTTCCCGAGGACTTGTCGCCAGAACGAATCGCTTCTACGCCGCTCCCGCAGTTCGGCCTCGGTCTTGGTTACGACATTTACATCCCGGCCGATGGTGCGCTCAACCGCCGCAAGCTGTTCGGAGAGCGCCACCCGGTCGGGGCGACCAATGACAAGGAGGTCGACATCGCTCCGAGCGGTATCTGTTCCGGCTGCGTGGGACCCAAATATGTAGGCGGCATCCAATCCCGGCAATCCTTCAATCGCCTTTCTAATCAAACCCTCGACGCCTATCGTCTTCTGGACAAGACCGCGAATCTCGCCAAGCAGGGGGGACTTCTCGTTGACGGAGTACACAAGGGAACGCCCAACCGTTTGGGTCTGCAGAATCCCGAGTCTCGCCAGCTCAGAGAGTTCACCACCTACTGAGGGCGCAGATGCATTCACTCGTCGAGCCATTTCGCGCACGTGAGCGGACGTGCCAGGCCGGGCGAAAAACTCGAGCAGAATCCGATCGCGCACTCTGGAGCGTCCGAAAAGAGACATGTAAGGGAAATCCTAACATATGTAAGGTATCGCCTTACATGTGCCGTCCCTTGGGCCGACCGACCTCCCGTTTAGGTCCTGGCCTTCGGTGGCTTTCGCGCGACCATCCATGTGGTGGCCTGAGCCACAGGTCGGACCACGATCTCGTCGATGTCCACGTGGGGAGGCCGCGTGACCGCGAAGATCACGCATTCGGCGATGTCTTCGGCTGACAGCGGCTTCAAACCCTCGTAAACGGCCTTGGCGGCCTTGCGGTCGCCGTGGAACCGCACGACGCTGAACTCGGTCTCCACCAGTCCGGGGTCGATCTCTGTGACGCGGATTGGTTCCCCGTTCAACTCGAGGCGCAGCGTGCGGGTGATCGCCCGCACCGCATGCTTCGCGGCCGTGTACCCCGCGCCGCCCTTGTAGGTCTCGAAGCCCGCGATCGATCCGATGTTGACCACATGCCCGTGCTTCGCCTTGCGCAAAAGTGGGAGGCATGCCCGCGTCATCCACATCAGGCCGAGGACGTTGACATTCCACATTCCGATCCAATCGTCGTCCACGGCTTTTTCGATCGGCGCCAGCCCGAGTGCGCCACCGGCGTTGTTGACCAGCACATCGATCCGGCCGAACTTTGAAGACACCTCACGCACGAACGCATCGATGCTTTTCTTGTCGGTGACGTCAAGCGCCAACGCCAGGCCTTCCTCGCCCGCAACCCGCTTGAGACGGTCGACCCGGCGCGCTCCCACAACGACCTGGAAGCCGCGCCGCCCCAGCGCCACCGCAGTCGCTGCGCCGATGCCCGACGAAGCACCTGTGATGACCGCAACGGGTGTGGATTTGCGCAGGTCTCCCGACTCCCATAAGAAAACGCCGGCGATGCCGTCAAAGCGTAACCTAGGGAAAATGCTGGAGGTCCTCGTCGGGTTGGTGGTCGGCCTCCTGCTACTGGCGGGAGTCCTGGTCATGCTGGGACCGAATCTCGCCGGCGCGATCCGGCGCGTGCGATCGATGCGGCCCACCAAGGTGCCGGCGGTTTTTCAGAACCGGCAGCCCGAGGTCGCGACGCCCGGCCTGAACCCCAAGACCCAGCGCGTTGTCGTGGCAGCCGCCCGCCTGTCGAACTGGCTGCGCGCGCATGGTCACGACGATCTTTCGCGCGAGCTTCGGGGCAGCGCCGCGCGGTTGACCAGCAATGAGCCGGTCGCCCTCTACGCCCTGCAGTCGGTGCTCCGCAAGGTGCGCGGGCTCGAGGTCGAGGAGAGCTCGGAGGAGCGGTTGAAAGCCCTCACCACGGAGCTCAGGACGGCGGTCCAGGACCGCTTCGAGCAGCTCGAGCTGCTGCCCTTCAAGCGACCGTAGACACCGGTTACGCCGGCCGGTAACCATCCGCCCCTGGCGCCGTTCTAACCAAACACACACATCATCAGGGAGGTGGTCGCCGGCGCCATCGAGCACTGCCAGCTCGGACTCAACAGGGGGTCATCGTTCTTGTAACAACGGAGTCTCAACGATGTTTGCACGACGTCTCGCATTGGTCTTTTCCATCGTTATCTGCGGTTCGCTTGCGCTGGCCACCGCTGCTGTCGCAGCGGGAATCATGGGGCCGGGCAAATACACGTTCCACAGCACCGGCGCAAATGCGTTTTTCGGTATGGGCAAGAAGGGCGGACCGCCGTCGCCTTCGTGGAGCGTCTCGGTCAACCAGGGCCTCAACTCGTTCAAGCCCATGCACCCGAATGGGCCGCGCCTGGTCAATGACAGCACCATGGTCTACCTCACCGCGTTCGACGCTTTGGGCAACGGTGGCTTCGGATGCTTTGTGATTCCGAACGGCAATTTCACGGTGAGCCGGGATCTTCAGACCGCTGCGCTGCATACCACCCTCACGGCTGACGAGGCATGCCCCGGCTACGGGACGCCCGTCGGCGGAAGCAAGGAGGTGATCTTCGCCGGTGGCAACGGTGGGCTCGCCCTGCCCATCAGGGTCGACGTGACCTGGAGCGCCAGCGGCGCGGTAACGACCTTCAAGAATTCGTTCAGCCTGCAGTGCCTCGACTACAACGAGTCCGGCAGCAGCAGCAACCTTTCGACAGGCGCGGGCGCCTCAGGGTCGGTCTCCATCCTCACCGGAGGGTTCACGAGCGATTTCGCGGACGTTATCTCAACCGACGGAAAGCTCGACCTTCGAGGAGTTCCCCCGTCCGCCTGCTTCGGTTACTGAGTTAGTTATGAGAGGGAACCCGGATGGTTCCCTCTCATCGCCCGGTCGCTTCGCGACGGGGCCCCGGCCCTTCTTGCCTTCCGACTTGTGTTTGACGAATTGATAGGGCCGGCGCTCTCTTTCCGGTGAATCGACCAAGTCGCGGCCGGCGTGAACCCGGCCGCCAAGGCGAAGTCAGCAACACCTCACGGCCGGCGCGCCACGGCCCTTCAGCCGCGCGCCGGTCGCTTCTTTCCTTCGGCTTTTCGCTCGAAAACCAGGTCGCCGAAGGTAACGGTCGGCTCCTCGGGCTGAAACTCGTCAGCGCGCTCGTTGTAGTCCTTGAAGCCCGGATCCTCGTCGTGCTCGTGATGCGCGTGCTCGTCTGCGGTCACGACCTGAAGCACATAGTCCTGGATGCCTTCTGATTGCAGGGCGCTGTAGCGACAGCGGATGAGGCGCGCCTCGACGAATCGCCCGCGCGCGGTGTAGTCCTCCCAACGCTTGAGCTCCTCGCGCTCAAAGAGCTGCTCGAAATCTCTGGCGCGGTCGGCGGCGATGTGCAGCACGATGGTCGTGTACTCGCGTGACATTGCTTACGAGCTCCCTAAGAATGTCCTTAGACAGGGGCCCTGGAGAGGCTTTCGGGATTCATGGCAGCCGGCAGGATCTGTTCTGACGGTGAGGTGAGGCAGAACTCCGGCGACGGCCCCAGGACCATCATCCTGCGCCACAGCGTGACCTCAGCTCGATCGGTCCAGGGCTTGAGCCGCTCGTATAGCTCCGGATAGGTCACGCCGGCGGGTTTGGAGAACCGGATCTCGAACCCCGATTCGACGCCTGCGCGTCCGGAGACGAGCGCGAGCAGCTTGCCCGCCCCGTCCGCGGACATGTGCGCCACCGCGTCATGCACCGACCTCGCCACGTTGACGGCGGCCTCGTTCAGGTGATCCAGGGCCGCCGAGCTTTCGACGAGATACCAGTCAGCGTAGCCCCCGCCGATGCGATAGGTGCTGGAGCCGATGAACCCCGATGGCGGCGCTCCCGTCAGAGAGTTGTGAAATCTGCGCAGCGCGGCCTCGTAAACCGGCGTTTCGACCCCGGGTGCGGGCCGATGAAAGAAGACGTATGCGAGCAACCTACTCTTTCTTTTCTTGCGGCTTGGGGCCCTTGCCTGACTCGACGTACTTCTTCAGAGCTTCCATGTTTTGGCGAATGCCGGCCGCGTACTGGCCCGCGAGCAAGCCGCCCGCAAAGCGCAGAAGGCCGCCCAGCTCGTAGTCCATCTCGTACACGACGTGCGTGACGCCCGCTTTGTTTTCGGCATACGTGTAAGACCACGTGCCCTTCAGCGGGCCGCGAATGAACTTGCCGGCGCAGCGTTTCGGCTTTGTGTAAACGGTCTGCTCCACCTCGAGCTTTTCCTTCAACCCGCCCGGTAGATCGAGGTGGTAGCGGTAACGGGTGCCCGTGCCGGGGGGCCCGTCGTCGAGCTTTTCGATCCTGGCCACGTTCGACGACCATTTCGGCGCGTGGACCGCGTCCTCCTGGACTACCGCCCAGACGCGTGAGGCAGGTGCTTTGATGTCGACCGTCTCGCGCATCTTCGTCACCCTGCGATGATCCCACCAAGTGGCCGACGTCGTACCCCCGCAGATGCTTGGCGCGCTGCGATATCGAAACTTCCGGCTCTTCTTGACCGGCCAGGTCATCTCCACGGTCGGGACCTGGATGCAGAGCGTCGCGATGCCGTGGCTCGCCCTTCAGCTGACCCACAGCGGCCTCCTGGTCGGCCTGGTGCTGGCCGCCCAGTTCCTGCCGATCCTTGTGGGTGGGCCGCTCGGTGGAATGGTCGCCGACCGCTACCGCAAGCGAAGCGTGCTGGTCGTGACGCAGGCGCTCTTCATGGTCCCGTCCTTTGCCCTCTTCGCAGTCAGCGCTACCGGTCACGCCCAGTACTGGATGATCATCGTCGCCGCCTTCGCCACCGGCACCATCAACCTGTTCGACGTTCCGGCACGCCAGGCGTTCGTCATCGAGATGGTCGGCCGCCACGACCTGATGAACGCAATCGCACTCAACTCAACCGTCTTCAACGCCTCAGCTGTGATCGGACCCGCGATCGCGGGTCTCCTGATCGGGGCTGTGGGCGTCCCCATCTGCTTTCTCGCCAACTCGCTCAGCTACGTGGCGGCGATCGTGGCGCTCCTGCTCATGCACGACCTGCCCGGCATGGTTCCATCTCACCAACAGCTGCCATTCCTCACGCGCCTTGCCGAAGGAGCCTCCTACGCGCGCCACGAGCCGGTGGTCGGGATGCTGCTGCTCGCCGTCGCGGTGTTCTCTCTGTTCGCCATGAACAGGTTGACGCTCATGCCTCTCTTCGCCGACCAGGTGCTTCACGTCGGAGCTGAGGGCTTCGGGCTCCTGCTCGGCTCGATGGGGTCGGGAGCTCTCGCTGGCGCATTGACGCTCGCTTTCTTCCCGAGCTTCGGCGCGAACCCGAGACGCCAGCTGTGGATGGCGGTCATCTGGGTCGCTGCGCTGCTCGAGTTCTCCATCTCGCGTGTGTTCGTGCTCTCGTTGGCCGCGCTGTTCGTCGCCGGTTACTGCCAGATCTCGTTCATTGCGACCGCCAACGGCCGCATCCAGGCCATCACGCCCGATCACCTGCGCGGCCGCGTGATGTCGCTCTATGCCCAGGCGCTGATGGGTGTCGGCCCGCTGGGCGCGATCCAGGCCGGCGCCCTGGCCACGCGATTTGGCGCACCGATTGCGATGGCGACCGGCGCGGTCGTCGCAGGAGTGGTCATCCTCGGGATCTCGCTCGTTCGGCCGCAGGTGTTTGCCCCGGTCAGCGGCGCTCCCGCCGAATCAGTCCCCGGTCCGGATGCCACGATTCGACCACAAGGTGATCCGCCGGGCGCCCCACTCGAATCAGCACCACCTCGTTGATGTCGATCCGGAATTTCTTGAACTTTTCTTCGGGCACCTCGATCGCACGCCCTGCAATCTTGGCGTCGCCCCGCCACGTGGTTGGATCGTCTGTCGGAGGGTCCTCGCTACCACTGTGAAAGGCAACCCGCGCATCACGCTGTAAGTCGCTGAACTTGACCGAGGCGGGCATCATCCCGACGAATACGTCCCCGTGTGAGAACTCCATCTCGATCCCGCTGATACGGGGCGATCCGTCGCGGCGGATGGTGGCCATGGTCTTGTGTTTTTGTGCGTCGAAAACCGCGCGGACCGTCTTGGCAAATTCCGGCTCCGCGGCTTCGATCTCAGCCCAGGACGACACTCAGCCGAGCAGTACCTCGAGCGCGGCCGCGACGGCAAGGCCGGGCACGAGCCAGCGCAGCGCGCGCACGTAGTCGGCCAGCGCGAGGAGGACTCGCGCGCTCCACCCGCCGCGCGGGTCCATGTGTATCGCAGCGGCGCCGATTTGAATCGCCAGGCCGCCGGCAACGATCGCGACGGGGATCTCGACCAGCCCATTCGGAACGATGCCGCTCAACGCGATGGCCCATGACGAAAAGGCGGCCGCGAAGCCGACCAGGAAGCCCGGCGCGAACGTCAGGGCGAAACCGCTCAGGCCGGCAGTGATCACCGCGAGCACTCCAACCAACACGAAGGCAAGAAGGTTGTGGCTGAAGATGGCCGCGAACTCCTCCCACCGGCTGCCACCCCCCGACGTGCTGATGAGGTTGGAGAGGACGGGCCTGACCACCTCGGCGGGAATCGCACTCGTGACACCGGCGAGATATCCGGCGCCCACTCCGACCGGAAACCCGGCCGCGGCGATGAGCATCGGCAGGCGTCGCGTCCAGATGAGGCGGAGGAGGCCCGGGCGATTGTGGAAGCTCCACCGCACCGCGGCGCCGGCGCGATGCAGGGGACGTCGCAGCCCGACCTCGCGCGCGAGCAGCGCCTCGCGCGAGAAGCCGTTGAACCCCATGCGGAGGAGAAGGACCGCGATCACGATCATGATCAGCGCGAATCCCCACAGGTATTCCGGACGCCCGAGGAGGATGAGGGCTGCCTCGACCTGGAGGACGACCGACATCGGCAGGATGATGAATGAGGCCATCACGTTGGCCGCGCGCATCGTGCGCGCGTTGAGGCTGATGATCACAGCGCCGGAGACCATCGCGGCGACCTGGCAGATGGTCGACAGGGCCAGCGCGACAAGAATGTCCAGCGGGAAGTAGCCGAGGCCGGGGAAAACGATCAGGCAGTAGACCAGCAGGCCGCCGTAGCAGAGGGTAAGTGACACGGCGAGCACCGCGACGACCTTGCCCGCGTAGATCTCAGCCTCCTTCAGTGGGGTGGAGAGGAGAACCTCCAGTGTCGTGCGCTCCCTCTCGCCCACGAACGCTTCGAGGGCCAGGACGAGCGAGAAGCTAGCGGGGATGAAGACGACGAAGAACGCGCCCACCAGGGAGAGGCGGTTGACGACCGCGGTCCCGCCACCGAAGTACGCGAGGCCGCGGATGCCGGCCGCGGAGCCGATCGGCACCGCCAGCGTGAGCGCGACCATCGCCGCCAGCAGTCGCAGCTCGCTGATCGCGTCGCGCAGGTCGCGCTTCGCCACGAGCGCCGCCTTATGCCGATCGAGACTCGGCCAGCTCATGGTGGTTCCCCACGATCGCGAGGTAAACGTCCTGGAGCGTCGGCAGCTCGCGCATCTCCATGCGCGTTTTCAAGCCTGAGCGTCGGCGCAGCTCTCCGAGCTCTCCGACGTCGAGTGCAAGCCCGCCCGACATGATCCCGATCTGCCCGGCCAGGCTCTCCGCCTCCTCCATGCTGTGTGTGCAGATCACCAGCGCACAGCCTCCCTTCTGCAGTTCTTTGAGGTAGACCCACGCGCGCCGCGCGCTGTCCGGGTCCAGCGCGGATGTCGGCTCGTCGGCCAGCACCAGCCGCGGGCGATGCAGCGTGGCGCGGATGAGCGCGACCTTCTGGCGCATGCCCTTGGAGAAGGTCCCAAGCCATCGATCTCCTGCGTCCGCCAGGTCGAAGCGATCCAGCAGCTCATCGATTCGGCGCCGGCGAAGGGCGGGCGCGAGGTCGTAGATGGCGCCGAAATGATCGAGGTACGAGCGCGCCGACATCCGCTCGTACAACCCTGGCACTTCGGGCATCAAGCCGACCTTCGCCCGAACTGCTGCCGGGTCTTCGCCGGCGTCGATGCCGTCGACCGTGACCGTGCCGGCGGTCGGCAACAGAACGCCGGCCATACAGCGCAGGGCGGTGGTCTTGCCGGCGCCGTTGCGCCCGAGCAGCACCAGGCACTGGCCCTCCTCGACCCGAACGGTCAGGTTTCTGAGCGCGAGCACCTCGCCGTAACGCTTGGCCAGGTTCCGGACTTCAAGCACGGCTAGTGGATTGTGACGGGATAGCCTGCTTAAGTTGGCGATTTTGACGGCGTCGGGAATCGAGTCTCCGCACTTGGCCCGTACCTGCGAAACGAACGGCGGCCCGTTCGCATGATGGCCGCCAGCGAAGCGATGAACGCAGCCGCACCGGCGAGCAGGACGCCGTAGGTCGGCGCCCCGAAGCCTATGGCGGCGAGTGCCGCGATGGCGCCTCCGACCGAGGCAACGATCACCCCCAGCATTCCAGGCAGAGTGACGAAAGCGTGAAAAATTGTCCCCAGGTTGGGTGCGCTCGCCGGATCGAGGCCAAGCGTATCCAGTGCGCCCGGTAGGTCGTCATATCGGCTCGTTGTGAAGTTCGGCTCGAGCTCGGGATGGAGCTCCAGGTACCCGTGCCTGAGCCGGTTCATCCCGATCACCCATTTGTAGTCGTCGCGGTTGAGCATGAGGAGGCGCTGGACCGTGGCGACGCCAGTGAAGAAGACTACCGTCAGCATGAAAACAGCGACCGATATGAAGGCCGTACCGAAGCGGTCAGCTTGCGCTACCAGGGCCAGCGCGATCACCGCCCCGGAAAGGATGGTCAGGAACATGTTCACCCGGCCGAGCGACTCCTGGTAGGTCAGCGAGCGGGTCGCGAGAAGGCTCCAGTGCTCGGTCGACAGAATCTGGATCTTGATTGCGGCACCGGGTTCAGGTGCGTGAGGCGGAACTTCAATCGCCATGGTGTCTCCTTTTTCGTCAGTCGCGCGGAAGGTAACGAGGCAGGTCGGCGAGCGAGCTGAATCCCTTGGACTCGAAGATGGAGGCGATGCCGTCGTGGACCTCGGCGATAGCGCGGGGGTTGGCGAACGTCGCGGTGCCGACCTGGACCGCGGCGCAGCCGGCGACCATGAACTCGAGCGCGTCCTCCGCCCGCGCGATGCCGCCGATACCGATCACGGGGATCCTCACCGCTCGCGCCGCCTGGTGCGCGAGATGCACGGCGAGGGGGCGGATCGCCGGGCCGGACAGTCCCCCGGTCCGGAAGCTGAGCCGCGGCTTGTAGGCGTTCAAGTCGATCGACATGCCGACGAAGGTGTTGATCGCGCACAGCGCGTCGGCGCCCGCGGCCTCGACCGCGCGCGCGATGACACCGATGTCGCTGACCATCGGGGTGAGCTTCACCCAGACCGGCAAGCGCGTCCGCCTGCGCACGGCTTCCGTCACCGCGGCCGCCGCGCGCGGATCGTTGCCGAAGTAGAGCCCGCCTTGGTCGACATTCGGACATGAGATGTTGATCTCGAATCCAGCCACCCCGGGCACGCCGTCCAGCCGCGCGGCGAGCTCTCCGTACTCGGCCGCGGACTCGCCGTTGATGTTGACGAATACCGGGAAATCCCATCCCGCCCACCTGGGCGCGTAGTCGCGGATGAGAGCCTCGACGCCCGGCCCCTGCAAACCGATCGCGTTGAGCATCCCGCTGGGGGTTTCGGCAATGCGCGGCGGAGCGGTGCCGTCGCGCGGCCGCAGGAAGATGCCCTTCGACACCATCCCGCCAAGCGCTCGCCGCTCCAGCAGGGGGACCTCCGTCCCGTAACCGAAAGTTCCAGATGCGGCGAGCACCGGCCCGCGAAGCTTTACGGCACCGACCGAAACCGACATGTCGACGCTCATGCCCTTACCGCGTAGCTCAGGTGTGATGGCAGCGAAGGCCAGTCGACGCCAGCCGCACGGTAAACCGGACCTTCCTTGCAGGCCCGGTCGTAGCCGCCGCCTGTGAGGGGCACCGCACAGCCGAGGCATACACCGGTTCCGCAGCCCATGTAGGTCTCGACGGCAACCTGCGCATCAGGCCAGCGATTCGCCACCGCCGCCAGCATCCGGTTGGGCCCGCACGCCAGGACAAGATCCGCGTCGGGGGCGGCCGCCACCGCGTTGCCGGTGAAGCCTTTCGATCCGTCGTCTGTCGCCCAGATGACTTCGTGTCCATCGGCCTCAGTGCAGAGCTCGTCGCTGCTGCGCGCGCCGTGGACCCAGGTCAGGTGCATGCCCCGTGACCTCGCCTCGCCGGCGGCCAGCGGCATGGGCGCCACCCCGAGCCCTCCGCTGATCAGCACGATGCTTTTCGGCCCGGCGCTCAAGTCGAAGCCGTGCCCCAGCGGCCCAAGGCAGCTCAAACGGTCCCCTGCGCTCATGGCCAGGAGCTGGGAGGTTCCTTCCCCGACAGCCTTCAGGACGATCTCGATCCGGTCTCCATCGACGCGGTAGACCGAGAAAGGACGGCGCAGCAAGGGTCCTGGCGACCAGCCCAGGTTGACGAACTGGCCGGCGCGCACCGACGCGGCGATTTCAGGAGCTTCAATCGAGATGACGAACATGTCGCGAGCGACCCGGCGCTGGCCGCCTAGGGCGCCGTCAAGCAGGAACACCCGCCCTCCATTCGTCGATCGTCCGCACCTCCATCTCGCGCGAGGCCGCCACGGCGGACTCGAGCAGGGCCGTGGCCGTGTCGAGCGATGTGAGGCAGGGAATGCGCCGCTCGACAGCCGCACGCCGGATCTCGAAGCCATCCTTGAAAACCGGTCCGCCCACCTCGCCCGGCTCGGCGTAGACGTTCGACATCGTGTTGATGACGAGGTTGACCTGTCCCTGTGTGATGGCATCCAGCACGGTCGGTCCTTCCTCGCCGATCTTCGCTACCACGCGCGGCGAGAAGCCGGCGTGCCGGAGCGCCTTCGCCGTGCCTTCGGTCGCCACCATCGACCACCCCAGCTGGACCAGCCGGGAGACGATCGGAAGAAGCTCGGGCTTGTCGACGTCGGCGATGGTGAGGAGCGCAGAGCCCCCGCGCTCGATGTGCATGCCGGAGGCAGCAAAGGCTTTACGCAGGGCTTCGTTCAGTGTGTTCGCGATCCCGATCGCCTCACCCGTCGATTTCATCTCGGGTCCGAGATAGGAGTCGACCGCGGGCAGCTTGTTCATCGAGAACACCGGTGCTTTCACCGCGACCAGGTCCTTGGGTGGCACAAGCCCGGTGGACCATCCCATGCTCTCGAGCTTCTCGCCGAGCATGACGCGCGTGGCCAGCTTGACCATCGGCACGCCCGTGACCTTGGACAGGAAGGGGACGGTCCGCGAAGCGCGGGGATTCACCTCGAGTACGTATACGTGGCCGCGGTGAACTACGAACTGCACGTTCACGAGGCCTCGCAGCCGCAAGTGGCGGGCGATCTTCACCGTGTACTCGATCACGTGGTCGAGCTCGGCCGGTTCCAGGCCCTGCGCGGGGTACACCGCGTATGAGTCGCCTGAGTGCACGCCGGCGCGCTCCACGTGCTGCATGACGCCCGGGATGACGACGGTCTCGCCGTCGGTGATGGCGTCAACCTCAACCTCGGTGCCCTGCAGGTACTTGTCGACCAGCACCGTGCCCCTCGGCATCGCACCGATCGCCCACACCATGTAGCGTCGAAGCTCCTCGCGGTTGCGCACGATCTCCATCGCCCGGCCGCCGAGCACATATGAGGGCCTGACCAGGACCGGGTAACCCGCTCGCTCCGCGATCGCTGCCGCTTCCTCGACCGTGGTGGTGGTGCCGCCGACCGGCTGCGGGATCCCGATGGCGTCAAGCGCGGCGGCGAAGGCGCGCCGGTCCTCGGCCAGGTCGATCGCTTCGACGCTCGAGCCCATGATCGCGATGCCGTGCTGGTGGAGCGGCTCGGCGAGGTTGATCGCGGTCTGGCCGCCGAACTGCACGAGCACTCCGGCGACGTGCTCGACCTGTGCCACGTTCAGGGTGCCGTCCAGGTCCAGCGGATCGAAGTACAGGCGATCTGAAGTATCGAAGTCTGTCGAGACCGTCTCCGGGTTGGAGTTCACCAGCACGGCGCGCACCCCCGCCTCGCGGAGCGACCAGGCCGCGTGCACGGAGCAGTAGTCGAACTCGATTCCCTGTCCGATGCGGATCGGCCCAGACCCGACGACGAGAGCGCTGCGTGCATCGACGGCGGCGCTTTCGGTTTCCTCCTCCCAGCACGAGTAGTAGTAGGGCGTGGCTGCCTCGAACTCGGCTGCGCACGTGTCGACCAGCTTGTAAGTTGGTGTCGAGCGCTCCACCTGGTCGCCGCGCAGCGCGGCGATCATCGCGTCGGAGAAGCCGGCGCGCCTCAGCTCGCGCACGTCTCCCTCCACCTCCAACCGGGTGATGTTGGCCATCCGGTCGATGAACCAGCGATCGATGCCGCTGCGCTCGGCGAGCGACTCGGAAGTCGCACCGTTGCGCAGCGCGTTCAGCAGCGCGAACAGGCGCCGGTCGTTGGGCTGATCGATGGTGTCGCTTCCCAGCTCCCAGGTGGCCGGCGGCTTCTGCTCCAGCGAGCGCATCGCCTTGACCAGCGCCGCCTCGAACGTGCGCTCGATCGCCATCACCTCACCGGTCGAGGCCATCTGCGTGCCGAGGCGACGGTCGCCGGCGGGGAACTTGTCGTAAGGCCAGCGCGGGATCTTGACCACGCAGTAGTCCAGGGCGGGCTCGAACGCGGCGAACGTGCGGCCGGTGACCTCGTTGCGGATCTCCTCCAGGCGCCGGCCGACCGCGACCTTGGCCGCGACGCGGGCGATCGGATATCCCGTCGCCTTCGAGGCGAGCGCCGATGACCGGCTCACACGTGGATTGACCTCGATCACGAAGTAAGTCGAGCTCTTCGGATCCAGGGCGAACTGCACGTTGCATCCGCCTTCGATGCCGAGCGCGCGGATGATGCGGATCGCCGACGAGCGAAGCATCTGGTGGTCCCGATCGCTCAGCGTCTGGGCGGGCGCGACCACGATGGAGTCACCCGTGTGCACCCCCATCGGGTCGAGGTTTTCCATGTTGCAGACGGTGATGCACGTGTCTGCGGCGTCACGCATCACCTCGTACTCGATCTCCTTCCATCCCCACAGCGAGCGCTCGATGAGGACCTGGTGAATCGGTGAGGCGCTCAGCCCGCCGATGGCGATGCGCTCGAGGTCTGAGTCGTTGGTGACGAAGCCGCCGCCGGTGCCACCCAGCGTGTAAGCGGGCCGGATGACCAGAGGGAGGCCCGTGGCTGCGGCAAACTCGCGCACCTCCACTACCGACTCGCACACGCGAGAGACCGGAACCGGCTCTCCAATCTCCTGGAGCATCTCCTTGAAGGCCTGCCGGTCCTCCGCTTTGCGGATCGTGTCGATGCCCGCGCCGAGCAGCCGGACCTGGTACCGGTCGAGCACTCCGGCAGCCGCAAGCTCGGTGGCAAGGTTCAATCCGGTCTGGCCGCCGAGCGTCGGCAGCAGAGCGTCTGGACGCTCGCGCGCGATCACCCGCTCAACGGCTTCGACCGTCAGCGGCTCGAGGTACACGCGATCGGCGACGTCCTCGTCGGTCATGATGGTGGCGGGGTTGGAGTTCACGAGCACGGTCGTGATGCCCTCCTCGCGCAGCGCTTTGCAGGCCTGCGTGCCGGCGTAATCGAACTCGGCCGCCTGTCCGATCACGATCGGTCCGGAGCCGAGGATCAAGACTTTCTTGGGCTTCGGTGACTGGGTCGCTCCTCCCACCGCCCTCATGACCGGGCGCCGGTCGCGAACCATCTCGACGAAGCGGTCGTACAGGTGCTGGTTGTCCTGAGGCCCAGGGCAGCCCTCGGGGTGGTACTGGACGCTGAACACGGGCAGCGTCCGGTGGCCCAGGCCCTCCACCGAACCATCGTTGAGGTTGCGCTGCGAGACGAAGAAGTCGCCGGCGGGGATGGAGTCCGCGTCGACCTGGAACTCGTGGTTCTGGCTCGTGATGTGAACGCGCCCGGTCTCGAGGTCTTTGACCGGGTGGTTGGCGCCGTGGTGCCCGAAGGGCAGCCGCGACGTGCTCGCGCCCGCGGCCCGGCCCAGGATCTGGTGGCCGAGACAGATGCCGAACGTGGGGATCTCCCCGACGGCGCGTCGCGCCAGCTCGACCGGCCCCTTCAGCACGGCCGGGTCACCGGGTCCATTCGAGAGGACCAAACCGTCTGCGCCAGTCGCTGCGACATCTGACCACGAGGCGGTGTGCGGCAGCACGACGACCCGACAACCGCGCTCGCGCAGCGAGCGCAGGATGTTGGCCTTGACGCCGTAATCGACGACCGCGATCGAAAGCCCGGCCCCGTCCGCCCGCTGCTCGTGACGCAATTCCGGCGGCAGGCCCTCGAGCCATTCCTCGCGCAGCGTGCGGGAGGTTTCAGCCACGAGGTCCTGCTCCGCGATCGGGGTGACCCGTCGCGCGGCGTTGGCCAGCTCCGCGAGGCGGGCCGGACTCGGCGCTTTCGACTCGTGCGTCAGGACGGCTCGCAGCGCTCCATGAGTCCGCAGGTGCCGAGTAAGGGCTCGGGTGTCGATCTCGGTGATCGCCGGCACCCGCCATCGCCTCAGGTACTCGTCGAGCGAGGCTTCGCTCGAGTGGTGGCTCGGGACAGGACAAGCCCAGCGCACGATCAGCGAGCGCGCCCACGGCCGCGACGATTCCGCGTCCGCGTCTCGCACTCCGTAGTTGCCCTGCAGCGGGTAGGTCATGCACACCATCTGGCCGGCGTACGAGGGGTCGGTGAGCACCTCCTGGTAGCCGGTCATCGCGGTGTTGAAGACGACCTCGCCCTCGCCCACGACGTCAGCGCCCAGCGCTTCGCCGGCGAAAGCCCTGCCGTCCTCGAGCACCAGGGCAGCGAAGCGTTTCTTAGCCGGCAACGATCACCGCCTGGTCGATCCCGTCTTCCTCCGTGGTCAGCACCTCGATCCGTTCTGCGTCCGATGTGGGCACGTTCTTGCCCACGTAATCCGGCCGGATGGGCAGCTCGCGATGGCCCCGATCAACGAGCACCGCCAGCTGGACGGCCCGCGGGCGTCCGAAGTCCATCAGCGCGTCCATCGCCGCGCGCGCCGTGCGGCCGTGATGGATCACGTCATCGACGAGGACCACGACCTTGCCGTCGATCTCGGGCACGCGCGAGGTCGAGCGATGAGCCGGCTCGCGCAGGTGGCGGTCGTCCCGGTGCTGGCTGACGTCCAGGGAGCCGACCGCGACCGGCGACCCTTCGAGCTCCATCAGCTTGGCGGCCAGGCGGGCGGCGATGTGATCGCCCTTCGCCACGATGCCGATGAGGACGACATCCTCAGTGCCTCGATTTCGCTCCACGATCTCGTGCGCGATGCGTGACAGCGACCGGCGGATCTGGTCCGCGTCCATCACCGTCGCCTTGAGTCGGCCCTGGGTGACGCTCATCCGAGAAGTCGGTCCAGAAGGGCCATCCGGACGGGAAGACCGTTTCGAGCTTGCCGGAAATAAGCGGCGCGCGGATCCTGGTCAACCTCGGGTGCGATCTCGTCGACGCGTGGAAGCGGGTGCATCACGATCGCGTACTTGCGCATGAGCGCAAGCGAGCTCGCGTCGATGCGGTAGATGCCCTTGACCGCGTTGTAAGCGTCCGGGTCGGCGAAACGCTCCTTCTGGATTCGCGTCATGTAGACGACGTCGACTTCCGGGAGGACCGACTCCAGGTCTTCAGTCTCCACCCACGGAATGTGGTGCTCGTCGAGGTGCGCCTTCAGGTCGTTTCGCATGGCCACGGCCGGCGGCGCGACGAACCAGATCTTGATGTCCTTGAACTTGCTCAACAGGTAAGTGAGCGAGCGAACGGTTCTGCCGTTCGCGAGGTCGCCGACCATGGCCACCTTGATGCCGTCGACCCGATTGAGCTCGTCTTTGATGGTGTAGATGTCGAGCAGGGCCTGCGTTGGATGCTGTCCCGGGCCGTCACCCGCGTTGATGATCGGCACGGAGCTGACAGCGGCAGCTCGCTTGGCCGCCCCCTCCTCGTTGTGCCGGATGACGATCACGTCGGCGTAACCGCCGACGATGCGGATCGTGTCTTCGAGAGTCTCGCCCTTGGCCGCGGAGGAGAACTCGCGCGCGTTGTCGGTGCCCATGGTCTGGCCGCCGAGTCGCAGCATCGCGGCCTCGAAGGAGAGGCGGGTGCGGGTTGAGGGCTCGTAGAAAAGGGCGGCCATCACCTGGCCGTTGAGACGCCCCATGAATTTGTGGGGCTCACGCTTGATCTCTTCAGAACGGGCGAAGAGCTCTTCGAGAAGTGATCGCGAGAACTGCTGGCTCTCGATCACATGCCGCAGTCGAGACCCGACGGCCATCAAAAAACCTCCTTCCCGGCATCACAGTGCCAGACTTAAAGGAACCTCGAATCTCGCGAAAGTTTACCTTAGTCAGGTCATGAACAAAAGACCCGGCCACGTCAAAGTGACGACAGAGGCCGGCTACTGCAACTTCTGCGGGCGCCCGCGCAACCTGCGGAGCGAGGAGCATCAGCTGGGGAATTTCGTCCGCACGGTCGTCACATGCGAGACCTGTCACCGGACACTTTCCAGCACCATGGGCGTCGCGACCCCGGAGACGGCCGACGTCGAGGCGCCTGCAAAGCAAGAGGAGTCAGCGCCCGCCGAGGCCAAGCCGGCGAAGCGTACGACCGCCACCAAAACCGAACCGGCAGCGACCAAGTCGAAGACCCCCAGGGTCAAGACCAAGACGACGCGAGCCGCCACGGGTAAGTGAGCCCCGCGGCGGTCACGGTCGACCGCCTGGAGAAGACGCTCGGCAAGAACAGGGTGCTTCGTGGCATCTCGTTCGAGGCCGACTCCGGCGAGATCTTCGGATTGCTTGGCCCGAACGGCGCGGGCAAGACGACCACGCTCCGGATCATCTGCACGCTGCTCGCGCCAGACGCGGGTTCGGTGGCCGTGCTCGGCTTCGACACGCGCAAGGCGCCCGAGGAAATACGACTCCGGGTGGGCGTGGTGACCGCCGAGATCGGAGTCTACGCGCGGTTGTCCGCGCGCGAGAACATCGCGTACTTCGCAGAGTTGAGCGGCGTGCTGGACGGGGAGCTGAACCGCAGGGTCGACGCGGTCATCGACCGGCTCGACATGGGCTCATTCGCGAATCAGCGAGCGGAAAGTCTCTCTTCAGGGCAGAAGCAGAAGGTCGCGATCGCCCGCGCGATCGTCCACGACCCCGAAATCCTGATGTTCGACGAACCGACGTCCAACCTCGACGTGCTGGCTTCGAGAGAGATCAGGGACTTCATGGTCGAGTCACGTGAGCGGGGAAAGTGCGTGATCTTCTCGACTCACGTCCTTCACGACGCTGAGCGCCTGTGCGACCGCGTCACGATCCTCCACCAGGGAACCGTCGTCGCCTCGGGCACGACGGCTGACGTTCGTGGCTCTCATCGGGACCTTGAAGACGCCTTTCTGGAGCTCGTCGAATGAAGGCGCTCGGAATCGTCTTCCGGAAAGAGCTGCGCGAGATCCTGCGCGACCGCCGAACGTTGATCGCGATCGGACTGGCCGCCCTGGCCACGCCGACAGTGCTGATCGTGATCTCGCAGGTCACGGCCAAGACCGCGACGCAGACGTACACGGTCGGCTACAGCGGGGACATACCCGTGGGCCTCGATACTCTGCTCAGCGCGACGGCCCTCAAGCTCGAACGGGTCCCCGACCCGGCGGCCGCCGCGAAAAAGCAGGTTGACCTCGGGGTCGTCTTCCAGCCCACGCAGATCGACGAGTACTACGACCCAAGCCGGCAGAGCGCGCAGATCGCCGATACGCGCCTGCAGACGGTCCTGGGCCAGTACGACGCGGCCAAGGCCGCGGCGGCGCTTCGGGAGAAGGGAATCGACCCGGCGCTTCTGAGCCCGATTCCGCTCAAGGTGCATCCGCTGAGCTCGCCGGTAAAGGCCGCCGGCAACGCGTTCCTCAGCTTCTTCCTGCCTTACATCCTGATCACGATGGTGTTCACAGGCGGACTCTCAGCGGCGCTCGACGCCACCGCCGGCGAGCGCGAGAAGAAGACCCTGGAGGCGCTCTTGCTGACCCCGTCGCCCCGCAGCCGGATCCTGCTCGGCAAGATCCTCGCGGTCACCACGATCAGCCTGGTCTCCGCGGTCGCTGCGATCGGATCGATGCTGCTGACGCTGTCGCAGCTGCCTCTGCTGGGGACGCGAGTGACGCTGAGCCCGCTGGCGGCGGCCGTCATGGTGTGGCTCGCGATCCTCCTGGCCGCATCCTTCAGCTCGCTGACCCTGGCCCTTGGAACCCTCGCCAAGAACTTCCGCCAGGGCCAGGCCTTCTCGACCCCGCTGTACTTCATCACGATCTTCCCGGCCTCGATCATCCTGTTCATCCCGAACTTCAACCCCAACCTGGCTTACTACCTGATCCCGATCCTCAATGCGGTGCTCGTCCTGCGTGACGCGATCGTCCAGAACTCCATCGCCTGGCCGGCGCTCGGCGTCACCACCGCCAGCCTGCTCGCCACAGCGTTGATCTGCTGGTTTGCGACGCTCCGCCTCTTCACTCGTGAGGCGCTGCTGATCAGGTCCTGATCGGGGGTCGGCATGGCAAACTAGGGGCCGGAAAGGAAATGGCCCGGCACGTGACTCAGGAGAGGGATCTCCGCAGCCTGGAGCGGCGCAGCATGTACGCGATCTTTGCGCCGCTGGACCCCGATGAGCGGCTTCCCCGGGAGCTGATCCTGGAAAGCAAGCGGCACAGGATGCTCGGCCGCCGCGAGCTCGCCGGAGCGCTCTGGCTGCCGGCCCTTTTCCTCATCCTCTTCCTTGCGGGGTGGGGGAAGCTCGACGCGGCGACGGCCGTTGCCGTCATCGCCACCGTTTTCGTGGGCTTGTGGGCGTTCGCCCTGCTCGGTGATCGCCACTCCGAATAGCGATGTCTACAAGGCTGCGACCATAATTCGGACATGACTGAAGCAGTGATCGTGGCGTTGGGTCGTTCGCCGATCGGTCGGGCGCGCAAAGGATCCCTTGTCGACGTACGGCCCGACGACCTGGCCGCCCACGTCGTGACCAAGGTGCTGGAAAAAGTTCCCGAGCTCGATCGCGACCAGATCGAGGACCTGATCTGCGGGTGCGGCCTTCCCGGCGGCGAGCAGGGCCACAACATCGGCCGGGTCGTCTCGATCCTCGCGCGCCTCGACGTTCCGGGCGTGACCGTGAACCGCTACTGCTCATCGTCGTTGATGACCACGCGGATGGCCGCCCACGCGATCGACGCCGGAGAGGGCGACGTGTTCCTGTCGGTGGGCGTCGAATGCGTGTCCCGTTACGGGAGCGGCTATCCGGACGCGCCCGACACGTACAACCCGAGACTCGTGCCCGGGAACACCGAGGAATATCCAGACATCTACATCGCGATGGGCCAGACCGCGGAGAACGTCGCGCGGCGCGAGAAGATCAGCCGCGAGGAGCAGGACCGCTACGCCGTCAAGAGTCAGAACGCTGCGGTCAAGGCGCGTGATGACGGGTTTTTCGACCGCGAGATAATCCCCGTCCCGCTGCCCAACGGCGAGATGTACACGAAGGACGATGGCCCGCGGCCGGGGACGACCGTGGAGGTGCTCGCCACGCTCAAGCCCGCCTTCCGGGAGGACGGCACGGTGACCGCCGGCAACGCCTGCCCGCTGAACGATGGCGCCGCCGCGGTGGTGGTGATGTCGGCGCGCAAGGCGAAAGAGCTCGGCCTCAAGCCAATCGCTCGCATCGTATCGACGGGGCTCTCGGCCGTCGAGCCGGAGTTCATGGGCCTGGGTCCGATCGACGCCTCGAAGCAGGCGCTCAAGCGCGCCAAGATGACGATCGACGACATCGACATCGTCGAGATCAACGAGGCGTTCGCCGCTCAGGTCATCCCTTCCGCTCGCGGAATCGGGGTCGACCCGTTCAGCGACAAGCTCAACCCGCACGGCGGCGCGATCGCCCTCGGACACCCATTCGGCATGACCGGGGCGCGCATCCTGTGCACGCTGCTCAACGGGCTGCGGGAGAAGGACAAGACGTACGGCCTTGAGACGATGTGCGTCGGCGGGGGTCAAGGGATGGCGATGATCGTGGAGAGGCTCAACTAGCGCCCAAACCCGCACCCGCACCATGCGGCTCTGGTCGCGATGTGAAACCCGCATCCGCCAGTCCAATGCGGCAATCAGCGTGCGAGGTCAGTCGAACAGCCCGGCCAGGTCGGTGCGGCCCATCTTCTCGGCGAGCTGGCGAGCGCTGCGCCTTTCGTAGTCAGGCAGCGTTGGATCGGCCCCTGCATCCAGCAGCAGCCTGATCATCTCCGCGCTGCCGCCCATGACCGCGCCGTGGATCGGCGCTGCCGCGTCTGCACGCGTGTTGACGTTGCCGCCGGCTGCGAGCAGGAGCTCAGCGATCGCGAGGTTTCCGCCGATCGCGGCGAAGTAGAGCGCCGTCAGCTCGTGCACCCCGCGGGCGTTGGCGCGGCCCGGATCGCGTTCCAGCTCTGCAGCCACCTGCTCAACCCGGCCGAGGACGCAGGCCGTGAAGAAGTCGACCGGCGCGCCGCGCGCGATCAAGAGTTCGAGGATCGGCTTGTTGCCCATCTGCGTGGCCGCCTCTACAGCTGTCTCATTCCACGGCGCGCGGAGGTTCAGGGCGGCGGGATGCAGATCGAGAAGCTCGCGCACGCGGGCGAGGTTGCCGTGCGCGTTGCCAACCAGCTCCTGGACCACCGCCGGCTCGACTTCGGACATCGCGTCCAGTATCAGGAAATGTTCTGAGCAACATCCCGGTTTGAAGTAGCGAATGCGAGCGTTCGCTGTCGACTCATTCGGTCAACCAGGTTCGATTCACGACCTGCCCGAGCCGGAACCTGCTGAAAAAGAGGTGCGCGTGCGTGTGGCCGCGGCTTCGATCAATCCTTTCGACAATGCGGTGCTCAAGGGTTATCTCAAGGATCGGATGGAACACCGGTTCCCGCTGATTCCGTGCAGCGATCTCGCCGGCACCGTCGATAAGCTCGGTGCCGGCGTCCAGGGATTCGCTGTCGGCGATTCGGTTTTCGGCGTCACCGGGAGGATGGTCCTGGGCGAAGGCACGCTGGCCGAGCTCACGACGGCGTCCACAGGCACCATCGCAAAGCGCCCTGCCTCACTCAGTGAGATCGAGGCCGCGGCGCTGCCCCTCGCCGGTGTCTCTGCCCTGCAGTCAGTCGAGGCCGTTGCCCCGAAACCCAATGACGTGGTCGTGATCGTCGGCGCCTCAGGTGGGATCGGAAGCTACGCCGTCCAGCTCGCAGCCCTAAATGGCGCACGCGTCATCGGCGTGACGAGCAAGGGAAAAACTGACTACGTGAAGAGCCTGGGCGCCGACGAGGTGATCGATCGCACCGCGGGTGACGTCGTCGAAATGCTCAAAGCCAGGCACCCGAACGGGGTTGCGGCGATCATCGACACAGGCAGCGACGCTGCCGGGCTGGCTCGTTTGAGTGAGGCCGTGCGCAAGGGCGGAACGGTCACCTCGATGAAGGGCGCGGCAGCGATCGAAGACCTGGCCAAGCGGGGCATCAAGGGTGTCAACGTCGGGACCCAGATGACCACGGACCGTCTTGTCCACCTGGCCAGGCTCACGGCTGATGGAAAGCTGAGAGCCCCTCACATCCAGACCTTTCCGCTAGAGCGGGCGGGCGATGGCTTCGACCTGATCGGTCAGCCCGCTCATCTCGGCAAGCTGGTCGTAACGCTTTAGCGGGCTGCTCCTCCTGACGGTGAGGGCTGAAGCAGGCCCTCCAGGACACGATTCATCAGCTTCCTGAGCGTGGCGCGCTCCTCGGGGGAGAGCACCGCCAGCACCTCTTCGTCGAGGGTTTCGCGGGCTTTGTCCGCGCGTTCCAGCGCGTGCCGGCCCGCGGTGGTCATCTCGACGATGTGGCGGCGGCGGTCCTGCGGGTCCCGGCGGCGGACCAGGTAGCGGGCGGATTCGAGCTCGTTGAGCAGCAGCACCACGGCGTTCGCGTCCATGAACATCGCCGCCTCGAGCTCCTGCTGGGAGACGCCCGGGTGGTCGCGGATGAAGCCAAGCGCGATGTAAGGCTTGACCCGCATGCCGAGCAGCTCCTCGGAAGAACGGCGGTGAATCGCCTTGTTGAGCTGCGTCACCAGGGACACCAGACTCTGCTCGGTTCGCCTGTCCTCTCTCTTCACAACTATTAATCCTATCACCAGATCTTAACTATCGAAGCCTCCTAGATAATCCATGAAATAGTGATCATCACGATACTGTTATAGTGATCGTCCCGAACCGCCTTTGATCTAGGGAGAATTTCATGACTTCGAACGTTCGCCGTTGGGTTGCCCTGGTGGTGGTGTGCTTTGGCCAGCTGATGATCGTGCTGGACTCCACCATCGTCAACGTCGCGCTGCCGTCGATCCAGCACGACCTCAACTTTTCCCAGGCTGACCTGACCTGGGTCGTCAACTCATACATGATCGCGTACGCCAGCTTCCTGCTCGTCGCGGGCAGGTTTGGCGACCTGATCGGCCGCCGGAAGGTGTTCCTGGCCGGCGTGCTGCTGTTCACCGCGGCCTCCGTGGCATGTGGCCTGTCGCATGGAGCCAGCGAGCTCGTGGTGGCTCGATTCATCCAGGGCCTCGGAGCCTCGCTCTCCGCGGGGGTGATCATCGCCATCATCGTCACGGAGTTCCCGAAGCCGGTCGAGCGTGCTCAGGCCATGAGCATGTTCACGTTCGTGATCGCGGGCGGCGGCTCGCTGGGACTTCTCGCCGGGGGCGCGCTCACCCAATGGGTCAACTGGCACTGGATCTTCTTCATCAACCTGCCGATCGGCGTCGCGACCCTGGTCCTTGGCGCGTGGCTGATCGCAGAAAACCGCGGCCTGGGCCTGAGTCACGGAGTCGACGTCGTTGGAGCGATTCTCATCACGGCCGCACTGATGCTTGCGGTGTACGCCATCGTCACGGCCGCTGACCTCGGTTGGGCCTCGGCTCACACGCTGGGCTTCGGTGGCGCTGCCCTGGTCCTGATCGCGGTGTTCGTGGTCCTCGAGTCACGCTTGCGAAACCCGATCATGCCGCTCCGCATCTTCAGGCTGCGATCTTTGACCGGGGCCAGCGTGACACGTGCCTTCGTGTTCTCGGGCATGTTCACGAACTTCTTCGTGGGCGCGCTCTACCTCCAGCACATCAGGGGCCTCTCGGCTTTTGGAACCGGCCTTGCCTTCCTTCCAACGACCGTGACACTCGCGGCTCTTTCCGCCGGGCTGTCGGCACGATTGATGGTCCGGTATGGGCCGAGGAACCTGGCGATCGCGGGCTTGATCGTGATCGGCACAGCGCTCTTCCTGCTCTCCGGCGCCGACGCGCAATCTAGCTACTTCCCGAGGATTTTCGCTGCCTACCTGTTGTTCGGCCTGGGCGGTGGACTGGCTTTCATGCCACTGCTGTCGATCTCGATGTCGGAGGTGCCCGCGGCCGACTCCGGGCTGGCGGCCGGCTTTGGGAACGTCACGATGCAGATGGGGGGAGCAATCGGCCTCGCTGCTCTCGGCGCGATCTCGACCGGCCACGCGCAGGCGCTGATGGCGCAAGGCCGGACCGTGTCCGAGGCATTGACCGGTGGCTACCAGCTCGCGTTCCTGCTTGCGGCTGTCTGCGTCGTCGCCGCGCTGGTGGTCGTGTTGATGGTCATCCGGCCGTCGGGCGGCGGTGCCCGCCGGCGGTCGGTGGTCGAGCTAGACCGGGCTGAGGCCGAAGCGGCCTAAGGCTTTTTGACTTGGACGTAAAAGCGACAGGGCGGCGATTCCGCCGTCGTGTGGAAGTTCCAGTGACGGCACCACGCGGTGCCGTCAAACTTCCGGCACGTGCCGCACGTCACGCGCGGATGCTCGACATGCGTCTTCTTCATGTGATCCTCGGGACGCTCTCCGGGAAAACCTTCACTAGGTTGCCTTGCCATGGCTCCTGACCACTAACCCGCGCTTTTCACAGCTGAGAGCGGACGTCCCACAGCTCAGGAAAGAAGCGCTTGTCGAGCGTCGTGCGCAGGTACTGAGCGCCACTGCTCCCGCCGGTACCCGTCTTGCTGCCGATCTGTCGTTCCACCATCAAGACGTGCCGCGCCCGCCAGTGCGCAAAAGCCTCGTCGTGGTCGAGCAGCGCTTCGCAGAGGTCGAACAGGTCGCCGTACCGCTCTCGGTCCCTGAAGATTTCGACGAGCGAAGGACCTCCCCGCCGCTTCACCAGGCTGCGAAATGCGTCGTCGAGCGACGGTTCGTCGAGGCGCTTGCGCAGCCTCTCCACTTCCTCTGGCGTCGCTTCGATGCGCGCCAGGTACTTCGGCTCCTTCAGCCCGGACAGGAACTCGATCTCGCGGAACTGCACCGACTGGAACCCGCTGGCCGGTGCCAGCTGCGAGCGGAAGGCCAGGAAGTCCTGCGGCGACATCGTCTCGAGGACCTCGATCTGCTCGACGAGCACCCGCTCGATGACGTGCACGCGCTGCAGGTAGTGCCGGGCAAAGAAGACGTCGTCGGCGTCGATACGATCGCGCGTGGCCTCCAGCTCGAACAGCACGACCTTGAACCACAGCTCGTAGACCTGGTGCGCGACGATGAAAAGGAGCTCGTCATGCTCCTGGCTGAGCCCTTTCTGTAGGTCCAGAAGCCTCGCGATGTTGAGGTAGGTGCCATAGGAGAGCTTGCGGCCTTCTTCTCCGAATCGAGTTCCCATCAGTGTCTTGACCCCGGAGGTCCGCCGCATATTCGCGGCATCGGCGACCGGAGCCAAGGAGCCGACGAGCACGCGAGGGAGCGCATCGCGTAGATGCGAGACTGAGCGCGCGCAGGAGGCGACGCCGGCTTTAGCGCCGAAGGCGCCCGGCCGCCTAGGCCGCGAAGATGCAAGGAACTTCGGGGGCGAGACACTTAATGTCTGAAGTGGCGCCGGCCCGTCATCACCATCGCGATCCCCGCTGCGTCGGCGGCCGCGATGACCTCCGCGTCCTTCAACGACCCGCCCGGCTGAATGGCCGCGGTGACGCCTGCCCTGATCCCCTCCTCGAGGCCGTCGGGGAACGGAAAGAACGCGTCCGACGCCATCACCGAACCGCGGGCTCGATCGCCCGCTCGCCGTACAGCGATCTGAACGGCCTCAACCCGCGACATCTGCCCGGCGCCAACGCCGACCGCGGCCCCGTCCTTGAAGAGGACGATGGCGTTCGACTTGACGTGCTTGACCGCCGTCCACGCATAACCGAGCTGCTCCCACTCCCCTTCGGTTGGAGGGCGCTTGCTTACCACCGAGACAGTGGATCGATCGAAGCCCATGCGGTCCCATTCCTGCACGAGAAAGCCCCCGGGCACTGAACGCACGTCGTAGTCGAGCAGCCCGGCGCGGGGCGGCTCGGCGGCGAGCACGATCATGCTCTTGCGGCGCGCGACCACGTCTTTGACCTCGTCGAGGACCTCCGGCGCGATCACGACGTGCGTCACGATCTGCACGATCTGCTCCGCGGTGGAGCGGTCCAGCGGTCGGTTGACGGCCACTATTCCACCGAACGCGGAGACCTTGTCGCATTCGTAAGCGGCCCGGTATGCCTTGGCGATGTCCTCCGCGACCGCGAGGCCGCATGGGTTCATGTGCTTCACGATCGCGGCCGCCGGTTGCTTGAAGTCGCGGACCAGCTGGTAGGCGGCCGACGCATCCTGGATGTTGTTGAAGCCGAGCTCCTTGCCCTGCAGCTGGACCGCCCCGCCAAGTCCGCCGGGATTGGGTCCGAACCGGTAGAACGCCGCCTTCTGGTGCTCGTTCTCGCCGTACTTCAACTGCTGTGTCAGAAGGCCGGCGAAGGAGATCTCGGGTGGAAAACCGTCGGTCTCGGGACCGCGCATGTAGGCGGCGATCCACGAGTCGTACGCGGACGTGTGCGCAAAGGCCTCCGCGGCGAGGCGTCTGCGCATCGCTAGGTCGACGGTCCCTTCGCTGAGCGCGGCCAGGACTTCGGCGTACCGTTCGGGCCGGACGACGACGACCACGGACTCGTGGTTCTTGGCCGCGGCTCGAATCATCGCTGGGCCACCGACGTCGATCTGCTCGATCGCCTCCTCGAACGTCACGCCTTCGCGCGCGACCGTCTCGACGAACGGATAGAGATTGCAGCAGACGAGGTCGATCTCGTGGAGGCCGTGCCTCTTCAGCGATTCCATGTGCTCTGGCTTGTCGCGCCGAGCCAGGATGCCCGCGTGCACGCCAGGGTGAAGGGTCTTGATCCGCCCGTCCATCATCTCGGGAAACCCGGTCAGGTCACTCACGGCGTGGGCGTCGATCGCTGCATCCTGGATCGCCTTGAGCGTGCTGCCTGTCGCATAAAGCTCGTATTGGAGCCTCTGCAGCCCCCGCGCGAATGCCGCGAGACCTTGCTTGTCGCTAACCGACAGAAGGGCTTTTGGCAAGTCTTGCCTCCATCAGCCAGATCGCCTGCGGAAGGATCCGGTGCTCGGCCTCGTGAACTCGCTGCCGCAAGGTCTCAACCGTATCCCCTTCCAGGATCATGACGGCCTCCTGGACGAGGATGGGCCCCGCGTCGAGGCTGGCGGTCACGATGTGGACGGTCGCGCCCGTGACCTTCGCCCCGCTCTCGAGCGCGCGCTCGACCGCGTCCAGGCCGCCTCCAAATTCCGGTAGCAGGGAAGGGTGGACGTTGATGATCCGGTCTCCGAAAGCGTCGAGGAACGCTCGAGAGTGAACGCGGTCGTAGCCGGCGTCGACCACGAGCTCGACTCCATGCGCTCGGAAGAAATCACGCATCGCAGCGTCGCGCTCCTCCACCGAGCCGAAGCCCTTTTGCGACAGCTCGCCGACAGGGATGTCCGTGGCACGCGCGAAGTTCGCCGCACCGCACGATGGACGGTTGGTCGCCACCGCCACAACGTTGAACCCGCGCTCTACCAGGTTGCGTAGGTTCGATCCCTTGCCGGAGACTGCGACGCCGATTTTCAGGGTCAGCGGACGACCACTCGGTCCGGACCGGAGGACCGGACCACTTCGCCGACCACCATCGCACCGGGTGGCACGTCGGACGGGTCGACGACCAGGATCATGCCCAGGCCCATGTTGAACGTGCCGTACATCTCGTCGTCAGCCACCCGCCCGCGCTTGCGAATCAGCTCGAAGATCGGCGGCACCTCCCACGCGACCTTGTTCAGGCGCGCGCCGAGCCGGTCGGGCAGGCAGCGTGGAAGGTTGCCGAGGATGCCGCCACCGGTGATGTGCGCCGCGCCCTTCCAGCGGATGCGCCCAAGCTCCTCGAGGTACGAGCGGTGCGGCTCGAGCAGCACCTGAGCGAGGGTTTGGCCGGACTTACCGAAAGGCTCGTGGAGCGGGACATCTTCCAGCACCTTGCGCACGAGTGAGTAACCGTTCGTGTGCGGACCGCTCGACCGGAGGCCGATGAGCAGGTCGCCCGCTTCGATACGCGCCGGGTCCGGGTTCCGGCCGGCTTCGACCAGGCCGACGATGAACCCCGCGAGGTCGTAGTCGCCGAGGGCGTACATGCCCGGCATCTCCGCCGTCTCTCCGCCCAGGAGCGCACAGCCGGCCTCGCGGCAAGCCTGGGTCATGCCCTCGACCAGCTGGGTGAAAACCTCCGGGTCGAGCCGGCCGGTGGCGAAATAGTCGAGGAAGAACAGTGGCCGGGCGCCCGCGGTGGCGATGTCGTTGACGCAGTGGTTGACGATGTCGATGCCGATGCCGCGATGCGATCCCGCCGCGATCGCGATCTTTATCTTCGTCCCCACGCCGTCGGCGCTCGACGCGAGATGGCCGCCGCCGGGCAGCGCGTACAGTCCCGCGAAGGGACCCACTCCGACGGCGACCTCCTTGCCGTGCGTCGCGGCGATCAACGGCTTGACCCGCTCCAACGCGCGCTCGTAAGCCTCGATGTCGACGCCGGCCGCGGCGTAAGAGAGGCCTTCAGCCTTCATCAGCGGACGAGTTGGGGCGAAGGGGGCCCGGGCACATGGTCCGACTTCAGTGGCAGCTCGAACTGCATCTTGTCCATCTCGAGCTGCTGTGGGACTGGCACGGGATACGAGCCGTCGAAGCAGGCGCGGCAGAACTCCTGGGAAGTGCCGCGACCGATCGCCCGCATCAAGCCCGGGATGGACAGGTACTGAAGGCTGTCGGCGCCGATCCACTCACGAACCTGTTCCACCGTCCGTCCGGACGCGATCAGCTCCTTGGTCGAGCCGATGTCGACGCCCATGAAGCACGGGAAGCGCATGGGCGGGCTCGAGATCCGCATGTGGATCTCGCTTGCGCCCGCGGCTCTCAGCCTTTCGATGATCCGCCGCGACGTGGTGCCCCGAACGATCGAGTCGTCGACGGCGATGATCCGCTTGCCCCTGATCGACCGCGGCAGCGGGTTGAGCTTCAACATCACCCCGGCTTCGCGGAGCGACTGATCCGGCTGGATGAAGGTCCGGTTGATGTAGCGGCTCTTCATCATGGCCTCGCGAAAAGGAATGCCGGCCGCTTCTGCATAACCGATGGCGGCGGGCGTGCCCGAGTCGGGAAACGCAACCACCATGTCCGCCTCGACCGGCGCTTCCTTGGCCAGCTCGTGGCCCATGCGAATCCGCGCATCTTCGAGCTCGCAGTTCTTGAGGATTGAGTCGGGCCGCGCGAAGTAGATGAACTCGAAGACGCACATCGCGTGCTTGCTGGACGTTTGGAACGTGACGCTCTTCACGCCGTGCTCGTCCATCAGCACCATCTCGCCCGGCTGGACCTCGCGCACGAAGTTGGCGTGGACCGTGTCGAGCGCGCAAGTCTCGGATGCGATGACGTGGGCCGGCTGACCGGAAAGCGGGATGAAACCAATGCACAGCGGGCGGAAACCATAGGGGTCTCGCAGCGCGATCAGCTGCGTCGGCGTGATGATGCCGCACGAATAAGCGCCGACGACCCGCGCGAACGTCCTGCGGATCACGTCCTCCCACGTGCGGCCGTGGGTGTGCTCGATGAGACGAGCCATCACCTCGGTGTCGAGCTCCGTGTCGAAGGTCGCGCCCTCCTCTTGAAGCTGCTTGCGCAGCGCCTCGGAGTTGAGCAAGTTGCCGTTGTGCGCGATGGCGCCCGGCCCCAGCGTCGGGTGATGGAACGGAAGCGGGTGGGCGTTCTCGGCCCGGCTCGAGCCGGTCGTGGAGTAGCGAGTGTGCCCGAGGGCCAGGATCGAACCTTCGCCCATGTCCTTGATCTGCGCCGCGCTGAAAACCTGAGCCACGAGACCCATGTCCCGATGCACGCGCACGTTGGTGCCGTCGGAAACGGCGAGCCCCGCCGACTCCTGGCCCCGATGCTGGAGCGAGAAAAGCCCGAAGTACGTGAGGTTGGCGACGTCGACTCCCTGCTTCGCGCAGATCCCGAAAACCCCGCACATGACTAGGTGAGTCCTCCTTCCCAGGCGTGGCGCAACTCTTCGAGCGTGAGCCGGAACTGGCCCTCGAACTCGATCGAGTCACCGCCCGCGAGTCCGAGCAGCGAGATCTCGACGTGATTGCGGCGAGCAAAAGACTGCACTTCGGGCATCGCGCGCGAAGGCAGGCTGATAATGAAGCGGCTGGGAGACTCGCCGAAGAATGCGGCATCCATCCGCAGCGGAGATTCCGGCCGAAGCCCCGGACAGCGCACGCCGATCCCGCCGAGCAGGCAGGACTCAGCCAGCGCCACCAGCATGCCGCCCTCAGCGCAGTCGTGAGCCGAATGCAAGAGTCCGTTTTCGGCAGCGGTCAGCACCAGCCGCTGGACGGCTCTCTCGCGCGTAAGGTCGAGCGCAGGCGGCCGGCCGGCGACCACCCCGTGCTCGAGCATGAGGTACTCGCTGCCCCCAAGGTCGTTGTGGCTGGACCCGACCAGCATCACGAAGTCGCCTTCGGCGCGAAGGCCGGCGCCAAGCCGCTTTGAGTAGTCGGCGATCAGGCCGACCATGCCGACAACCGGGGTTGGGTAGATTGCGGATTCGCCGGAGGAGTCGTTATACAGGCTCACGTTTCCGCTGACGATGGGCAGGTCGAACGCGCGACAGGCATGCGCGAGGCCCGCGATCGTCTCCTCCATCTCCCAGTAAACCTCCGGCCGGTCGGGATTGGCGAAGTTCAAGCAGTCGGTCACGGCCAGGGGGTGCGCGCCGGTGGCCACGATGTTCCGCGCGGCCTCGGCCACCGCGAGCTGGGCGCCGAGGTGAGGGTCGAGGTGGCAGTAGCGCGAGTTGCAGTCGGTCGTGACGGCCAGCCCGAACCGCGTGCCCTTCACCCTCAGCATCGCGGCGTCGCCGCCAGGCGGCACGACGGTCGCGGCGCCGACCATGTGGTCGTAGCGCCTGAAGATGCCTCTCCGGCTCATGAGGTTAGGGGTGGCAAGCAGGCGGAGCAGGGTGACGCCGGCGTCCACCAGCGGCGGCATGGCGTCCACGTCGAGCCCGGGCGGCTGCTCGGGCGCGACGCCGACCAGGCGGCGCATCGGCGCGCCGTCGGTCAGCAGCCTGATCGGAAGCCGCGCCACGTCGACGGCCCCATCCACGACGGTCAGGTAGCCGTCGTCGGTGACGTGGCCGATCACCGCTGAGGTGAGGTCCCAGGCCTCGAAGATGGCCTGGACCTCTTGCTCGCGGCCGCGCTCCACCACCACGAGCATCCGCTCCTGGGATTCCGAAAGCATCACGTCGTACGGGCTCATGCCGCGCTCACGCCTCGGCACGCGTGCGACATCGATTCGAGCGCCGGCTCCGGGAACGCGTCCCGCGCATTCGGCCACCGAAGAGGTGAGGCCCGCCGCCCCAAGGTCCTGGATGCCGACGACGGCGTCCGTGAACGTGAGGTCCATGCACGCCTCGAGGAGGCACTTCTCGAGAAACGGGTTGCCGACCTGAACCGCGGGCCTTCGCTCAGAGCTCGTCTCGTCCAGCTCGAGGGACGCGAAAGACGCCCCATGGATTCCATCGCGGCCGGTGTCGGCGCCGACGAGCATCAAGCTGTTGCCAGTGCCCTCAGCGCGCGCCCGTTTCAGTCGATCGACGCGCACCAGGCCCACGCACATCGCGTTGACGAGCGGGTTGTTGGCGTAGCACTCGTCGAAATAGACCTCACCGCCGACCGTCGGGATGCCGATGCAGTTGCCGTATCCGGCGATGCCGGCGACCACGCCTTCGACGTGGCGGCTTGAAGCGGGCAGCGGGCCGAAGCGCAGCGAATCAAGCAAGGCGATCGGCCTCGCGCCCATCGCGATGACGTCCCGGATGATGCCGCCGACGCCGGTGGCGGCGCCCTGGTACGGCTCGATGGCGGACGGGTGGTTGTGAGACTCGATCTTGAAGACCACCGCCCAACCGTCACCGATGCTGACGGCGCCGGCGTTTTCGCCGGGCCCCTGGAGCACAGCGGATCCCGTCGACGGCAAGCGGCGCAGCAATGCTTTCGAGCTCTTGTACGAGCAGTGCTCGGACCAGAGGACCCCAAGCATTCCCAGCTCGACCTCGTTGGGCGATCGCTTGAGCTCCTCGACGATGGCCCGGTACTCCTCGGAGGTGAGCGCGACCTCTCGGAGTCTGCGCTCGTCAACCATTCCGAGGCTCAAGAGGCTAAAACCTTCATCGCGTTTGCCGCCACCGAACGAAAGAGCTTGAGACCGTCGGTGCCGCCGAGCTCTGCCTCTGAGCATCGCTCGGGGTGCGGCATCATGCCGAGCACGTTGCCGCGAGCGTTGACGATGCCGGCGATGTTGTGCATCGAGCCGTTGGGATTGGCGTTGTTCGTCACGCGCCCGTTGGCGTCGCAGTAGCGAAAGATCACCTGTCCCCGCTGCTCGAGGCGAGACAGAGTGGCCGGGTCCGCGAAGTAGCTGCCCTCGCCGTGCGAGATGGGGACTCGTATCACCTCACGCTCGGAGCACTCCGAGGTGAACGCCAGGTCGGTTCGCTCGACGACCAGGTTCGTCCACTGGCAGCGGAATTCGAGCGACGCGTTGCGGATGAGCGCGCCCGGGAGCAGGCCCGCCTCGCACAGGACCTGGAATCCGTTGCAGATCCCCCACACGAGCCCACCGCGATCGGCAAACTCTCCGATCTTCTCCATCACGGGCGCAAACCGGGCAATCGCGCCGGTGCGCAGGTAGTCGCCGTAGGCAAACCCGCCCGGCAGGATGACGCAATCGCAGCCCTT
>Ga0137409_10000555_pt1 | contig 41240 bp, 35 predicted proteins | sample CZODoug1_16funga_FD_122059 | JGI IMG/M metagenome (GOLD analysis project Ga0137409, IMG submission 122059) | Vadose zone soil fungal communities from Angelo Coast Range Reserve, California, USA - CZODoug1_16fungal (Hybrid Assembly) | ecosystem: Environmental > Terrestrial > Soil > Vadose zone...
TGAATGCCCAGCCCATCATGATCGATTGCAACAAGGGCAAAGTCGCCCTCGGCCACAACGGCAATCTCACCAACGCCTCCGAGTGGCGCCGCAAGCTCGAGCACCGCGGCTCGATTTTCCAGACCAACAGCGACACCGAAGTCATCGTGCATCTCATCGCCCGCTCGCAAGCGCGCAATCTTTCCGGCGCGATCGGCGACGCCCTCAATCAAGTTGAGGGCGCCTACTCGCTTCTCGTCCTCACGCAAGATGAACTCTACGCCGTGCGCGATCCGCGCGGCTTCCGTCCTCTGGTCCTTGGAAAATTGACTACCCCGGGCGGCTTCGTTTCCTGGCTGGTGGCTTCAGAAACCTGCGCGTTCGACCTGCTCAATGCGCAATACGTCCGCGAGATCGAGCCCGGCGAGATGGTGCGCATTTCCAAATCGGGCATCGAGTCCATTCGCTTCGCGCCAGAAAAGCCGCTCCAACAATGCATCTTCGAGCACGTCTATTTCTCCCGCCCGGATAGCATCATTTTTGGCCGTTCCGTAAATGAAAGCCGCGAGATGCTCGGCCGCCTCCTGGCGCGCGAGCATCCTGTGGCCGCGGACATCGTCGTCCCCGTGCCGGATTCCGGCGTCCCCGCGGCCGTCGGCTACGCCCTCGAATCCGGGATTCCTTTCCGCATGGGCCTGATCCGCAATCACTACATCGGACGCACTTTTATCGAGCCGTCGCAAGCCATCCGTAATTTCGGCGTGAAGCTCAAGCTCAATCCCATCCGCGGCTTGATCGAAGGGCAGCGCGTGATACTCGTCGATGATTCCATTGTCCGCGGCACCACCAGCCGCAAAATCGTCCGCATGGTCCGCGAAGTTGGTGCTAAAGAAGTTCACGTGCGTATCAGTTGCCCGCCCACGATTTCTCCCTGCTACTACGGCGTGGACACGCCCACGCGCGAAGAACTGATCGCTTCCTCGAACACTCCGGAAGAAATCTGCAAATTCCTTGGCGCCGATTCGCTCGGCTACGTTCCCCTCCCCGCGCTGCGCCGCGCGGTCAGTGACACCGAAGGCAAGTTCTGCACGTCTTGTTATACGGGTGTCTACCCGACGGATCTGGTGCAGCTTGAGGTCCGCGAAGGCGCGCCCAACGGCAAATCCGGCGAAGCTACTCCTGGCAACGGCAGTGAATCCGCGCCCGCAGAGCGGCCGGTGGTGGTGGAACATGAAAGCTGACAAAGAGAAAAAGCAGGAAGAAACAAACGTGCCGGTGAAAACAAAGATTCAGCGCGAGATCATCGCGTGGTTCTGGGTCGGCCTCGCCTTTCTGCTCATCAACGGCACGATCGGCCAGGCGCGCGTCATTCCCTCCGGTTCGATGGAGAACACGCTGCTCATCGGCGATCACCTAATTATGAGCCGCATCGGTTACGATGCGGGCGTGCCCTTCACCAATTGGCATGTGCCGCTCTGGCGCAATCCCAAGCGCCAGCAAGTCATTATCTTTAAGCCGCCTTTCGCCCCCGATCAGCCGGATTACGTCAAGCGCGTTATCGGCCTCCCGGGCGATACTGTCGATCTCCGCGACGGCGCCGTCTGGGTCAACGGCCAAAAACTCGCTGAAAAGTACACCATCGGCGCAAGCGAACCGGCCCCGGCCGGCTCGGCGCCGCCCGGCTACACGGACATCAAATTCCCCTATCACGTTCCTGACAATTGTTATTTCGCCATGGGCGACAATCGTGGCAATTCCTATGACAGCCGCTTCTGGGGTTGCGTTCCGCGCTACGACATCATTGGCACTCCCGTCATGATTTACATGTCGTTGAACGTGTCGCCCGAAGCTTGGGAGCCCGGGCAGATTCGCGAGCGGTTTTTCGCTTACGCAAACGCCCTCCTGCATCCCGGCATCGTTCGCTGGAAGCGAATCTTCCGGACTTTTTAGTTGTCGCGCGGAATCGTCGGGCTTTGCAGCGAGCGCCGCGGCCCACCAGGCGCTCCAGTGATTTCCCAATCTCGTACGATGCGTGCGAATGTGCGCCCGCAGCAAAAACGGAGACGGACAACTCTCTCATGAAATACGCCGATGCTGGGGTCAACATCGCCGTCGCCGACGACGCGAAGCAGAGAATCCGCCACCATGCCAGCCGCACCTTCACTCCCGGCGTGCTCGGCGGCATCGGCGGCTTCGGCGCGCTCTTCGCGCTCGACCGGAAAAAGTGGAAAGAACCCGTGCTGGTCTCCAGCGCGGACGGCGTGGGCACAAAACTCAAAGTCGCCATGGCTATGAGCGTGCACTCCACCGTCGGCGGCGACCTCGTAAATCACTGCATCAATGATATTCTCGTCCAGGGCGCGGAGCCGCTCTTTTTCCTCGACTACCTCGCGATGGGCAAGCTCGATCCGCAGGTTGTCGAGCAGCTTGTCGAAGGCATGAGCCTCTCCTGCCGCAAAGCCGGCTGCGCCCTCATCGGTGGCGAAACCGCGGAGATGCCCGGCTTCTACCCTCCCGGCGAATACGATCTCGCGGGTTTTATCGTCGGCGTCGTCGAACGCAAAAATCTGCTGACGGGCAAGAGCGTCCAGCCCGGAGACACTTTGCTCGCGCTCCCGTCAGCCGGCTTGCACACCAACGGCTATTCGCTCGCGCGCAAACTTGTTTTTGAAGTTGCTAAGCTGAAGCCGGATACCTACGTCGCCGAAGTTGGAAATAAAATCGGCGCGGAGTTGCTGAAACCCCATCTCTGCTACGCGCCCGCGCTGAAAAACATCGTCGCGCGCGGCTGGGTTTCCGCCCTCGCGCACATCACCGGCGGCGGCATCCCGGGAAATCTGCCGCGCGTGCTGCCCAGCGGCGTGAAAGCGGAAATTGACCTGGCCTCGTGGCCGGTGCCTCCGATCTTCAAATACCTCGCCAGGCTCGGGAAGATCGACGCCGGCGAATTGCTGCAATCCTTCAATATGGGCGTCGGAATGATTCTCGTCGTCCCGCCGAAGAGGGTAAAGTCCGTTGAAGCCGACCTGAAGAAGCATCGCGAAAAATTCTTCCGCATCGGCCGCATCGAGCGCAGCGAATCCGGCAAAGCCCGCGTCTCCTACTCCGGCTCCCTGCAGATGTAGTAGAATCGCCGCAAGCCGTAGACAACCCAGTTGCTTGCGGCTGCTGCAAGTTGGACCGTCATGCTCGCCACTGGCATTCCCCTAACGTCCAACTTCAAAAGTGTTTCCTCAGCCAGTCTTTAGGAGGTATGCCATGAATTCAACCCTGGATCTCTTGGCCTCGCGAGTGCAAGAACTCGAAGCCTCGAATCGCCGCTGGAAGTTGGTGAATGCCCTCTTAGCGCTCTCCGCGGTTTCCGTCGCGCTGATGGGAGCAAAGTCCGCCGATCGCATCGAGCCGCCGATGGTTCGCGCCGGCACGGTCGAAGCGCAGGAGTTCATCCTGAAGGATGAGGCGGGCCATGTCTATGCACGCCTGAGCCTGAACCCATCAGCCCCGGCAATGAAGACGCGGAACGGGCGCATGTACTTCATGTCAAACCAAGGGATCCCAATCCCAGGCCAGGCGGCGCTCCAGTTCTACGACGACAAAGGCGAAGTGTTGTGGACCGCACCGTCAAAGGACCACTTTGTGCCGGTGAAATAATCCGCGACTTCGAACATATCCAGGACACCAGTCCCGTGTGACTGAGATCGCTTACGGGAGTGAGTTCTACTCGTAGCTTGGATGCCGCGCCGCAGCGCGAAGAGGCAATTCGCGCTTGAGCTTGCGCAACCATCGTAACTCCACCGTGAACTGCTCGATCATCAGGCTGACCATCCATACAGCCTCATGGTGGGGATGCCCGACTTCCTCTAGTATCGACCGCAGGGTTTCTTTCTCCCGCTGAAGCTCCTTCTCAAGAAAGCTTCGCCGCCGCTCCAGCTGGCTCTGAAAAACTCCCGGCCGCGCCTGCCAAGAGAGCGCAATCCAGGTTAGAAAAGCCGGCCGGTCGCGCTGCCTGGCCCATTCTTCTCGTTCGAGCGCATCCGCCAGCGCGGCGCGTCCCTTCGCCGTTGTTTCGAACGTGCTGCGCTCCGGCCCTGCCGCCGGCTCGTCTGTTTCTAAAGAGCGAATCAGCCCCGCTCGCGCCAGCTTTTCGAGCGAGTAGTACACCTGTGGCCGCGAAATTCCCGCCCAATCCCGGATCTCGCGCCTCTCCAGCTCCAGGTTCGCCTGATACCCGTGCATCGGCCGCTCCGCCAGCAGGCTCAGCAGCACCAGATCCGGCGTCGTCAGCGCCAATTTCCTCGCCGCCCGCGCACCTCGCCTCGGTCTCGCCGTCCTCAGCTTGCCCTCAGGGGAGCCTAAGATCGCCTCCACGTCGTCTTTTCTCCGCATCCGCGCTTCCCTCTCCTGTTCTCTTCTTCTCTGTGCCCTCTGCGGTCTCTGTGTCCTATGTGTTAAATTCCTTCTCTTTCTTGCCCGATCTGTTAAGGCTCACCCGTCTCTGGAACCCTTACCTCTTTACTTCCTTCTTTCCTCTTCCTGCTCCAATACCACCACTCGCATTGCTCCGCCGGCAGCCGCGGATTCCTCGCCTGCGCGACCGCCGCGCAAAAAACATCCAGCACACAGATGTCCTGATGCTGCCCCGCCACCCGCCCTAATTTTTCATACAGTCGCACCGGGTTCTTCCGCGCCAGCTGCGCGACACTGCGAATCCCCAGCGGCTCAAAGTCGCGCAGCATCGCCGGCCCGATCGAAATAAGGTCACCGAGATGTCGTGTGGTCCTGGCCATAAGAAATCTCCTTGACTTGATTCTTTCACCGTTCTAATATTTACTAGTCTAAATGAGACTACTGCATTCGTCAAGGAGAATTTTCACCATGCGCCATTTCGTCCTCGCCGCTCTCGCGCTGTCTTTAGGTTTCGCTTCCACGCACGCCAATCAATCACAGGAGAAAAAACCTATGAACGTAAAACGCATCACTCCAGTCCTGCTCGTAAACGAGATCGAGCCCGTCATCCTCTTCTGGGTTGATCGCCTCGGCTTCGCGAAAACCATCGAAGTTCCCGATGGCAACAAGCTCGCTTTCCTGACCCTTCAGAAGGGTGCCGCTGAAGTGATGTACCAAACCTTCGCCAGCGTGGAAAAAGACGCGCCGCCATCCATGTCCGCGGAAGCCAGAAAAGGCCCCACCTATCTTTATATCGAGGTCGACAATTTCGACGCCGTCCTCGCCGCCATGAAAGACGTGAAAATCGTCATGCCCGTCCGCACCGCCTTCTACGGCATGAAGGAATTCGCCGTCCAGGACCCCGGCGGCCACTTCATCACCTTCGCCCAACCCGCCGCCGCCCACTAGTTCTAGTACGCATCTCGCAACCGGGCCGCGTTCTACTGCCCCTGGTAAGTTCCTCTATCGGCAAGGGATAGGCCCGCAACTCTTCCCCAGTCCTGGGGTTTAACAGCATGAGGGGGTGCTTCAGACTAACCTGAGGCGCCAGCAGGCCTTCGGATCCGATTATAGTTAGGACAGGTCGTTCGGATCTGGTGAAAGGGCCCAATATGCGTTATTTAAGGTATCTCGCTTTACTTGGCATTCTGATGTTCACGGCAGGTTACTCCCACGCTCAAGTTTCCGTTGGCGTTGGAGTTGGTCCCGGTTATGTAGGACCCGCTCCGGTTTGCGCCTACGGCTACTATGGGTATTACCCATATTCTTGTGCGCCTTACGGCTACTACGGTCCGGACTACTTTGCGGGCGGCGTCTTTATCGGCGCCGGCCCGTGGTTCCGTGGCGGCTTTTTCGGACGCGACTTCGACGGACGCGGTTTCCGTGGACGCGGCTTCGAGGGACGTGGATTCCGCGGACGAGGCTTTGACGGACGCGGTTTCCGTGGACGCGGCTTCGACGGACGCGGCTTTGGCGGACGTGGGGGCTTTGACCACGGCGGCTTCCGGGGCGGAGATCATGGCTTCCACGGCGGCTCTGGCGGGTTCCACGGCGCCGGCAGCTCCGGCGGTTTCCGCGGCGGCGGTGGTGGTTTCCACGGCGGCGGAGGCGGTATGCATGGCGGCGGAGGCGGCCACGGCGGCGGCGGACACCGGTAACTCGCCCCGAATTATCCAACAGAGCGCAGGAACGGCTGGCAGCAGATGCTGTCAGCCGTTTTTCATTGTGCGGAAGCTTTTCCTTGCAGTTGGAAACAATCCAATCCTGCAGCCCGTTACCGCGCCGAATCAAGTCGTACAGGGTCGGCGAAAATGGCGCGGCCCAGATAGCCCATCGCGCCCAACTTTATTTCTTACTCATTCCTGATTTCTCCCTACTGATCGCTGATTACCGATCACTGTTTACTCGGTGAAGGCAGTGGCGGCGGCCGCCGTTCCATTTCCGTGGGAACCGCAATCGAGCGAGCGCCATTTTTGCCTACGGCGCGCACCGCAAAAAAGTGATTGTCCGTGCAAACGCCCTTCAGCACCGTTTCGCCCGCTACTGCAAAGAAGTCATAGACCGTCCATCGCGAATCAGTAGTCTCTCGCCACAGAATTTCAAATCCCGCCCTCTCGGAATCATCTTCGGCCGACCATGACACTTTGGCATCCGGCGTGACCGCCCCCGTAAGCTTCGCATCCTTAGGCGGAGCCGGAGCCATTGCCAACTGCCGAAGCGCTTCCGCATTGTCCCGCGCCACGTCGCCCATGAAAGTAAAGTTGAGATACTTCTCAAAATCACCATATTCGATTCCGTTCTCCGTCCGCGGTGTCTGATGCTGGTGATTATAGTCTTCGAGCGGCTCGGTAAATCGCACCGCAGGCAGCCCCGCCTTATAAAACGGATAGTGATCACCGCCCCGGCCGTAGCGGTCCACGCGGAAAATCATTCGAATCGCCCCTCGTCCATCGATCTCCTCAATTGCCCGCGCCAATTCCCGCGAAGGTGAATCCGCATCGTCCATTTCGCCATTTCCGGAAAAGAGCCGCACGCGGTGCGGCGCGCCCGCAGCCGGATCGGCGCCCACGATGTCGTCGTCCAGCATCCCGCCAACGGTGTAACCCTGCTGCTTCGCCCACTCCACAAGATGCGTGGCTCCGAGCAATCCTTGCTCTTCCCCAGAAACCGCCGCAAAAAGTATCGTCGCGCGATACGTCCCCCACCCGCCTAAGGTTACTCCCAGGCTGGGCCCGTTCGATCGTGCCTTGCTCAGCAGCCGCGCGCATTCCACGCTCACCGCCACACCCGATGCGTCATCGTCCGCGCCGGGAGCGTCGGCCTCCGGATCCATCACATTCGATGGCCGCGAATCAAAATGCCCGGAAACAATGAAAATCGTTTTCGCCAGCTTCGGATCGGAACCAGGAAGAATCGCGTACACATTTTCCAGCGGCATCGGTTTTCCCGAAGTTCGCTCCGAAGTCGATTCGAATTTATCGACCACCACCTGCAATTTTCCCCCGGAGTCCTTCGCGATCTCGTTGAATCGCGCCACGATAACATCACGCCCGCAGCCAATCCCCCGCTTCGAATCCGTCCACGAAGAAAGCGTCAGCCGCGTCCCGCACGCCACCAGCTTCCCGATCAGCGCCCGCATCGATTTTTCATCCACCGCCTGCCTGGGAACGCCTCCCGCCGGCCGCGCCAACAGCTTCGGCTGAGGTTTGCCCTGCGCCGGCTCTGCCGGATTGTGGGGCGTGCTTCTCTGCGCCGCAGCTGGAATTGCCCCGGGGGCAATTAGGAGAAAAACAACGCCTATCGAGACCAAAGAGAGTTTGCGGAGCATAGTACGGCGACGAGTCATAATTTGTGCTTCCTCATTTGAAGCGGCGATTTGCGACTCCGGCATTCTAGCGCAAATAGGCTTTCAGACCTCAGGGGCTAGCGCCAATGGACCAGTCGGCCCGTCGCGCAACCACTCTTCCTTTCCAATCTTTGCAACCTGAACTTTCCCTAAGACCAGGCTTGCTGCCCAGGAGAACAGTCACGCTTAGGATATCAAGGCAATATATTGGCTATTCCTTCTCAATGGAGTTCGCTATGTTGGTTTTAAGCTCGGATAAGACTCAAGAAGTATCAATTGCTATCTGGAGTAGCCATGAATTGCAAAATCCCCTTCTTGGGCATGCTCGCTCTTGCCTTTCTGAACGGTTGTGGCGGTGGCAGTTCCTCAGGCCCACAGCCCATTTTGGTTGTTCTATCCACTCCGCCTCCCTCATCCATCGTGGCGGGTGGGACTGCAACTGTCTCTGCTACGGTTTCCAATGACACTGCGGCCAAAGGCGTGACTTGGAGCTGCGCTCCCGCAGGCACTTGTGGATCGTTCAGTCCGATGTCCACGGCCAGCGGTGCCTCCACGACCTATACGGCACCTGCTTCCTCGCCATCCGGCGGCATGGTAACGATTACCGCGTCTTCCGTCACCGACGGCACCAAGAGTGCCAGCGCCTCTGTCACCATTCCAGGTCTTTCGGTTGTCCTATCCACTCCACCTCCCTCATCCCTCGCGGCGGGCGGGACTGCAACTGTCACCGCTACAGTTTCCAGTGACACAGCGGCCAAAGGCGTGACTTGGAGCTGCGCTCCCGCGGGCACTTGTGGATCGTTCAATCCGACGTCCACGGCCAGCGGTGTTTCGACGACCTATACGGCGCCTGCTTCCCCGCCATCCGGTGGCAAGGTAACCATTACCGCGTCTTCCGTCACCGACCCTAACAAGAATGCCAGCGCCACTGTCATCATTCCAGGAACCGCTTCAAAGGCTACTCTGAAGGGCCAGTACGTCTTCTTCATTACCGCACCGACTGGAAACCGCAAAGCGCCTGCGGGAACCTGGGGCACAACGACCTTTGTCGGCAGCGTAACGGTGGATGGCGCCGGGAATATCACCGGCGGTGTGGATGACATGGTTTCCCCGGCATTCTCCGATACAGCAGATCCAATTCTTGCTACCACTGCAAATCTCATCCCGAACACGTCCTATTACACGGTTGACCCCAGCGGGCACGGCACCATGAGGATCAAAACAGCGAACAACGAAACCATTGATTTCAGTTTCGTCCTGACTTCCGCCTCGCACGCTCTGATAATCGAGGCGGACGGGAATCCGGGAAGTGGCACCCTGGACCTGCAACAACCAACGGCCACAGGGTTCGCCGCTACTCAAATCTCAGGCGGTTATTCCTTCACGATGACGGGGCCAAACTCCCCGAATCCGGCGACCAAGGTGTCTCTCGGTGGAGTCTTTACGGCAAATGGAGCGCTTGGCCTGTCTAACGCCACGTTGGACGTGAATACTGCCGGGGTTATGACAAATTTCCCGCCTACCACGCAGAGTTTCACCGCGCCTGATACCAACGGCCGCGGAAGATTGTTCATGCCCGGAGGAAGGGTCTTCACCTACTACATCATTTCGGCGAAGGTGCTCCGCATGCTCGAAGGTGACAATATCGATTTGACTGGCGGAAGCGCCTATGCCCAAAGCGCAACCGTCCCTCCTTTGTCCGGAAAATTTGTCTTCCAGCATTCCGGCTGGAGCTCCGCCGGGCGCACGATAGCGGCCGGCCAATTCTCTGCAAATGGCTCCGGAAGCATCACCGCTGGCGTCTCGGACTCCATTGCGGGGGGCCCGCCAACGACGCCGAACCCGAGCAAGCCTGTGACTGGTTCCTACATGCTCTCCGGGACTCAAAATGGCACGCTTACTCTCATGGACGCGGCGGGAAGCTCGAACTTCAATATCTATATGGTCGACCCGGCCCTCAATATCCTTGACCCCAACAATTCCAGCGGCGGCGGAGGAGCGCTGCTCTTGCACACGGATGCCCTCATCAACGGAACAGGAATTGTGGTTCCCCAAGCCGTCTCTACAACTCCGTCTTTCGTCGCCAACTATGCTCTCAACCTTACGAATTCCGTCACCACCTCTCCTACCGATGAGTCGGACCTGGTCGCCGTGGTCTCGAGTGACGGTTCCTCAAAATTCGTCAACGGACTAGCTGACTACGACAAAAACGATTCTGCTAACCCCGCCATCCTCCCCGTCCTGGGCGTTTCTATCACCGGCACGTTCGCCGCGGACACTACCAATTCTGGTCGCTTCACCGGGAGCTTCACGGTGACTCCGGGAGCCTATCCCTTCATTTCAGCGGCGGCCTTCAACGTGTCCTTTTATGAAGCCAGCGGTTCTCAGGCGTTCGTCATCCAGACCGACTCACCGGCGAACGTATCGGGGTACTTGCTTCAGCAGCAACTCCCTTAGCCCATCCATAAGCCGGGCGGCGTTCCGCCTGCTCCCGGGAATCATGGCCTTCCCGCGCATCCATTGAGCCATGAATCTACACCACGACTCGTTCGTCTAACCTTTGCTTTCAACTTTCAACTTTCAACTTTTAACTTTCAACTTTGAACCTCCATCTCCCCGTTTTGCCGATTCCGCCGCCGCTCGCTCCCGCAACAACCGACACCCTTCTCCTCTTTACCGACCACTGAAAACTGACAACTGAATACCGCATCCCCCGTCCTTCGGCGTTTTGCCCAAACCGCCGCTTGTGCTAACGTTTTCCGTTTATGAAGAAGCGCATAGGCGTTCTCTTAAGCGGGCGAGGCTCAAACTTCGAGGCGCTCGCGGAAAGCATTGCGGCGGGAAGAATTCCGAACGCGGAGATCGCCGTCGTCATCAGCAATCGCGAGGGTGCGCCCGGTATTCAGCGCGCGGAAGCACGCGGAATCAAGACGCGCGTGATTCCTTCGAAAGGCCTCGAGCGCGAAGGCTACGACCGCCAGGTCGCTGCGGTATTGGACGAACACGGAGTCGATCTGATCTGTCTCGCCGGATACATGCGCCTGCTGTCTCCCTTTTTTGTCGCAAAATTTCTGAACCGCATCCTGAATATCCATCCGTCGCTGCTCCCCTCCTTCCCCGGCCTCGAATCGCAGCGCCAGGCGCTCGAATACGGCGTGAGATTCGCCGGCTGCACCGTCCATTTCGTCGACGAAAATCTCGATGCCGGGCCTATCATCTTGCAGGCCACCGTTCCCGTGCTCGACGGAGACACGGAAACAACTCTTTCAGAAAAAATACTGAAAGAAGAACACCGTATTTATTCTCAAGCGGTGAATATCGTTCTCGAGGGGAAATACAAAATCGAAGGCCGCCGCGTACTTCGCACGAGCTGAAAACAATTCATGACCAACTCGACTTTCAAACCCGTCGCCGAGCAGCTCGCCTACCTCAAGAAAGGCGTGGCCGAAATCATCCCCGAGGCCGAACTGAAAGCCAAACTCGATAACTCAGTGAAAACCGGCAAACCTCTACGCGTTTATCTTGGCGTGGACCCCACGGCCCCCGATCTTCACCTGGGCCATACCGTGGTCCTTCGCAAGCTAAAACACTTTCAGGACCTTGGGCATACGGCAATTTTCCTAATTGGCGATTTTTCAGCCATGATCGGCGACCCCACGGGCCAATCCGAAACCCGCCCGCCGCTGACGCGAGAACAAGTCGGCGCCAATGCCAAGACTTACCTCGAACAGGTCTTCAAAATCCTTGACCGCGACAAAACCGAAGTCCGCTACAACAGCGAATGGCTCGCCAAGCTCACGAGTTACGAGATCATCCGCCTCACCGCCAAGTATCCACTCGCTCGGATGCTGGAGAGGGAGGATTTCCGGGCGCGCCTGGCAGGTGGCTGGAAAGGGCAGCTATTTCAGCCTTCCGAAGAAACGCTTCGCTCTCGAGGAGGAGATGAACCAGCCCCCACGCTTCCATCCAGTGGCAAAGCTTCACTCGCCAAACGGCCCTCATCAATGGCTATCCACGAGTTGCTCTATCCGTTGCTGACCGCGCTCGATGCTGTCGAACTCAAATCCGATGTCGAACTCGGCGCGACCGAGCAAAAATTCAATCTGCTGATCCACCGCGAAATCCAGCGCGAGTATGGTTTGCCAGGGCAAGCCGTATTGACCATGCCGATCCTCGTCGGTCTCGACGGCCAGCGCAAAATGTCCAAGAGCCTCGGCAACTACATCGGTATTACTGAACCACCGCAGGAAATGTTCGGCAAAATGATGTCCATTCCCGACGAATTGATGTGGTCCTACTACGAGTTGGTGACCGACCGCACCCCCCAGGAAATCGCGGCGCTGAAGCAAGAAGTCACCGGCGGCAAATTGCATCCCATGGACGCAAAAATGCGCCTCGCACAGGAAGTCGTCACCGGCTTCCACGGTGCAGACGCCGCCCGCAAAGCCGCCGAAAATTTCCAGCACGTCTTCCGCGACCGCCAGGCGCCTGAAGAGGTCTCGGTAATACGGTTGATCCGGGAGAAAACGCATTTGGTGCATTCCCACGGTATCATCGGCACACTCTCGCCTAAGTGGTGCCAGTTGTTGAAATATGTGGGCCAAAGCGAATCGGTTGCCGAGGCCGCACGCCTAATAGAACAAGGCGGTCTTGAAGCCAACGGAGCGGTCTTAAGTGACCCAGCAGCAAGATTCGACGGCAGCATCGCAGCATCATATGAATTGCGACTGGGGAAAAAGAAATTCCTGCGAATCGTCGTTGAATAATTCCCACGTTCTTCGATTTCCCTTGTAGTGGCGCAGCATGCTGCGCCACTACAACTACAAAACAATCCATCTTCGTCATTCCATCAATTCCGCAACCATTTGTGATACGTGCTCCGCGATCGCCGGCGCCGCCGTAAGCCCCGGCGACTCCATCCCCACCAAATGAATCGCTTGCGGCACCGTGGGGTCGCGCGTGATCACAAAATCGGCAATGCCTTTGCCGCCCGGCGGAACGAGTTTTGGCCGCAGCCCCGAATAACCAAGCTGCAAGTCGCTCTCCTCGATTTCCGGCAGCAGAGTTTTCGCGCTATGCGCAAAATCCGCAATCGGCAACCGGTCCTTCTCGTAATTGTCTTTGCCGTCGACGTACGTCGCGGTCGGCCCCAAGAGAAAAGTTCCCCAGAGCGTTTTCGTGAAATGCACCCCAAGGCTGAGCCCGTCTGAGTGCGGCAGCGGATAAACAAGATTGTTGATCAGCGACGAACGCGGCCCCCGAACTTCGCAATATTCCCCGCGCACTGGATAAATCTTCCACGAATGATTCCCCAGCATCGCCGCGACTTCATCGGCATAAAGTCCCGCCGCATTGATCACGCATCGCGCTTCAATCGTTTCATCCTGTGAGTCCTCTTCGTCGCCGATGCGCAAGCCCACGCGAATGTTCTTGCCGGAAGGCGTGAGCGAAACAACCTCCGCTCGCGTGACCATGTTCGCGCCCTGATTGCTCGCTACGCGCGCGTACGCGTGCACCAGTTCTTCCGCGGAAACAATTCCCGTGGACGGCACCACGAGAGCCGCGGTGCCCCGAATGTGCGGCTCGCGCTTCCGAATTTCCGCTGCATCAATGAGGCGCAATCCCTCGACGCCATTGTCTTCGCCGCGTTTTTTCAGCGCGGCGAGTTCCTCCACTTCGTGAGCATCGGCGGCCACGACCAGTTTCCCGCAGTGGCGAAACGGCACGTTGTGCTTTGCGCAAAATTCGTACGTGAGCCGGTTGCCCTCCACACAGTGCCGCGCCTTGAGCGAATTCTTCGGGTAGTAGATTCCGGAGTGATTCACGCCACTGTTGCGCGTGCTCGTGGCCATCCCAAGCTTGGGAAATTTCTCGACAAGAAACACGTCCTGCCAGCGCTTCGATACGGCGTTCGCGATGGCGCACCCGATGACGCCCCCGCCGATAATCAAAATGTTGGCCTGGTCCATGAAATCAGAATATAGAAAATAGAAAGAGGAAAAAAGAAAATTGCTCGCCGGTAAGTTTGGGCTTCCAATAATTCTCGTTGTTTATTCTACTGTCGTGTCCCGAAAATACTTTGAAATTGTTTCCGCAGTCTGTTTCCGCTCTGCGACCTCTGTGCTCTCTGTGAACTCTGTGTTGAGTATTTTCCTATGCCATCGCGACTACTGGTCCCCACCAACTGCGTCAAAGAACGGCGTGCACGCCACCAGCCGCGGCTCGCTTCCGTCATGCACCGCGTAAGAAGCCTGTTTGCTTGCTTCATACCCATTGCGCCACAGCGAAGCGGCGCCATGCGCCCCGTCCTTGCTGATCGCGTAGAAGTAAATGTGAAACGTCCCGAGCTTCTTCTTGTCGTTCTTGTAGTTGCGTGCCACGCGCCCCATGGCTTCAAGGCAGGCGTCCGTCGGCGATTTGCCCTCGCGCATCATTTCGATGATGGTGTGCCCGCCCGAAATCTTGATGTTCTCCTCGCCCTTGCCGGTCGAGCCTGCCGCCCCCACTTCATTGTCCACGCTGCAGCCCGCCCCAATGATCGGCGAGTCCCCCACGCGCCCCGGAATTTTCCACGACAATCCGGAAGTCGTCGTCGTGGCGGAAATGTCTCCGTTCGAATCGACGGCCATGCACGGAATCGTGCCCGTCGGCGGATGCGCGATGACGCGTTCCGCGTACGCGATCTGTTTTTCATCTCCGTCGAAGATTGCTGAAATATGTTCTCTCCATTCCGGCGAATCAATTCCCGGGCGCCAATTGAACGAAGATTTTGCTTTCCATGCGAGCCAGATCTTTCGCGAATGCTCGGTGAGGAGATTCATCTCCTCAAATCCTTCCGCCACCGCAAATCGCCGCGCGCCGTCGCCAACGATCATCACGTGGTTGGTTTTCTCCATCACCGTTTTCGCGAGACGCGAAACGTTTTTAATTCGGCGCACGCTCGCGACGGACCCAGCGCGGTGCGTGGGCCCGTGCATAACGCTGGCGTCCAGCTCGACTTCCCCTTCTTCGTTGGGCAGTCCGCCGTAGCCAACGGAGTCGTCGTTGGGATCGTCCTCGACGACGGTGACAGCCGCAACGACAGCGTCCAGCGTGTCGCCGCCGCGCTTCAGGATGTCCATGCCTTTATCGAGCGCATGAAGACCGTTGGCGCTGGAAATGATCAGCGGCCGCTTGCCCTGCGCGGGAGTGGCCGGAAATGCGGGCGCAGTTCCCGCTGCGCCGTTCGAATCGGACAACGCGCGGCCAAAGAGTTTGTTTGCCCCGGTAACAGCGCTCCCAGCGAGCGAAGTGAGAAAGAATTTACGGCGTGACCAGAGTTCCATGGTAAGAGCCTCCTAAGTTTGCGGAGGGCACTATACAACAGTTAGCAGGTGGCAGTTGAAAGACGGGAAGAAAAAAGATGACTCCTGATACGCGGCCCGTGGATTAGCACAGCAATACCCTGGATCGACGCGAAAACTCGAAGCTGGTTGGGGTGCACGCTCCGGGGCACAGCCATGCGCTTATTTTCTCTGTACGAACGCGTCGCGTAGGCCGTCGAGCATGTGCGTTGCGGCTTTTGCACTGTCCGTCTTTCGAATGTCGGTCCAAAGCGAGATGCCGGTCTTGGGATCGATCACCGAGATGCGTGTGGAACCCGGCGGCACCGCTTCATCCGCGCCCGGAGAATTTTGTTTGCCGGCTTTGGGGTCGGCGGCCGGTGCGTTTTCCCCGCCAGGGACGAACTTCACGTAATTGCCGTTCGAAAGCCGCAGCACGATGTCCGCTTTCTGCGCCGTGTCGACAATCTGGAGTCGCCCCCATTTCGAAAGCTCGGTGTAAGCGGTGTTCAGCAGCTCTGCGGAAGTCGTCCGGTTATCGACATAGACGGTGCCGGCGGAGAGAACTTTCGGAGGGAGCCCGGGGCGTTTGTCCTTGGCGTGGATCGGCACGCAGCCGAAGAGAATCAACAAAGCGATAGCGATAAGAACACGCGCGAAAGACTTCAGAGGACACACTCCCTGCCGCACGGGCGCAGACCAATGCAGCCGCAAAGCGATCTGAATTTTGCTGAAAGTTTATGACTGGCAGGGACGTCCCGAAACTGGACGGAAGACGAGAAAAAGTGCAGATGGCGCAGCGATCGAGGGACCTGTCCGGTGGGGCAGTGCAGGCGAGCAGAAAAAAAGGTGCTGATATTGTTCTATCCGGGAGCGGGGGAGTCGGCGGGGAATTCGCCTTCCCAGCGTGCAATCACGACGCAGGCGACACAATTCCCGAGAACGGTGACTGCGGTTCGCCCCATATCCATAAGTTGGTCAATCGCGAAAAGTAGAAATAACGGTTCCATGGGCAAGTTAAACGAAGTTGCCGCGCCGAAAACAATTAGCAGCGAGGCGCGCGCCACGCCGGCGGTTCCTTTGCTGCTGATCATAAGCGTCAGAATCATCAAAACTTGCTGACCGATGCTGAGGTGCAGTCCCGCGGCCTGGACCACAAAAAATAAGGCCAGGGATTGGTAGAGACTCGCCCCGTCCATATTGAAGCTGTACCCGGTGGGGAGAACGAATGCGACGATTTCGCGCGGGACGCCGAAGGACTCCAATTGCTCGATGGCGCGAGGCAGCGTGGCCTCGGAGCTCGCGGTGGCAAATCCGATGGTGACGGGCTCAGCGACGGCGTTGGCAAAGCGCTTGATGGGGATGCGCGCCCACAGCGCGATCGGCAGCAAAACGCAAACGATGAAGAAAGCGAGGGCGACGTACATGGTCGCTAGCAGCTTCAGGAGCGGCAGGAGGACTCCCAAGCCGAGGTGGCCGACCGTGTAGCACACCGCTCCAAAGACGCCGAGGGGCGCGGCATACATCACCAGGTTCGTGAACTTGAACATGGTTTCCGAAAGGCTTTCGGCGAAAGCGAGCATGGGGCGGCGCTTCGCTTCCGGCACCAGGATGAGCCCCATGGCGAAGAGGACGCTGAAGACGACGATTTGCAGCACCTGGCCTTCGGCGACGGATTTGGCGATGTTCTCCGGAAAAATGTCGGTGATGAGTTGCGTGGCGGTGTGGGGCGAAACATTGAGTGATTGGGCGGCTGAGGACGGGGAGAGATGGACGCCTTCTCCCGCGCGGCTGATATGGATAGCGGCGAAACCGATCAGCATGGCGATCGTGGAGACGACTTCGAAATAGATGAGGGACTTGATGCCCAGGCGGCCGACTTTCTTCAGATCGGCGTGGCCGGCGATGCCCACCACGAGGACGCCAAAGAGCAGCGGCGCGATGATCACCTTGATGAGCCGCAGAAAGATGGTTCCGAGGAGCTGCAAGTTGACTGCGATAGAGGGGGCATCGTGGCCAAACTCCGCGCCGGCGAGAAGGCCGACGAAGATCCAAGTCGTCAGCGAGCGGCGGGATGTGGCATACGCCGCGACGAGAAGGATCGCAAGCCAGCGCAGGAGCGTCGGGACCAGCGCGGGCAGCGGCAGCATATGAGCGCCGGCGAGGAGCGAAGCGGCAATAGCGATGGTGGCGGCGACGACTGCCGCGGCGAGGAGATTTTTTTTCATCGGCGCTTGGTGAAGTTTTCCATCGCTGCCGAAAGGTATGATGGTTAGAGCTTCATGTCAATGGAGAGGCGCGGCAGGGAAAAAAAACGGCCGCTTATCCACGCGCGGCGCAACGACCACTCGTCCGCACGCGACGCGACGAGCGTTAATCCACACGCAACGCGACGAGCGGATCAATGCGTGTGGCGCGCCGCGCGGGAAGGTAGCAAGCCAGCAGCGCGACGCCCATCAGCAGCAGGGTGATGCCCGCATAGGTGAGAGGATCGCTGGCGCTCACGCCGTACAGCAGGCCCGAGGCCAGGCGAGCGACCGGCAACGCCACCACTACCCCCACGATCGCGCCAACAAGCGCCAAGAGCATGCCCTGTTTGAGCACGAGCCGCATCACTTGATGCGGCTGCGCGCCCAGCGCCATGCGCAGCCCGATTTCGCTCGTTCGCTGCGCCACCGAATACGCCAGCACGCCATAAATTCCAATCGACGCGAGGATCAAGGCGAGCGCACCGAACAGGCCGAGCAGCGCCGCGCCCATGCGCGCGGCCCACAGCCCTTGCCCCAGAATCTGCTGCACGGTCTGGCCATTGGTGAAGGCCAGATTTTTGTCGAGCTGCTGCACCTGCGTGCGCACGGCGCCGAGAAGAGGTTCAGGGTTGCCCGTGGTGCGCACCACGAGCGTGGCGAAGGGTGAGTATTGCTGCCGCATGGGAAGGTAAGCCACCGGCTGGGGATCTTCCCCGATCTGGCCCACGATGGTGGTCCCCACAACGCCCACAACCTGGAACAGGTTTGGAGTAGTGACGATAGCGAAGCGCTTTCCGAGCGCTTCCTGGCCCGGCCAGACCATCTTGGCCATGGCTTCGTTGACGACGACCACCGGGGTGGTGTTTTCGCGGTCGAAGTCCGTGAAATCGCGGCCGCGCAACAGGGGAATGCGCATGGTCTCAAAGTGGCCGGGAGTCACATCGTCAAAACCCACAAGGGTTCCGCGGTTATTGGGATCGGCCTGTTCTCCCTCGCGAAAGATGGTGGCCAATATACCGCCTCCTAGGACGCCGTTGGACGACACAGAGGCACCCACCACACCGGGAACCGACTTGGCGCGCTCGATGACGTCACGGAAGAACTGTTGCCCATGATCGGCGTCATAACGCAGGGCGCCTAGGTCAAAAAACATTTGAAACAGGTTCTGCGACTCGAAGCCCGGATTGTATTGCTGCGCGTTCTGCATGCTGCGAAGGAAGAGCCCCGATCCGACAAGCGCGACCAGCGCCAGCGCAATTTCCGCAATCACCAGCAGGCCGCGCAGACGATTGTGGGTCCAGCCCAGCGCTCCGCCACGGCCGCCGACTTTCAAAATCTCGTTGATGTCCGTGCGGGAGGCCTTGATGGCCGGGATGATGCCGAATACCAAGCCGGTCAGAAGAGAGATGGCAACTGTAAATCCCAGCACGCGGGCATCGAACGAGAGATCGATCGAACCGTCGAGAAGAAACGGAGGCCGGAAGGACCACAAGATTTTGCGTCCCCCGAAGGCTACCAGCAGCCCGGCCAATCCGCCGAGCAGCGAAAGCACGGTGCTTTCGGTCAAAAGCTGCCGGACCAGGCGGGAGCGCCCCGCGCCCATCGCCGCGCGAATGCTCAATTCTTTTTCGCGTTTGGCGGCCTGCGCGAGCAGCAGATTGGCCAGGTTGACGCAGGCGATCAGCAGCACCAAGCCGACCACGCCCATCAGCACGCCGCCGGCGAGAGAAAACTGCCGCCGCTGATTGATCCCCAGCGCCGATTCGTTCAGGGGAAAGAGTTCCACGGTGCGGCCCTTGTTGTCGCGCGGATACTCCTTCTCGAGGCCGGCGGCGATGGTCTTCATGGCCGCGCGCGCCTCGGCAACGCCGACCTGCGGCTTCAACCGGCCGACGATCGAGAGCCAACGGAAGCGCCGGTGATTCTCGAGATTCTTGAGCTGGCCGGTAAGCACGTAGTCGCGCATGCTGATGGGAATCCAGAGCACGTCCGGGCGGCCGAGCGACACGATTCCTTTGAAATTTGGCGGCGCGACACCCAGGACCGTGTAAGGCGTGCCATTCAGGGTAATGGTCCGGCCGATCAGCCTGACGTCGGAACCGAATCGCCGGACCCACAAGCTGTAACTCAATACCACTTCCGGGTTGCCGCCTAGTTTCTTGTCTCCATCGGCGACAAACGTGCGGCCGCGATAGGGCTTTACGCCCAGCACGTCGAAGAAGTTCCCGCTCACCAGCGAGGCGTTCAATTGTTGCGGCTCGGCTTGGCCGCCCCAATTCAGGGGTATGGGAAAGGTGACCGAGGCCAGGCCGGAGAAAGCCGTGTTCTGGTCGCGGTAGTCCTCGTAATTGGGGAGCGAAGTGCCGGTGAGCTGGAAATTGGTATTGGCATCGATCGTTTGGGTGTCGCGGGTAAACATTTCCGCCAGCCGCGAGGGTTCCTCGACCGGGAGCGGGTGCAGGAAGACCGCGTTGATAATGGTGAAGATGGCGGTGTTCGCCCCGATGCCCAGCGCCAGCGACAGCACGGCCACGAAGGTAAAGCCGGGGCTCTTCTTCAGCATGCGCAGCCCGCCCCGCAGATCCTGTTGGAAGTTTCCAACCATAGCGGCACCCCCACTCAACGGTTAGGACGGGCTGGAAGGACATTTGTTTCCGGTCGAAGAAAAGAGCCGGAATTAACACAGAGGGCGCGGAGAACACAGAGTCGGAGAAGCCAAACCGCCGCCGCAATTGCGAAAGTCAGGCTAGAAAGTAGAAATTCGAAACTGGAAACTCAAAATTGGAAAAAGAGGGCCACGATGGGCGGCGCGGTTGCGCAGAAACGTTCGGGGTGCGAGAGTCGCAATTTGAGGGTGCGGCGCGGCGATAGCGCGCCGCCGCGAGTTATGACGCTTGGTCCGATGGCCGACTGCCAAGCCACTCAGGGTTGGACCGGATGCAGATCCGCTGATCCGGAGGTATTCAGGCACGTGGGATGGCCAAACCCAGATTTGCTAACGCCGGTGCCGCCGTTCGGGTTTGCGGTGATGTCGAAAATGATGTTGTCCGGACGCGCGGGATCGCCCGAAACTCCACCAACAGCGGGCAGCGAGTTGGAGGCGGCCAGGTGATCGAGACCGAGGAGATTCCGCACTCGCCAGGCGATATTGTGATCCGCGCAGGAGGTGTCGCCGCTCAGGCCCACTCCGCCGACGAGCTGATGGCCCTGCGCGTAAAGACCCAGGCCGCCGCCAAAGACGTTTACGCCACCGATTTTGTGCCCAACCATCGGATCAGAAGCAGTGCCGTAGCTCGCAGAGGGTCCCGCGTAGGCGACGCCGGTATCGACGGGATTGCTGTGCTGTAGTCCATAGAGGCTTCCGCCAGGTTGTACAGCAGAATAGAGGTTCGCGGTGGACAGCGCCAAGCCGGCGGCCTGGCCAGAGCCATTGCTACTTGACGAAGCGTCAAGACTGAAGGCATTGGCGGTGTTGGCCTTCTGGGCAGAGATGGCCCGGCTGCCGGGCCACTGGGCGCCGCGGTTCGCACCGGAGAAGGCGACGGCGCAAACCACACCGTCGCGATTGACGATAGTCGCCCACATCTGGTTGTTTAAACCGCTGGTTTCCGCAGCCGTAGCTGCAGCGAGAGCGTTCTTTAGCGCGGCATAGCCGGGAAGGTCTGAGCATGCGGAGCCTCCCTGGTCATTGCTGAATTGAGGCGCGCTCATTCCAGCAAATGCGCAAGCAGCTACCACCAGTAAGACCGCGCCCATCGTGACGTATAGTCCCGGGGACACTCTTGTTTTCCAAGTTCCGAATAACTTCATGGAGCTCAACATTGATTCACCTCCAAGTTGGGGATACCGTCTCTGCGTCGAACTGCCGGTTGGGTCCGGCCATGCAGAGTCTCCAGGTCGGGTCAGAACACGGGTATACGCTCGGTCGGTATCCTTTTGCAAGGGCATTCGGAGGCTTTGTGGGAAACCTCAAAGGGGCGGGGCTCAGTGCGCGGCGCGGAAGATGGGCACCTGAAATCCTCTAACGGGCTAAGTCTCGGCCAGCGAGGGTTAGAATGGCGGCACGGTGCGGATTCGGAGGAGACGATGACGCTGGAGGAGGCGCTGGTCACGGTTTGGTGGGGAGCGCTGGTGGAAGGCGCGGAGGAAGTGGAGTTGGAGGGGCAGAGGTTTGCGGTGCGGGAGACGCCGCGGAAACGGCTGCGCGAAGTTGATTTTGTGTTCGAGGGGCAGAAGTTGCGCGGGCTGGAGCAGAATCCGAAAACGGAATCGCGCTGGGCGCAACTGGCGAGAGCGGGGCACAAGGTGATGCAGTTTCTTTCCGCTGGGCGGTACATCGGCAATGTAGTCGACGGCAAAGTCACGATTTACGGAGGAAAGAAAGAGGGCGGAACGATGATGCGGGCGCTGGACCTGCTGGCTGAGTTGCCAAAGGACGTGGCGCAAGAAGAACGCAAGAAAGACAAATCGCAGAAGCGCAAAAGACCCTAATGGCCGTGAGTGTTACGTGAAGCCGGCGAAGGTAAAGTTGGACCACCTGATGGGGCGCTGCTCCGGGAAACTTAAGCCGATGAAATAGAAGTCACTCTTGACCTGCCTGCAGTAGACGACCTTTGCGCGTGCCGTCAATGCATCTGCGCTGGAAAAGACTTCCACGTATTCGCCGGGCCGCCAGGGGCGTTTGGAAGCCACACAAGCTCCGTGCGGGCTGACGTTGTCCGTATAGGTCTTTTCTTCTCCGTTGCCGTTCGGATGATCCGTGTCCGCGAGGCGCACCACAACCATGACCGGAAGACGTTTCTCATATCTCCCTTCGAGATGGCGATCGGAAAGCATGCGGACTTAACTCCGGCCGTTCGCCGGTCCTCACTAGCGGGCGGGATGAGACCGGCACCGTAAGATTCCTCACTACGGATGCCTGGGCACACCGGTAGAGAGTTGAACGAAAGGTGCGGCGATCGATCCCCAAGAATGTGCTGCCGGATTCAGCCTTCGCCCACCGCAGCCAGACTATTCGATACTATTGATGTCCGGCGGCGGCAATCAGGTATAGACCGTAATTTGCATTACATGAAATGTTCTCGCCATTTTTACAGGTAATAGTACTACAGGGAAGGCCGGGTCTTCGTTGGTCAGTAGTCTCGTGTTTCGTGAAAGGAAAAGAGGCCGGCTTGAGAAGGCTGGCGATGTGCAATGCAGACAGCGACTGGAAGGATTCAGTCGTCGGCGAGACGCCAGGGCTGTTTTTGCTGCGGAGGAGTCGCTGCGGGTGCCGGGGACGGAGCGGGCGCGAGCGAAGGAGGGATCGCAGGATTCTGCGCGTTGGTTGCGGGATCGTCCAGAGCAGTGGCGTGCTCGAGGATGCGGCGGGCGTAAACGGCGACGGTCTTGACGCCGGAGGCGTAGGCGGGATTGGGAGCGCGGACGCCGCCGTTGTAGGCGCCGGTGGCCTTGTCGACGTCGCCGCCGAAATGATCGAGAAGACCGCGGAGCAGCAAGCCGGCATAGGTAGTAAGGACGGCGTCATCCATGGAATTCAGGTCCAGGGCGCGGGGAGGCCGGAGGCGAGCAGGCAGCAAGCGGTAGTCACGCTTATCTTTCAGGTAAAGCTGATGGGCGGCACGGAGGGTTTCACGGGTGATTTGCCAGGTGCCGATGGCATAGTCACTCACCATGACGCGCTTGCGGCCACGGCGAAGAACGATGTCGTCCCGCTGAGCGCGCTTCTTCCAGACGGCATGGGCAAGATCACCGTCAACGTCCATGTAGTCGTTCTCCATGGCGCCGACGCCGAGGAAGTAATCGAGCGGAAGCGAATAGAATTGAGCGACGTCGAGAATGTCGGCGGCGAGCTGGGTGGCCTGCTCGCGCGTCAGCGGGCGGGGAGCGGCATCGCTCCTCTCGAGCACACGGTTGTCTGTCTGCGACTTGAAGACGAGAAACCTGGCCAGCGCGGGGAGAAGCTGAAAAGAATTGAGAGATTCCAGCTTCTGCTCCGTGGGGAGGCCATAGGCGACGTCGAACATGTGGCTTTGCCTCCGGTAGTAGGCAAAGTCCTTCTCAGTCCACGTATTCAGGTCGTAGCGGGCGATCAGGTTGCGGCCTTCGAGCTGTGCAAGGTGCGGGATGGCGGTGAGGAGATCGTTGTCGCTGACAATGAAGATTTCGTAGGACGGACCGGTGGCGGTATCGACGGCAGTCAGAAAGATACGCGATGTGTCACTGCCGTCGCGGGCTTCACGACCGCGTAGATATTCAAAATGGAGGAAGGCTTCGAGCTGGTCGTGGAAAGTGGCGACTTTCGCGGCGGCTACGCCGGGCGCAAACGGCAGGACTACTCGATTGCCCTGAATCTGGGGCGCGGGAAGAGCGGGGTATCGCGGGGCATGCAGGTCCAAGGGCCAGAGGCGATAATCGGTGTAGGCGCAGGCGGCGAAAGCCAGTAGCGCAGCGGTGAGGCACAGAGCGTATCTGACTAGCCTTCGGAAGAATTTGCTGCCTGACATCGCTCCAGCCCCTCTCTTATTGGATAGCGGAACTTTGTTTTCCGTTACAGCGCGATTGGTCTCCTGTCACATTGAATGCATCCAGGCTGCCAGGAGGGATGCAGCCACTAGGCAATAGAAAAGGAACAACTTATGAAATGCGACGCTGAAGGACTTGGGCTGGAAACTGTGGGTGGACGTGTTCAGGCTACCACGGCTTGTGGAAGAGCGGAAACGGGTAAATTGCAGGTTGAGCGAAGGGTGTGCGATCGATCTGTATCGGACTAGGGCGTGACGCGAAGCATGGCGACCGCGTGAGAGGTTTCGGTTTGCGCATGCTGAAGAGAAAGAACTACGCGGCGGCGATGCGGCGAATCAAGTCTTCCTGCTCGGACTGGGATTCGGCGCCGATGGTGAAGGCGTCGAGGAGATTTAGCCCGAGGGCGAAATTGAGGGCTTCGTCCTGGCGATGGCGCAGCTCTCCCTGGCCGAGGATTTTCATTCCGACGATGCCTTTGCCGGCGGCGCGCATTTCGCGGATGACGCTGACGACAGTGTCTGGAGAGGCGTCCATAAAAGCGCCAACGGGATTGATACGGACGAGATCGACATCGACCCAGGGAGATTTGGCGGCGGCGCGCAGAGCTTCGATGCTATGGCACGAGCAGCCGTGAGCGCGAATGATGCCCTTTTGTTTGGCTTCGGAGAGAACGTCCATGACCCCTTTGTAGCGCTCGGTCCAGTCGCCTTCGGTGAGGCAATGCATGAGGCAGACGTCGATGTGATCGATGCCGAGCTCGCGGCGAAAACGGTCCAGGTCGGCACGGGCGGAGGCGGCGTCGCGTGCCCACGTTTTCGTGAGTACGGTGACTTTGTCGCGCGGGACGTGCTTGAGCGCTTCGTCAACGTGCGGATGGCTGCCGTAGGAATCGGCGGAATCGAAGAAGCGCAGGCCGTGATCGTATCCGTTAAGCAGCAAGTCAGAGAGACCTTTGACACCGAGCGCGGTCTGGTGGGAATGATGGCCGCTGCCGACGGTGCCGGTACCCATGGCGAGACGGCTGGTCTGGATGCCAGTCTTGCCGAGGGTCACAGTGTCTGCGGCGCTGAACTTGCGCGAGAGAGCGGGAAGGGCGAACGACCGCCGCGCGAAGGCGGCCGGATGGATCCAGGCGGCCCCCGCGGCGCAAGCGGTGCGATGGATAAATTCGCGACGTTTCATGCGGCCTCCCTGCTGCGGAGTTTCTGGGGATAGTCTACCTCTTAATGGACGCGCGAAGCGGGCATTGGTTTATCGGGCGCACCGCTAGAGCGAGGCTTGAGGCACTTCATAGTAGAGGAACTGCACGCCCACGCCCAATTTATCACTTGAGGCGCCCAGCGGTTGGACATGCGCGACGCGGCCGGTGAAGCACCATTCCGTCACGTCGTCCCCAATCACTTCCCGAGGCATTTTCAAATGCACTTGAATCATCACTCCCTCGTGCACCCTCTGATCGGTGGCGAAATAAACCCCATGGTTGCAGATATTCATGGAGGCGGCCTCCCGTTCAGAATTGGCTGGGGCTTGCACGGGGCGAAATCTCAACGGGACTTTCATGATCATACGACGCGCAAAACGGCGCTCCGGTGCCGGCATGGTTTTCCTTTGGACCCGGGAGGGCACCAGGTTGAGATTAGGCGGGTAGAGACCAGTTTTACGAATAGGACCCTGCAGGGTCAAGCATTTTTTCATCTTTCGAAAGACGGTTCGGTGGGATAAGTGCCATTAATTCAGCATTAAGCGAAGAGGAGACCCTTGGGGACATGGACCCGGTTTTCGGGCCGGTCGTGATGTGCCCACCAGTCACGCCAAGCGCCGGGATCTTTGCCGAACGACGCGCCGGTAATGGACTGCAGAGCCGAGTAAATGAGGTCTTGCGTCGCAGGCTCGACCGAATCGTCGTCCAGAAGATTGAGCAGTTGAGGAACGGCGGTCAGGCGCTGCTCACCCGTGAGCATACCGGACCGCGCGAGGTTGCAGGCCGCGCGTTCGCGAACTCGTTCGGCGGGATCGTGGGCCAGAATGGAAAGAAGCGCATCAATGGATTCGGCGGTGCCCAGCATGGCCAGTCCCTCGACGGCCCAGAAGCGCGTCTGCTGATTCGGATCGCGAGAATAGCGAAGGAGCGTGCTCAATACCGTGGCGGGCTCAACGCCGCGATTGCCGAGGGCACCGAGTCTCCAGAGCGCGAGATAGCGGCGCTCGGGATCGTTATGAATTTGATCGAGAAGTTTTGCGAGGCCCTGCGGCGACTTCCTCAGGTTATTGGCGACGAGATCTATTTCCACGGCCGCGACGCGCACGCGAGGATCGTCGGAGTCCAGAGCCGCAAGCACGAGATGGAAGAGCCGATCGGTGTCTCGCAGATGGCCGCGCCAGGAATCCAGATTCTTGTGGATCAAGCCGAGAGACTGGTCGTGCCGGTGGATGGCAAGTTCGAGAAGGCGCTCGGCCTGCTGTTGGGGCGCCAAGTGGCTGATTGCCTCCATGTCGGTGTTATTAGCGCGGGGATTGGAGGCCGGCACTAAAGCGGGCGTCTGAACAGGGGCGGACGCCAGCGGCGAGGCAGTGTGGAACCATCTGGCCCCAGCAGTTTCAAGGCGCGCGACCTGATAACCAGCGGTGGTGGAAATGGCGGCGAGCACGATCAGCAATGAGACGTAACGATGCGAGCGATTCGGAATTTCCGATTCGCAGTGAGCGGCCCGGTCCCGGCGCGGAGCGGGCTGGGAGGCCCGGGAGATGTCTTCCATAGAATCGTTCATGAGTCACGCGAGGCGCGCCGTCACCGGCGCATGCTGAGGAGCAAGTTAAGCAGTGGGAGCGCGGGCAACAATGGTACGGGCGGCCAGCGAAACTCTTTTTGGCCGGCAAACCCTGTGGCTTCAATACGATGGGAGGAGTAACTGGTAAGCACGGCGCGTTGGAGTCCCGTACGAACGAACAGGGGCCTGAGCGGAGGCGGCAGAACCAAACGAATGATGCAAGTCGTCCCAGAAAAGCATCCGGGATGCAAGAGACAGAAATATTTTACTTAAAGCATCTATGATATATTGGTTGCTACCTTCGAATGACACTTTATAGCTTCTATGGAAACACCTATGAAACGTCGGATTCTGTTCGTCGTTGCCGCTGCATTCACTTTGTTCCTCGTCCTCGCGTTTTCTCCGACACGCCATGCGCAAGGATTCAAGAAAATCGACATGGCTATCGCATATGTTCAGGCTGGTGCGCCAGTTGAATTGAACTCGGTGACCCACGGTCTGGACTTTGTATATGTGCAATGCCGAAGTTAAGAATGTCTCTGATCGCGCGGTCCGGGCTGTGACTTTTGGCGTTCTTTTACATGGATCAGCTCCCAATCACTCTGAACCTATTCTGGCATCGAGCCGGGAAATGCAAACAGACATAAAACCAGGTGGAGTACGCACTTTGGATGTCTTGGACCTAATGTGAAAGAAGTCCAAGTAACGGCTACACAGCTTAAATCTGACCGCGTTATTGCTGAGTTTGGGATCCTAGGCGTTCAGTTTAATGACGGTGGCTCGTGGATCTTCGATCTCCAGAAAAACGGTGGCTTTTCCACCTCCGCAGTTTCAGCTTCTGCTGATCCTGCAGCTACGATGCGTTGCAAACCGACAATTTCCTCAGGACTTGTAGCCCTCCTTGATAAGGTTCTACCTCCTCTTGCAGTAGTTCTTGCGCAGGGCTATACGTGTGCGATTTCTCCAAATACAGAGGTAGGTACAAACAATGTATCATCTTGCAAAAACAGGGTTTGCACCCACGACGAGGTAAGGATGCATACTTGTCCTTATCAGCGTTGTCAACTGCAATAGCGGCCGCAATTAAAGAAACCAAACCGAATTTGTGTCTTCTGGGAGGGAAGAAAGCCTTCGCTCGTCTTTAACGAGCGAAGGCTTTTGTGCGCTTTGCCGGAGGTGGAGGGTCTGTTAGAATAAGGAGCTTGGTTTTGCGACATCTCGACCAGGAAATCCAAGCCCAAATAAAAACTGAAGCAGGAATAAAAATGGCACTGAAGTGTGAGTTCTGCGGCAAAGCGCCGCATTATGGAAACGTGATCAGCCACGCGAATAACACGCGGCGGCGCCGGTGGAATCCGAACTTGAAGCGCGTGCGCGCGGTCGTGGCGGGCGTGAGGAAGCAAGTTCGCGTTTGTACGGCGTGCATCCGACTTGGCCGTGTAAAGAAAGCCGCCTGAGCCTCCAACCTTGAATTTGACCATTGCGAAGCTACGTTCCGTGGGGCATCCGATGAAGCACTCAAAAGGAGTGAAGCGTGCCGCAGCATGGCTGCCTCTGGCGGCGATGGTGTTCACTGCCACGGGCTGCAACAAAGAAGCGCGGCATGCGCCCGACGTGTGGGCGGTAGTGAATGGGAAAGAGATCAAGCGAGAAGAAGTCGACAAGTATTACCGCACACGGGTAAACCCGGAGGGGCAGGAGCCTTCGCCTGAAGAATCGCTTTCGCAGAAGCTGAACGTGCTTGACGAGCTGATCAACAACGAGATTCTGCTCGAAAAGGCGAAGAAGCTGAACCTCGAGGCAAGCGACGGCGAAGTTGAAGACAAGTTCACCGAGCTGAAAAGCCCCTACACAGAAGACGAATTTCAGCGGCGTCTGAAAGATCAAGCCATGACGGTGGAGGATCTGAAACTTGAGTTGCGGCGGCAGCTTTCGATCCAGAAATTGCTGAACCGTGAAGTGGTGGCCAAGATTTCGATCACCGACCAGGACGTCACGGATTTTTACAACGCGAATAAAGCGCAATTCAACGTGGCTGAGCCGCAGTATCACATTGCGCAGATCCTGGTGACACCAAGGAAAGAACAACAGCTCCGCAACCGGAAGAACGACGACGCAACCAACGAAGCCGAGGCCCAGCGAAAGGTGAAAATGCTGATGGACCGGCTGAACAGCGGCGCGGACTTCGCACAATTGGCGATGGATTATTCCGAAGACGTGAACACCGCGGGAACGGGCGGCGACCTGGGCTACGTTCCGGAATCGGCGCTGAACCAATCGGACCCGGCGCTGAAAAAGGTTGTGGTTGGATTGAAGGCCGGACAAGTAAGCCAGCCGATTCAAGTTCAGACGAAAGATGGCGCGCGCATCCTGATCCTGAAGCTCATTACGCGAGAATCCCCCGGGCTGCGCGGCATAGCCGAGCCGCAGGTGCAGCAAACGATCCGTGATACTCTGCGCAACCGCAAGGAACAATTGCTGCGCCTCGCCTATCTGGCGGTGGCGCGGGATGGCGCGCGGGTCACGAACTACCTGGCCGAGCAGGTTATCGAGTCGGCAGGGAAGTTGCCGGATGCGGCGAAGACCACCGTGCCGCAGCGGTCCATCGGCCACTGATATAAACTGATCTCTCCGGGGAATTTGCTTCTTTGACCCGAGCGCTTCTCATATCGAAGGGTTCGCGAAAGTTAGTTCGAGGCGGGCCGACTCTTCTTAAGATTCTCAACATAGTCCTTGGCTTCTTTCAAATCGACACCTCTGAGATTGCGGTACATTTTGATCGCCTCGATGGTGCGGTTTGACAGGGCGAGATCCCGCACGGCATCAAGCGAACCTGGAGCGGCGCTGGGAACGGGCATGGAAGACGCAGGTTGAACACTTTGGCTGCTCTTGATCCGGCCGTGTGCCCATAAACCCCAGGCCGAAAATCCGAAACCCAGGACGAGTTCCAGCACCAGCCAGCCGGAAACTCCGGGCTCCAGGACACACGTCGCGGGATTTTTGGGATCGTAATATACATGTGCGTTGGCACCGACGTAGTAGCGATACTTATCCCGCAAAGTGTGCGCTGCTGCCCAATCGACGCGCTGGCAGACATATTGCACCGAGGCGACGTTATAAGACACCTTGAAGCGATAGTTCTGGTCTTCTCCCAGACCATATTCTTCCCCGTTGATGACCACGCCTGGAGTCCAGGGCCAACTTTGTGATTTCAGAGCTCTGCCCAAATTGAAAAGGGCCAGCAACAAGATGGGGAGTCCGAAGAGAAACCCGATCAAGCGAATCACGGAATAATTGGAGTGTGTGTCATTCATGGGTGGGATCTTTATCTTTTTCTGTCTCCAACGCCTTAGTCAATCCAGGCGAGAATTTCGCCGGTGTTTACGGGCTGGCCTTCCCTGGCGAGGATGCGCTCGACCGTGCCGCTCTTGGGCGAGCGGATTTCGTTCTGCATCTTCATGGCTTCGACAACCAGCAGGCCTTGGCCGGCTTCCACGTGGTCTCCTGCTTTTACGAGAAGACGCACGACTTTGCCGGGCATGGGCGCAACGACCTGCTGCCGGCCTTCGGCTTCGACGCTGCCATGGCGGCGGCCGCTCCAGGCGCGAGGATCGATGACTTCGGCAGTGAATTCCTGCGTGCCGGTCTGGAGCTTCAGTTTGCCGTCGGGAGACGGCGTCACGCTGATTTCGAAGGATTGGCCGTCAAGCAGAATGGAGAGCGTGTTGGGAGTGATCTCGACGGCATCGACTGCGACGGGCCGGCCATCCAGGATGACGCGCCAACCGGCGGTATCGCGTTCGAGTTCGATGACGCGGGCTTTTTCTCCGGAGGAAGAAGACGCGAGTTGGACTTCGTATCTCATGGCTTGCGGTCCAATTGCGCACGACGGCCTTCCTGCTTCCAGCGAGAGGGCTGGTCTGCGGAAGAAGAGGACAGAGAAGAATGCCTGTCCCGCTGGTTTGCCTGCCAGATCGCAGCGGCGATGGCGGCGGCATCGAAGGCGGAGCTTCCGGGCTGATTTTGGTCCGCAGCAGACGCGGCGGAACGCGGACGGCGGAGCAACTCGTCAAGCCATTTGGTGTGGATCTCACCGCGGAGAAAATCGGGTTCATCGAGGATGCGGCGGAAAAGGCCCACGTTGGTCTTGATGCCGGTGACGGTGTACTCCTCGAGAGCGCGGCGAAGGCGGGCAATGGTTTCTTCGCGGCTATTGCCCCAGGCGATGAGCTTGCCGAGAAGCGGATCGTAATCGTTGGGCACGGTCCAGCCCTCGTAGACGCCGTCGTCCAGGCGAATACCCGGGCCGCCGGGAACCTGGCGCGAAATAATTTTTCCCGGTGAGGGGAAGAAGTTATTGTCGGGATCCTCGGCGTAAAGACGAACTTCCATGGCGTGGCCGCGCGGGGTGATGGATTCCCAGGCGAAGGGCAGGCGGTGGCCGGCGGCGATGGCGATCTGAAGTTTCACCAAGTCGAGGCCGGTAACCTGCTCGGTGACGGGATGCTCGACCTGCAAACGCGTGTTCACTTCCAGAAAATAGAAATTGAGATTAGCGTCGACGAGGAATTCGACGGTGCCGGCGTTGACGTAGCCGCCGGCGCGCGCCAGGCGCACCGCGGCGTCGCTCATCTTCTTGCGCAGGTCGGGCGTGACGATGGGCGAGGGCGCTTCCTCGATTACTTTTTGATGGCGGCGCTGGACGGAGCATTCCCGTTCACCGAGAGAGACGACGCGGCCGTGAGCGTCGGCGAAAATTTGGATTTCTACGTGATGAGGCCGCTCCAGATATTTTTCAAGGTAGAGGCGGTCGTCGCCGAAAGCGTTCATGGCTTCGGAAGAAGCGTCGCGGAAGGCGGAATCGAATTCGCCATCATTGTGGACGAGGCGCATGCCCTTGCCGCCGCCACCGGCGACGGCCTTCAGAAGAACGGGGTAGCCCATGCGGTGCGCCAAGGCTTGCGCTTCGGCGGGTTTTTCGATGGGGTCGTTTGTCCCTGGCACGGTGGGAACATCGACCCGGCGGGCGAGCTGGCGGCCGGCAGTCTTGGAGCCGAGAGATTCCATGGCGTCGGCTGGCGGCCCGATGAAGGTGAGGCCCGCATCCGTGCAGGCACGCGGCAAGGCGGCGTTTTCCGCGAGGAATCCGTAACCCGGATGCACGGCATCGCAACCGGCGCGACGCGCCACATCCATGAGCTTGTCAATGCAGAGATAACTTTCGCGCGAAGGCGCCGGGCCGATGGGGTAGGCTTCATCGGCGAGGCGGACGTGCAGGGATTTGCGGTCGACATCACTGTAGACGGCGGCGGAGCGGATACCCAGCTCGCGGCAGGCGCGCAGGATGCGCACGGCGATCTCACCGCGATTGGCGATTAGAATTTTCTTGAACATAGAAGGTTTGAGCGAGGTGCGAGTTTAGCATGAGGGAAAGCGGGCGCCACGAATCTGCAGAGTTCTTGTGCTTCGGTGAAACTAATTTACGAGCTTCTTCAAATCCTTCCACTTGACGAGGACGACGTGATTTTCTTCCAGGGCCTTTTTGAATTCAGAGCTGGTGACAAAATCATAGTCGCGTTGACGCCAGGCAGCACCGTAGTCTGGGTGATCCAAAGTTACAGCTCGTAGTTCAGCATCGTCGCGGCCTAGGTGGACGATCATTTCTGTGAGGCCAGGTTTCAGGTTCTTCACAGCCTTGAGATAAAAATCTTGCCATCCGTTCTTGAGATACGAATCTTGCCATTCGTTTGGGAGAACGGTCGTATTGGCAATGACTACCGAGTCCACAGTGACGTCTTTTTCAGAGAGGGTGGAGAGAAATTGGGCGGGAGCGCCAGGAATCCGGACAGCCAAAAAAGGCAGTTTGTATTCGTGAGCAACCTTGACGTAGACAGCGAAAAGTTCCGGTGTGGAGAAGAGCACGCCCATGTGGCTGTCGAGATGCGTGGGATGAATTCCGAGAGCGATGGCGCGTTCGATCTGGGCGCGAATCTCTCGCTCAGCTTCCTCGGGCTTCAAATTGCGGGCCGCGGAGACAGTTTCCGGCCACAGATAGCCGGAGGGATCGAAGAGGCTTGTGACTTTGTCGTTTGATTCGACCGACCCCCAGCGATCGACTTTCCATTCGCTTGTGAGGGTGAGGTGCAAGCCCAGGTCGGCATCCGGATGGTCTTTCGCGTACGAAGCGACTTCGGTGAGCCAGGCGCAGGGCACCATGATGCTGGCGGAAGTGATGACTTTTTTGTCCAGGGCGTCGAAGCTGGCGGTGTCCACGGAATGGGCCACGGCAAGATCGTCCGCATGAACGATGAGGAGTTTCGAATCGGCCGGGTAGCCCAGGCGTTCAGCTACCGTCTTATTCTGTGCACGTGCATCTCCCGTGGCGAAAACCAGTAAGAAGCCAGCGGCAGCACATATCCGAAGGTGCATCGAAGGCTCCGGCAAGCGAGTTCAGCAGTAAAGGGTAACACGGCCATGGAAGTGTCAAAAGTGCGGCTTCATCCTACGGAACGCTTGTCCGGCCTCCGTTCATGCGTCATTCCGCTGGAATTGTCGTGCAGGAGAGTCCATTCCGTTCGAACAATTCTTCGAAGTTGCGGCAGTAATGGTGTATATAAAGATTCCTGCAGCCATCATGCGGAGGAAATGCAAAATGAAACGATTCTGCCTATTGCTCGCACTGGGATTCTTTGTGCTCGCGCCGGTGCGTTCCCAAGATTCCACTATCGCCCCAGGAGACAATCTTGTGGTAGATGGCGTGCCGAAGATACCGGCGTCGCTGGCGGAGACGGCGGGGCGATACGGGTCGTATCGAAGCGCTAGTCTGGCGGATTGGCATCCCACGAAGCGAGAGATGCTGATTGCGACGCGATTTGCGGAGACGCCACAGCTTCATTTGGTGAAAATGCCGGGCGGGACGCGGCAGCAATTGACGTTTTTCGCGGACTCCGTCGGCGGCGGGCGGTTTCATCCGAACGGCGGTGACTATATCGTGTTCGCAAAAGACATCGGCGGCGGGGAGTGGTACCAGCTCTACCGCTACGACATGGCGAGCGGAAACATCACCCTGCTGACAGACGGCAAGTCGCGGAACCTCGTAGGACCGTGGTCGTCGAGCGGCGATCAGATCGCGTACATGTCCACGCGGCGGACCGGCAAAGATACGGATTTGTGGGTGATGAATCCCAGTGAGCCGAAGACCGATCATTTGCTGACGCAGTTGGCGGGCGGGGGATGGCAGCCGCTGGATTGGTCGCCGGATGACAAGAAGATTTTGCTGGAGGAAGAGCTTTCCATCAACGAATCGTACTTGTGGCTTGTGGATGCGGCGACCGGCGAGAAGACGGAGCTGACCCCGAGGAATACAAGCGAGAAAGTTTCTTATGGCCAAGGACGGTTCAGCAAGGATGGCAAGGGGATTTACGTCACGACGGACAAGGATTCGGAATTTCACCGGCTGTCCTACATCGATCTGGCAACGAAGCAGCCGCAGTACCTCACGACGAACATTCCGTGGGACGTGGAGTGGTTCGACCTTACGCAGGAGGGAAAGATGATTGCGTTCCTGACGAACGAAGAGGGCGTAAGCGTAGTGCACGTGATGAACACATCGACGAAGAGGGAGGTCCCCCTGCCGAAGCTGCCGGCGGGAGTGGTGGGCTCCCTGCGCTGGCATAAGAATGGGCAAGAGCTGGGATTCTCGCTGAACAATGCGCGGGGGCCGGGAGATGTGTATTCGCTGGATGTGGCAACCGGAAAAGTGGAACGGTGGACGACGAGCGAGACGGCCGTGAAGACGGATGTTTTCCCGGAAGCGGAGCTAGTGCGATGGAAAAGTTTCGACGGGAAGATGATTTCGGGATTCTTGTACAAGCCACCGGCGAAGTTCACCGGGAAGCGGCCGGTGCTGGTGGACATTCACGGCGGGCCGGAAGGTCAATCGCAGCCACGATTTCTGGGACGCAGCAATTATTTGCTGAACGAACTGGGGATCGCGCTGATTTATCCGAACGTGCGCGGTTCGACCGGGTACGGCAAGACGTTCTCGCTGCTGGACAACGGATTTAAGCGCGAAGACACCTACAAGGACATTAACGCGCTGTTCGATTGGATCGCGACGCAGCCGGGACTGGATAGCGAGCGGATCGCGGTAACCGGCGGGAGTTATGGCGGACACATGACGCTGGCAGTCTCGACGTTTTACAGCGACCGGATTCGTTGCTCGGTGGACATCGTGGGCATGTCGAACCTGGTGACCTTCCTCGAGCACACGGAGGCGTACCGGAGGGATTTGCGGCGCGTGGAATACGGCGATGAGCGCGACCCGAAGATGCGGGAGTTTCTCGAAAAAATAGCGCCGATGAACAACATCGATGAGATCAGGAAGCCGATGTTCGTGATTGCGGGGAAGAACGATCCGCGGGTGCCGGTGAGTGAGTCCCAGCAGATCGCCGATGCGTTAAAGAAGCAAGGCACGCCTGTGTGGTTCCTGATCGCCAAGGACGAAGGCCACGGCTACCGCAAAAAGCCCAACCAGGATTTTCAGTTCTACGCGACGGTCGAGTTCTTGCAGGAGTATCTGCTGAAATAAAGCGGGAGAGGGCGCGCGGCCCGAAGACCGCGGCTACCGCGTGGTCCGCGAGCGTTGTCGTGCAGCTAGCTCGCGATTCACTAGAACAACGAGCGCGAGAGCTTCCTTCAAATTACGGCGGGCCGATTTCCTAGTGCGGCCCTACGTATTCACGCCGGGGATTTCGCGCACGTAGGCTACGTACCAGCCTCCGTGCTTCTCGATGACACTTGTGAGCCGTCTCTTCATAGTGGGATATTGCCGTGTTTCTTGCGGGGGTTGGTATCGCGCTTGTTTTCGAGGGCGCGGAGAGAGGTGATGATGCGTGCGCGGGTGTCGGCGGGCTCGATGATGGCGTCGATGTAGCCGCGCTCGGCGGCAACGAAAGGATTGGCAAAGCGGTCGCGGAATTCAGCGATTTTTTCCTGGCGGAGTTTTTCGCGCTCGGAGTCGGGAGCTTTGTCCAGCTCGCGCTTGTTGACGATATTCACAGCGCCCTCGGGGCCCATGACGGCGATTTCGGCGGTGGGCCAGGCGAAATTGGCATCCGTTCGAATGTGTTTCGAAGCCATGACGCAATACGCGCCGCCGTAGGCCTTGCGGGTGATGACGGTGATCTTTGGAACAGTAGCCTCGGCGAAGGCGAAGAGCAATTTGGCCCCGTGCCTGATGATGCCGCCGAATTCCTGCTGGGTGCCCGGGAGAAAACCGGGAACATCCTCGAAGGTGATCAAGGGAATGTTGAAGGCGTCGCAGAAGCGCACAAAGCGCGCGCCCTTGACGGAAGCGTTGATGTCGAGAACGCCGGCCAGAAACGCAGGCTGATTTCCAACAATGCCGACAGGGCGGCCGTCAAAGCGAGCGAAGCCGACGACGAGATTTTTGGCGTAGTGTTCATGCACTTCGAAGAAATAGCCGTCGTCCACGATGGAATGGATGGCATCTTTCATGTCATAAGGCTTCTGGGGGTCGGCAGGAACGAGGGTATTGAGCGATTCATCGCGACGGGGGGTGTCTGAGGTAGCGCGGCGCGGCGGATCTTCCAGATTGTTCGAAGGGAGAAAACCCATCAGCTCGCGGATCATGGCCAGGCAATCGGCATCGTCGCGCGAGACGAAGTGGGCGACGCCGCTTTTCTCGTTGTGCGTCATCGCGCCGCCGAGTTCCTGCTTGGTGACCTCCTCGTGCGTGACGGTCTTGATGACGTCGGGTCCGGTGACGAACATGTAGGAAGTTTCGCGCGTCATGAAGATGAAGTCGGTGATGGCTGGGGAGTAGACGGCGCCGCCGGCGCAAGGGCCCATGATGGCGCTGATCTGCGGGATGACTCCGCTGGCAAGCGCGTTGCGGAGGAAAATATCGGCGTAACCAGCGAGCGAGGCGACTCCTTCCTGAATGCGCGCGCCGCCGGAATCGTTGAGGCCGATGATGGGAGCGCCCGCGCGCATGGCAAGGTCCATGATTTTGCAGATTTTCTCTGCGTTGGTTTCCGAGAGCGAACCGCCGAAAACGGTAAAGTCCTGCGCGAAAACATAAACCAGGCGGCCATCGATGCGGCCGAAGCCGGTGACGAAACCATCGCCGGCGGGACGCTGCTCCTGCATGCCGAAATCGACGCAACGGTGACGGACAAATTTGTCGAGTTCTTCGAAGGTGCCTTCGTCCAACAAAAGGTGGATGCGCTCGCGGGCGGTAAGCTTGCCGGCTTTGTGTTCGCGCTCGCGGCGCTCCGGGCCGCCACCGGCCTCGGCCTCCTCGGAAATGCGCCGAAGCTCGTCCATACGGTCGCGACGTTTGGCTTCGGAAATCAAACCGGGCTTGGTCTCAGCCAACGGGTCCTCCCTCGGAAGGGGATTCCTTCGGGGTAAAAATGCGGACGGCGAGATGCGTAGCAAGCCACACTGTTCCCAGCAGCAGGACGACACCGAGGAGTATCTCTGCGGCCATGGCGCCGGCGCGCTGCAGGGGGGATTCCAGCGCGGTCACATACTCCGTGGCCTGGACGAGAATGTACATGGCCCCCAGGGTCATCGCCACGATGAGGACGGTGGTAAAAACGGAAGCGAGGATCATTTTCATGGAACTGAGTCTGGGCCGCCCAGAAGCGGCATGGAAAAGGATAGCGCAACCGGAGAGAAAGCAGTACGCAGAAGTCGGTCAGCGAGCTCGAAAGAAACCTGCTCAAACGCTCCGAAACTCAGCGCAGACCGGACCAATCGTCGGCGACGAGGATGGAATCGGTGGGATTGGAGGCGTCGTACTTGATACTGGCGGGCTGGCCCGCAACGAGCCGTTCCAAGCGAACCTGACTTTCGAGTCCGGTGATGTCCTGCGCGGTTTGATACGTGACGCCGGAAATCAAGTAACTGTAGGAGACCAGATGGCGCGGTCGCATGTCCCGAAGCGGGCGGGCGCCTGCGCCGAACAAACCCTTGCTCGCCTTTTCCGATTCGGGCGGATGCTCGACGAGCTCCACGATCTGCCCTTCGGCGATGCGCCCGATCTGATTCAGATGCAGGCGGCGCTTGCGCTCCACTTCTTCGGGATTCGCAGCGGGACGGAAGAAAGCATAAGCAACCAAGGCCAGCCCGGCGATCGCCGCGCCACCCATGGCGAGTAGCAGCTTCCAATCCGCGAGCAAGTCTTTCAATGAGCAGACTCCGTAATCCCAGACCGGCGGGATCGCGCACGGCGCGCGGAAATGGCATGCGCGCAGTGCAGCGGAAGGACTCCCCGTATCCGCCAATGCCCCACTGATGCGTATTCTACCGAAACATTGAGGGATACGCGAAACTACGCCTGCGGAGCGTGCACTGGATTGCGCAACACGCCAACACCGGCAACGCTGACCTCGACCGTGTCGCCGGCAACGAGCGGACCGACGCCAACGGGCGTACCGGTGGCCATGACGTCGCCGGGCATCAAGGTCATCATGCGAGAAATCCAGCGGACAAGAAACGCGGGCGGATAAATCATCAGCGAGGTGACGCTGGACTGGCGGCGCGCCCCGTTGACGTGAGTCTCGACCAGGACATTAGATGGATCGAGAGCGGTTTCGATGTGCGGGCCGACGGCGCAAAAGGTATCGAAACCCTTGCCGCGAGTGAATTGAACGTCGCTTTTCTGCAGGTCGCGCGCGGTAACATCGTTGAGGCAGGTGTAACCCACCACAAAGGACAAAGCATCGTCGGTATCGCGCAATTGCGAGCAGCGGCGCCCGATGACCATGGCGAGCTCGCCCTCGTGTTCCACGCGTTGCGAATATTTTGTCAAGACGATCGCTTCTTCCGGGCCGATGATGGAAGAAGGCGGCTTGAGAAACATCAGCGGCTCTTTCGGGACTTCGTTGCCCATCTCCGCGGCGTGAGCGGCGTAATTGCGGCCGATGCAAACGATCTTCGTAGGCTCAACCGGAGCGAGCAGCCGCGCGTCGGCGAGGCGCGAAGATCGCGAGCCGCGCGACCACTGACCCCAGGGCGGGCCAGAGATCTCGATAACATTTTCACCTTCGATCAGTCCGTAGTGCGGCGAAGCAGTGTCCGAAGAGGAAGCTTCGCGCATCAGGTAACGGCAGATTTTCATTGGTGTTTAACTCGCGTGGTGCTTGGGATGAGAAGCATTTGCTTCACGGGCTCTCCAGATCGTGACAACAATCCAGCAGAGCGTGGTGAGAATCATATACACCACGGCGCCCAGCATGAAAACATGGAACGTGCTGAGCCGATAACTGAGCCCGTGGTAAATCAGGCAGAGCGCGCGATAGCTGAGGCTGAAAATGAGCCAACCGAGAAGTCCCGATGCCAGGAGATGCCCCGGCAAGCGCAGAAACCGAAAAATGGGAACGGCAGCGAGGAAGCAGAGAATCACAGCGGCGGCGATATTGCGCTCCAACGCGAAGCGTTCCAGGAATGGGGCGTGATTGGCGATAACCAGCCATGTCGTGAAAACCAAAGTCAGACAAACACCAACGTAAACACCGGTGCGTATCGCCGCGTTGCGAAAGACGTGGAACCATCGATAACCAGGCAGATGTGGGCGTACCTGCATGAAGTGCTCGGCTCCCAAGGTGCGAGCATTCGTTTAACCCGGATTTACGGCGATGGTTGCGTGACGTCGACAACGACCGCTGGGCCGGGCGCGCTTTCATTCCCCGCGCGGTCTACGGCGGTCACGGTGTACCAATAGCGGTGACCGGGCTGTACAGACGTATCACGATTCGCGGGCGCGGGCAACAATTCCGGGGTCAGAAGCTGGCCCCTTGTGCCTTCCTGCTCACTTCTATAGACGCGATATCCGGCCAGATCGGTTTCAAGACTTATGGACCAGGAGAGGTCAACAAGAACCGTGCCCGGTGCCGAGCCGGGAAGCAGGGCGGCGACAAGGCTCTGCGGAGCGGCGGGTGGAAAGGTATCGTGCGGGGCGACCGTCACCGGCTGAGAGTCAGAGGATTCCAGCTCGACCCCTTCGACCTGCATCACGCTGCGCACCATGTAGAAGTAGGTATGGTCGAAAACAACGGAAGTGTCGCGGTAACTGTTGGTCTCGGAAGAAGCAAGCAGCGCAGCGCGTGACTCCGGTTTGCCCTGCGGAAGATCCTGCGGAGACGAAGAGGGAGCGAAAGGGTGAATTTCCGAGCGGTAGATTCGATAGCCGCTGATGGTTGATACAGGCTCCCCGGCGGCAGTATCGGCCGGGACCGGCCAGGTCAATTCGACCCCTGACTCGGTCACGCGAGCCTCGACGGAAATGATCGGAGCCGGAACGGGAAACACCCGCAGCGTGACGACGTTCGAATCGGCGGAAGCGCGTTTCTTCGAAGCCCGCGTTCGAACAACGTATGCGACGATGCCGCCGGGATGCGATTTGGTTTCTTCCGGCGCAATGGGATCGGTGAAGCGCACGTGGCCATCGGCGCGATAACTTTCCACGAGAGCCCCGGGAATGGTGTAAACATTGCGGAAAGACTTCGCGTCGGCCGAGCCGTCCGCTCTGACGGTGCCGCGGAGGATTTCGACCGCAGGGGGCGATGGGAGTCTTTCCCTGGAGATGGAGTGCGTTGGGAGGGTGAAGGAAAGTTGCACACCGTCGCCGGCCTGGTGAGCGGTGAGATCCTTGATCGCGGCGGGAACCGTAGGTAAAGGCGGAACGGGCTCGCCGGGAGCGCCGCAGCCGGCCGTTAGCAGGAGAATGGAAAAGGGAAAATAGAAAATGGCAAGGATTTGCGCGGGGCGTCTTGTGATGTGAAGTGCCGTCCCTTTTCTATTTTCCATTTTCCATTTTCAAGAATCAGAGGATGTAGCGGCTCAGATCCTGGTTCTTGACGATGTCCGCGAGCTGCTTGGTGACGTAGGCGGCGTCAACCTTCACGTTTTTCTTTTTGAGATCGGGCGCTTCGAACGAAATTTCGTCGAGAACTTTTTCGAGGATGGTGTGGAGGCGGCGGGCGCCGATGTTTTCGGTCTGCTCGTTCACGCTGGTGGCGAAGCGGGCGACGGCGGCGACGGCGTCTTCGGTGATGTTGAGCTTGACGCCTTCGGTCTCCAGCAGCGCGACGTACTGCTTGATGAGCGCATTCTTCGGCTCGGTCAGAATGCGAATAAAATCTTCTTCCTTCAGCGATTGCAGCTCGACGCGAATGGGAAGACGGCCCTGAAGCTCGGGGATCAGATCGGACGGCTTGGTCACGTGAAACGCGCCGGCCGCGATGAAAAGGATGTGATCAGTGCGGATCATGCCGTAGCGCGTGTTGACGGTGGTGCCTTCGATAATGGGCAGAATGTCGCGCTGCACGCCTTCGCGCGAGACGTCCGGGCCGTGGCCGGATTCGCGGCCGGCCACTTTATCAATTTCATCGATGAAGATGATGCCCATCTGCTCGGCGCGCTCCACGGCCACGCGCGTGACCTGGTCCATGTCTAGCAGCTTGTTTTCTTCTTCCTGGATCAGGTATTCGAAAGCATCGGCGACGCTCATTTTGCGTTTTTTCTTCTGCTGGCCGAACATCCCGGAGAGCATGTCCTTGATATTGACGTCCAT
>Ga0137409_10000556_pt1 | contig 41223 bp, 33 predicted proteins | sample CZODoug1_16funga_FD_122059 | JGI IMG/M metagenome (GOLD analysis project Ga0137409, IMG submission 122059) | Vadose zone soil fungal communities from Angelo Coast Range Reserve, California, USA - CZODoug1_16fungal (Hybrid Assembly) | ecosystem: Environmental > Terrestrial > Soil > Vadose zone...
GTGCTACGACTGCGAACATGATGAACTCACAAATCGTTGTCGAATCGCTCAGCCCGTCGGACCTCCGTTCCGCTACGCATAAGTTGGTGCGGAGATCGCACGGCATCGATGCGGCGCTTCTCGTTCATCTCGGCGAGATCGACGAGCGGAAGCTCTACCTCGAATGGACGTTCTCCTCGATGTTCGCCTTCTGCGTCGGCGAGCTAGGGTTCTCCGAGGACGTCGCCTGCAACCGGATCGACCTCGCCCGCGCCGCCCGACTCATGCCGGTGATCCTGGAGGCGCTCCGCTCGGGGCAGGTGCACCTGGCCGGGCTGCGCTTGCTGGCGCCGCACCTGACTACGGAGAACCAGGAACAGGTGCTGGCGGAGGCAGCAGGCAAGTCGAAGCGCCAGATCGAAGAACTGGTGGCGCGTCTCTGGCCGCAGCCGCCGGTTCCGACTGTGGTGCGCAAGCTTCCCGGCCGGCCCAACCCCGCCCCCGAGGCTTCACCCGCATTCTCGTTCGGCGCCACCACGCCGGTGGCGCAGCCCGAGTCGCCCCCTGCTCTCGCGTTGGCACCGCCGCTCGCCCCAGCGCCGCGACGCGATGAACGCCGGCCCGTGGTTGCTCCGCTTTCCGAGGAAACCTTCAAGTTCCAGTTCACCGCGAGTCGCGCGTGTCATGACAAGTTCCGCGAGGCCCAGGATCTGCTCCGCCACCGAATTCCCGACGGAGACCTGGGGACGATCGTCGAGAAGGCGCTCGAGGTGCTCATCGAGCAGGTGAAGAAGGAGCGATTCGCCACGGGTCGGAAGCCGCGACAGGCTCCGGTGAAGGACGCGGACGCATCGTGTTCGCGTCACATCCCGGACGCCATCAAGCGCGAGGTCTTCGAACGCGACGGCGGCCGCTGCACGTTCTCCGACGAGCATGGCCGCAGGTGCGCCGAGACTGGGGCCCTGGAATTCGATCACCGCGACGGCTTCGCGCGAACGCGTCTTCACCGAGCGGACCGGATCCGCCTGCTCTGCCGAGGGCACAACCAAGGCGCCGCGGACCACATGTACGGTCGCGCGTTCATGGAACGGGCGCGCGCATCGGTGGACCGGCTTGGAGCCGATCCGGGGAGTCCATCAGGGTGAGTGGACTATCCGCCCCGGCGCGGGACGCGGCGCGTTAGAGCGGCGCTTCAAACGGGGCGGGTCGGCCCCCCCCCCGAAAAGCACGAGACCCAGGGTGACTGTCCTCGGATGTCGCGAGAAAGCACAGCTAGACGGCAGCTAGACGAAGCTGGAGATGCCGTGCTGCTCGAGCGCGGCGCGGGTGGCGGCGGCGCGCTGCTCGGTCAGCTCGCTGACCAGAGCGAGGATCTGGGGGTGGGTGACGACCAGCTCCTGGAACTGATCGCGGGGAAGCCGCAGCAGGATGGCGTTCCTGGGCGAGACCACCGTGGCGGTGGCCGGCTGCCGGGTGAGGAGCGACATCTCGCCGAAGATCTCGCCCTCCTTGAGGCGGGCCAGATCGATGTGCTGGGCGGCGACGTCCACCGACCCGTGCAGCACCACGTAGAGGCCGTCGGACTGCGCGCCTTCCTTGATCAGCATCTCTCCGGGCGCTACCTGGCGAAGCTTGAACTTCTCGACCAGCTGCCGCCGCTCGGTGGGATCGAAGTCCTTGAAGAGGGGCGAGATCGCCATCACGTTGTTCAGCAGCCGCTGCCGGTAGAAGTTCTTCAGCGACTTGACTACCAAGGGATGCTTCCTGGCCAGGTGGCGGAGCACGGCGTCGGACACCTCGAGCAGCTCGGTGTCGTCCTCGGCCGAGACGTTGGCGGTGCGCGGAGCGCCCGAGAGCAGCGCCATCTCGCCGAAGAACGCCCCCTCCTCCAGCGTTGCGAGCTGCAGCTCCTCGCCGTCCGGCAGCTGTTTCCAGATGCGGACCTTCCCCTCGACGATGACGAAGAAGCTCCGCCCGGGGTCGCCCTCCTTGAGGATCTGCTGGCCAGCGCGGTAGCGGCGGTAGGAGAGGCGGTTGACCAGCTCGACGAAGGCGTCGCGCGGCAGATCGTCGAACAGCGGGACCCGCGCCGGCACCTTGCGCGTCACCGCCTTCGCGTCGGGGACGATGGCGCCGAACGCCGCCTCCAGGTCCTGGCCAGTCGCGTCCGCTTCCCGCTCCCCGGCGCGATCGCTGGAGATGGAGAGCAGCTCGATCTCCTCCTCCGCGTCGGAGCCGAGCAGATCGGCGATGGGCCGGGCAGGCTCGGCCACGACCTCCTCGTCGTCCGCGCTCGCCGCCAGGTCCTCGGGCCCGTCGTCGAGGATGGCGTCGTCGGGCAACTCGTGGATCTCCAGGTGGCCGGCCGGGGAACCGGAGTGTGCCTCCGGCGGCGGCGTGATCAGCGCGTCCTCCGAGTAGCCGGGAGAGAAGTTCTTCGGCGATTCGTCCAGCTCGAGGGCCTCGCCGTGGTCGGCAGCCCCATCGGTCTGGATCCGGTCCGCCATCGCGCCTCGTTGCGCACCGCGGGTGGCGGCCGGGGCGACCCTCTTGGTGATCTGGGGCTCCTCGGGCAGCTCGGTCGCCTCTATCGGATCCGTGTCGCCCTCGGGGACCGCCTTCACGGCGGCGATCCGCCCGACCGCGGCGCGCTTGACGCCCGCGAGACCCGCGTTCTCCGGCGTCACCTTCCCGAGGCGGCGCTCGTTCATCTGGGCGAGCTGCTTCTGCGCGCCGGCGTTGCGCGGGTCGATCTCGAGGACGACCTTCACCGCGGCGATGGCCTTGATGAGCTGTCCCTGGTCGGCGTAGTAGCGGCCCGCCGCGTCGTACTGCGCGATCGACTTCTGCGGCTGCTCGAGCTTCCGGTAGCAGTCGCCCAGCTTGAGCCGGTGCTGCATGTCCTTCGGCTCCGCCTGGGCGAGCTGCTCCAGCACCTCGGCGGCCTTCTCGAACTTCGACCTCTTGAAGAGCTCGGCGGCGGAGTCCTTCAGCTTGCGCACGTCGACGGAGGCCATGCGCGATCTTTTCTATCCCTGCTGCACGGTCCTGTCGCATTCGGCGCCGCCGCCGGCAGGGTGGGTCCACGGCGGAGCGATCGCGACAGGTCCTCACCTCCTCTGCCTGCGCGCGGGCTGCGGCGGGCCGTGCCCGTGGCGCCGGGCGGGGAGCGCGGCCAGCCGGGGCGGCGGCGCCTGCGCCTTCTTGCCTGCCTGCTCGCGCAGCGCATGCACCTCGGCGCGCGTCAGCTCGCGGTAGTCGCCGGGACGCAGGCCGCCGACCCCGATACCGCCGTAGTCGGCGCGGTGCAGCTTCAGGACCGGCGCGCCCACCGCCTCCATCAGCCGCTTGACTAGATGTGGCCGCCCCTCGGAGACGACCACGCGCACCCAGGTGTTGCGCGGGGTCCGGCTCTGCACCGCCGCGTCCAGCGCGCGCGCCCGCCCGTCCTCGAGGCGCACCCCGGACTGCAACCGGGAGATCTGCTCGGGTCGGGGCACACCCGCCACCTTGGCGAGATAGGTCCGGCGCACCCCGAACCGCGGATGCATCAACTGGTGCGCCAGCTCGCCGTCGTTGGTGACCAGGAGCGCGCCCTCGACGTCGTAGTCGAGCCGGCCGACCGGATAGACCCGCTCGGGGATGCCCTTCAGGTACTGCGCGATGTTCGCCCGGCCCTCCGGATCCGACAGCGTCGTCACGCAGCCGGCCGGCTTGTAGAGCACGAACCAGACCTTCTCCTCCGGATCGGCGATGAGCTTGCCGTCGACGCGGATCAGGTCCTTGCGGGGATCGGCCTTGGTCCCCAGCTCCTTCACCGTCTGCCCGTTCAGCTCGACGCGGCCCTCGGCGATGAGCTGCTCCGCCTTGCGCCGCGACGTCACGCCCGCGTGGGCGAGGATCTTCTGCAAGCGTTCCTGCATCATTGCTCCGGCTTCCCGCTCGCGTCCGGGGGGTCGCGATCCGCCGATCCTTCGGACGCCGTGCTCGGGGTCGCGTTCGGGCCCGGCGTCGGGCTCGGGCCCGGGGTCGGGATTGCGTTCGGATCGGGCGGCGGCGCCAGCACCTGGGCGGCGGCCTTGCTCTGCTCCTCCGCCACGTCCATGGCGTCCTCGAGCTGCGACAGGGCGGCGTCGCTCTCGGCGGTGTGCTGGGCGAGCTTCTCGGCGGCTTCTGGATCCTGGGCCAGGTCGGTGAGGCCGGCGACGGGCGGGGCCGGCGCCTCCTCCTCGACGATCTTGCGGCTGTCCTCGGAGAGCTCCTGGAACTCGCGCAGCGTGGGCAGCTGCGTCAGGTCGCGCAGGTTGAACAGCTCGAGGAACTCCTTGGTGGTCCCGAACAGCAGCGGTCTGCCCGGTTCGTCCTTCTTGCCGAGGATGCGGATGAGCTTGCGGTCGAGCAGCGCCTTCGTCACCGCGCCGCAGTCGACGCCGCGCAGGTCCTCCATCTCGGGCCGGGTGATCGGCTGGCGGTACGCCACGATGGCGAGCGTCTCCAGCGCAGCCCGGGTCAGGCGCATCGGCTTCACTTGGAGCATCCGGCGCACGTACGCGCCCAACTGCGGGTCGGTGCGCAGCTGCCAGCGGCTGCCCAGGTCGACCAGCACGGTCCCGCCGGCGCCCGGAGCGTGCTTCTGCCGCACCGCCTCCAGCGCCTCCTGGAGGACCTGCTCCTCGAGCTGGGTCGCGTCGCGCAGCGCGGGCAGGTCCAGCGGCTTCTCCGCGGCGAAGAGGAGCGCCTCGACGATCGCGCGCGCCCGCTCCGGGGTGGCAAACCGCGCCGCCTCGGCGAGCATGGACAGCTCCGTCTGCGTGGCCTGCTGCAGCTCCTGCTCGTCCCCAAGCGGCGCGTCGACCCCTTCGGGCGGAAGCTCGCCGTTCCGCTCAGCCTCGGTAGTCAAGCTGGACTCCTTCCGCCGAGGCGTCGGCAAGGCCCTCGGTGCGGGACAGGTAGATCTCGCCGTGCGGATACGGCTGGTGCACCCTGATCAGCTTCAGCTTGGTCATCTCGAGCACGGCCAGGAAGGTGGGCACCACCCGGTGCCGGTCGTGCGCAGCCAGGTCGGCGAAGAGCGAGGTGAAGGCGATCCGCTCCTCCTCGCGCAGCCGGTCGGTGATGGCGGAGATGCGGTCGCCGATCGAGAGCCGCTCGACGAACACCTCGTGCGGGATGGTCAGCTTCCGCCGGGCGAGCACGTTCGAGAGCGCCTCGATCAGGCGGTACGCGGAGAGGTCCTTCGGCCGCAGGTACTGGAGCTCCTCCGACGCGAGCGGCCGCTCCTCGCGCGCGCGGCGGGTGAACAGATCGCGGCCGAGCTGCGGCAGCGCGGCGAGGTCCTGGCCGGCCCTCTTGTACTTCTGGTACTCGAGCAGCCGCCGGATCAGCTCCTCGCGCGGGTCGGGGCCCGGCTCCCCGTCGGGGGCGTCCTGCGACTCCTGCGGCGGGAGGAGCATCCGCGACTTCATGTGCGCGAGCGTCGCCGCCATCACCAGGAACTCGCCGGCGAGATCCAGGTTCAGCGCGCGCGCCTGATCCATGTACTCGACGTAGCGGTCGGTGATGAAGGCGATGGGGACGTGGAGGATGTCGAGCTTGTGCTCCTGGATGAGCGAGAGCAGCAGATCCAGCGGCCCCTCGAACTGGGGCAACGCGACGGCGAAGCCCGCCTGGTGCGGCGGTGGCGGCGGCTCGACCGCCGCGTTGTCGGGGATCTCCGGCTCCACTGGCTACTCCAGCTTCATCGCCGCGCGGACCTTCACCATGGTCTGCTCCGCCAAGCCGCGCGCCTTCTCCGTGCCGAGCCGCACCAGCTCCTCCACGCGGCCGGGCGTGCGCTCCAGCTCCTCGCGCGCGGCCCGGTGCTTTTCCAACACCGGCAGCAGGTTGAGGAGCAGCATCTTCTTGCAATCGACGCAGCCGATGCCCGCGCTGCGGCACTCGCGGTCGACCAGCTCCACCGTCTCGGGCGGGCTGTAGGCGCGGTGCAGGTGGTAGATGGGGCACACCTCGGGGTGGCCCGGGTCGTGCCTGCGCTTCCGCGCCGGATCCGTGACCGCCACCATGATGCGCTTGCGGGCCTGCTCGGGATCCTCGCTCAGCTCGACCGCGTTCCCATACGACTTGCTCATCTTCCGCCCGTCGAGGCCGAGGATCTTCGGCACCTCGGTCAGATAGGGCCGCGGCTCGACCAGCACGGGCTTTCCCTCTGCGGCGTAGAGGTGATTGAAGCGGCGCACCAGCTCGCGGGCCAGCTCGAGGTGCGAGACCTGATCCTGCCCGACCGGGACTGCGTCGGCCCCGTAGAGGGCCACGTCGGCGGTCTGCAGGACCGGATAGCCGAGGAAACCGTAGTTGTTCAGCTCCTTCTCCCGCAGCTGCTCCTGTTGCTCCTTGTAGGTCGGCACGCGCTCGAGCCAGCCGATCGGCGCCACCATCCCGAGGAGCAGGAAGAGCTCGGCGTGCTGCTTCACGCGGCTCTGGATGAACAGGGTGCACCGCTGCGGATCGAGCCCGGCGGCGATCCAGTCGACGAACATCTCCCGCTGCGCCTCGGCGATCTTCGAGGGGTCCTTGTAGTCGGTGGTGAGCGCGTGCCAGTCGGCGGAGAAGAAGAAGCACTCCACCACCTTGCTCAGCTCAATCCAGCTCTTCAGGGCGCCCTGGTAGTGCCCCAGGTGCATGCGGCCGGTGGGGCGCATCCCCGAGACCACCCTGCGCGGGACCCTGTGGGGTGCCGGCCGGCCGGCCGGCACCTCGGCTTCTGCCATCGCTGCACTCCCGGGCGGCTCGCGCCACGCGAAAAGAAGTGAGGCACCCTACCCGAACTGGCTGCCGCGGTCATCGGGCGACGTACTTGCCTCCGCTGAGCACGTGGACGGCCCTCCGCCGGTCCGGCGTGCACGAGCCGCCCGGGTTGCCCTCCGGGCAGGAGACCTCTTCCGTCACCAGCAGCTCGCGGGGAAACCGGCGGCCGACCGGCTTCACGGTCCGCTCGATCACGGGCGCCGGCTCCTCCGGGGCCTCGGAGGAGGTCTCCCGTGTTTTCAGCTCGAACACCTTCGACAGCTGATCGCCGCGCGCGTCCAGGAACGACACCCGCTCGACGACGGTGTGGACCGGCCCCGGACACTCGTCGAGCCGGTCTTCCAGCTCCAAGCTGTCGCGGCGCCCGCTGGTCAGCCGGACCAGCTTGAGCAGGCGGGGCGGCCGGTCGGGCCCGCCGCAGACGTCGCTCGCCGGCGCATCGATCGACGGGTCCTCGCCGCCCAGCTTGCAGTAGGCGCCGCCCCGCAGCGGCTTCAGGACCGCGATGCGCTGCGACCAGAAATGCGATTCGCCCTCGCCGGCGCACAGCTCGAGCCGGACGTGCACCAGGAGATCCTTGCCGCCGGTGAGGCTCGCCTGGACGAGATCCACTCCGCGCACGACGGGCTGCTCGGCGCAGTCCGCGTCGGGCGCCGCCTCGCCAGCCGGCGGCACCGGACGGAACCCGAGCTGCTCCAGCAGCTGGCCCTGCTCCTTCGACCCGGGCGCAGCCTTGAGCAGCGCCTCCTTCCACTCTTTCGGGTCGACCTCCAGCATCCGCGGACACGAAAGCGACGCGGCCAGCAAGAGCGCGAGCATTCGCTGCTCACTATCACGGAACCGATCGAGGGCCGGCAGGCCTCCCGCGACGCCGGCGCCGGGAAAAGCGCAGCGCCGCCGAATACGGCGGCGACTGTCACGCGCGCGGGTGCTTCGCCAGCACCACCTTCAGGCGCTCCCGGTCGACGTGCGTGTAGATCTGCGTGGTGGCGATGTCCGCGTGGCCGAGCATCGCCTGCACCGCGCGCAGATCGGCTCCGCGCTCGAGCAGGTGGGTGGCGAAGCTGTGGCGCAGCGTGTGCGGGTGGACGTTGCGCAGGCCCGCGGCGGCCGCATGGCGGCAAAGCAGCTTCCAGAACCCCTGCCGCGTCATGCGCCGGCCGCGCGGCGTGACGAACAGATCGCGGCTCTGCCGCGCACGCAGCAGGGCCGCGCGCCCGCCGCGCAGGTAGGCCTCGAGGGCCGCCTGCGCTCTCTGCCCCACCGGCACGATGCGCTCCTTGCCGCCCTTCCCGCGCACCCGCACGATGCCCAGCCGCGGGTCCACCGCCGCGAGCGGCAGCGCGACCAGCTCGGACACGCGCAGCCCGCTGGCGTAGAGCAGCTCGAGCATGGCGCGGTCGCGAGCGCCCGAGGCCGTGGCCGCGCCGGGCTGCGCGAGCAGCCGGTCCACCTCCTCGACGCCGAGGAAGTCCGGCAGCGGCCGCGAGCCGCGGGAGGCCTCGACCCCTTCGGTCGGATCGAGGGGTGAAAGCCCTTCCGCGCTGGCGAACCGGTGCAGCCCCCGCACGGCGGCCAGGTGCCGTGCTTGCGAGGCGCGCGAGAGGCCCCGCTGCTGCAGCGACGCGACGTGCTGCAGCACCTGGATCTGCGTCACCTGCCCCAGCGCCGGCACGCTGCGCGCCGCCAGCCAATCGAGGTACTCGCGCAGGTCCCGCGCGTACGACTCGAGCGTGGCCGGCTGCAGCGCGCGCTCGACGCGCAGGTGCGAAAGGTAGCGGTCGAGCGCGTCGTCGAGCGGCCCCGGCGCATTCGCGGTCATCTCGCTCAAGCCAGCACCCCCTCGATGCGTCCCTTCCCGCGCCGCAGCACCACGGGCCGCGGACCGGTCAGGTCGATCACCGTGGACGGCTCGTTCAGCGTCACCCCGCCGTCGAGGATGAGGTCCAGCCCATGGCCGAGCTGGTCCTGGATGTCCGCCGCGTGGGCGAGCGGCTCTCCCTCCGCGATCGCCGCGCTGGTGGTGGCCAGGGGACGCCCCAGGCCATGCACCAGCGCCGTGGCCACGGGCGCGTCCGGGACCCGCACGCCGACCGCGCGCTGCCGCGTCAGCGCGGTGCGCGGCACCAGCCGGGTCGCCGGCAGCACCACGGTGTACGGTCCCGGGAGGAGCCGCCGCAGCAGGCGGAACCGGTCGTTGTCGACGATCGCGTACTTCGCCACCTCACCGAGATCGCCGCAGAGAAACGCGAACGGCTTGCGCGGGTCGCGCCGCTTGAGCAGCGCCATCCGCTCGATGGCCTTCTTCTGGAACAGGTCGCAGCCGATCGCGTAGTAGGTGTCGGTCGGGTAGCTCACCAAGCCGCCCGCCTCGAGCACCGACACCGCGCGCGAGACGTGCCGCGGTTGCGGGTGCACGGGGTCGATCGGCTGGATGGGAGCGCGACTCGCCACCGCGCCATGCTGCGGGCGCGCAGGGAGAGGCGCAAGAAATCAGGCGTTCCCGCGAAGCGGAAGCGGCGGCCACGGGACCCGGGGCCGCCGCGTTCCTTTTCCAGAGGGATCCGGCAGGAGGAGCTGCTACTCGTCCTTGCGACCGGAGTTGATGCCCGCGCCACCGCTCGGCGCTTTTCCCTCCCCCTCGGTGTCCTCGGCCGGGGTGGCGCGGCTGGCCGCCGCTCGTCCCAGCCGCTTGCCCTGCTCGATCAGCTCGCGGACCTTCTGGCCACCCTTGTGGCCGATCTGCGAGTAGAACTCCGGGCCGCGGCTCGCGCGCACGCTCTCTCCACCCTTCTTCCCGATCTTCTCGTAGAACTCGTGCCCGCGCTCCGCCTTGACGGTCTCGCCGCCCTTCTTGCCGATCTGCTCGTAGAAGGCCCGGCCGCGCTCCTGCGCGACCTTCACGCCTCCCTTGCGACCTGCCTCGGCAACCGTCATCCCGCCCTTCTTCTCGTCCGCCATCTCCTGCCTCCGGTGGTTGGAAGGATCCCCCCTCCCCTCCGCCGTCAGCCCCCTCGTCCTAGATCCGTTTCTTGCCCTGCTCGATCAGCTCCCTGACCTTCTGGCCGCCCTTGCGGCCGATCTCCTCGTAAAAGGAGGGGCCGTACTTGTTGCGCACGGCCTCTCCACCCTTGCGGCCGCCCAGCTCTCCGCCCTTGCGGCCGATCTCCTGGTAGAACCCGACGCCGCGCTCGTCGCGCACGCGCTCGCCGCCCTTGCGGCCGGCTTCGCTGACCGTCATCCCGCCCTTGCCGTTCATGCGATTGCTCGCCATGGCCGCTCTCCCTGGTGGGCTACTCTTCGCTCGCCGCCGGCAAAACCTCGCCGCCCACTGACGGGACGTCCTCTTCGCGGGCGACCATCGACTTGGCCTCGTTGGCGGCCTTCTTCCCCTCTTCGATCAGCTGGCGGACCTTGTGCCCGCCCTTCTTGCCGATCTCCTCGTAGAAAGGAGTTCCGCGCTCCGCCTTGACCGCGTCGCCGCCCTTCTTGCCGATCGCCTCGTAGAAGCCGGCGCCCCGCTCCGCCTTGACCGTATCGCCGCCCTTCTTGCCGATCTGCTCGTAGAAGCTCCGGCCCCGCTCCGCCTTGACCGTCTCGCCGCCCTTGCGGCCGATCTCCTCGTAGAAGGAGTGCCCGTACTTGTCGCGAACCGTCTGGCCGCCCTTGCGGCCAGCTTCGCTCACCGACATGGCACCCTTCTTCTTCACTACCTCATCCGCCATTTCCCCACCCCTCCCGTTGACGCCCCCTCCTCAGGGGGAAATTGTGAAATAGGTCCATGGGCCCCTAGGTGTGGCGCCTCCGCGCCGTCGTTACCCGCTCCTCGGTGCGGCGGCCGGCGGCGATGAGATCGCGCACGCGCTGACCGCCCTTGCGGCCGATCTCCTGGTAGAACTCGCGGCCCCGTTCCGCCTTCACTGCCAGCCCGCCCTTCCGGCCGCCGATGAGGCCGCCCTTGCGGCCCGCCTCGCGTACCGTCATGCCGCCGAACTCGGGCTCACGCGCAGGGCGCCTTCCCGCCAATCGCCGGGTCGACATCTTCAATTTCGATGCCGCGCCACGGCTCGTCTGCCTGCTGGTCCGCTGGGTCTTCTTGTTGGCCATCTCGTTTCCTTTGCCTCAAAGCCCCCTAAGTGCCCGCGAACCCTGAATCTTTGGACGGCGGCCGGGACTGCAAGCCGCCGGCCACGCATCCGCCGAAAACAGTGCCGGGAAGGCGCACCTGTCCGGCACCGGACTGTCAACGAGCGAAAGCTAGGACGCCCTGCTGCGAGGTGCAAGCGGGCAACCTTCTGGAACTGCTTAGGAAAGGTCTCAGGACCTTCCGGCCAGCTCGGCGATGGCCGCGGCGACGGCGGCCTGGAGCTCTCCGAGACGATCGTCGGAGCCGATCTTGCGGGCGCCCGCCCGGCCGGCTGCCTCACGAAGGTAGAAGGCGTCGGTCGCGCGGTTCCCTTCCGTGGCGATTCGAGCGACCTCGATGGACGCGCCCGCCCTGTGCAGGGCGTCGGCGATGGCGTGCAGGAGGCCCGGCCGGTCCTGGGTGAACACGTCGAGGATCGTGCAATCCTCGCTCGAGACGTTGTCCACCCGCACCTTCGTCTCGACCGCCGGAGCGGCCGAAGCCGCCCAGGAGGCGCGACGCAGCCGCCGCTGGACCAGGCGGTGGGGATCTTCGGCCCCGCTGAACAGCCGGAGGAGATCGGCGTGGGCCGCTTCCCACCGTCCCTGGGCGGGAGCCCCGCCACCTGGCTCCCGGACGATGAACCGGTCGAGCGCGATGCCGTCCTCCAGGGAGTTCACCTCGGCGGCGAGGATGTCGATCCCGTTCGCCGCCAGGGCGGCGGAGAAGAGGGCCAGGAGGCCCGGGCGATCCGAGGCGACCAGGATCAGCTCGGCCTCCCCGGACTCGCGCTGCAGCAGCTCGGCGGCGAACCCGGTGCGCTTGGCCACCCGCCACAGCTTGAGGTGGCGGGCGGCGTCGTCCGCCCGGACGATGCCCACGTACCGCTCGGGCAAGGCCCGGGCGAACTCGGGCACCGCTTTGCGCGCCGAGGGCTCGTCGAGCAAAGGCTCGATCGCCCGCGCCAGCCGCTCGCGCCGCAGCTCGAGCGACTCGGCGTGCGCCGGCTGGTCGAGCTCCTCGGCGAGCAGCGTGGCGTGCGCCTTCTCGTACAGCAGCCGCAGCAGGCGCGCCTTCCACTCGGTCCAGTTCTCCGGCGAGACGCTCGCCATGTCCGCGTACGTGAGGAGGTAGAGCATCTCCAGGCGCTCGACCGTGCGCAGCTCCCGGGCGAAGGACTCGATCAGCGCCATGTCCTCGAGGTCCCGGCGCTGCGAGAGGTGGCTCATCTTGAGATGGGCGAGGACCAGCCACTCCACGTCGGCGGCGTCGCCCGGGTCCAACGAGATCCGCTGCGCGTAGGCGCGGACCAGCTCCGCCCCGCGCGCGCTGTGGTCCGGGCCCAGGCCCTTGCCCAGGTCATGGAAGAGCAGGCCGAGCATCAGCACCAGCGGGCGCTGCTGCGCGCGGGCGATGCGGGTCAGCTCGGGCTCGACGTCGAGGAGCCCGCCGGCCCGCAGACGCATCAGCCGCTGCAGCGCGAACACGGTGTGCGTGTCGACGGTATAGACGTGGTAGAGGCTGTGCTGCGCGCGCGCCCGGAGCCGGCCCACCTCGGGGAAAAGGGCGCCCAGGACGCCGAGCTCGTGGATCGGCGCGAGCGCCTGGCCTTCGCTGCCCTCGCGCACCAGGTACTGCCAGAGCTCGAAGTGCGCATCGCGGTCGGCGGCGAGCCCCGGCCCGAGACGCTGCAGCTCCTGCACCACCAGGTCGCGCGCGTAGCTGTACACCGGGACCGCGTAGGTCTCCGCGACGGCGAACAGGCGCACCAGGTCGGCGGGGCGGCGGGCGAAGACCTCGCGGTCGTGCACGGTGACGCGGCCTTGCCAGAGCTGGAAGGCGTTGTCGATCGGCTTGGGCGGCGCCGGGCGCCGGCCGAAGACGCCGGTCGGGCGCGGCGCGTCCTCCACCGCGCAGCGGTCGACCAAGCCGTCCGAGGCGCGGGCGATCTCCTGCAACGCGATGTACGTCTGCCGCATGAGCTGCTCGACGCCCAGCTCGGTGGCAGAGTCGCGATACCCGAGCGCGGCGGCGGCGCGCCTCTGGTTGTCGAAGGTGAGGCGGTCGTCGCGGCGGCCGGTCGCGTAGTGCAGCTCGTTGCGCAGTCGCCAGAGCAGGTCGCGCGCCGCCCGGGCCTCCTTGACCTCGCGCCCGGGCAACAGGCCGCGCTCGCCGGCCTCGCCCAGGCCGGCCACCTTGTGGCGGACGCGCGCGATCCAGAGCGCGGCCTGTAGATCGCGGAGCCCGCCCTTGCCCTGCTTGAGGTGCGGCTCGAGGAGCCACACCGAGCCGCCGTAGCGCTTGCGCCGGACCTGCAGCTCCTCGAGCTTCTCGTGGATGAACTCCTCGACCTTGCGCGCCTCCAGCTCGGTGACCATCGCGCGCTCGAGGTCCTTGAAGAGCGCCGGGTCGCCGCAGACCAGCCGGCAGTCGAGCAGCGCGGTGCGCGCGGTATGGTCCTCGCGGGCGAGCCCGAGCGTCTGCCGCAGGGTGCGCGCGGCGAACCCCGCCTCGAGCCCGGCGTCCCACAAGGCGCGATGCACCCGCTCGGCAACGGCGTCCGCCCGCGCCCGCTCGGGGGCCGGCGCGTCCTCCGGAGGGAGCAGCGCGAGCAGGTCCACGTCGCTGCGCGGCGACAGCTCCCTGCGGCCGTATCCGCCCGTGGCGATCAGCGCCACCCTCGGGGGCGCCGCCCCGGGCAACTCGCCGCAGATGCCCGCGAACATCTGCTGCACGACCTCGTCGGTGAGCGCCGAGATCGAGCGCACGACCTCCTGCCCGCCCGCCCCGGAGCGGTGGCGCCCGAGGATCTGCGCCCTGCCCGCTTCGAGACGCACCCGCGCGACGTCCGCCGTCCCGGAAGACGGCCTGCCGCTGCTCACTCGCGTTTCCGGATCCCCCGGCTGCAGTGCCATGGCCCGAGCATATCGCGTCAGGCCGTCGTCGGCGGCAGCTGGGGGTCCTTCGGCGGATCGCCCTGCGGCGGAGCCGGGCGGCCCGGCTCCTTCCGCTCGGGCTCTCTCCGCGGAGGCTCCTTCCTCTGCGGCTCCCGGCGGGGCGGGTCCTTGCGCTCGGGTTGGGGCGGCTTCGGATCCTTCTCGGGTCCCAGCATGGCGACACTCTACAGCGAGGGTCCGACGCTGAAGGCGTCCCGCCCCGAAACTCATGATGGGCAACTTCTCGCGACGTCTGCGCGGTCGAGTTCGAGCGAAGCGATGGGCCGAACCTCGTCGTCCGCCCGACGCAACTAGATCTCGATTGCTTGTGAAACGGCCGTCTCGGAGCGACAGCCACCTCCACGCCTAACGCAGCGCGTCCCGCCCCGGCGCGGACAAATCCTGCACTCACCCTGACGGAGTCCAGGCATCCACTGCAAGCCGGTCGACCGGAGCGCGTGCACACCTGTCAATCGCAAACGACTCGCATACGTAACTTGTCCGATGGAGGGCGACGCGCCGCCGGGACCGATCCGCCCCGGGGCGGGACGCAGCGCGTTAGTGCGGAGCCAGAAGTCAGTGTTGGCGTTGTCGCCGCGCCCTGCGATCGAGACTCATCCTGAAAAGCAAAGGAGGTCAGGGTGACTTGTCCTCGGAGGTGGAAGACCCAGTCAAATGAGCCAGCGCATCCGTAACGAGGTTCCTAGCATCGGTTGGAAATACGACGACTAATTGTCGGTCGCTTCCTGCCTGCCATTTCCCCATTGCGTCGCGGAGAATCGACAAGTACGTGTGAAGCGCGGCAAGATTATCATGCAAGGGCAGATCCTCGTGAACCAGCACGACCGTCCCCGCAGGCAGCCACGACAGGTCCCGGACGCACTCTTCGAGTGAATCCCAATTGCTGCCGCAGTACTCAGGAAAATTCAGAGCCCTACGAAGCGCCTCGATTAGTGGCAGCTTGCCGTTGATCCCTCGCGGCACTCGCGCGTAAATTGCATCCTGTCGCGATGGTCCCTTTCCAAACGTGAACGACATGTCCCAACCTCAGTTCACTTGGAAAATATGGTGATGCTCCGAACGTCGATATTCCAACCTCAACGTTGACTCGGCGTGACGAAGAAAATCGCTCAGGGGGCGCGGGCGAGGCGCTGCCGTCCGTCGACGAATTCCTTCACGCCGCGCGCGATCCCCTCGGCCGTGCCGGTCTGGTATTTGCGGCTGCGCAGCCGCGCCTCCTCCGCCGGATTGGAGATGAACCCGGTCTCCACCAGGATCGCCGGCATGTGCGCGCCCAACAGCACGTAGAAGAGCGCCTGCTTCACGCCGTGGTCTTCCAGCCTGCCCACCCGTTCACGCAGGTTGCGCACCAGCGAGCCCTGCACCGACTCGGCGAGATCCCGTGCGTCGCTGGCGTTCGCCCGGGTGGCGAGATCGGCGAGGATCAGCCGCAGATCGGAGACGGAGCGCTCGGCGTCGGCGTTCTCGAAGGTCGCCAGCCGGGTCGCGTATCGGTCGCTGGCCACGTTCAAGGTCCAGGTCTCGACGCCCGCCAACGTCCGCCGCCGCGCGGCGTTGCAGTGCACCGAGACGAAGAGGTCCGCCCGCGCCTGATTGGCGATGCGCGTGCGCTCGTCGAGCGAGACGTAGCTGTCGTCCTTGCGGGTGAGGATCACCGCGAAGCCGAGGGCGCGCAGGCGCCCGGCCAGCGTCCGCGCGATGGCGAGCGCCACGTCCTTCTCGCGGACGCCGCGAGGCCCGATGGCGCCGGTGTCGCGGCCGCCATGCCCCGGGTCGATCACCACTCGCCGCATCTTGAGGCCCAGCTGCGCGGCGACGGACGCCGGCGCCTTCCGCGCGGCGGAGCGCAGCTCCCGCGCCTTGGCCGCCGCGTTCGCGTGCGAAGGCGGCGGCTCGTCGCGCGGCGGCACCGCCGCCTTGACCGTCAGTCCCGGGATCGGCTCCGGAGCCTCGGGCTCGGGCGGAAGCTCGGCGCCACCTTCCTCGCCCGCCGCCTTCTCCATCGCGGCGGCCGCCTGGGCCCCGGCTGCCTCGATGACCTGGTCGAGCAGCCTCGCCGCCGCGGGGGCGACTTGATCGTCCGGCTCCGCGCGATCGTCGGTGTCCGACTCCGTCGAAGCTTCCGCGGGCTTGGCGGATGCTTGCTGCGTCTCGTCCGGGTTCGACGGGACCTCCGCCGGCGGCCGCTTTGTCTCGACCCGCGACTTCCCGGCGGAACCCTTCTCGATGGACGGGGCAGGTGCGCCGTCCTCCTCTTCGTCGTCGGCGTCCACGGGCAGCGCGGCGGGCTGGCGCCGGCCGGCCGCAACCGGCGTGCGCGCCTGGGGTCGCTCGCGCTGCTCCACGCGCGCGAGCGTGCCCGCGGCGCGCGCCTCGGGGGTGCCGCCATACCGGGCCACGAGCCTGCGCGCCGCGGAGCGGGCCGCCCGGCCGTCGCCGGTGCGCCCGGCGAGCTGCGTCGCGAACAGCAGCGCCCGCGGAGCCGGCGCGCTGCCAGTGTACGCTTCGTCCACCTTGCGGTACGCCTCCACCGCGGCCGCGGCGTCGCGCCTCGAGCGCGAGACGTTCCACAGATCTTCCCGGGCGCGCGCTGCCCACAGCCCCGCCTCCGGGGCGCGCGATCCGCCCGGCGAAGCCCGCACCGCGCCGTCCAGCTCGCGGATCACGGCCTCCCAGGCGTCGCGGTGCCTGCGGCGCTTCGCGTCGCCTCGCAGGCGCTCCAGCGCCGCCTTTCCCGCCTCGAGCCGCTTCTCCTGCAGCGCACGGGCGGACAGGGCGGCTTCCGCCCCCCCGCCGGCGACGAGAAAGGCGCAAAGGAGCGCAGCTGCGCGGGTGTGCGGCACGCCGCGACCGTCGCATACACCCCGATCGGGTCAACTTTTCCGCGCCGCTCACCGGAAGCGCCGCAGCCCGGCAGCGGCGAACAGGCTGCGCGAGAGCCGGTCCGCCTCCCGCCAGCGCCGCCGCCTGCTCCGTTCCCGGGCGACCGCCCATCCCAGCGCGACCCCCACCATGACCAGGAGCACGGCGGTCACTGCAGCACCACGGCGTCGAGGTGCAGATCGAGCTGGCCGCGCCGCGCGTCCTGCACCGGCTTCAGCCGGCGCCGGCTGCCGCACCGGCACCTGCGCAGCGAGGCGAGATACGCCGGCCACATCGCCTCGACCACGAACTCGGCCTGGCTTCCGCACTGTTCGCGCACCTGCTCGGCGTGCCGGCGCTGCGCCTCGCCGACGGTGCGCTCGCGCAGCACGCGATTGCATGTGGGGCACCTCCACAGCTTGACCACGTCCATCGTCTCCCTCCGGGCCGCGAGACCGGCCCACGGAGAGCACCCTAGCGCGGGGGTCTGACAATGCGTTCAGTAGTCGCGTGACAACGCCAGCGATGTCAGGCGTTTAGCGCAGCTTCTTCTGCTGCTCGTGGAGCCAGAGAAGAGCGTCCAGCGGGCTCGTGCGCGCCAGGTCCAACTCGCGCAGCGCAAAAGCGATCTGCTCCGCGCGCGGATCCGCCGGCGCGGGCGCGGGACCCGTCGCAGCCGGGGCCGGCGCCGCCTCGCCGAACAGGCCGAGCTGGGCGCGCGACCTTCGCCGCGGCGAAGCGAGCGCCGGGTGGCCCGCCTCGTCCAGCTCCTGCGCCTCGAGGTTGCCGAGGATCTCCCGGGCCCGCCGCAGCACCGTCTCCGGCAGCCCGGCGAGCCGCGCGACGTGGATGCCGTAGCTGCGCGACGCGGCGCCCGGCACGACCTTGCGCAGGAAGACGACGCGGCCCTCGACGTCGGAGACCGCCATCGTGAGATTGACCGCGTGCGGCTTCTCGCGGGCCAGGTCGCACAGCTCGTGGTAGTGGGTCGCGAACAGCGTCCGCGAGCGCGCCACGTCGTGCAGGTGCTCGGCGATCGCCCACGCCAGCGCCAGCCCGTCGAAGGTGCTGGTCCCGCGCCCCACCTCGTCCAGGAGCAGCAGCGAGCGCGGCGTGGCCTGGTGCAGGATGCGCGCGCACTCCGCCATCTCGACCATGAAGGTGCTCTGGCCGCGGGCCAGATCGTCCGCCGCGCCCACGCGGGTGAAGAGCCGGTCGACCAGCCCGATGCGGGCGCGCTGCGCCGGAACGAAGGAGCCCGCCTGCGCCAGCACCACGATGAGCGCGACCTGGCGCATCGCGGTGCTCTTGCCCGCCATGTTGGGACCGGTGAGGACCACCAGCCGCCGCTCGGAGTCGAGCGACAGGTCGTTGGGCACGAACGGGCCTTCCCCGGAAGCGGCGAGCGCGCGCTCGACCACCGGGTGGCGCCCCTGCAGCACCTCGATCACGTCCGACCCGTCGACCAGCGGCCGCACCCAGCCCGATTCCGCGGCGACGCGCGCGAACGAGAGCAGCGCATCCGCCTCGGCCGCCGCGGCGGCGCACGCGCGCAGGTCGGCGCTGCGGGCCAGCACCGCCGTCCGCAGCTCGTCGAAGATCTGCTGCTCCAGGGCCGCCCGGCGCTCTTCGGCCGACAGGACGCGCGCCTCGTGCTCGGCGAGAGCGGGCATGATGAAGCGCTCCGCGCCGACCGTGGACGAGCGCCGCTGGTAGTCGCCCGGGACCAGGTGCAGGTTGGGCTTGGTGACTTCGAGATAGAAGCCGGTCACCCGGTTGTAGCGGACCTTGAGCGACTGGATCCCGGTGCGCGCGCGCTCCTGCGCCTCGAGCGCGGCGATGGCCGCCCGGCCGCCCTGCGCCAGGTCGGCCAGCTCGTCCAGGTCGTTCCGGTAGCCTTGCCGCACGAAGCCGGGCTCGCGCCCGGCGGGGACCTCGTCGGCCAACGCCGTGTCGAGGAACGCGCACAGGTCGGCCGGGGCGCCGAGGGGAGGGGCGAGATCGCGCAGGCGCGGCGCGGAGCACGCCGCCAGGCTCCGCGCCAGCGCGGGCATCCGCTGCAGCGAGGTGCGCAGCCCGGCCAGGTCGCGCGGCGCGCCCTGGCCGACCGCCAGCCGGCCGAGCAGGCGCTCGACGTCGAGCACGCTGCGCAGCGCGTCGGAGATCTCCTCGCGCGCGACCGCCCCCTGCGACAGCTCCTCGACCGCGTCCTGCCTGGCGCGGATGGCAACGGCGTCGGTGAGCGGGGCCGCCAGCCAGCGCGAGAGCATCCGCGACCCGGCCGCGGTCAGCGTCCGATCGACGACCGAGAGCAGCGTACCGGTGCGCCGACCGTCCGGTCCGCGGAACAACTCGAGGTTCTGCACCGCGGAGGGGTCGATCCACAGCGCCTCCGCGGGCTGCTCCATCTGCACGCGCACGACGTGCTGCGCCGCCGAGCGCTGCGTCTCCTGGAGATAGGAGAGCGCCTCGGCCGCCGCCTGCACCGAGAGCGGCTCGCGCAGGCCGAAGCCGTCGAGCGTGGCCACTCCGAGATGTCGCTGCAGGAACCGCTGCGCTTCCGCCGGCCCCCGCGGGGCGCGCCCCTCGATGCGCACCGCTCCGCTCGCCTTGCGCAGCGCCTCCTCCAGGGGCGTCCCGAGCAACTCCTCCGCGAGCAGCAGCTCGCGGGGCTGGGCGCGCTGCAGCTCGTCGAGGGCGGCCTCCACGCCGCCCGGCTGCAACGCGCGCAACTCCCCGGTAGATGCGTCGAGCAAGGCGACCGCGGCGCGGTCCCCCTCGAGCACCACCGCGCCGAGCCAGACCGGCTCGCGCGCATCCTCCTCGTCGAACAGGGTGCCGGGCGTGACCAGCCGCACGATCTCGCGCCGGACCAGCTGCTTGCCCGGCCCGGGCACCTCGACCTGGTCGCAGAGCGCCACCTTGTACCCGGCCGCTACCAGCCGCGCGACGTACCCCTTGGCCGCGTGGTGCGGGACGCCGGCCATCGGGACGCGGTCGTCGCCCTTGGCCCGGCTCGTCAGCGTGATCCCGAGCAGCTGGGCCGCGACGCGCGCATCGTCGTAGAACAGCTCGTAGAAGTCGCCGAGCCGGAAGAACAGCAGCGCGTCCTTCGCCTGCGCCTTGGCCTCGTGGTACTGCCGGATCATCGGCGTTAACGGGGTGTCGGAAACCATCTGGGCGGGCTCGGCCACTGCTGGCTGTGTACCAGAAAGCGGGCCTGCCGCAGCGCGGCGGTGAAATGCGTGGACGGGGTCCGCCGTTCGGCTCGACTGGGGTGCTGCGCCGAATGCTCCGGCCGCTGCTCGCGCTGGCGATGGTCTCCGGGCCCGCGCTGGCGGCGCCCGCCCAGACGGCTTCGTCCCCGGCGGGACCGGCGAGCTTTTTTCGCAGGATCAGCGCCGCGCAAAGGGCAGGCCCGATCCGCATCGACGGCCGCATCGACGAGAGCGCCTGGAGCGCCGCCGAGCAAGGCGAAGGATTCACCCAGTTCGAGCCCGACGAGGGCGCCCCGCCCACCGCGCCCACCCGCTTCCGGGTCCTGTGGGACGACGATTCCATCTACGTCGGCATCGAATGCGACGATCCCGAGCCGCCGACCGCCACGCTGAGCCGGCGCGATCGAGTCGTCGAGGGCGACTGGGTCTCCTTCGATCTCGACACCACCAACGACCGCCGCACCGCGTACCACTTCCAGGTCTTCGCCGGCGGGCAGCAGCTGGACGCGCTGCATTTCAACGACACCGATTTCACCACCGACTGGGACGCCGCGTGGGAAAGCGCGGTGGCGCGCACTCCCTCGGGCTGGTCGGTGGAGGTGCGCGTTCCGTTGCGAATCCTGCGGGTGCCGGACGGCGCGACGGAGTTCGGCTTCAATGTCTACCGCTATGTCGCCCGCCGCAAGGAGCAGGACCAATGGCGGTACCGCCCGCGCGGCTCGTCGGGCGACGTGAGCCTGCTCGGCCAGCTCGGCGGAGTGGGAGGGATCCACCCGGTTCGGTCGCTGGAGCTGCGGCCGTACCTGGCGACGCGGAGCACGATGACGCGCCCGGCGCCGGGCCCCGCCACCGCTCCGCTCCGCCTCGCGCCCTGCTCGTCCTTCGGCATCAGCGAGAACGGGCTCGCCGCGGGCTGCGCCGGGCTCGATCTGCGCTATTCGCTGGCGAGCGATCTGTCGCTCGTGGCCACCATCAATCCCGACTTCGGCCAGGTGGAGGCGGACCAGCGGGTCCTGAACCTCTCCACCTTCGAGACCTTCTTCCCGGAGAAGCGGCCCTTCTTCACCGAGGGCCTCGATCTGTTCCAGTCGCCGCTGCGGATCAGCTTCGGCGGGGCCTACGGCGGCGACGCGTACCAGATCTTCTACTCGCGGCGGCTCGGCAAGCCCCCGCCGGACTGGGACACGGTCAACGGAAGCTTGCTCTACCAACCCAGCGCGCGGCCTGTCGGAGCGGCGAGCAAGCTGAGCGGCTCCATCGGCGCGGCGGCGGTGGGCCTGCTCACGGCGTACGAGCCGCGCGTCGAGGCACAGGCGCTCCGGGACGGCAGGGTCGCCGAATTGCGCACGGCCGAGGCGGCGCAGAGCGAGGTGCTCCGCGTCCGCGTGCCGCTCTCGGACCGGGCCCTGGTGGGACTGGTGGCAACCGCCCGCGATCCACTCTTCGCCAGCTCCTCGTCGGATCTCTCCCGGCGCCACGCGCACGTGGGAGGCGCGGACTTCACCACCTTCGATGCCCACCGGGACTGGAGCTTCACCGGACAGGCCGTCGGATCGTTGCTCAGCGGTGGCGACGCGGAGGTGGAGGACGATGGCACCGTGTTGGGGAGCGGGTCCCGCGGGGTGGCGGTCAGCGGGAAGGCGCAGAAGAGCGCGGGCCCGCTGATCGGCTTCGTCAGCAGCGACTGGCTCTCGCCGCAGTTCACCGTGAACGACCTCGGCTTCATGAGGCGGGCGAACCTGTTTCGCGGATTCGGCTACCTGCAGCTGCGCGACGTGCACCCCAGCTCGTGGTACCAGCGCGCGCTGGTCGGCGCCTGGCTGCGGGAGGTGCGCGACTCGACGCTTTCGCTCGCGCTCGCGCAGGAGGTCGGGACCGAGACCTACGTGCAGCTGAACTCGCAGTGGGACTTCGGCGCGTTCGGATACGTGTCGACGCCGGGCGTGGACGACCGGGAGCTGCGGGACGGGACGCCCCTCGAGCGCCAGGCGCAGCATGGCGGCGGAGTGAACTTCAACAGCGACTCCCGCAAGCGGGTCCAGGTCGGGGCCTACGCGGAATACAGCCGCGGGGTCCCACGGTTCGAGCGCAATTACGACTTCGGCATGTACCTCACCCTGCGTCCGATGCCGCAGCTCGAGACGACTCTCTCGCTCGACTTCGTGCGCACGGACGGCGCCATCCGGCGGATCCGCACCGCGGCCGCGCCGGGCAACGTCGATCCCGCAATGGACAAGCTCGACCGCGCCACCGCATCGCAGCACGATCGGTTCTACCTCCTCGCTCCGCAGTCCTCCCGCTCGCTGAGCAGCATCGTCCGCGCTACCTACGCGTTCTCCCCGCACCTCACCCTGCAGCTGTACACGCAGCTGTTCGGCGCCGGCGTCGCCTACGGCGATACGCTCCGCGCCGACGTGCCGGCGGGAAGATCGACCGTGCGCCTGTCGCAGCTCAGGCCAGCTACGGGGGACGAGCCCGAGCCGGACAAGCTCGACGATCGCCAGGCCGGACTGAACGTGAACGTCATCCTGCGGTGGGAATGGCGGCTGGGCTCCACGCTCTATCTCGTCTACGCGCACCAGACCTCGGCTGACTTCCGGCCCCGCCCCGGCGGGCTCGACTTCCGCGGCGAGGTCGGCGCCTTTGCCAGCGATGCGGCGGCGCACGGCGACACCTTCCTCGTCAAGATCGACTTCCTGAAGGCCCTCTGAATTTCAGCAACGGCGAGCCGCGAGTCGCAAGCTTGCCGGAGCGGATGACGGACGCCCGCGAGCGAAAGGCGTAGCGCCGCCCCATCGGCGCCGACTACTCTGTCCGGATGATCCAGGCGGTGAAGGACCTCCAGCGCCTGCGCGAGATCAGCGCGGTGGTGGTGCGGCACGGGTTCGGCGAGCTGCTGGACCGGAGCCGTCTGTGGGACGTGCTCGGCCGGCGCGAGCCGGGCGAGCGGCCCTCGCGCGCCGAGATGCTCGCCACCAGCGCGCGGCGGTTCCGCGAGACGCTGGCCGAGCTGGGGCCCACCTTCATCAAGCTGGGGCAGATCCTCTCCGCGCGGCCCGACATCCTGCCGCCCGACTTCATCGCCGAGCTGTCGCAGCTTCAAGATAGCGCCCCGCCGATGTCGCTGGACGCAGTGCTGAGCCTGGTCCAGCAGGGGCTCGGGCGCCCCTCCGGCGAGCTGTTCGCGCACATCGATCCCAAGCCGCTGGCCTCCGCCTCGATCGCCCAGGTGCACCGCGCGCGGCTGCACGACGGCGAGACCGTGGTCGTCAAGGTGCAGCGGCCGGGCATCGAGCAGCAGATCCGGTCCGACACCGACCTGCTCTTCTACCTGGCGCGCTTCCTCGAGGGAGTGATCGAGGAGACGGGCATCTACACGCCGACGGGCATCGTCAGCGAGTTCCGCCAGGCGATGCTGGTCGAGCTCGACTTCGAGAACGAGGCGCGCAACATCGAGGAGTTCGCCAGGACGCATGCCAGCCGCGAGTTCGTGGTCATCCCGCGGGTGGTGCGCACGCATTCCGCGCGCACGGTGCTCACGCTCCAGGAGCTGGTCGGCGTGAAGCTCAAGACGGTCCTCGAGGACCCGGGCGTCGAAGGCATCGACCGCAAGGTGCTCGCGCGCAACATCCTCGACGCGTCCTTCCACCAGCTCTTCGCCGACGGGCTGTTCCACGGCGACCCGCACCCCGGCAACGTGATCGTGCTGCCCGGGAACCGGCTGGGGCTGATCGACTTCGGGCTGGTGGGCCGGCTCTCCAAGGCGATGCAGGAGTCGATCATCCTGCTGGTGCTCGCCATCAGCCTGCGCGACCCGGACACGGTGGCCCGCCTGCTCTACAAGGTGGGCGTCCCCGACGAGCGCATCAACCTGCACCAGTTCCGCGCCGACATCCACGACATCCTGGACCGCTACCTGGGGCTCAAGCTCTCCGAGGTGAGCTCGACCACCCTGCTACACGAGCTGACCGACCTGGCGCTCAAGTACCGGATCAAGATCCCCAAGGAGTACGCCGTGCTCTCCAAGGCGTCGGCGACCACCGAAGGGATCCTGCGGCAGCTCGACCCCGACCTCGACGTCGCCAGCATCGCCCTGCCCTATGCCAAGCAGCTCCTCTGGGAGCGCTACAACCCGAGCTCGATGAGCGGCGGCGTGCTGCGCATCCTCTTGCAGCTGCAAGGGTTCCTGCAGGACACCCCGCAGCAGCTCTCGCAGATCCTGATGGACCTCGAGGGCGGCAAGTTCCACGTCACCGTCCGCAACGACGAGATGGCGAAGCTCAACCTCAACGTGAAGGCGCTGGGGATTCTCGTCTTCATGGGCTCCATCGCCTCGGGGTTGATCGCCGGCGCCTTCTCGCTGGTCGGGCGCGCCTCGGATCCCGCCACCGGAACCACGCGCTGGCCCATCCCCGCCCTGGCCGGGCTCGCCCTCGCCGCCATGCTCTTCGGGGCGGCGGTGACCTGGACGCTCCTCAGCGGCCGGCTGAAGAAGCTCTCCGTCCGCCGCTTCCTGAAGTGAGCCCCCGCCGGGGCGCGCGGCTCACTTCTTCTCCTCGCCGCCGGGTGGGGCGGGGAGCGCGTCGATCACCGGGAGCGCCTCGATCACCTGGGGCCGCCGGAGAACGTCCGGCGCGGGAGGAAGCGGCGGGGACTCGGGAGGAAGGTCGATGAGCCCTTCCGCGTCGGCGACCAGCGCAGCCAGCGCTCCCTGCCGCCCCACCTCGAGCCAGGAGAATACCGTCCCGAAAGCGAGCCCGGCTGCGAGCCGCGGCGGCACGGCGAGCAGGAAGAGCGCCGGATCGAGTCCGGCCCAGAGGATCCCGGTGAACAGCCCGGCTGCGCTCGCGACGATCAGCTGCAGCAGCAGGAACGCGAGCTGCACCGCGGCGCACGCGCCCGGCCGGCGGCCGAGCAGCTCGCAGGCGCGCGCGAACGCAGTCAAGGGCCCGTCCCCGAACGCCGACGCCCGCACGAGCATCAGCCGCGCGAGCGCCTCGAGCAGGATCCCGCCGACGATGGCGAAGCATCCGGTCAGCGCCAGCAGCGCGAAGGCGCCCGGCGTCGGCCGGGCCAGGACGGTCGCCGCGCCGGAGAGGGCCGCCACACCCAGCGAGAGCCCGAAGGCGAGCAACAGCCCGTAGGCGAGCGCGCCGGCGGCGGCGACCCGCGGGAACCCGCGCACCGCCAGCGGCCAGAAGTGACCCGGCGGAGGCCTGCGCTGCAGCTCCGCGTCCGCGGCGAGCACCGGCAACGCGCCGGACCAGAAGGCCATCCCCAACGTCCAGGAGATCGCCGCGGCGGCCAGCGCGCCGCCCAGGAGGGCCCATCTCATCTTCCCCAGCGCCACCGCGGCGGCCGCGAGCCCGAGCAGCGGCTCGAGGTGTCCGGCGACCGCCACGACGAGCACGGCGGCGAGCGCCCAGGGCAGCATCGAGAGCGCGCTGCCGAGCGCGTCCAGCAGCGCTTTCCCGAAGGAAAGCTCCGGGTTCCGCGACGCGGCCCGAAGCCCGAGCCGGACCGCCTGGTTGGCGCGCAGCATGGCCGGGCACGTCTACCCCATCGCACCCCGCTCCGGAAGGTGGGTGCAAGGTTCCTTGAGAAGCACCCACGTGCAGTTCTACAGTCAGTGAAGAGGAGTTTCCTCTGCGCGGAGCGTGGATGGCGGAAGCCGCTGACATCCCCTCGTCGGTCCTGGTGGTGGACGACGAGCCGATCGTGCTGCAGCTCTTCTCCCGGGTGCTGAGCGAGAAGGGCCTGCGCACGCGCACCGCTTCGAGCGCGGAGGAGGCGCTCAAGCTCCTCGAGCAGGGAGGCATCGCCTGCGTGCTGGCCGACAAGAACATGCCGGGGATGGACGGGATCGAGATGCTCCGCCGCGTGCGCGAGGCGCAGCCGCACTGCGCGTTCATCGTCATGACCGGCTACGGCTCCACCGAGTCGGCCATCGAGGCGCTCCGGCTGGGCGCCGTCGACTACCTGCAGAAGCCCTTCGAGGACCTGGGCCTGGTCGCGCAGCGGATCGAGGACGCGATCCAGCAGGTGCACAACGATATCGACCGCTCCGCGGCCCTGGCGCGGCTGGGGGCATTCCAGGAGGGCGAGCCGCCCGCACCTGACGACCAGTCCGATCCGGGCGCGCCCATCCAGATGCTGGAAGCGCGCGTGCGGCAGGCCACCGAAGACCTGCGCGCGCGCTGCTTGCAGCTCCTTTCGCGCCTGGTGGCGAGCAAGGGCGCCGGGCGCGAGGTGCTGCTCTCCGGCGAGCGCATCCTCGACGAGGTGAGGCGCGCGCGGCAGGCGAGCCCGAGCGAGGACATGGGCCGCATCGAGCGACTGCTGGAGGAGCACCTGGCCCTCGCGCGGCATGCACAGAGCCGGTAGCAGAGCCGCATACACCGGCGCACGTTTCCCTTCGATTCGCGAAATTGCTGCCTCGAGGAACGCCGCCCTACAGTCGAGAGGCGACGGGTGCACCGTCGGCGCCGCTTCTCGGAGATCGCCCGCGATGTCGTTCCGCGCCCGCCTGTTCGCCTTCCTCGCCCTGACCGGCGTCCTGCCGGTGGCGCTGCTCGGGTGGCTGTCGTTCTCGCTGCACCGCGCCGAGGTCGAGCGCACCGTGGGCCGCGCACAGCTCTCGGTCGCCGCGGAAGCGGCGCGCAACGTGGAGCGGACGGTCGCCGCCGCGGTCGACGGCTTGCGCTTGTCGGTGGGCGCGCTTCCGCTCGAGCAGCTCTCGAATGCCGAGCTGGCGGCCGTCCTGCGCATCCCCTACCGGCAGCTCCCGGCGCTCGGCGCGGTGGCGCTCCTGGGCAACGACGGCAAGCTGCTCGCGACCCCGGTGTACGAACGGGACGCCGAGAAGCCGGACGCGTTCTCCGAAGTCGACCTGCAGGCCCTGCTGCGGCACGCCCCCGTCACGCTCGCCGGTCAGACCGGCACCGCGCTGGGAGCGCCGTATCGCGGGTCGACCGGCACGACCCGGCTGCCGGTCGCCCTGCGGCTCGACCGGGTGCGCCTGCTCGCCGCGGAGCTGTCGCTCAAGGAGATCGCGGCGCGTCTTTCGCAGCTGCCCGGGACCGCCTTCCTCGCCGGCCCGGCCGGCACCGCGCTGGCGGGGCCGGCCGAGCTGTCGCCGGACGAGACGCAGCTCGCGGCGGCGGTGGTCGCCTCGCGCGCGCCGGTAGCGCGGCTGGTCCGGCACCCGGATGGATCGGAATGGCTCGCGGCCGCGGCGCCGGTGGGCGCCATGGGTTGGGCAGTCGGCGTGGCGCAGCCCGCCGCAACCGCGTTCAGCGGCGCGGTGCGCGTGCGCGACTACACCGTCTTCTGGGCGGCGGTCGCGCTGCTGCTCACGGCGGTGCTCGGAGCGCTGCTTTCGCGCGGCCTCTCGCAGCCGGTGCGCGAGCTTTCCCAGGGCGTGACCGCGCTGGCGGAAGGCCGCTACGACCAGACCGTCCAGGTCGACTCGGGCGACGAGCTGGGCCAGCTCGCCGACGGCTTCAACCGGATGTCCCGCGAGATCCGGCGCCGCGACGAGGAGATCCGCGCTTGGAACGCCGAGCTGCAGCAGCGCGTCGACCACCGCACCGCCGAGCTGAAGATGGCGCAAGACCAGATCCTCCGCACGCGCCGCCTGGCGGCGATCGGTTCTCTCGGCGCCGGCATTGCCCACGAGCTGAACAACCCGCTGACCGCCGTCTCGGGGCTCATCTCGCTCGCCCGCAAGCAGTTGGGCGAGTCCTCCCCGCAGGCGGACACGTTGAAGCAGGCGCTCGAGCAGGCCCGGCGGGTGAGCAAGATCGTCGGTGACCTGCGCCAGTTTGCCGAGCAGGAGCGCACCTACGGCGGCCGGCGCTTCCCGCTCTCGCAGCCGGTGCAGGGCGCGCTCGACCTCTACGCGGGGGAGCTGCGCGAAAAGCGCATCGAGGTCCGCCAGGAGCTGAAGGACGGCGTGCGCGAGGCGCAGGGCGATCCGATGCAGATCCAGCAGGTCGTCGCGCACCTGCTGCAGAACGCGATCGCCGCCATGCCCGAAGGCGGCGAGCTGCGCATCGGGCTCACCGACGTCGCGGGGGACGCGCTCAAGCTGACGGTGAGCGACTCCGGCAAGGGAATCCCCGCCGACATGCGCGAGCGCATCTTCGACCCGTTCTTCACCACCAAGGACGGCGCGGCCGGCGTCGGGCTGGGACTCTCCATCTCCCACAGCATCGTCGAGGCGCACCATGGCCAGCTGCTGGTCGACAGCGCGCCCGGAGGCGGCGCGACCTTCACCATCCTCCTTCCCGCCGCGGCGCCGGCGGCCCACCTGGTGTAGCCACCATGGCTGCGGACGAGCTGAACAAGGAAGCGGAGCTCCTCGGGCCCGGGCTCATCCACGAGATGCGCCACCCGTTGATGGGCATCAAGGCGGGGCTCGAGCTGCTCGCGCGCAAGACCGGGGTCGGCCACTCGGACGAGTTCCGCCTGGTGGCGCAGCAGGTGGCGCGCCTGGAGGAGCTGTTCCGGACCTGGCAAGACCTGTTCACGCCGCAGCGCCTGCCGCCGACCCTGTTCGCGGTCGAGCCGGTCGTGCAGCGATCCGTGGACCTGCTCGCGTACCGCCTGCGCAAGCTGGGCACCCGATTCGTCTTCCATTCCGCTGGGCCGACCTACGGCCACGGCACGGCACACGCCGTGCTGCACGCCGTGACCAATCTGCTGGTCAACGCGGCCGACGCGGTCGAGGAGGCCGGCCGCGTCGAGGTCCGCATCGTGGGCGGCGACCGCGGCCCGGAGGTGCGCGTCTCCGACGACGGAGCCGGGATCGCCGAGGACGACCTGCCCCGGATCTTCTCGCCCCGCTTCACCACCAAGCCGGACGGCCGCGGGTCGGGGCTGGGCCTGCACGTCGCCCGCACCGTGATGGAGCGCAGCGGAGGCGGCGTGCTGCTCGTCGCACCCGGCGACCCGCACCGCCTGTGCTGGGCGCGCACCGAGTTCGCGGTGCGGATCGCGAGGGTCCCGTAGCGTGGCGCGGCGGAGCACCAGCCGGCTCGCCCTGGAGTCCGCGGCCGCGCTCTGCGCGATCCTCGCGGGAGCCTGGTGGGTCTTCAGCCGCGCCGTCTACCGGGCCCCGCCCGAGCTGCGCGCCGCGATCCCCAAGTCGGCCTCCGCGGCGGTCGATGTGGCCATCGTCGAGGCGGTGAGCGGACCGGTACAGCGCAACACCTCGCAAGGCGACTGGGCGGCGCTGGTCGCCGGCGAGCACCTGCGCGCGGACGACTCGCTGCGCACCGGGAAGGGCGCGCGCACCGACCTGCGCATCGGCGATCGCGCCCGCCTGACCGTCACCGAGTCCTCGCAGCTGACCATCCGCGAGATCACCGACAAGGTGCACGAGTTCCAGCTGGCTCGCGGCCGGGTGAAGGCCGACTACGAGCCCGACGCGCAGCGGTTGCTGCGCATCGAGAGCTCCAGCGGAGTGGTCGAGTCGCGCGGAGCGCGCTTCAGCGTGCTGAGCACCGGGACCGCGGTGGCGATCGCGACCGAGGCCGGCGCGGTCACCCTGCGCGCGCAGGACGGCAGCGTCGAGGTGCACGAGGGTCGGCAGGCGGTCGCGGTGCAGGGCGGCCCCCCGTCCGCGAGCGAGCCCATTCCCGCGAGCTTGCTGCTCAAGGTGGCCAACGCCGCTGCAGCCACGGACGGGCTGTGCGCGACGGTGGAAGGAGTCGCGCCTCCGGGCGCCGAGGTCACCGTGGACGGCGCGGCCGCGGCGGTGTTGCCGGACGGGCGGTTCCGCGTGCCGGTCGCGCGCACCAGCGAGCGGCGCGAGGTGCTCGTCGCGCTCCGCGACGTGTCGGGCCGCGAGGAGACGCGGAAGGTCCGCTGCGTGGACCCGCTCGCGCGCATCCGCGATTTCGCGATCCACTGGCGGAAGGGGCCGCCGTGATCGCGCTGCTCCTCGCCGGCGTGACGATCGCCTCGGACCCGCCGCGCGTGCAGCTCGGCGAGACGGCGAAGGCGCGCCTGCGCGTCCAGGCGCCGTCGGAGCCGCGGCTGTCGGCGAGCGTCGGGCGGATCGAGAACTTGCGCGCCGCGGGCGATGGCCGCTGGGAGGCCGACTACCTGCCGCCCGACGACTCCGTTCCGCAGCTCGCGCTCATCTCCGCCACGGCCGGCGGCGAGGTGGCCCTGTTCACCCTGCCCCTCTGGGGACAGGGGGACGCCGTGGTCAAGACGCGGCCGCGCGCGCGGATCGAGGTGCGCATCGGCGAGGAGCGCTTTCCCGCCATCGCCGACCAGACCGGCACCGCGGTCGTCCCGGTGAACGTGCCGCCGGGCGTGACGGCCGCCAAGCACGGGCTGCAGTCGATCGACTTGCACGTGCCGCCGCTCCGGCTGGTGCACGTCACGCTCGACCGCGAGAAGGTCCGCGCGGACCGCGCGGAGAGCGTGCGGGTCCTGCTCTTCGCGGTCGGTCCCGACGGCGCACCGCGGCGCGACGCGCGGTTCTCGCTGCGCGCGACCCGGGGCCAGATCTCGGCCCCGCGCGCCCGGGCGGCCGGGGTGTACGAGGCAGCCTGGACGTTCGCGCCCGGGCCTTCTGGCCGTGCCCGGCTCTCCGCCGAGCTGGCCGGGGCGACCGATCAACCCGGCGAGTTCGCCGTCGAGCTGGAGGCCGGGCCGGCCACCTCGCTGCGCCTTCGCGCCGATCGCGAGCGGCTGGTGGCGGGCGAGGGCGGGTTCACCGCGCACGCGGTCGCGCTGGACGCCGCGGGCAATCCGAGCGCGGAGCCGCTCCATTTCGAAACCACGCTCGGCGAGGTGCGCGGCGGCGGCTCCGAAGTGCGGGTGGAGGTGCCCTCGTCGTTCGGCGGGCGCACCGAGCTGCGGCTCGCCGTGCATCCTTCCGGACGGCCCGAGCCCGCCGCGGAGATCGCGCTTCCGCTCTCGCCCGGCGAACCGGAGGTGGCGGAGATCGAGCTCCCCCGGCGAGCGCTGCACGCGGACGGCGTCACCCGGTACCCGGTGCTGGTGCGGATCGCCGACCGGTTCGGGAACCCGGTCGAGGACGCGCGGCCGGAGGTGGTGGCCGACGAGGGCAGCGTCAGCCTTCCCGCCCGCCCGGAAGGCGGCGCGTACGTCGCGACGTACCTCGCTCCGCTCTCCCGGGAGCGGACCTTCTCGACCATCGCGGTGCGCGCCGGGGCCGCGCAGGCGCGCGCGCGGCTCGATCTGCTGGCTCGGATCCGCCCGCTCGCCCTCAGCCCGCGCCTGGGCCTCTTGACCAACTTCTCCGGCCTGACCTCGCCGGTGGCAGCCTTCGAGACCTCGCTGCGGACCAACCGCTGGGGGCCGGAGCTGGCCTTTTCCGCCGACCTCTCGTACGCGCTGCAGAACGCGGGCGGATCGTCCGCGCAGGGCGTCGTCGCGCGGGCGCACACGGACTGGATCGTGGCCTCGCTGGGAGTGGCCTACCGCCTCGCGCTCGCGCCCTCGACGAGCGCCTGGGTCGGCGGCGGACCGCAGCTCACCACGATCCTCACCCGCACGCAGTTCGGGGGGCTGCCGGCCGAGACGGGCGCCGCCGTGGTGCCGGGCGCGTACTTCGCAGTCGGCGCCGAGAAGCGCTTCGGGTCCTTCCTCCCCTTCGCCGAGCTGCGCGCGTCGGTGTCCGCCGACCCGGCGCTTCCCAACCTCCGCGGCGCGCTCCGCGCGTTCGCGTTCACCCTGGGCAACCGCTTTGAGCTGCTCTAGGCCCATCGCGCTCTGTGCGCTGCTCGCGGCCTGCACGCGCGGGCCCAGCCGATCCGCGCCGCGGCCGACGGCGATGCAGCCGGCCGCCGCATACACGTCCGTCGACGTGCCCGTCCATATCCTGGGAGAGCACTTCGAGCCGGTCGCGAGCCAGCGCGTCGGGCGGGGCGGAGCCGTCGACGTCGATTCCACCTTCCGCGCCTTCCTCGGAGACGTCGAGCTGAAGGACGTCCAGTGGCAGGCGCCCGATCGGCTCACCGCCCTGGTCCCCGCCGGCCTGTCCGGAGGTCCCTACGATCTGACGGTGATCGGCCCCACCGGGGAAGGGACCTTCCCCGCGGCGTTCTCCGGTTCCACCCGCCGTCCCGCAGCGCTGAGCGCGACCCTCTCCGCGCCGGCGCGCGTGGAGCTCGGCACGCAAGCCGAGGTGGACTTGCTCCTGACCAACGGAGGAGACGCCGCGGCGGCGAGCCCGAGCGTCTCGCTGCTCGCCGGCGAAGGGCTGGCGGTGGTCGCGGTGCCCGGCGCGGGCGCCAGAATCAAGCCCGGCCAGACGGTCCATCTTGTCGCGCTCGTCGCGGCGGAGGCGCGAGGATCGGTGCCGCTCACGCTCGACGTCACCGGCCGGGACGCATTCGACGGCGAGCAGATCGAGGCCATCGCCTCCGCGACCGTCCAGGTCGTCTCGCCGGCGGAGCTCTCGACGGCCACGGTGCCGGTGCCCGACCTGGTCAGCGTGGGCCAGTCGCTCGACCTCGTCGCCACCGTCACCAACCAGGGCGACGTCGACGCGCTCGGAGTCGCGCTGACGCCCTTGTCCGTCTCCGGACCGGGCGGCGCGGTGGTCGACTCGCTTCCGCCGCCGCAGGACATCCCGGCCGGAGCGTCGCGGACCTTCCACGTCGCGGCCCACGCGACCTCCTCCGGCGCGGTCTTCTTCGCCTGCGGGGTGGCCGGTTCCGACGCGATCACCGGCGGGGCGATCTCGGTGCAGGCTACCTGGGACATCGTCTTCGTCCAGGCGGCGGCGCAGCTCTCGGCGCGGTGGCTCACCGTGCCGCCGATGATCGCGCCTGGCCAGGGCTTCACCGCTACCTTGGGCGTGACCAACACCGGCGAGGCCCTCGCCAGGGACGTCGCTCCGGTCCCCAACCCGCCCTCGGTCGCCGTGACCGCGGGATCGGGCAGCCTGACCGCGTCCCCGGCGCAAGCGCCGGTCGACGTCCCCGGCGGCAGCACGGCGGTCTTCTCCTGGACCTTCAGCGCGAGCGGGTCGCCTCCCGCCTCCCTGGTCCTCTCGGCCGGGGCGTCCGGCGCGGACGCGAACTCGGGCGCGGCAATTGCGGCCGGGTCCGTCTCCTCGCCCACCATCGCGCTCCAGAACTCGTCGGTGCTGGTCGCCTCCCTGTCGGCACCCGCCGGCGCGCTGCGCGGGGACACGTTCACGGCGACCCTCGCCGTCACCGATTCCGGTGGAGTCGGCGTGAACGGCCTCGCCCCGTCGCTCAGCATCGCCTCAGGCACGGGAGGGGCGCAGGTGGTCTCCGGACCCGTCCCCGCCTCCCAGAACGTGGCGGGCGGCGCGACTGCGTCGTTCACCTGGACCTGCGCGGCCACCTCGAACGGGGCCATCGCCCTCTCGGCGACGGTCGCCGGAACCGACGCCATCGACGGCAGCTCGCGGTCGGCGACCGCGGGAGCCACGGTCGCCATCTCCGACGCTGTCCAGGTCGCCGCCGCTCCGCTGGGCGCGAGCACTACGTTCGCGTACGTCTTCGACTTCAACGGCCGCGTCTACCTGGGCCCCAGCCGGGACGGGACCGGCGGCGTGCGCATGCTCCCCGACGGGTCGAGCCCGCAGCCCTTCACGCTCGCGTTCCAGGGCGACCCGGTGAACGGCGACAACAATGCGTCCAGCACCCGCCCATTCCCCTCGCTGGGATCCACCAACTGCGCGATGGACACGATCCAGTGCGGGCCGGACAACGAGAACGGCCGTGGGCTCTTCGGTTCCGGAATCGTCGGCGGGACGCCGTGGCTCATCGCGGGCGGTGCGCGCACCAACAGCGTCCTCTCGCACGTCTATGCGACAACCGACGCGGGCACGGCGCCGGTCTTCAGCTACGACTACGTGGCGAACGCCCTCACCAGCCAGACCCGCGGCACCTCGTCCATGCTCGTGTTCCGCGACCGCGTCTACTTCGGGTTCGCCGACACGGGCGCGAGCCGGCCGACGTACATCGTGCTGCGCAAGATGCCCTCGTCACCCGGCTCCACGCCCGTCGTCGGCGTCGACGTCGCGAACCTTCGCATCAACCAGGTCAGCGACGTCGGATCGGCGGGGCTGGTGAACCGCAACACCACGCAGATGCAGATGATCGATTCCCAGACGGCCTTCAACGACCGGATCTACCTTGCCAACAACGGCGGCATCGTCCATTCGGACACCAACGATCCCCAGCCGCCGCTGGCCGGCCTTCTCCCGCCCTGGACCGTCTCCACCCCGAGCAACGCGCTCTATGTCGGGAAGTCCTCGATCACCACCCGCAAGACGCTGGACATCGAGCCTGCCGACAAGGCGTTCCCGCAGATGGCGGCCCTGGCCGGCAGGCTGTACGCAGCGCGCAACACGACCTCCGGCCCGCAGCTCTGGACTTGCGTGCCGGGGCCCGATCTCCTCTGCGATCCGCAGGACTGGACGTTGCTGGCGCCCAACGGCGTGGGCGACACTACGCTCAGCCAGTTCGACGACCCGCAGAATACCCGCGTCACGCTGCTCGCGGCGACCTCGAGCCGGCTGTATGTCGGCTACAACAACCCGGCCGGGGTGGTGCTGTACCGGTCGCGCGCCGGCCTCACCGCTCCCTCGTCGCGCGCCGACTTCGAGGGGACCGCCGGCTGCGACGCTTCGCAGGCGCCTTCTTCCTGCGACGGCCTGGGCGGCCGCGGCCTGGGAGCCGGCGCGACGCGGATCTTCGACGGGCGCGTGCTCACCTATGGCAAGGACTACCTCTACCTGACGGCGGGCAACGGGAGCTCCGGCTTCCGGGTCTTCCGGCTGGTGCAGTGAGGCCCCCGATGCCGAGCATCCTCATCGTCGACGACGAGCCGGTGGTCCTGGACGTGCTCAAGCGCCTGCTCGAGGAGGAAGGGCGCGAAATCTCCCTGGCGAGCTCGCCCGCCGAGGCGCTGCGCATCGCCCAGCTGGGGCCCTTGGAGGTGGCGCTGATCGACAAGAACCTGCAGGGCGCCTCGGGCCTCGACCTGTCGCGGAAGCTGAAGGCGCTCCAGCCCGAGGTGGAGGTGATCCTCATCACCGGCTACGCCTCGATCGACACCGCGATCGAGGCGGTCCAGATCGGCGCATTCGACTACCTGACCAAGCCCATCGACGACTACGCCGCGCTCGCGCTCAAGGTGCACAACGCGATGGAGAAGTCCCTCCTGCGCCGCGGCCAGCGGGACCTGCTCGAGCGCCTGAGCGAGTCGGAGGCCCGCTACCGGCACCTGGTCGCCTCCGCCCCGGACGCGGTGGTCGTCTACGAGGTGGAGTCCGGCCTCGTCCAGGACGCCAACGGCGCGGCCGTGCAACTCTACGAATATACGCTCGAGGAGCTGAGCTGCCTGCGCGCGACCCAGATGGGCCCCACCGAGCCCGGCAGGCACGAGCACCGGCGCAAGGATGGGACGGCGTTCACCGCCGACGTGAGCGCGACGGAGTTCACGCTCAAAGGAAAGCAGCTGCGGGTGCAGTCGGTGCGCGATGCGACCGCGGCCGTGCAGGCGGAGCGGGAACGGCGCGCGCTGGAGGAGCGGCTGCGCGTCTCGCAGAAGATGGAGGCGGTGGGCCGCCTCGCCGGCGGGGTGGCGCACGACTTCAACAACCTGCTCACCATCATGTCCGCGCACGCGGAGTTCCTCTCCCAGCAGCTGGGCCCGGACAATCCCGAGGTGCAGGGGATCGCGCGGGCGGCGGAGCGCGGAGCCGCCCTCACCAAGCAGCTGCTCCTCTTCAGCAGGCACAAGCCGGTCGCGCACGAGCACATCGACCTGAACGGCGCCGTCACGGAGGTGATGCGGCTGCTCGCCCGCGTGCTCGGCGAAGGCGTGCGCCTGCAGTCGGAGCGTGCGGGAGACTTGTGGGGGGTGCGCGCCGACCCCGACCAGATCGGACAGGTGCTGATCAACCTCGCCGTCAACGCGCGCGACGCGATGCCGCGCGGCGGAACGGTGAAGATCGCCACCGCGAACGAGCTGGTGCGGGAGCCGCGTACGCTGCGGGGCGCCGAGCTTTCCCGGGGGCGTTACGCGACCCTGTCGGTCACCGACTCCGGCGAGGGCATGAGCGAGGACGTTCTCGCGCGCTTGTTCGAGCCCTTCTTCACCACCAAGGAATTCGGAAAAGGCACCGGGCTCGGGCTTGCCACCGTGTACGGGATCGTGCGCGCCTGCGGTGGCGCCATCGACGTCGAGTCGCGCCGCGGCGCGGGCAGCACCTTCCGCATCTACCTGCCGGCGAACGACGAGCCGGCGCCGAGCAAGGGCCGCATCGCGCGCCCGGCGGAGAACGGGCGCGGCGAGACCATCCTGGTGGTCGAGGACGAAGATCCCGTGCGCACGCTCTTGCGCCGCATCCTGGTCGACCACGGCTATCGCGTGCTCGAGGCCCGCGACGGCCTCGACGGGCTTCGCCGCTCGCAGGAGCACGGGGGCGAGATCCACCTCCTGCTCACCGACATGGTGATGCCGGAGATGACCGGGCCCGAGCTGGCCCAGCGGGTCGCCGCGCAGCGCCCCACCACGCGCGTCCTGTTCATGACCGGGTACACGGAGCACGACTCCGCCGGCGCGGCGGCGCTGCTGCACAAGCCGTTCTCCACCACGACCTTGCTCGGCCACGTGCGGCGCCTGCTGGACGCCGGATCGCTGAAAACTTGACCAGTGCGCGTACGTTCAGTAGGTTCTCGCGGTCCGGAGGGGACCGATGACCGAGACGCTGACCGAACGCCAGGAGAAGATCCTCGCCTTCATCAAGAAGAGCATCCAGGACCAGGGGTACCCGCCCACCATCCGCGAGATCGGCGAGCACTTCGGCATCCGCTCCACCAACGGCGTGAACGACCACCTCAAGGCGCTCGAGCGCAAGGGGTACCTCCTCCGCGGCGAGCTGAAGAGCCGCGCGCTGAGCGTGATCGAGGGCGGCAAGCCCGCGCGGTTCGTGCGGCGCGAAGTGGACCCCGCTCCCGAGATCGACCTGGCACGGGTGGTCGAGGTGCCGGTGGTGGGGAAGGTCGCCGCGGGCGCGCCCATCCTGGCGCAGGAGAACATCACCGATCACGTGCGCATCGACAGCTTCCTGCTCGGCGACGCCAGCAAGAAGGTGTTCGCGCTCAAGGTGACCGGCGACAGCATGATCGGCGACGGGATCCTCGACGGCGACTACATCTTCGTCCGCAAGCAGCTGCAGGCCTCGGCCGGCGAGATCGTGGTCGCGCTGATCGAGGACGAGGCGACGGTGAAGCGGTACTACCCGGAGGGCGATCGGGTGCGGTTCCAACCGTCCAACCCGAGGCTCAAGCCGATCTACGTGGCGCGCGACGAGTTCCGCGAAACGCAGATCATCGGCGTGGTGGTCGGCGTGTATCGCCGGATGAACTAACCGCGCTTCGGATCGGGCTCGCCGGACCGTGGGCGGAAGAGCGGGCAACTCCGCACCGGCTGCCTGGGGTATTTCTCCGGGAGCAGCGGGCAGAGGATGAACGTGCTGTTGCCGGTGCGCACATACCGCGGCGGCGCCGCGCAGCGGTGACAGAGGCTCTCCGGAAACGGCAGCTCCTCGCTCACGGCGCAAGCCTACCTCGCGGCGGCCTTGCGCGCGGCTACTCCGGAATCGGATCGATGTCGCTCCCGGTCTGGGAGCCCTGCACCTGGTCTCCCGAGCCCTTGTCGTTGCCGGCCTGGTTCAGGTTCGGATCCTGCATCAGCCGCTCGCGCTCGGTGAGGGTCCGATGCGCCTTGCCACGCTCGGGCGTGTCGGTGGTTTCCCGGGCATCCGGCGTTCCCCTCTTCCGGCGGCCGATCGGCGTCCCGCCCGGCTGCTCGCTCCTCCGCTTGGCCATGTCGCTCCTCCTCGACACGGACGGTGCGGGGCGTGGGCGGTCGCCGCAAGCTGCGGGCTCGCGGGGGCCGTCTCGATTCGACCGCTGCGCCCGAATATTGCGAAACTGAAACAATCCGAGGCGGCCCCGGAAGTAGGGTGTTCTACCGATGCACCGGCTACCATCGAACCGCCTCCAGGGCGGCAGGCTGGCCGAGCTGGACGACTCGTTCCAGCTCGGCATTTCCGCCGCGGAGATGGGCACCTGGGACTGGGAGCTCCCCTCGGGGCGCGTACGCTGGACCCCGCAGATGTATCTGCTGTTCGGGATCGAGGCTGTCCGCTTCACCACCACGTTCGAGAACCTCATGGGGCTCATCCATCCCGAGGACCGCCCGAGGGTGGAGGCGGACGTCGCCCGGGCCACGCGCGACCTGAGGCGCTCGGTGATCGAGTTTCGCATCCGGCGGCCCGACGGCAGCGTGCGCTGGCTGCGCTGCACCGGGCGCGCATTCGCCGACGATCGCGGCAAGGCCATCCGCATGGCCGGCGTGGCAGAGGACGTCAGCCAGGAGAAGCGCGACGCGAAGCCGGTGCACGCTCCGGGCGCGGTCGAGGGTTCGCTGTCGACGAGGCAGGTGGCCCAGCTGCTCGGCATCGGCGAGGCAAGCGTCAAGCGTCTCGCCAACGCGGGCGGGATCGGCTTCTTGCGCTCGAGCCGCAAGGACAGCCGGCGCTTCGCGTCCGAACAGGTGCTCGAGTACCTGCGCCGGGGCGCCGGGAAGGTGCACGATTTCGAGTCGGCGCTCGCCGCGGCCAACCTGGATTGTTGCGTGGCCGCGCTGATGGACGAGCTGGGCCGCGGCTCTTCGCTGGACGAGCTGCTCGACCACCGGATCGTGCCCGCCGCGTCCGGAGCACCGGGATCGCTCATCAAGGAGCTGCTCGCCCGCCTTCCGGCGCTGGTGAGCGAGGCACGCAAGTCGACGCCCGCGTTCCTGGCTGTCTTCGGACACGTCGAGGGTTGCATGACCGAGTTGATCGAGTGCTCGCTGCGGGGCCACGGCTACTCGGTGTTGACGCCGGCGGCGAGCAACGGATCGGCGCAGCTGGTGGACCTGGTCGAGCGCGTCCGGGCACGCGTGGTCGCGCTGCTGGCGGGCAACGACGCGATTGCGCGCCAGGCGGCCGCCGAAGTGGCGGCCTCCGTGGCGGAGCGCCTCCGGGGCGTGCTGGTCGTGGTCCACGACGACGGCCGCACTGCGCTGGCCCGCGGGGTGTCGCGGGTCCGTACCCTGCGCGAGCTGGGCCACCTGCTGCCCTGAGCAGCTGACCGTCGTCACGCAGCCTGCGCAGGACGGCGGAGACGCCAGAGGCCATGGCCCAGCAGACCGGCGACCAGGGCCCCGGCAATCGACGCCAGGTCGCGCCCGGAGATGCCGGACAAGAGCAGCAGGCAGACCGCAACCGCCGCGATGGGAATGGCGGGGCCACCCGGCAGCAGCACCACCGAGCCACCCACGGGCACCTGGCGGCGAAGGAACGGGACCGCCGCGGCCGTACCGAGGTAGGTGATCAGCCGGGTGCCCGCGGAAAGCGCCGCCAGCTGGACGAAGGTCCCCGACAGGGCGAGAGGCAGCGCCAGCGCGCCGAGGAGCGCGATGCCGACCCAGGGCGTCCGCCAGCGCGGGTGCAAGCGGGCCAGAGCGGGAGGGAGCGCGTTTCCGGCGGAGATCGCGTACAGGTAGCGCGGCCCGGCGAGGATCGACGACGCGATGGTGCCGACGATCGACAGGGCGGCGCCCACCGTGAGCAGCGCTCCACCCCGCGGCCCGATGAGGCGCCCTGCGACATCGGCGAGCGGGGTCTTGCTCGCCGCCAGATCCGGGAGCGTCCCTACCGCCACGATCTGGACGGCAGCGTAGAGGATGGTGACCGCCAGGATCTGGAACATCAGCGCGAAGGGAACGTCGCGCCGGGCATCGCGATACTCGCCCGCCGGCGCGGCGGTGTTCTCGAAACCGCCATAGGCGAACAGCAGGAGCAGACCCGCCTTGGCCAGTCCCGCGGTAGGGAACCGGAAGGCGCCCTCGAACCGCTCGGGCTGCAGCGCCAGCAGCCCGGCGGCGATCACCACTCCGAGCGGGATCAGCTTGGCCGCCAGCAGCACCGCGACGGTGCCTGCGCCGAGCCTGACCCCTCTCACGTTGATGGCCACCAGCGCGACGAGCGGCAGGCCGACGCACAGCGCCCGGCCGGGACCCTCCCTCGCCGCCGGCACGAGGTAGCCCAGCGCCTGGGCGAATCCCGCGGACAGCGTCGCCACGGCGGTCACGCGCCCGAGAAAGCTCATCCAGCCGACCGCGAATCCGGTGGCCTCGCCAAACGCCGCCCGCGTGTACACGTACGCCGCGCCCGGCTGGTCGAATCGGCTTCCCGCCTCGACGAAGCAGAGCTGGACGAGTGCCACCGTGATGCCGGCGAGGGGGACCGCCCAGACGCTGGCGGAGCCCAGGTGGGCGGCAGCCGCGGCGGGCAGCAGGTACACCCCACTCCCGACTACGCCATTCAGGGCGAGGGCGAGCACCGCCCACCGGGAGAGGACGCGCGGCAGGGCTTCGCCGGGGCGAGCGATCGCGCCTGCGCCGCTCGCAACAGTCCCGACCTGAGCCACCGCACCCCTCCCGATCGGCAGGACGACCGCGCAGCGTTTCGCGGCGTGCGATTCTATGGAACGCGCACCCGCCCGGTCCAGCGCGGTCAGAACCTGAATCCCAGACGCCCCGCGACCCAGGTCTGTTGTTCTTGCTCGGGGCATTCGTGATTCTTGTTGCCCTCGCACATCTTCATGATCAGGTCGACGGCGAGATCGACCGGCAGGGCGCGGCGATGGAAGAATTCAACGCCCAGGAACAGCCGCATCGCCATTCGCGTCCTTCCCTGTGCGTCAGCCGCGCCGAGGCTCGAGCCGAAGATGAACGTCGTCGCGCCTTGCCCCGACATGGTCAGGTCGAGCAAGTTGACGAGCGTAACGGGTGCTCCGAATCCCTTGAGCCGGAGATAGCTCATGCCGACGTTGAAATCGGCGTCGCCGGGTCCGGACTGCTCGACCCCCAACCCAGCAGGAATCCGGACGGCTTCCACTCGCCGGCTGGGGCGGCAAGGACGGAGGCCATGAGGTTCAATCCCTTCGTGCGGCCTGAGCGCCCGGGCACCCTGGCGGTGATGCCCGACTCGGCTCGCGCCGCGGGGCAAAACGCCAAGGTCATCGCCAGCGCGCGAGTGCGTTTGCGCATGACCGGGCGCTTTGCACCCAGCGCGCCAAGATCGGCCCCTCGTCGTTTCGCGCGCTTTGGCGCGAGGCACCGCGCAATCCCGTTCGCAGGTGCGTGGTGCTCGCGCCGCAGCTCTTACTTGAACAGCTCCAGGTCGACGAAT
>Ga0137409_10000557_pt1 | contig 41172 bp, 39 predicted proteins | sample CZODoug1_16funga_FD_122059 | JGI IMG/M metagenome (GOLD analysis project Ga0137409, IMG submission 122059) | Vadose zone soil fungal communities from Angelo Coast Range Reserve, California, USA - CZODoug1_16fungal (Hybrid Assembly) | ecosystem: Environmental > Terrestrial > Soil > Vadose zone...
AATGCGAACGTTCTCTGCACGGTAACTCCTCCAAAAGGTTGAGGGCTGGAAAAAGGCGCCCCAATATTGGAGTTACGGCGGGAAACGCAATGCCTTAAGCGTCGCATCTTTGGAGGACTCCCGTTTTAGCGCCCCGCTTCTATATTCACCGCTATTGTGAAACAGTTCACAAGCGACATCACCAGCGACAGCACCAGCCCGTTTCCCCAGTCCACGTCCCGGAGGATTCCCGCAATGCGCTTCGCTTTGCTCACGACCGTCGTCGCCATCGGCGCGCTCGCCTGTGGAAAAAAGAGCGACCAGAACCAGACCCAGAACGCGCCTCCCGCACCGGCAGCGCCGGCCGGCGGCGCGGCGACGGGGCCCGTCGTCGAGGTCAAGATGACCGGCAATGGCAGCACGCGCGCGGCTTTTGAGCCGAGCACCGTCACGGTCCCGGCGGGTGGGACGGTGCGTTTCATCAACGTGGCGGGCGGCCCGCATAACATCACGTTCTGGAGCGACTCCGTTCCGGCAGGCGGCGCGGCCGCGCTGAACGCCGGCATGAAGAACACGGTCGACAATCTGTCGGGAGCGTTCCTGACGCAGCCGAACGAGACGTACGATGTGTCGTTCGCCAACGCGCCCAAGGGAACGTACAAGGGCTATTGCACGCCCCACCTGACGCTCGGCATGAAGATCGCCATCAAAGTCGAGTAGTTTCACGGCCCGGCTGAAAATGAAAGGGTCTCGGTTCACGCCGGGACCCTTTTGAGCTAAGCTTCGCGCATATCCACTAACTCGCTGAGAGGACTACCGATGACGTCATGGTCGTTCGTGGTCTTAGCCGCGCTCCGCCTGATCCTCGATGGGTATGTCGCCGGTGGTGCGCCTTCTCTCGCGCGCGGGGCTGCTTTGCCGCATGACTGGAGCGCGTTGCAGCGGACGATCGTCACGGTGGATCCGAAGCGAGCCGAGCTCATCATCGAGCTCCCCCCTGTCGACCTGCCCCCTGGTGCGATGATCGATCAGCCCGCGTCTGTGGGCGAGTTCCCGGTGAGCGGCGCCGTCTATGCGTTACACGCCGAGATCGTAGACGCGTCTGGAGGTTTGCTTCCCATCGGCTTGCTCCATCATTTGAACGTGATGGATCCCGATGAGCGTGAGTTGTTTCTTCCGATCTCACGGCGCATCCTGGCGTCGGGCAGCGAGACTGGCGAGATCCGTTTTCCGTGGCTCCTGTTTGGCGCACCGTTCCGCGCGGGGGAGCAGATTCTCTCCAATGCCATGCTCCACAACCCTACCACCGTCGCCTATCACGATGTCAGGGTCAGGCTCGTGGTGAGCTATGTGCCAGAGCGACGGCCGTGGCCGCTCTTTTCCGTCCTGCCCTGGCAACTGGACGTCGCGTTTCCCGTGGGCGACAAGTCCTTCGATCTGCCGCCGGGGCGCACCGAGCGCTCATATGAAGGAAGCCCGGCGGTGGACGGCAGGCTCATCGTGATCGGTGGCCACATGCACGAGTACGGACGCACGATCGAGTTTTGGGACGCGACCACCGGGGAGATGTTGTGGCACGGCGAGCCTGCGCCGGCACAACCCGGCCAACCGGGCGCGGTACCGGTGAGTAAGCTCTATAGCCTGACGGGGATTGGCGTGCGCATCACTCCGTCACACCGCTATCGCGTCCGCGTGATCTACGAAAACCCGACCGGACGCCCAATTGTGGGCGGCGGGATGGGCGTGGTGGGGGGTCTGTTCGTCCCGGATCGCAAAGCGTCCTGGCCCACGACGGACGCCGGCGACTCGCTCTACTTGAAGGATGTGCGACATTTCATCGGTGCGGTGGGGAGCACGGGTCCGATGCCCCACATGCACATGGACCACTAAACGCTGCTGCCGGGCTCCACGGTGTAGTCGCCCACCGCCACGCGTCGAGGCTCCGGGGCCTCGGCGGTCTGCATGATGCCGAGCATCACCGCCGCCACCATCAATCCGGCGAGCGCGTCCACCGCATAGTGGAATTGCCCGTAGACCACGGCCAGGATCAAGCCCGCGGTGAAGGGCAGGAGCACGAGTCCCAGCCCGCGCCAGTAGCGCAGCGCCATTCCCGTTGCAACCACCGACGCCGCGACGTGTGAGGAGGGGAAGGCTGCGCCCCACGAGTCACCGCGGTCCAGCAACCAGGCCGCGAACCGCGCCGGCCAGACGTCGCTCGCCACATTGTGGGCGCCGTCGAACGCATAGCGCGGTCCCGCGACCGGAAAGAATAGAAAGACGACATAGCACAGATAGAACGTCGCCATCACCGCGAAGATCGTGTGGCGGGACGCATCGCGCCGCCCCACCATCCACAGCCCGAATGGAGAGGCGTAGAGTATCGGATAGTACGCGAGGTAGCAGGCATGCAGAAACCAGGAGAACACCGCGTTCGGTGACTCCCTGATCCAGCGATAGGAAATCTGGGAGCCGAAGACCCACGTTTCGAGCCGCTGAATGAGCAGATCGTTCTGGAAGCCGGCGCTCAGGGTGAGTACGCCTATCTCGCCGTACAGGGCGGGGAGCAGCAACATCGGATACCAGTCGCCGAGGAACCGGCCGATCGGACCGGCGTTGCGCGCGCGCGGCGCGATCAGTACGAGGGCGGCAATCAGCGCATGGGCGCTGAGCACCCAGGGCCAGCCGCGGATCCCTTCGCCCTGAAACGAGTAGAGCACCGCGCCCGTGGCGACCAGCACATAGGCCCCCGTGGCGAGATCGATGGCCGTAAAGCCACGCCACGTCTCGCAGCCGCTCCAGTTGCGACTTCGGTTGGCCCCCCCGTTCACAGCCATCCCACCTCCCGATACCAATTCGCCGCGCGACGCAGTCCGGTTTCGAGCTCGATCTCCGCCTGCCAGCCCGTATCTCGAGTCAGCGCATCACTGCGGCACGTCCAGGCCGGCGCGAGGTACTCGTTGGCCTTGTCGGCCGACAGCAAAGTGGGGCGCCCGGCGATATGCGCAAGCGTCCCAACCGCCCAGAGCACGCCACGCGCCACAAACGGCGGCACCGGGACAACCCGTGGCTCGCGTCCTCCCAAAGCCCGCCCGGCCGCAAGCACGAGCGCACGGCTGGTCGTCGTGGCCCGATGCGCGGCGAAATAAACACGGCCTGCCGCGGCAGGTGAAGTGGCCGCCGCGATCAACGACCGTGCCAAGTCCTCCGCGTGAATGACCGAGAGCTCCTGGGAGCCGTCACCGAACACGGGAACGACGCCGCGCCGGGCGAGTTGGAAGATCTTGAGCGTGCCGCGGTCCCATTCGCCGTACACCACCGGCGGGCGCACGATCGTCCAGGGCAGGGAGACGGGCATCGCGCGGACCAGCACCTCGGCCGCGTGCTTCGAGCGGCCGTAGTTGGTGACGGGCTGGGGCGGCCGGGTCTCGTCGATCGGATGCCCGGGCGTCGTCGGGCCGGCGACCGCGAGCGAGGAAACGAAGAGGAAGCGCCGCGCGCCCGCGTCGCGCGCGGCCTCGAGCACGTTGGCCGTGCCGTCGCGGTTTGTCGCCATGAACTCGGCGGCATTGCGGGCCGCGATCTTTCCCGCGACATGGTACACGACGTCCGCGCCGGCGCTGCCCGCCCGCAACGCGGCCTCATCGTCCAGGTCGCCTTGCAGCAGACGGACGGCGTCACCCCAGCCCAGCCGCGCCGCGAGCGCGGGTTGTCGCACCAACGCGGTGACGGTGTCGCCGCGCGCACGCAGCGCCTTGACCAGGTGCGCACCGACAAAGCCGGTGCCACCGGTCACGAAGACGTTCACAACGGCTTGTCGTAGACGCGGTAGGTCTTGGAAACGCGGAAGCCGAGTTCGGTCGCGGCCTTCTTCATGAGGGCATTGTCTTCGAGGATCCAGCCGGCTTCGCCGCGGGGCATGCCGTGCTTAACGGAGTTTTCCCACGTGCGGTGGTACAGCACCGCGTCGATGGCGCGGCCGCGAAACTCTGGAATTACACCGAGCAGCATGACGCGAGAGCGGTGAATCTTGCGCGAGTACCACAGCACTTTGAGAATGCCCGGAAACATCCGGCCCGAGCGGTTGTGCAGCAGCGCGAGATTGAAATCGGGGAGGCTCACCGCGAACCCCACGACCTCGCTGCCACGTTCGGCGAAAATGACGAGGTCCGGCACGACGATCGGTTTCAGCTGCTTCGCGAGATGATCGATCTCGGCGTTCGTCAGCGGCACGAAGCCCCAGTTTTTTTCCCAGGCGCTGTTGTACAGTTTCTTGATGAGCTCGACCTCGGCGGCGAAGCGCTTCATGTTGAGCGTTCGCAGTTTGATCCCGTTGCGCTCGAGGGCGCGCCGGCCGATACGCAGGAACCGCTCGGGCGCGGACCCGGCCCCGCCGCCCTCGTAAGCGAGCAGATCTTTGGCTTTCGTGAAGCCGTAGCGCTCGTGCAGCTGCTCGTAGTAGGAAAAGTTGTAGGGCATCATCAAGGACGGCGGCGTGCCGTTGTTTGCGATCAACAGGCCGCATTCGTCGTTGACCGAAGGACTCATCGGCCCGCGCATCGTGTCGAAGCCCTTCGCCCGCAGCCACGCGGCCGCCGTATCGAACAACGCGTTCGCTACGGATTGATCGTCGATCGATTCAAAGAACCCATAAAAGCCGACGCGGTCCTGATGCTCCTTGTTATGCATGTCATTCTTGATCGCGCCGATACGGCCGACCATCCGACCATCGCGGTGTGCGATGAAGTACTGCGCTTCGGCGTGCTCAAAGAATGGATTCTTCGAGGGCGACAGGAGCGTGTGGATGTCCCGGCGCAGCTGCGGCACCCACAACGGTTCCTGGCGGTAGTGGTCGTACGGGAAGGCGATGAAGCGATTGAGATCCCGCCCGCCCCCCGCGGGGACGGGCGTGATCTCCACTGCGGTCAGATGACCCCCAGCTCTTTTCCGAGGCGGCCGAAGACCTCGAGGGCGAGGTCGATCTGATCGGCCGTATGTGTCGCCATCAGGCTGGTGCGCAGGCGGCACTGCGACGGCGGCACCGCGGGCGGGACCACCGGGTTGGTGAACACGCCGGCGTCGAACAGCTGCCGCCAGAAGAGGAACGTCTTGTCGAGCGGCCCGATCAGCACCGGGATGATGGGCGTCTCGGTCGGGCCGATATCGAAGCCGTGCGAGCGCATGCCTTCCTGCAGCCGGCGGGTGTTGCGCCACAGCTGCTCTCGACGCTCCGGCTCACGCTGCAGCACGTGCAACGCGGCCAGCACACCGGCGGTGTTGGCGGGAGGCAGGGCCGCCGTAAAGATCAGGGGGCGCGAATGATGGCGGAGATAGTGGATCACGTTCTCCGACCCGGCCGCGAACCCACCGATCGACGCCAGCGACTTCGAGAAGGTGCCGACGATCAGGTCGACTTCGTCGACCAGGTCGTAGTGCGCCGCGGTCCCGTCGCCGTTCGGGCCGAGCACGCCGACCGAGTGCGCATCGTCGATGGCGAGCGCGGCGCCGTATTTCTGGCAGATCCGCAGCAGCCCGGGCACGTCCGCGATGTCGCCTTCCATCGAATAGATGCCGTCCACGATGACCATCGTGCCGGTGCCTTCGGGCAGCTTCTGCAGCTTGCGCTCGAGGCCGGCGAGGTCGCCGTGGTTGAACCGCATCGTCTCGCCGTGCGACATCTTGGCGCCGTCGACGATCGAGGCGTGATCGAGCTTGTCGAGGAAGACCACGTCCGACCGGCCGACGAGGCCGGAAATCACGCCGAGGTTGGCTTGATAGCCCGTTGAGAAGACGAGGCAAGATTCCTTGCCGAAGAACTCCGCCAGCTCCGTCTCGAGCTGCTCGTGCAGATCGAGCGTGCCGTTGAGGAAGCGGCTGCCGGTGCACCCGGAACCGTAGCGCTCCAGCGCGGCGCGGGCGGCGGCGAGGACTTCGGGGTGGTGCGTAAGGCCGAGGTAGTTGTTCGACCCCATCATCACCCGCTCTTTGCCTTCGATGACGACGACGGTGTCTTCTGAGCGGGAAATCGGCTTGAAATACGGATAGAGGCCCGCAGCCTGGATCTCGCGCGCCCGAGTGAAGTTCTTGCATTTGTCGAACAGCGCGATGTGCTGCAGGGTCTCTGTGCGCACGAAGCCTCGGATCTTATGGTGAGCGGTTGTACAGCTTAGCCCGCTGATCCTGAATTCGCAAGGGTGAGTCGCTACTTGAGTTAGCTCGTGTGTGAGACCTGCCACAGCCTCCCGCGCGCGGGGGCGCTACCCTACATTGCGACGAGTGCGCGGATTAGATCGTTTCTTGCGGGGGTCTCCGGTGCAAAAAAGTTCTGTCCGAACGCTGGTCATCGCGAGCTTGCTCTCCACAGTTTGCTTTTCCGTTTCCGCAGCACAAAGCGGCTTTCACCCCCGATGGGAAATCCCCGGCTTCGACTTTCGTCCGAACGGCGGGTGGCGCGTCAAGGCGCGTCAAGTCAGTCTGCTCCGGCAACAACAATTGAGTGGCGGAGTCGGCAGGATGAACATGCTGACGAACGGACCAACGCCAAGCGCCGCCGTATCCGGTACGCTGGTCGTCCCCGCGGTGTTTTTCTCGTACGCGAACACCGATGTGCAATTCATGACCGATACGGCACAGTACACGACCGCATTGTTTTCCAGCACGCCGCCGCCCGGCAGCCCCTACACGCTGCGCACCTTCTACAAGCAAATGTCGAACGACAGCTTGATCATGAGCGGGCGGATCCTGGGCTGGATCCGCCTCGTCAACCCCGAGGTCGCGTACACGGGGACGGCCGGAACGTGCAGCGGCAATCCGTACGGCACGAGCAACTGCAATGGCATCTTCAGCGGCGCGGCGATCACGGGTATGCAGAACGGATTTCGCGAGGCGCTCGCGACCGTCGACCCTCAAGTGGACTTCGGCCAGTTCGACAACGATGGGCCGGACGGCATTCCCAATTCCGGCGACGACGACGGCTACGTGGATATGATCATGTTCGCGCATCCGACCAAGGACGGCGCCTGTGGTGGATTCCCCGGGGGCGCCGATCCGTCGACGAACAATCATATCTGGTCGCATCGCTACACGTTGCTCAACAGTTACGTGACGAACGATCCCGCCCACATCGGTAACAAATCCGGATTCAGCATGATTCACGTTGCGGACTATTTCGCGACGTCGGCGCGCGGCGGGGCGAGCGCCTGTGACACGACGCAGATCATGCCGATCGGGACGGCGGCGCATGAATTCGGGCACGCGCTGTCGCTTCCCGATCTGTACGACACGCAGCAGAGCACCGAGGGCAGCGGGCAATGGGGGCTGATGGGCTCGGGGAATTTCACGAGTCCGCGCAGCCCGTCGCGCATGGAGGCGTGGTCGTTGAACGAGTTGGGATGGGTGACGCTGCAGCAGTTGACCAGCAGCGGCACGTATGCGCTCGATGCCGCGGCCACATCGCGCACCGCCGCCATCATACGCCCGCCTGGGCCGAACCCGCGTGGCGAATACTTTCTCATCGAAAACAGGCAAGGTGGGGCCGCCGGGTTAGCCGATTCGGCGATGATCCGGCGCCACTGTCAGACCAGCTTCCAGCCGGTCACCTGTCCCGGTGGATTGCTCATCTGGCATGTGGACTCCAGCAAGATCGCCTCGAACGGGTTTCATAACGGCAATGCGGTAAACGTCGGGTCAATCCACGGCCTCGCGCTCGAAGAGGCGGACGGTCTGCGTCAGCTCTGGTGCGCAGGCGCCGGCTGCAACCGTGGGGACGCCGGCGATCCGTATCCCGGCGTCAGCGGTAACACGGCGTTCGTGTACCGCACCAATCCCGTCGCAACGATGAATGACGGCAGCTTTGCCGGTTTCGGCATCGACCAGATCACACAAGTCGTGCCGAACGGTCAGATGTCCTTCCGCGTGCGGTTCGGATCGCTCACGGCCGTCCGCGCGACCGATACCACGGCGGCGATTCAATTCGATGCCGCCAACTACAACGCGTTCCGTGATCTGCTCGATGATGGCTCGAACCATACGGTGGGCTTTGTCGATAGTCAGGTGGTCGGTCGCACACGGTTCCACTTCCAATCGTGGTCGGACGGCGGAGCCATCAGTCACCCGATCACGGGGAGTCTCGGGGGCGGGGCAGTGACCGCGAGTCTGTTGCGCGACTTCAAGCTCAAGGCAATCTGGGGCACGGGCGGCACGGTCCAGGCCGATACGACGATCGATCTTGCCGGCGGCACCTTCATTCCACAGGGCCGGGCCGTGACGCTTACCGCCACGCCCGACTCGGCTCAAGTTTTCGGCGGCTGGTCTGGTGATACGGTGACGGCAAACCCGGTCGTCGCGCTCCCAATGGGGCGGTCTTACACCTTATGTGCAGCCTTCGGGACACTGGCGATTTCGTCTGCAACGACACGACCTGCTGGCGTGATGGGCGCTCCCTATGCGGATACTCTGCGCACGAGCAGTGGGACCTGCACGAACAGCTGGGCAATCACCGGCGGCACGTTGCCGCAAGGACTCGTCCTGAACGGCTCGAGCGGCATTATTTCCGGATTCCCGCATGAAATCGGGACCTTCAACTATACCGCGACGGTAACGTCGGGCGCGCAAAGTCAGCCGAAGCCGTTTACGATGTCGATGACCGCGCCGTCACTTGCGACCGCCGACGTCGCGACGCAACTGCTGGGGCCGGCCACTCCGCTCAATGTCGATCAGGTTCGCTATCTCGATTTCCTCGGCAACAGCAACGGCGTGTTCGACATCGGTGACTTTCTCGCGTGGGTCAAGGCGACGGGCGCACCGCTCAGCGCCGCAATGATGCAAGCCTTGCCGCGCAAAGGAGGCCCGCGATGAGCCGAGGCTTCGGTATCGCGTTGCTCGCGACGGTGATGTTCACGGGATTGAGCTGTGGAGATGCAACGGCGTCCGGACCCGGAGAGCTGAAGGTGCGGCTGACGTCGCCCAATTCGGGCCTCGACTCGGCGATCGTCTTCACGATCACCGGTCCGGCTCCGTTGACCGGCGCGACGGCCGGTACTGGCCTCCGCCTGTTTCAGCAGCCGTTCGGCGGGACCACGACGCGCTTCGCATTGACCGGCCTGTTGACCAATGGTGCGATCATCGTGACGCTCGGCGTGCAGGACATCGGCGCCCACAGCCAGTACAGCGGCGCGATCAACGGAGTAGCGCAGCCGAATTACCAGCTGCGGGTGCTAAGCGGCTACGCGCTGGCGCTAACGCGCTAGTCGCCGGCCGGCGCCGGCTCGGGCGTTTCCCACGCGCGCATCAGCCCCTCTTCGAGCCGGCGCCGCAGGTCCTGATATAGCGCGAGTAGTTTGCGGCATTCGTCGGTGAGCGTCGTCGCGCCGCCGCCGGGTCCGCCGGCGCGCGAGACGACCATCGGCCGCCCCAGTGCCTCTTCCATTTGTTGAATCGCGCTCCACGCCGTGCGGTAACTGATCCCCGCCTCGCCCGCCGCATCCTTTATCGATCGCACCCGATCCACTGCATCGAGTAATCGCGCTTCGCGTTCGCCGAGGACGGATGTGCCGCGTCGTGTCAACGTGACCTGTGCTCGTGGAATCAAATCATCGAACTGCATACAACCTCCGTTTTCGCTCCTCTCTTGCGGTATGCCCGAGCGGCGGAAGTGTTCCAGTCGGTTTTTTCTGTGGCACCCGCACAACAGACAGAAGGATTAATCCCTGTGCGCCGCGCGATGGTTTCGTTGCAATTCGCGCGCCCCGCTCTATTTTCGTTCTCGGGGGGCGGTAGCTCAGTTGGGAGAGCACCTGGTTTGCAACCAGGGGGTCGTGGGTTCGAATCCCATCCGCTCCATTCCCACCCGGTACTTTTTGTCGCTGTCGCGCAACGGCGCGCCGGACCGTTCAGTAGCACCACCTCCGCAGTCCGTGCCCCGAGACTCGGCTCGCCAAGCATGGCTGGCTGGCCCGGGATATGCGCCTCACGATCGGCGTAGGTCGATCTCGGTTAGTCCCGTTCGCCCTCAGCATGGCTTGCGTGGCCTGGCGGGTTGCTCGTATTAGACGCGTGCAGCGATCGCTCCACGGCGCCCACCGAGCGCCGTCCCGCAGCGTCGGCTGACCTCATCACGGATGCGTTGGCTGCCGTGGTCGGCCAATGGTCGCCGGTGTTTCCGGCGCCCATCGTCCAGCTGCATCTGCATCTCCTTCCCAACGGCAAAGTGCTGAGCTGGGGTCATGCCGGCGATCCGCAGGTGTGGGATCCGGCGGACACGGGAGCCGTCCACGCCGCGGAGCTGTGGAACCCCGCCACCGGGCTGTGGACGACGCTGGCGAGCAATGCCGTGACGCGGATCTATCACTCGACGACGCTGCTGCTGCCGGATGGACGCGTGCTGCACACGGGCAGCGGGGATGCGGGCGGGGCGGCCGATGAGCGGAGCTTCGAGATCTTCTCGCCGCCCTACCTGTTCAAGGGGCCGCGACCCAGCATCACGAGCGCGTCTCCCGGAGTGGTCGCGTATGGATAATCGGTCTTGGTGGAAACGCCGGATGCCGCGAGCATCGCGAAGGTGACGTTGATCCGGCTGGGATCGGTCACGCATGCATTCGATCAGGCGCAGCGGCCCGTGCCGCTGAGCTTCACACGCGAGCTGGGCGGAGTGTCGGTTCAGATCCCGGCGAGCCGCACGGTGGCGACGCCGGGTCCCTATCTGGTATTCCTCGTGAACGGCGGCGGAGTGCCATCCGCAGGACAGATTCTGCGACTGCAATAGATCCGCGGGATACCAGCTCTCGATCGCCGCCGCTCCGTAACAGACGGTTTCGACCGGCATTGCCTCATTCTCCCGGCACCGTATTTTCCGGTGCCGGTTTTGGTTATCCGCCAATCATTCACCGCCCCCTGGAGAGTTGCTGCATGCGCCTCGCATCCAGCGTCTTCGCAAGTCTGATCTTTCCGGTGATGTGCCTCGCACAAACGCCGGCGACGCCGTTGCGCATCGCCGCGAGCACGTACGCGTCGGTCGAGGTCCACCTCAACGCGCGCCGCGTCGGCAACTCCTGGTATGAGGAGGACGCGAGCCTCTCGGGCCCGTCGCGGATTGCCGTCACGTATGGGCAGCCGCACGCGCGCGGCCGCAAGGTCGAGGGGGGACTCATCCCGCTGGACAGCGTGTGGCGGTTCGGCGCGAACATGGCCACGACGTTGCACAGCGACCTCGACATCACGCTCGGTGACCTGAAGTTGGCGCGCGGCGACTATTCGCTCTTCATTCTCTACACGCGGACGGGTTACGCGCTGATCGTGAATCGCGGCACGGGGCAGTGGGGTACCGATCACGATGCTGCCAAAGACATCGGACGCGTGGCACTCGCGAGCCGGACGATGGCCGAGCCGGAGCCGTCGCTGTCGATATATCTCGTGCCGGATGCGCCGCAGCCCGGCACCGGCTATGCCGAGCTCAAGGGCGTCCTGCGCATCAAGTGGGGCACGACCGAGTTGACGACCAACTGGCGCATCGATCAGTGACCGACGAGCGCTATCCGATCGGCAAATTCACACGCGTCCCGGCGCTGCCGGCGTCGGAACGCGCCGCGTGTATCGAGCAGCTTGCGGTGGCGCCCGTGAATTTCCGGCGCGCGGTGGCCGGCTTGAACGACGCACAGCTCGACACGCCATATCGGACGGGTGGTTGGACCGTCCGCCAAGTCGCGCACCATCTGCCCGACAGCCACATGAACGCCTACATCCGGTTCAAGTTTGGTCTGACGGAGGATACGCCCGCGATCAAGACGTACGAGGAAAAGGACTGGGCCAAGACCCCCGAGATGCGCTCGCCCATCGCGATGTCGCTCGATCTCCTGACCGCGCTGCATCAGCGCTGGGTGGCGTTGCTGCGCGGCATGTCGCCGGCCGACTTCGCGCGTACCATCAAACACCCGGAGTGGGGTACGCCGTCGCTCGATGCGTTGCTGGCGCTGTACGCCTGGCATGGTCGTCATCACACGGCGCACGTCACGACGCTGCGGCAGCGCATGGGATGGGGAGACTAATGGTCGATTTTGCCGACGACGATCTCGACGAAGAATTTCCACCCGGCGACGGCACCGCCGACACGGAGGGGATCGTGATGTGCCCGTACTGCGGCGAGCCGAATGAAATCGGCATCGATGCGGGCGGGGGAGCTAATCAGGATTACGTCGAAGACTGCCAGGTATGTTGCCGGCCGTGGCGTGTCACCGTCACATATGATGACGAGGGCAACGCCGAGATCTCAGCCTCGCCGCTCGATGAGTGAATTCGTCCGGGTTACATCCCCCGGGCGACGCAAACTGTAGCGTCGCCGCAGTAAAGAGCGCCTGCACAGTCTTGGTGTGATGCACGCCTCATCCCGGTATCCATCCGAAGAATTACCCCAAATGATTCTGACCCTGCGGGCGATCTGGCATTAATGTCACGGACTGACTGGGAGAATTCACTTGCGGACCATTTTGCTGATCGACGACGACACGGATACACGGGTGACCCTGCGGGATTTCCTGATGGGGCAAGGCTTTGCCGTGCAGACCGCGCGCGACGGTCAGCATGCCCTGCACGTGCTCGACAAGATGGACCCGCCCGACCTGATCCTGCTGGACTACAAGATGCCGGTCATGGACGGCAAGCAGTTCCTCTCCGTGATGCGTCGCATGCCCAAACTGCAGTCGATTCCGGTTGTGCTGTTGTCGGCCGCAACCCGGGAGTGGTCAGGCGCGCATCTCGAGGTCGAGGACGTCTTGTCGAAGCCACTCGACCTCGAGTTGCTGCTTACTACAGTGAATCGGATCTGCGCCGAGCAGTTATAACGCCGCTTCGTAGCGCCGCGCGACTTCCTGCCAGTTCACCACGTTCCACCAGGCCGTCACGTAATCCGGCCGGCGGTTCTGGTATTTGAGGTAGTAGGCGTGCTCCCACACATCCAGACCGAGGATCGGCGTCTTGTTGTCCATCAACGGGCTGTCCTGGTTCGGACGGCTGGCCACTTCGAGCTTGCCGTTGGCCAGCGTGAGCCACGCCCAACCGCTGCCGAAGTGTGACGTCGCTGCGGTCCCGAGCTGTTCCTTGAATTTCGCGACATCGCCGAATGCCTTCCTGATGGCGTCCGCGAGCGCACCCGTTGGCTCGCCGCCGCCGCCCTCGCCGGCCGGTGCCATGATCGTCCAGAACAGCGAGTGATTGTGGTGCCCGCCGCCATGGTTGCGGACCGCGGTGCGGATGTCCTCAGGAACGGAGTTAATCCCGCGCAGCAGCTCCTCGACGCTCTTGCCGGAGAGCTCGGGATGCTTATTCAGCGCGGTGTTGAGGTTGGTGATGTACGCCTGATGATGCTTGCCATGGTGGATCTGCATCGTCTGCGCGTCGATGTGGGGTTCGAGGGCTGCAAAATCGTAGGGCAGCTGGGGCAGCACGTGTCGCGCTTCGGCGCTCGTCTTGGCCGTGCTCGGTTCTTTCAGTTGTGCCATCGTACGCATCCTTCAAGAGTGTGGCTGTCAAACCCCGCATTGCGCGAGGCGGTTCCCCCCCTATTTTGCTCCGCGGAACGTGTCGTCCTCTCTCACTCCGGAGGCGCTCGTGGCGGAGTTCCTGCTGCGCTGGCTGCATTACCTCGGTGGCATTACGTGGATCGGCCTGCTGTATTACTTCAACTTCGTACAGGGTCCGTTCATGGCGGAGGCGGATCCGGCCGCCAAGAGCACCGCGACGCAGAAGCTGCTACCGCGGGCGCTGCGCTGGTTCCGTGGCGGCGCGATCCTGACGTTTCTCACCGGTCTCGCCATCCTCGGGAAACGGCTCGGCGAGTCGCCGCTCGGCGCGGGCGCGTGGTCCACGCCATGGGCGATCACGATTCTCACCGGCGCGCTCTTCGGCACGCTGATGTTCCTCAACGTCGTGCTCGTGATTTGGCCCAAGCAGCAGATCGTGATCGCATCGGCGAAAGCGGCCGCATCCGGCGGGCAGGCCAATGCCCTGGCTCCGGCCGCCGCCCGCCGCGCCTTCCTGGCGTCGCGCACGAACGTGGTGTTTTCGATTCCGATGCTGTTTTTCATGGGCGCCGCCTCGCACTTCACGCTTCCGGGCGGCGGCAATCATGCCGCCTATTGGGCCGCTGTCATCGTCGTCGCCGCGCTGCTCGAGGTCAACTCGCTCACCGCGACCAGCGGGGCGACCACAAAGCCGATCGAGAAAATCCCCGGCGTCATCGTCACGGGGTTCGTCGTGTGGGCCGTGGTGTACGGGCTCGCCCGGGCGTTTCTATCGGCCTGACGGCATAACGGATGGCGTCGGTCACCCTCCGCCGGCTGAGCAAGGTCTTCGACGGCGGAATTCAGGCGTTGCATCATCTCGACCTCGATGTGCACGACGGCGAGCTCCTCGTCCTGCTCGGGCCTTCGGGGTCGGGGAAAACCACGGTGTTGCGCTGCATCGCCGGACTGGAAGAGCCGACCAGCGGTGACGTCGTGATCGGCGATCGCGTCGTCACGCACGCCGCGCCTGCCGAGCGGGACGTCGCGATGGTGTTTCAAACCCCCGCCCTCTATCCGCATCTTACCGTCCGCGAGAACATCGCTTTTCCACTGGAGCTGCGTGGCGTGAGCGGTGCGCAGGTGACGCGCCGGGTCGTCGAGGCAGCGGGGCGCCTCGGCCTGGACAACGCCCTCGATCGCATGCCCGCGCAGCTCTCCGAGGGCGAGCGACAACGGGCGGCGCTCGGACGGGCCATCGTCCGCGGACCGCAGGCTTTTCTGCTCGACGAGCCGCTGTCGAAACTCGACGCGAAGCTGCGCATCGAGCTGCGCGGCGAGTTGCTGGCGCTGCATGGGGCGCTCGGCGCGACGATGATCTATGTGACGCACGATCAAACAGAAGCGATGACGATGGGCCAACGGATCGCCGTGCTGCACGAAGGCCGGCTGCGGCAGGTCGGGACACCCGAGGAGGTCTATCAGCGGCCGGCGGATGTCCATGTCGCCCGCAGCGTCGGCACGCCGGGAATGAATGTGCTGCAGGGAAGAGGAAGAGGGACGGGGGATGAGGGAAGGGTCATCGAAGCGGGCAGTTTGGTGATCCCGGTTGAGCTTTCCACGTACGAGGGAGAGCTGCAGCTCGGGATCCGCCCGGAATACGTCGGCTTGTGCGCGGTCGACAAGGGGGTCGGGAACGGCGACGTCCTGGTGGTCGAACCCTTGGGCAGCGAAACGCTCGTGCATCTGAACGTTGGCGGGCAGCCGCTCGTCGCCCGCCTGCCCGGATTTGCCGACGTGCGGGTCGGTAGGCGCGTAGGCGTGAAGGTGGATCGCCGCCGGCTGTATCTGTTCGACGCCGCCGGAGCACCGTTCGCATGACCTCGCGCGGCTGGGCCGCGGGAGCGGCTGCCGGGGCGGCGCTTGCGGCAGCGCTGTCGCTCATCGTGGTGCACGCGGCGCAACGCCACTACGAGCGAGCGTTCGCCTTTCGAATCGCGCGCACCACGGCCGCCTACATCGCCGCCGTCACGCCTCCGCCTCCACCGCCCCCGCCTCCGCCGCGAGCTCGCGTTCGCAGACCGGGACGCCGGGCAGCGCCTATCCGGCCGCCGCCACCTCCGGCGTCCACGACCGCGGCATCGCGCAGTTACGATCTGCCCTCGCTCCTTACCCAGGCGCGGGCGTTGCGCACGCTGCCCGGCTGGACGTCGGACGTGGAGGTCTACTTCGGCACCGCGCCGCTGGTCGAGGCGACGGCGGCGCCGTTGTCGCCGGATGACCTGCAGCGCCTCGGCAGCGGAGGGCGGTGGCGGGACGGTGCCGCGCTCGTGCCGCTCAAGGATCGCGATGGTCGCGAGGTCGTCGGAGCGGTGGCGGTGCGGCCGCGTCCCATTCCTCATGGTCCCCTGCCCGGCGGCATCGGGTTCGCCTTCCCCGCGGCACTCATCGCCGTAGGGGGTGCGGCCGCGATCGCGTTCCGTGGGCTGCCGCTGCGGCGCGGCGGCTACATCGGGGCCGCGCTGCTGCTCGCGCTTGCCACGTACGTGGATGTGTGGGGCGCCGCGCGGCAAAGTACCGACCGCTGGTTGATCGATACGCGGCGGCTGTTGCAGGAAGCGGCTACCAGGATGCCGGCGCCGCGCGTCCGGGTGTCGGTGAGCGACCTCGCCGCCCTCGTGCCGGACGCGGAGGTCGTCGCGGGAGAGCCGGCGGAGTCTGCACCTCGCCGCGAGCGCATCGATGGTGAGCGACGCGCCATTGTCAGCGTACTGATCGGCTCCGGTCGCTGGATCGCGCTGCGCACGTCGCCCGCAGAAATCGAGGCGCCGCGCTGGCTGCTGCTACTGGTGCCTTGTGCGTTGCTGGGGCCGTTGGCGATTCTGCTGTTGCGCTGGGCGGAGCGGACACCGGTGCGGAGCCAGCGCGAGACTGCTGTGGCCTGGGGCTTTCTTGCGCCCGCGGCACTCCATCTGCTGATCTTCACGATCGGACCGACAGTCTATGCGCTCTACTTTGCGAGCCTGGCGAACTTCAAGATCCTGCTGCGCGATCCGTTGACGTGGATTTCGTTTCGTAATACCGCTGTCTATGCGTTGTACGTGCCCGTCTCCGTCGCGCTCGCACTCACGGCGGCGCTGGCCGTGCATCGCGATCGCGGACGGTGGAGCGGGCGTCTGTGCGGCGCCGCCTTCCTGCTCCCGTATGCGGCGTCCACCGTGGCGATCGCACTGCTCTGGCAGGTGATCTATCGGGCGGGATCGCTCGGCCTGGGCCGGCCCGATTGGCTGAGCAACCCGAGGACGGCGCTGCCCGCGCTCATGCTGATCTCGATCTGGGCGCACGTCGGCGGCCAGATGCTCGTCTTTCTCACCGGCCTGCAACAGATTCCCCGCGCGTATCTCGATGCGGCCCGCGTGGACGGCGCCGGGGCATGGCGCGGCTTCTGGCGCGTGACCCTGCCGCTGCTGCGGCCAGTCACCGGTTTCGTGCTGCTGACCGGCGTGCTCGGCGCTTTCCAGATGTTCACCCTGGTCTATGTGCTCACGCAGGGTGGGCCGGCGCAGACGACCGACGTGCTGGTGCATCGGATCTATCAGACCGGATTTGTCTCGCAGGCGTTGGCGATGGCATGCGCGGTCGCGCTGCTGCTCTCGGTCGTGCTGCTGGTTTTCAGATGGCCCCAGCTCAGGCTGCTGCGCAAAGGCACTGCGCATGCGTAGGGTTCTCCTGGCGATAGCGAGCGTCGCCATACTCGCGCCCTTCCTCTATATGATCTCGGTTTCGCTCATGGGCGAAGCGGAGCTGCTGCGCTGGCCGCCACCCGTGCTTCCCGATGGGCTCGCGACCGCCAACTACGTCGCCGCATTCCGAGCTTTGCCCTACGGCCGTGTCTTCATGAACACGGCGATCCTTGCGGGATGTGTCATGGTGGGGCAGGTGCTCACCAGCGCGGCCGCCGGCTATGTGTTCGCACGCATGCGGTTTCCGGGGCGCGATGGAATCTTTGCGGGGCTGCTCGCCATGTCCGCGATTCCCGCGATCCTGTTGCTGCTGCCCCGGTATTTGCTGATCGACGCGTTGGGCTGGGTGGACACGTATCCCGGCCTCATCTCCACCGAGCTCGTCTCGGTCTGGGGAATCTTCCTCATGCGCCAGTCATTTCTCGCGCTGCCGCGCGATGTGGAGGACGCCGCCCGACTGGATGGAGCCGGGGAGTGGACGCTGTTCTGGCGCGTCGCGCTACCACTCGCGAGGCCTGCTTTGGCCGCGCTCGCTGTGCTCGCGTTCATGGACCAATGGCGCAACTTCCTCTGGCCATTGGTCGTCACGCGGTCGCCGGCGATCGAGGTGGCGGAGGTCGGGCTGGCGCGGTTCCACGTGGCCTTTGCAGGCAACTGGCCCTATCAGATGGCAGCCGCCGTGATGGTCACCGTGCCGGTGGTGGTGGTCTGTCTCGTGGCGCAGCACTACGTCATGCGTGGCGTGGCGCTTACAGGAGCGAACGCGCGTTTCTAGCGTCGCGCAGGCGCTGCGAAGGTCACGCTCCAACCCACGTCGCTGGTCGTTCCCGCCGGCCACTCGAGCACCGCGTGTCCGCTCTCCAGGCGCTTCAAAGAGCAGGCGATATCGGCTTTACACGATCTCGCGCGCAGGCCGCGCGGTAGGGCGATCGTGACGGCGTAGGGACGGCCGTCGAGATCCGTCGATGTCGCGTGCAGCGAGCGTGTGGTCGCGTCCCAACGCTCTTCCTTGATGTCGATCGCACCTTGAACGACGTGGCGCGTCGTGCCGATGACCTGGGGTCGTGCTGCGGCGCTCCGGAGCGCGACCGTCAGCGTGCTGTGCGGCGCTATGGTCGCAGCGAGCGTCTGCTGCACGTCCGCCAGCGGTCGCTCGGCCCATACGTCGTAGGCCGCAAAGCGTTGTCCTCCCGCCGTAATCCCCAGCGCCGCGATGTTTTGAGCCACGGTCCGTGGCTCGTCGTCCCAATTCAGCAGGGCGAGCGTCCACCAGTGCGGCGATCCTTCCACAATCCAGGTCGACGCCGGGCGATCACGGGTGACGCTCCACAATCCGCCCGCGCCGCCGGTGTCGGTCACGTGCACGGCGACCACATTCTCACCGCCCCAATTCAGCGCCGCTGTGGGCACGTTGTAGCGACGATGGGTGCGCCACCCGCTCGTGGCCCCGATCCGGACGCCGTTGACGAATGTCTCGTCGAGATCGTCGACCTTCCCAAGGTCGAGTCGGACCGAGGGCGGCCGAGTGTCTGACGCTGCGGGCAGCATGAACCGCGTCCGGTACCAGGCGGATCCGTCATAGTCGGGATGGCCGGCCTGCTCCCACGTCGACGGCACCACCATGGTTTCCCAGGCGTCGTCATCGAAATCGCGAGAGGCATAGCGGTCGTCGTCGCCGGTGCGGAAGCGCCACGGGCCGCGCAGCCGGACCACGCTGTCACCGACGGTGAGCGCCGGTGCGATCTCGGGCTCGTCGCTTTGCGTGCCGATGGGGCGCGGTACCGAGACCGTCTGCGCCGCGACGGGGATGGTTTTCTGCAACAGCGGCAAGCGCTCGGCGGGGAGCTTGGGGAGGTTGTCGGAAAAGATGTTCATCCCGCCCGACACCGCCACCACCGACGCCCACACGCGAGCCTCGTCGAGCGTGAGCGGGGGCCGGACGACAAGGCAATCAGGATCGTTGAGCCACACGGATCGGTGATAGAAGCTGCGCAATGCGGCCGCGCGCGCCGGAGACTGGATGCCATTCCAGCTGGCATCCACGTCGTCCCCGATCCGCATGCCGTCCACCAGCCCGGCGGCATGCTGCAGCGGCGCGCCGCAGCCGAGCAGGAATGCTTCCGTGCCGAGTCCTTCACGTAGAGCGGCGAGACCGCTCCGATACGCCTCTGCGCGGGTCAACCCGCCGTAGTGCGTCACCCCGGCGGTCGCCCACTCTAGGAAGTCGATCTTCAGGTAGTCGTAGCCCCACTCCCGGACGACACGGCGCGCCAGGTCATAAAGCCACTGCTGCACGCCCGGATGCGCGCCATCCAAGGCGAGAATCCGGCCGCCCCACGGCTCGCGCGTGTCCATGACGAGGGGTGCTCCCTCGGGGGGTGGTCCTTTCAGCAGCCACGCCGCGTTCGCGCGCGCCACGTCGGATCGTTCCGCCACCGCGAAGGGAGCGATCCACAGGCCGGCGTGGAATCCCGCTCCATGAATGCGGTCGGTGAGCCAGCGATGGCCGTGGGGGAACTTGGCGTTCGTGTCCCAGTCGCCCGCGACGCGCTGGTAGCCGTCATCGAGCTGGATGTAGCGGAAGAAGCGGCGGTCGAAATGCGCGGCGCAGAAGTCGATGTTGGCCAGCATGTCGGCTTCCGACACGTCGGCGCCAAGCTCGTACCAGGAGCACCATCCGGTGGGCACCGCGAGCGCGGCGACGCGCTCTCGGTCCACGGATGAAGACGGCGTGGCGGCGGCGCTCAAGGCTGCGAGGCCGTCGCCGCCGGGAACGTAGGCCAGGTGTAGCGTCGCTCCGTCGCCGTCCGGCCGTACGGGACGGGCGGGAGACCACTCGCTGACGGCGGCCAAGCTCCCATCTGGGCCAAAGATCACTTTGCCTTCGCCCGCCTCGCCCGGATCCCACACCGCCGCCAAGCCGTGTCCTGCACGCGTAAGGCCGATAGCGCCATAGCTGGTCGCGTCCGCCGGCAGCGCGGTTATGTGGCAGGCGCTCCACGATTGGTAGCCACTCACGAGCGCCACGAGAGCGCCGTCACCAGGAAGCACCTCTGGCTCAGAAGTTGCGAAGAATCGTATGCCGCGGATCGTGGCGAGCACGCGATCGGGATAGATGGTGATGGTGACCGCGCCGCGTGCTTCGGAGTCCGAAGCGAGGAACTCCGCCTCGATCCACACGCTGCCCGACGTGTTTCCGGCGGGTGGCGGTGTCCGGCCCCGGATCACCAGTGATTCGCCCCCGGGTGGCCGGCGGTTTCCCACGCTGACGTCTTCCAGGTCGGCAAGGGTTGCGAGGGTGTCGCCGATCCAAACACCCACTGCTGCATTTCGCAGCAAGGGAATGGACCGGTCGGGAGCGTTGTACCACAGCGCCAGGCGGCGTTGGTCGTCGAGATCGAAGCGCAGACTCCCCGCTGCACGCAGCGCGCGTGTGTGGGGAAAGCGCCACAGAGCGGCGGAAGCCGCGCCAGTCAGGAGAACGAACGTGCGCCGGTCCATCGTATCAATGTTGGTTGCATGGGGAGCTTTGTCTACGACACTGGGCGCACAATCGCGCGGCAACCGCACGCATGCGATCGGATTCGGTTTCGTCGCGACGGTCGGGGACAACTGGCAAGTCGAGACCGCGGAGATCGGTTATGTGCACCGCCCCCGGCGCGGCCTCGCCGCGATCTCTCTGGCGGCGCGCCTGGGGACGTTCATCAACGAGAGCATGATGGTCGGAGGCATGCGCGGCTTCGTCACGGGGGCCACGCTCTCGGGACGCACGCGGATGAAGTCCATCGCGCAGCTGGGGCAGGACGAGCACGGCACCGGGATCGGCCTGGATGTGACGTTGGAGGTCACCGGCTACCGCGCCTCCCATTCTCCGCTGCCGCAGGGGACGCATTGGATGGCCGTGTCGCTGCTGCCGGCGATCAGCATCGGTAACGGCGACCGTCCGCACTTCGCGCTCGTGATCGGCCCCACCGCCTTCTTTAGCGGGACCAAGCCCGCCATGCGTGGGCTCTTGGCGCTGCGTGGTGAGGCGCCGCTGGCGCGGCGGGAGCGTCGTCCCTAGGTTAGCGACCCTATGGTCGCACCGACGCTGACCTCGGACCATCCCGGCCTCGAGGTCCTCGCCGAAGTCGCTAAAGTGTTGGCTACGGGTCGCCCCGCCGAAGAAGGGCTGGCGGGCGTGGTGGGCGTGCTGCGGCGCGGCCTTGCGCTGCGCCGCTGCCGCTTGTGGCTGCGTTCCGCCGACGGCGCCCGCTATCTCCCCATCGCCAGCCCGGACGACGAAACCCAACTCCCCGGGTACACCGCCGCCGTCGCCGGCTGGGTCGCTCAGGGGCCGCACCAGGAACCGGTTGCCGGCGGCACGCTGCTGCGCCTGCCGCTCATCCATGAAGACGAGGCGCTCGGCTGCTTCGAGGTGATCATCCCGCAGAGCCGCCACGAGCGCATGGCGCACGATGTGTTGGTCGTGGTCGCGCAGATGCTCGCCCCCGTACTCGCGGCGACCGAGCTGTCGCAGGACCTCGCCTCGGAAGTTGCGCTGCGCACTCGCGAGCTCGAGGCGCAGCGCAACTTCGTCGCGCGGATCATCGACTCGCTGCCCGTCGGCCTGTACGTGATCGATCGCGACTACCGCATCCGGGCCTGGAACCGGAAGCGCGAAGCGGGCACGCAGGGCGTGTCGCGCGAGGACGCGGTGGGGCGCGAAGTCTTCGAGGTGCTCGACCGCCAGCCGCGCGAGCTGCTGAAGCAGGAATTCGATCGCGTGTTTGCGACGGGCGAGATCCAGCAGATGGAGACCGACTCGCAAGCGACCGGCGAGGCCCGCCACTTCCGCATCACCAAGATCCCGATGCGGCTCGATGACGAGGACATTTCGCACGTCATCACGATCGGCGAGGACGTCACCGCCTGGCGACAGGCAGTGCAGCGCCTCTCTCAAAGCGAGAAGCTCGCCGCGGTGGGCCAGCTCGCCGCCGGCGTGATGCACGAGATCAACAATCCCCTGGCCACGATTCTCGCGTGCAGCGAAGCACTGACGCTGCGCCTCGCCGACCTGCCGGATAGTGACCGCCAGGCGCAGGAGGAGTACCTCCACATCATCGACACCGAGGTGCAGCGCTGCCGGCGCATCGTGGATGGCCTGCTCGATTTCTCGCGGCCCAAGAAAAGCGGGCACAAAGCCTCGAGCGACATCAATGCGATCATCGAGCAGACGCTGTTCCTGCTCAAGCATCACGAGCGCTTCAAGTGGCTCACGGTCGAGCGGCAGCTTGCGAAGGACCTGCCGTCTTTCCCGGCCGACGCCGAACGGCTGGTGCAGTGCTTCATGGCGCTCATGCTCAACGCGATGGACGCCATGAATGCGCGCGGCGTATTGACCGTGCGTACGCAGCGCAATCCGCACCGGAGCGACGAGATCCTGGTCGAGTTCATGGATACGGGTACGGGGATCCGGCAGGAGGATCTGCCGAAGATCTTCGAGCCGTTCTTCACGACCAAGCCGCAGGGCCGCGGCACGGGCCTCGGCCTGTCGGTGGCGTACGGCATCGTCGAAGAGCATCGGGGCCGGATCGAAGTGGAGTCCCAGATGGGCGTCGGCACCAACTTCAAGGTGTTCCTCCCGGTCGGATGAAAATCCTCGTCGTTGAGGACGACAAGACGGTAGGGGAGTACGTGCGCCGCGGGCTGGACGAGGCCGGCTACCACGTCGACCTGGTCGGCGACGGCGACGAGGGCCTGCGCCGCGCCAGCGGCAAGGGCGCGAGCTACGACATGATGGTGCTCGATCTACGGCTGCCGAAACTCTCCGGCATCGACGTGTTGCGTACGCTGCGGGACCGCGGGGTAGGATTGCCGGTGCTGGTCCTCACCGCGCAGGACTCGGTCGACTTCAAGGTCCAGGCGTTGCGCATGGGCGCCGACGACTACGTCACCAAGCCGTTTGCATTCGAGGAGCTGCTGGCGCGCGTCGAGGCGCTGGGGCGGCGTCCCAAAGCGATCGCGCCGCCGACCTTGAAGGTGGCGGGACTCCAGCTCGACACGGGGAGCCGTGAGGTGACGCGGGATGGGAAACGCATCGAGCTCACGCCCAAGGAATACGCCGTGCTCGAGTACCTCATGCGCCATCAGGGCCGCGTCATGTCGCGCACGCTGATCACGGAGTACGCCTGGGATTACCATTTCGATCCGGGCACCAATATCGTGGACGTCGTCATCACGCGGCTGCGGAAAAAGATCGATCACGCCAAGGAACCCAAGCTGATTCACACGGTGCGCGGCGTGGGATACGTGGTGCGGGCGTAACATGGAGAGCATTCGCGGGCGGTTGACCGTCTGGTACGCCACCGCGCTCATTCTCAGCGTCGCGGTGTTCGCCGTCGTGCTGTACTTCGCCCGCCGCAGCGCCACCTACCAGGATCTCGATCGCCGCATCCAGTCGGAAGCAGACCTGACCGCCGGGATTCTTGCCGAGAGCTATCACGCGCGCGGCGTGCTGGTCGAGAAGGACACGGCGGGGCGGCCGGTGCTGACCCCGGAAGTCGCGGCGGTGCTCGAAGTGGTTCCGGACTTCCTGCTCGTCACGAGCCGCGACGGCAGCCTGCTGTTCGGGTCGCCGGATGCGCGCTCGCTCGGGTTCGCGCAGTTCGAGCAGATCAATGCGCTCGCCAATCGCGGTGCGACCGGCGGGCGGACCGCCCCCGCTTCATTCCGCATCGCACCCAACGGCCCGACCTTGCACTACGTGATCCGGCCGGTGCCGGAAGCGGGCGGGCAGATCGGGGCGATTCTTGCGGGCGCCGACACCCGCAGCGCCGAGCTGCAGATCGAACAGCTGGTCACGACGATTGTGATCGCGTTCCTGGTGGGAATCGTCCCCGCGGTGCTCGTGGGGCGCTGGATCGCGGGCCGCGCGCTGGAGCCGGTCGATCAGATGATCACGGAGATTCGCGAAATCACCGACGGCCGCAGTCTGCACCGGCGCCTCCCCGTGTCGATGGAGAAGGACGAGCTGAGCCGTCTGGCGTCGACCCTGAACCAGATGTGGACGCGGCTCGAGCGCAGCTTTGCGGCGTTGCGGCGCTTCACGGCCGACGCGAGCCACGAGTTGAAAACGCCGCTGACGGTCGTGCGCGCCGGGGTCGAACGGGCCATTACCCGGCCGGGCCTGCCGCACGAAACGCTGGCGCCGCTCGAGGAAACGCTGCAGCAAGTCAACCGCATGACGGAGCTGCTCGACTCGCTGCTGACGCTGGCGCGCGCCGACGAAGGCCGCGCCGACCTGCACCGCGAGCCGGTCGACATCCGCGAGATCATCGAGGAGGCTGGAGAAACGGGCGAGCTCCTCGCCGAGCACGCCGGTGTCGGCATCGAGATTCGCTTGCCGGCTGAGCCGCTCGTCCTCGCGGTCGATCGCAGCCGCATGCGCCAGCTGGCGCTCAACCTGATCGAGAACGCGGTGAAGTACACGCCGCGCGGCGGTCAGGTGTCGGTGGAACTTGGCAGCAGCGACGGCCGCGTGGTGTTTACGGTCGCCGACACCGGCATCGGCATCGCACCCGGAGATTTGCCGCACGTGTTCGATCGATTCTGGCGCGCCGATTCCGCGCGCACGCGCACCAGCGAGCGGGCCGGTACCGGTCTCGGCTTGGCCATCTCCAAGTGGATCGCCGAGGCACATGGTGGGACGATCGAGGTGCAGAGCAGGCCGGGGCGGGGGACGACGTTCACCGTGGGGCTGCCGCGCTGAACAATCGTCACTCGGTCGTCATAATTCTGTAATCGATCCAGCACGTGGCGCTCAGATCCGCGTCGCATGCTCCAGAGGACCTCATCTGGAGTGAAATCATGCGCGCCGTCAGCTCAGCTGCCTCGCTCACCGTTCATGTCGCGCTGGGAGCCGCGGTCCTCCTCGGGGCGACCGAATCGGCACGTTCGCGTCCCGTCCAACCCACGGCAGTCGCGGTGCTCTTTCCACAAACGGCCAGCGCGAGTCGCGAGTCGAGCGTTGGGTCGATCGGAGTCCCGATTCCGAGCGTTCCTGATCTACAATCCATCAACGTGCCAGTGACGGCACTCCCAAGTGGGGCGTCAATGACGCCTTTCGTCTCCGTGTGGTCGCCGTCAGCGACAACGGCGAGTGCGGGGCTGGGCGATAGCTGGGCGGCGGCGGCCGGTCAGAAAGGACCGGAAGTCCTGACGGGGCCGATTCCCACGTATCCGGAGTTGCTCCGGCAGGCGGGTATTCAGGGCCGGGTGTTGCTCGAAGCTGTCGTGGACACCACTGGGCGTGTGGCGTCCGACTCCATCCTCGTCGTCTTTACGACTAATCCCGCCCTTGTCGCCCCTGCTCGGAAGGCCCTGGTGTCGACCCTGTTTCGGCCTGCGATGGTTGGCGGCAGGCCAATGCGGATGCGGGTTCGCGTCCCTTATGAGTTCACAATCCGGGGCGGGCCACGACCTGGTCGATGAGCCAAAAAGGCTCATCCGGCTGTCATCGTTTTGTAATGTTCGCTCTACTAGCGGCTGTAATGCGGATGGGTACTAATTAATGAGCCACCAAGCCCCGGGAGGGAACGGCGGTGTTCGACCATCTGATCGAGTCCAATCGCAAGTCAAACAAGAAGGGCGCGTTTGGTCTGGGCTTCGTGTCGCTCGTGGGACACAGCATCATCGTTCTGGCCGCGGTTGTCGCGACGCTCACCGCGGGGCAAAAGAACGATGACGCCATCGCTGATACCGCGATGGTGTTCCTCAATCAGGACGAGCAGAAAAAGCCGGAGGAGCAGCCGCCTATCGTGGACGTTCCGCAGCTCAAGGGATTCCAAACCGTCGTCGCGCCCACGGACATTCCCACGAACATTCCGCCCATCAATCTGCAAGAGCACTTCGACCCCAAGGACTACACGGGAACGGGCGTCGAGGGCGGCATCGGGACGGGCATCGTGCCGTCGTCCGATCAGGTGTTCATGGAATCGGTCGTGGAGGAGCGGCCGGAGGTGCTCTCTGGCCCGTCGCTGGTCTACCCCGATCTGCTGCGCCAGGCGGGCGTACAGGGACGGGTGCTGGTGCAAGCGATCATCGACACGGCGGGGCGCGCCGAGCCCCCGTCGGTGAAAGTCATTCAGAGTCCCAATCCCGGCTTCGATCAGCCGGCCAAGACCTACGTGCTGCGGGCGCTGTTCCGCCCCGCGCGCGTGCATGGCCGCGCGGTTCGCGTGCTGGTGAACCTACCGATCGATTTCAAAATCAACAGGGGAACACGATGAGTTACGCTGAACTATGGTCATCGATGGGCTTGTTCGCCAAAGGCATCGTGGTCGTCATGTTCATCATGTCGGCCTGGTCGTGGGCGGTCAGCATTTCCAAGCAGATCTACCTCAGGAAATCGCAGCAGGAGACGCGCAAGTTCACCCCGGAGTTCTCCCGCTACCTGCAAGAAGAGCAGCTGGACGGCGCGATCGCGCTGGCCGAGAAGAACAAAAAGAGCCACGTCGCGCGGGTGCTCGGCGAAGCCCTCTCCGAAGTGAAACCGCTGCTGCGTGACCGGGCCACGATCACGGCGGCCGACATCAACTCCGCCGAACGCGCGGTCGAGCGGCAGATGCTGATCATCACCGCCGAGCTGAAGCGCGGACTCGGCATCCTGGCGACGACCGGGGCGACGGCACCGTTCGTCGGCTTGCTCGGCACGACGATGGGTATCGTCACGGCGTTCCAGGGCATGTCCGCGTCGGGCGGCTCGGGCTCCCTCGCGGCGATCACGGGCGGCGTCGCCGAGGCGCTGATCACGACGGCGTTCGGCCTGCTCGTCGCGATTCCGGCGGTGTGGCTGTACAACTATTTCGCCACCAAGATCGACTTCCTGACCGTCGAAATGACGTACGTGTCGAAGGAACTGATCGACTACCTCATCAAGAGCGTCGGCAGCGAGTTCGGCCGGTCGATCTTCACCAAGGAGTTCCAGACGCAGAAGACGTCGCAGACCAGCGGCCCGATCAAGGGATAACGCACCATGGCGCTCGGTGGCGGCAAGAAAGTGGAAGGCGCGGTCGCGGCGAACATCAACGTCACGCCGATGATCGACGTGATGCTGGTGCTGCTCATCATCTTCATGATCGTGACACCCGCGATCACCGCCGGATTCCAGGCGTCGATTCCGCGCGCCAAGAATCCCGATTCGCGCGAGGAAACGGAAGGCGAAGTCCGGCTGGGGATCGACCGCGACGGGAAGTTCTATCTCGACATCACCGATCCGCGGACGGGCAAGTACACCGGGCCGCGCTTCATCAGCGACGAAGATCTGCCCGGGCAGCTGACGTCGCTGTACGCCAACCGGACCGTGGACAAGATTCTCTACCTCAAGGCGGACGAAGGGATCGAGTACGGGCGCGTACAGACCGGGCTCGAGATCGCGCGCAAAGCGGGCGTGCGCGTGATCGGCGCCATTGCCGAGCAGGAACGCACGCCTCGACCGGAGCACTGACCGATGGCCATGGGTAGCGGAGGCTCCGGTGGCGGCCTGAGCGCGGACATCAACGTCACGCCGATGATCGACGTGCTGCTGGTGCTGCTCATCATCTTCATGATCACGCTGCCGTTGTCGCGGCGTGACTTCGACGTCCAGGTCCCGCCCGAGCAGAAGAACCAGCCGAAGCAGAAGCAACAGCAGAGCGATCAGATCGTGCTGGAGCTGAACGCGGACGGCTCGTACGCGATCAATAAGCAGCCGGTCCCCCTCGAGCAGCTCGACGCGAAGTTCCACGAGCTGTACGATCAACGTCCCGCCAAGCTGCTGTTCATCAAGGCCGCGCCCAACCGCAAGTACGGCGACATCGTGCGGGCGATGGACGTGGCGCGCGGCGCCGGCGTCCAGGTGATCGGGTTTACGCCGGCCGAGGGCGCTGCAGCGGCACACTGACAAATGGATGGCGCAGCCTGCTGCGCCCCTACCGAACGCCAAGAACCGGGGCTGAAACTATGCCCCGTTTTTCTTTCTAGTGTATTTATTCATCGTGCCATCCGATTCCCGTCCCGTGTTCGATAGTTACGCGCTGCCGCAGTCGCGGCGCCGCGAAGGGCCGGCGGCCGCACTGTCGTTCCTCGCACACATTGCCATCGCGATCCTCGTGCTGTGGCGCGGTGCGGCGTTGTTCGAGGGCGGCGGCGGCGGCTCGGGCCCACGCGGCGGCGGGGGAGGCGGGGGGCGGCCTGCGGTGAGCTGGTTCGCCATCCCTGCAATCTCCTCGGCACAGGCGCACGACATTCCCCAGCCGCCGGCCGTCACCGTCCCCACGGTTGCCGTCCCGGCGATGGAGCCGGTCAAGATCGACGTGCCTCCACCAGCCGTCGTCGTTGCTCCTCCGCCGTCGGCGGCGGTCGGGACCGGCGCGGGAACGACCGGTGGGGCGGGGCAAGGGCCGGGGTCGGGAGGCGGGAGAGGCACCGGCGCGGGAACCGGCGTCGGGGCCGATTCGGGCGCTGGCTCGGGCGGCAATGCGAGTGATATAATCCCCGCCGCGCCGAAGTGGGCCATCATACCTCCTGATGGCATGCCTCGAGGACGCCATGAGGTGCGCTTCTGGGTAACTGCTGATGGCTCAGTGACACGAATTGAAGTCACGCCGCCAATCAAGGACCCGGACTACCGCCGCGAGTTCACGAAGCGGATGATGGGCTACGTCTTCAATCCGGCGACAACACGAGACGGGCGTCGCGTCGATTTTGTCGCAACCGTGATCTTCACGAAGCAATAGCTGTCTCAACTGGAAGCAGGGTAGCGTGCGGCAGCTCTTCAAGCGCAAGCCGATCGCGGAGCTCCTTGTGGGGGAGCTCGACACGCCGCACTCGCTGCGCCGCGTGCTCGGTGCGGGCGATCTCATCATGCTTGCGATCGGGGCCGTGATCGGCGCCGGAATTTTCGGTGCGATCGGCACCGCGGCCGCCGGTCAGTATGATGCCGCCGGTCACATGGTGCGCGCGGGGGCGGGACCCGCGCTCGTGTTCTCGTTCATTTTGCTCGGCGTGTGCTGTGCCCTCGCGGGCCTGTGCTATGCCGAGCTCGCCTCGATGATTCCGCAGGCCGGCAGCGCGTACGCGTATTCGTACGCCACACTCGGTGAAGTGGTCGCATGGATCATCGGGTGGGACCTGATTCTCGAGTACGCGGTCGGCAACGTCGCCGTCGCGATTTCTTGGGGAGATTACTTCAAGTCGTTCGTCGGCTACTTCGGCATTCACCTTCCCGATTGGCTCACGACGGGGTATCGCACCGCGCTGCTCAGCCCCGATGCGAACATCCACGGCCTGCTCGAGACGGCGCCCCACGTCGCCGGGATTCCGGTGCTCGTGAATCTGCCGGCGTTTCTGATCGTCGGTCTGATCACCTGGCTGCTGTTGTTGGGCGTGCGCGAGAGCGCGAAGACGAACAACGTCCTCGTCGTGATCAAGCTGCTCGTGCTGGGGCTGTTCATCGTGGCGGGGCTGTTCCACATCAATGCGGAGAACTACACGCCATTCACGCCCAATGGCTGGCGCGGGATTCATCAAGGCGCCGCGATTGTGTTCTTCGCGTATATCGGATTCGACGCGATCTCGACGGCGGCCGAAGAAACGAAGAACCCGCAGCGCAATCTGCCGATCGGCATTCTGGGCGGCTTGGCGATCTGCACCCTGATCTACGTGGTCGTGGGCGCCGTACTCACCGGCATGGTGAAGTACACCGACCTCGGCGTCGCCGACCCGCTCGCGAAGGCCCTCGCAGTCGCCGGTTTCCGGACGGTGGGCTGGATCGTCGCGCTCGGCGCGATCATCTCGATGTCGGCCGTGCTGCTCGTGTTCCAGTACGGGCAGCCCCGCATCTTCTTTGCGATGGCGCGCGATGGGTTGCTGCCCCAGTGGGCCGCGAAAATCTCACCCGTTCGCCGCGTGCCATACATCACGACGATCGTCACCGGCATATTCGTGGCCTTGTGGGCGTCGATCGGCGATGCGAACGAGACCTATAACCTGACGAACATCGGGACGCTGTTCGCGTTCGCGCTCGTTTCGGTCGGTGTGTTGGTGCTGCGGCGCACCGACCCAACCCGGCCGCGCCCATTCCGCGTGCCGTGGGCGTACGTGGTAGCCCCGCTCTCGGCGCTGCTGTGTGTGTACGTGATGCTGGGACTGCCGCTGGAAACGTGGATTCGGTTCGTGGTGTGGCTGGCCATTGGGCTGGCTCTGTACGTTGGGTACGGCTTCAAGCACAGCAAAGTGCGGCAGAACTCCTAGTCAGTCCTTTGCCAACAGCTTCGCCGCGAGCTGCAGCGCCCCCACCGGCGCGTCGACCCCGCTGCTGCCTTCAGATGAGAGGCGTGCCCGCGGCAGATTGGCGGCGAGGTTCGTGCGCAGCGCTGTGAGCAGCGGCGAGCCGGGACGCAGCAACCCGCCCGCCGTGGCCATCTTGATGGTGTCACTTTCCGGAAAGCGCCGCGTCAGGATCTGCACCAGCTGGGACAGCTCGAGCGCCGCATCGGCGACAATTCGCTGAGCGACGGTCTCTCCCTCCCGCGCGGCATTCAGGACATGCGGAGCCAGCGCTGCGACTTGCGCCGGCGTGGCGGTCGAGGTCCAGCGGATCAGATCATCGAACGTCCGTAATCCCAACGCGACCAGCAGCCGCTCCAGCAAGGTGGACGATTCCTCGAGGCCGTCGTGCGCGCGCGCGGCCGCCGCGAGCGCGCGACGCCCCATCCAGTAGCCGCCGCCTTCGTCGCCGAGCTGCCAGCCGTGGCCGCCGGCGCGATGCAGCCGGCCATCAGGGCCGCGTGCATAGGCGATCGACCCGGTGCCGGCATTGATCAGAATGCCGGACCCGTCGCCGAACGCCGCCGCCAGCGCGATCTCGATGTCGCCGCGCACCTCCACGCGTTCGGCGACGCCGGCTGTCGCCACGGCTGCCGCGAGGGCCTCCTGCTCCGGGGCGCGACCAGCACCGGCCGCTCCGACCAGCGCCACCGTCGCGGGCAGGGCGACATGGGCCTGAGTCGCGGCGCGCCGCGCCACGTCGAGGATGACCGCCGCCGAGCGCTCTGCGCCGCCAGGCCGCATCGCTGAGCCGGGGCCCTCGGCGCGTGCGAGAATGTGGCCCTGGCGGTTGCCGACGACGACGGCGGTATGGGAGCCACCGCAGTCAATGCCAAGTAAGACGACGGAAGGAGGGGATGACGGAACGGAGGACGATTCAGCTGACATGAACGTTCCGTCCTTCCGTCCTTCCGTCATTCCGCACCAAAGATGAAAGCATCCCCACGAGCACCGTGACCGCCGTCCCCAGCGGCACATACCACGGCCACGCCAGTCCGGGGAGCCAGTGCACGGGGAAATGGGGAATCACGGCGCCCAGGACGACCGGGGACATCACGACGATGCTCACGATGAGCGCGATGATCACATCGATCTGGCGAGCGCGCGGCCATACGCCACCGAGGATGTAGGTCCCGAGCAGCGATCCGTAGGTGAGCGAGGCAATGCTCAGCGCGAGCTGCACCACGGGGGTGTTCTGATCACGGAATGCGATGGCGCCGGCGACGAGTATGACCGTCCAGACGAGCGTCAGCCAGCGTCCCACCCGCAACAACTGCGCGGGATCCTGACGGCCGGTCAGCGGCGCGTAGAAGTCATGCGTCGAAGCGGACGCGAGCGAGTTCACCGCCGACGCGTGGCTGCTCATGGCGGCCGCCAGAATGCCGCCAACCGCGAGCCCGGCGATGCCGCCGGGGAGGTGGGTAACGATGAAGGTCGGATAGATCGCATCCCCGCGCATGCCAGGTTGATCCGCTCCCGCGAGCCAGAGGCTCGTTCCCACCAGCAAGAACAGCGCGAACTGCAGGATGATGAACACGCCGGATCCGATGAGCGCACGCTGCGCGTCCTTCAGATTCCGCGCCGCGAGCAGCCGCTGCACGATCAGATGATCGGTGCCATGCGACGCCGCCGACAACAGCGCGCCGCCGATCAGTCCGCCCCAGAATGTGTACGTCTTGGTGAGCGAGAACGAGAAGTCGAATGCCGTGAGCTTACCCGCGTCCCACGCGCGCCCGAAAGCGTCGACACCACCGGCGATGTGTGTGGCGACGATCAACGTTGCGATGCCGCCGAGCAGATAGACGCCGAGCTGAATGACATCCACCCACACGACGGCGCGGAGGCCGCCGACCCACGTGTACACCAGCGTGACGAACCCGATGGCCACGATCCCCAGCGGCAGGCTCCAGTGCGTGATGATGGCCAGCGGGATTGCGGTGGCGAAGATGCGGACGCAGTCGGCGAGGGCGCGAGTCAGCAGGAAAACGCCGGACGCAGTGCGCCGGGCGAGTGGCCCGAACCGATGCTCGAGCCGTTGATACGCCGTGTCCTGGGTGCCCTCGAAGTAGCCGGGCAAGAGCAGCGCCGCGACGCCGATGCGGCCGAGCAGGTACCCAAAGGCGATCTGGAGAAAGGTGAGGTTCCCGCGCGCCGCGAGGCCCGGCACGGAAATGACCGTGAGCGCCGACGTCTCGGTGGCGACGACCGAGAACATGAGGGCCCACCACGGGAGGCCACGATGCCCGAGGAAATAGTCGGATGCGTCGCGTTGTCGTCCGGCTAGAGCCAAGCCGAACACGATGACGGCGGCGAAATACGCGAGGATGACGGCGACGTCGAGCGATCGCACGATTAGAAAAGAACGGGCCCGCGACATGCGCGGGCCCGGATTACCTGATTACGAAGGATCAACGCTCAGACCGTGAACGACGATCCGCAGCCGCAACCGCCGGAGGCATTCGGATTCTCGAACGCGAATCCCGATTCCTGGAAGTTGCTCTTGTAGTCGATCACCGTGCCGTTCAGGTACTGCGAGCTGAACTCATCCACGAACAGCCGCACGCCGGCGCTTTCAATCACGACGTCGTCCGCCGCGGGCTGCGCTTCGATGTTCAAGCTGTAGCGGAACCCGGAGCAGCCGCCCGGCAGCACGGCGACGCGGAGCCCGGCCGATTCCTTCGACACTTTCTCTTCGGCCAGGAATTTCTTGACTTCCTCGCCCGCGCGTTCGGTGAGCGTCAGGGTGACCGATTTTTGCGTCGTGTCCATTACTATCCTCCTGTCTGGCAGCAACTTAGAAGGTAGGGGCGAGGCTGTCAACGGTCCCGCCCCGCTTGCCATGTCGTGCCGCATCCCCCCAATTGGTGGCCCTATGCGACTCACAATCGTCGACTGGCTGATCATCGCGGCGTATTTCGCGCTCAACATCGGCATCGGCTTCTATTACAAAGCCCGCGCCGGCAAGAGCACGACGGAATTCTTTCTCTCCGGGCGCAACGTCCCCTGGTGGCTCGCCGGCACCTCGATGGTCGCGACGACCTTTGCCGCCGATACGCCGCTGGTGGTGACGGGGTTGGTGGCGCGCAACGGCATCGCCGGCAACTGGATCTGGTGGAGCTTCCTGATGAGCGGGATGCTCACCGTCTTTTTCTACGCGCGTCTGTGGCGCCGCGCCGGCGTAATGACCGACGTCGAATTCGCCGAGATTCGCTACGCCGGCAAACCCGCTGCATTTCTCCGTGGGTTCCGGTCGCTGTACCTGGGCATTCCGATCAACTGCATCATCCTCGGCTGGGTCAATCTGGCGATGGTGAAGATCCTCCAACTGATTTTCGGGATCGGGAAGATCGAGGCGCTCATCATCGTGCTCGGCCTCATCGCCCTCACGTCGGCCATCTCGACGCTGTCCGGCCTTTGGGGCGTGCTGGTCACCGACATGGTGCAGTTCGTCATCAAGATGGGAATGGTCATCGTGCTGGCCGTCTTTGCGGTCCGGGCGGTCGGTGGCATCGACGCGATGAAGAGTCAGTTCGTGTCGAGCGGCCGCAGCGGTGTGCTGAACATGGTGCCCGATCTGAACTCGGCCTGGATGCCGATGATCACGTTCCTCGTCTACATCTCCCTCAACTGGTGGGCGACGTGGTATCCCGGTGCCGAACCGGGAGGCGGGGGATACGTCGCGCAACGGATGTTCAGCGCCAAGGACGAGCGGCATTCGTTGCTCGCGACGCTGTGGTTCAACATCGCGCACTACGCGATCCGGCCCTGGCCCTGGATCCTCGTTGCGCTCGCGTCGGTGATTCTCTATCCGGGATTGGCCGATCCGGAGACGGGATACATCCACGTCTTGATCGACCACCTGCCGGCGGCGCTGCGCGGTCTGATGGTCGCCGCATTCGCCGCCGCGTACATGTCGACGATTGCGACGCAGCTCAACTGGGGCGCCAGCTATCTCGTCAACGATTTCTATCGGCGTTTCATCAAGCGCGACGCGGTCGAACAGCACTATGTCACCGCTTCGAAGGTCGCGACCGTGCTGCTCACGGTGATTTCCGCCGTGGTCACGTTCTACATGGGCTCGATCGGCGCGGCCTGGAAACTGTTGATCGTGACCGGCGCCGGGACGGGCGGCGTGCTGTTGCTGCGCTGGTACTGGTGGCGCATCAACGCGTGGAGTGAAGTCTCCGCGATGATCTCGGCATTCGTCGTGTCGCTCACGCTGCAGCTGGCGTTCCACTTCGACAGCGATCAGCCGAAGCAGTTCGCCTTGATCATGATCATCACCGTCGCGATTACGACGGCCGTGTGGCTGGCGGTCACCTATCTGACTAAACCGGAGCCACAGGAGACATTGACGGCGTTCTACCGCCGCACCCGCCCCTCGCGCACCGGCTGGGGCCCAATCGCGGCACTCGTCCCGGACGTCAAAGTCCCGTCGAGCGGTCTGTCGAACCTGCTCGACTGGGTTGCCGGCTGCGTGCTGGTGTACGGTGCGCTGTTCGGCGTCGGGAAGCTGCTGCTCCACGAAACGCTCCCGGGGTTACTGCTCCTTGCCCTGGGCGCGTTGGGCGGCTTCGTGATTTACCGCGACCTGTCGCGGCGCGGCTGGGCTACGGTGGTGGAGTAAGGGCGTCGTTGACGAGGTCGGCGACGCGCCGGCGCACCTGAAGGATCTTCGTGTTGGCGCGCGTGGGATTCACGCGGTTGGTCAGCAGGATAATGAAGAGGTTCTTGTCGGGGTCGAACCAGATGGACGTGCCGGTGAAGCCGGTATGCCCGAATGCGTTCGGCCCCATCTTCGTTCCGGCGCTCGAGTTCTCCGATGGCGTGTCCCACCCCAGCGCCCGCGAAGAGCCAGGCGGAATGTTCTGGCGAGTCAAGAACGCCCGAACCACCTCAGCGGACAGTTTGGGTTCGGGGAACGCCCGCTGCGAACCGGGAAGTGGCGCACCCTGCCGACGTTCCAGCAACCAAATGGCAAACCGGAGTAAGTCAGGCCCGGTGCTGAACAATCCCGCGTGTCCCGACACTCCCCCGAGCCTGCCCGCATTCTCATCGTGCACCTCGCCGTGCAGCAGCCGGTGCCGAAACGCCGTGTCGTTCTCGGTCGGGGCGATGTGATCGCGCCAGCTCTCGGGTGGCAGGAAGCGTGTTGACGTCATCCCCAGCGGCCCGAAGAGCCGCGCTTCGAGGAAGTCGTTGAGCCGCTGACCGGCTACCGCTTCGACCGCCTGCGTCAGGACGATCGCGCCGAGGTCCGAGTAGACGAACGTGTCGCCCGGTTGGCGCAGCAGCGGCGTCGTATCCACGAGGGCCAGCGCCTGCTCGCGAGTCGCCGTTTCCGCATAGAGTGGACGCCACGCCGGCATCCCCGACGAATGCGTGAGCAGGTGCCGGATCGTGACGCGCTCCTTGCCCGGTCCCTGGAACGCGGGCACGTACCGCTGCACCGGGGCGTCGAGGTCGAGCTTGCCGGAGTCCACCAGGATCATCGCCGCGGTCGTCAGTCCGATGACTTTGGTCAATGATGCCAGGTCGTAGATCGTTTCCGGAGTCACCGCACGCGGATCGTCCGCACCGTAGTGGCCCACCGGATAGACAACGATGGCCTGATTGGTCATGCCAATGACAAGCACCGCGCCGGGGAAGGCGCTGTCCACCTGCGATCGCAAGTACGTAAGGACCGGGTCAAAGCGACCCAATGACCGCTGCAGCCCAGGAGACACCGCCGGTCTTGAATGCGCGCAACTCAGGGCGAGCGCGGCAGCGGTCAGCGCAGCGAAACGCCGCATCACGGAATGATGATGTGCGCCGGCGGCTTCGGCGGCGGCAGCGTCGAGTCGGAAACCGTGAGTCCGTAACCGATCGGATACGTCGGCGGTATTCGAATCGGCAGCTTGCCGTGCACCGGCGACCAGCCGAGCAGCGCACGTCCCGCGGCTCGCTCGGCGGAGCGCACGCCGCTCCAGGCAATCATGTAGGACTTCACGGTCGGTGTCTGGTTCAGGAGATAGGGGCTGCCGAGCGATACGAGAACGGTCGGCTTCGCGGAATCGGTCAGCGTGATCAGGCGCGCGAGCGAATCAGGAAGCGCGATGTTCCCCTTCCACGAGATCGGCCGGACGTTCATCGCGAAGACGACCGTCGGCGCCCGCCCGATGACCACGCGTGCCGAGTCGTAGGACGCGGGGCCGGACATCGGCCACAGCCGGAAGAAGCCGACGGTGTCGCCACCCAGGCGCAGCAGCTCGAGCATGCGCTGTCCGACGTAGCTGTTCAGCTCGTCGCCGTAGGCGATGAGTGCCATGCGGCTGCGCGCCCCGCGCAGACGAGCGACCGTGCCGCTCGTATCACGCACGAGCGTCAAGGCGCGCTGCGCCATGTCGTCGGCGGCGTCCTGAAAAGCCTTCGCGCCCACGACGCGGGAAATCGAATCGAGCGGCACCGTGCGCTGCGCGAAGAGCCCCAGGTTGCGCTTCACCTCGAGGACACGCCGCACGGAGGCGTCGAGCCGGGCCGGAGTGATGCGTCCGCCTTGCAGCGCCACCAGCATCGACCCGATCGCCGAATCGGGATCCGCCGGCATCAGTAAGAGGTCCGAACCCGCCTCAAACGCGCGCACCGCCGCTTCGCCGGCGCCGTACTTCGCGACGATGGAGCCCATCATCAGCGCGTCGGTCACGACCATGCCGCGGAACTTGAGCGAGTCGCGCAGCAGGCCGGTCAGCACGGCGCTGGACAGCGTGGCGGGAAGGTCTCCGCCAAACGCGGGGAACGCGATATGCGCGCTCATCACCACCCCGGCGCCCGCGTCGATGCCGGCGCGGAACGGCACCAGCTCGATCGAGTCGAGATGGCTGTAGCTGGCCCGGATGGTCGGCAGCCCGATGTGCGAATCGACGTCGGTATCGCCGTGGCCGGGGAAGTGCTTCAGCGTTGCCAGCATCCCGTTGTCCTGCAGGCCGCGCACGTACGCGCGCACCAGCTTCGCCACGGCCCGCGGATCCTCGCCGAACGAGCGGATATTGATGATGGGATTGAGGGGATTGTTGTTGACGTCGGCGTCCGGCGCGAAGTTCACGTGGATGCCGACCGCCCGTCCTTCGAGCGCGGCCACCCGGCCGATGGTGTAAGCGTCGCGCTCGTCGCCCGTCGCGCCGGCCGCCATGATCATGGGGAAGGCCGTCGCGCCGATGACGCGCATCCCGGCGCCCCACTCGAGATCGGCGGAGACGAGCAGCGGCAGCTTGGAGCGCTGTTGCAGGGTGTTGAGCTTGGCGGCGATGTCGTACGGCGACCCGACCGAGATGATGATGCCGCCCACCTCGAGCGAATCGACCCAGCGCTTCGCGATCTGGAAGGCGGAATCGTCCAGCGCCATGTAGTTTCCGCCGAGCCACGGCACCACGAGTTGCGCGACCTTTTGGCGCTGCGTGAGTCTGCTGAGGACTGCGTCGACGGCGGGTTGCGGAGCTGGTCCAACCGCTCGCGTTCCGCCACATGCTGCCAGCATCGTTAGGAACAGGAGTCTATGCGCGCGCATCGTCTCGTCTTGATAGTGTTTGGGGTTGCCTGTTCCGGTGGCACTCGCGCTCCATCACCCGCCGTCGCCCAGGTCCGGCCGGGCATCGAGGTCGTGCTGTCGGATTCAGCACACCTCATCACCGGCAAGCGCCTCGGCCTGCTCACGAACAACACGGGCGTGGATCATCTCGGTCGCCGCGATGTCGATCTGTTACGCGCGACGCCCGACGCACGACTCACAGTCTTGTTCAGTCCCGAGCACGGGTTTCTCGGTCGCGAAGACCGCATGGGACTGCCTGACAGCAGAGATTCGGCCACCGGTCTCCCAATCTACAGTCTCTATGGCGGATCGCGTACTGCCGCGCAGGCGGCGCTCGATTCCGTCGACGTCGTGTTGATCGACCTGCAGGACATCGGCGCCCGGTATTACACCTACATCGCGACCACCGTGCAGCTGATGCGTGCTGCAACGCGTGCCGGAAAGCGCGTCATCGTGCTCGATCGTCCCGATCCGGTTGGCGGGACGCTGGTGCAGGGCAATGCGCGCGCGCGTGCCGGCGACCCCGACTCCGCGTTCGTCGGCTTCATGCCGGTGGCGATGCGATACGGGATGACGCTCGGCGAGCTCGCGCGCATGGCCAACGACGTCCTGGCGATTGGCGCAGACCTCGTCGTCGTGGCGGCTGCCGGATGGCAGCGCACCATGGCGTATGACGAGACGGGGCTGCCGTGGATCAAACCGTCGCCCAACATGCCGACGCTGGAGAGCGCGTTCCACTATCCGGGGACCTGCCTGTTCGAGGGGACGAACCTTTCGGTGGGTCGCGGCACGGCGATGGCGTTCCAGGTCGTCGGAGCGCCGTGGCTCGATCCTGCGGCGGTGATCGAGCGGATGCGAGCATTCCCGATTCCCGGAGTCGATGTGACGCCAACGGTCTTCACTCCCGTCACGCCGACCGATGGCAAATACGCGGGAGTGCCCCTGCAGGGTGTGCGGTTTCAGGTCCGCGATCGAAGGCAATACGATCCGACGAAACTCGCGGTGGTCCTGCTCGCCGCCATTCGCGCGGCCCATCCGCAGCAATTCCAGTTCCGCGCAGAGAGCTTCGATCGGCTGGCGGCCGGACCCGAGCTGCGCGCGGCGGTCGAGGCCGGCCGGTCGGCGCGGGAGATCTGGGAGGCGTGGGAACAGGATCTGGCGCGGTTCCGGGTGCTCCGCGCGAAGTACCTGATCTATGCTCAATGAAAGCGGCTAGGCAACTCCCCTAGCTTGCCGAGTCGGCCCGGCGGCTCCATTATCGGCCCTCCTGTCACACCCGGGGGATCGGGATGCGGGATCGCCAGGCTGCCGTCCGAACGTTGACGCGGGCAGCCATCGTCGTGGTGACGGTGGTGGCTCCACTGGCATGGTATGCGTGCCAGAATACGACGCTCGATTCTCCGCTCGGCCCTGCCCGGGCACCATCTCGTCTCATTCCGGATCTCCGCGCCGCGCTCGCGGCACAGCGACGGCATACCAACGCGCTCCTCGAGATACCCGGCGTCGTCGGGACGGCTGTCACCGGGCGCGGCGAAGTGTTACTCCTCGTCGAGCGCACGGGAATCCCCGGTCTGCCGCAGCGGCTCGATGGCGTGCCGGTCCAGTCCCTGGTCACCGGGCGCATCATGGCGTACAGCGATCCCACGCGCCGGCAACGGCCCGCCCCGATGGGCTTTTCGGTAGGACATCCGTCGATCACCGCGGGCACCATCGGCGCGCGCGTGCGCGACGCGCTGGGCCGCGTGTACATCCTCTCGAACAACCACGTCCTCGCGAACTCGAACCAAGCCACCATCGGTGATCCCGAGTACCAGCCCGGGCCCTTCGACGGCGGCACGTCGACCGACCAGATCGCGACGCTGAGCGACTTCCAGCTGATCTCGTTCAGCCAAACCGCGACCAACACGATCGATGCGGCCATCGCGCTGTCCACGACCGCCCAGCTCGACAATGCCACGCCCGCGGACGAGGGCTACGGCATGCCGAACTCGACGATCTACGGGGATGCGGATGGCGACGGCTTGTTCGACGATCGCAACGCGCTGCTCGGCTTGAACGTGCAGAAGTACGGCCGCACGACCCGGCTCACTCACGGCCAGATCACCGGCGTCAACGCGACCGTGATGATCTGCTACGAGGTCGTCGAGTTCTCGTGCATCCGGTTTGCCCGCTACGTGGACCAGTTGATCATCGGTCAGCCGGGGTTCTCGAACGGTGGTGACTCTGGATCGTTGATCGTGACCGATGACGGCAATCTGAATCCGGTGGCGCTGCTCTTCGCGGGGAGCGCCTCGGTGACGATCGGCAACCGCATCGACCTCGTGCTCAACCGTTTCGGCGTTTCGATCGACGGATTCGCGCCGCCGCCCCCCGGTCCGCTCACCGACATCGCCGTCGCCGGCGTCACCGGGCCCACCTCGGCGGTGCAGGGCCACACCAGCAGCGTTACCGTCACCGTGAAGAACTTCGGCAATCAGAATGTGTCGTCTGCCTTCAACGTCACGCTCGAGGACACGACGGGCCACGTGACCGTCGGCACCCAGACGGTGAACGGCTTGGCCGTGGGTACCAGCGTCAACCTGACCTTTGATTGGACACCGAACACGACGGGCGACCACGTCCTGGTGGGCCGCCAGACGCTGGCCGACGACAAGGCCAGCAACGATCAACGATCGGCGACCGTCCCGGTCGAGTCGCCGCGGTCCGACATCGCCGTCATGGAATTCAGCACGCCCGGCAACGGCGTGATCGTGGGGCATACGGTCAACATCGGCGTGACCGTCGCGAACCACGGGAATCTGGACGTCGGCAGTTTTGTCGTCACCCTGCAGGACTCGACCGCCGGCGTCACGATCGCGACGCAGACCGTCTCCGGGGTGGCGGCGGGCGCGGACAAGCTGGTCGTCTTGAGCTGGAATGCCACGGGGGCCGCGCTGGGCCCGCACACCTTGGTCGCGAGCCACAACCTGGCCGACGACGCCGCCGAGAACAACCGGCTCTCCACGGTGGTCACGGTGCATCCCAAGCCGACCGACATCGCCGCCACGGCGAT
>Ga0137409_10000559_pt1 | contig 41089 bp, 38 predicted proteins | sample CZODoug1_16funga_FD_122059 | JGI IMG/M metagenome (GOLD analysis project Ga0137409, IMG submission 122059) | Vadose zone soil fungal communities from Angelo Coast Range Reserve, California, USA - CZODoug1_16fungal (Hybrid Assembly) | ecosystem: Environmental > Terrestrial > Soil > Vadose zone...
AAATTCGAGCTGGCCTCGGGCGGGACGATTTTCCTGGATGAAATTGGCGACATGAATCCGGTGACGCAAGCCAAAGTCTTGCGCGTGCTGGAGAATCGTACGATCGAACGGCTTGGCGGCACGCAGTCGATTCCGGTGGACGTCCGGGTGATCAGCGCGACGCACCGCAATTTGCAGGCGGAGATCCGCGCGGGGAAGTTTCGTGAGGACTTGTTCTATCGGCTCCGCGTGGTGACCATTGACCTGCCGCCGCTGCGGGCTCATAAAGAAGATATTGCGTTGCTGACGGAGACCTTTTTGCAAATGCATGGTGCGCGGCTAGGGCGGACCGCGGGACTCAAGCGCGAGGCCATGGCCACAATTGAGAAGTATGACTGGCCGGGCAATGTGCGCGAGTTGAAAAATGCGCTGGAGCGAAGCGTGGTGCTGTCTCGTGGAGACGAAATCGGCGTCGAGGATTTGCCCGGCGAAGTTGTGCACGGCGAGTCGGCCTCGCTGAAGCATCGCGGCGACGAGCACGACAACGGAATTGGTGAACGGGATTTTCGCGAGGCCAAGCGAAAGTTCGAAGTGGCCTACCTGACCAGGCAACTGGCGGAGCATCGCTGGAACGTCTCGCGAACCGCGGCGACGATCGGGCTGCACCGGCAGAGTCTGCAGGAGAAACTGCGCGAGCTGGGGATCCGGCGGCCGGGACGCGAACCGCTGGAAGAGGAGTAGTCAGTGTTCAGTTTTCAGTTGTTAGTAAAAGAAACAGAAAGGCGCGGACGGCTTGAAAGGTCAGTTCTCTGGTGGGCTAGGGGCCCAGAACTAACACAGAGAACGCAGAGGGCAAAAAAGAGGAGAGAAATGAAGCAGAGAGTCAAAGGATGACTGCCGGGAAAAGCGGCGCGGGAGTCGCTGGATACATTTTGTCGGGGGGCGGGAGCACGCGATTTGGGCGGGACAAGGCGCTGGTGGAGTTTGATGGTCAGCCGATGCTGGCACGAATGATGAAACTGATGCGCAGCGTGACGAAGGACCTGAAAGTAATTGCGAAGCCCGAGAAATATGCGGAATTTGGAGCGCAGCTTGTAGCGGACGGTTGGCCGGGGCAGGGACCACTCGGTGGAATCATCACCGCGCTCGAAGATGCGGCCAAGAGTCCTGCGGATAGCGGATGGAGTCTGATCGTGGGCTGCGACATGCCGTTCCTGACGCGCGAGTGGCTGGTTTTTCTTAGCGAGCGTGCGGGGAAAAGCAAAGCACAAGTTCTGTTTCCGCACTCGGCGTCTGGGCCAGAACCGCTCTGCGCCTGCTGGCAAACGGGCGCCTCGGCGAAGCTGCGCTCCGGGTTCGAACGCGGCGTGCGCAAAGTGACCGAAGGAATCGCATTGCTTCGCGCGGAAGTGCTTGACGAGCAAGACTGGAAACGATTTGATAGCGCAGGGCGGCTGTTCTGGAATATGAATACGGCGGCGGATTACGAGGAAGCGCGGCGGATTCTGGAAGCGGAGCGCGAGTGAGCGAAGAGAAGCCGGTCAACTACTTCGAGTTTCGCGACGTGTGCAAGAGCTTCGACGAGCGCCTGGTGCTCGATCACGTGAGCTTCACGGTAAAGCGCGGAGAGACCTGCGTGATCATGGGCCGCAGCGGCGTGGGCAAGTCCGTTTCGCTGAAGCACATCATGGGTTTCCTGAAAGCGGACTCGGGACAGATTTTCATCGATGGAGAGGACGTCACCGAGTTCAAGGAAGCGGACTTCGCAGAAGTGCGGCGCAAGGTGACCATGGTCTTTCAATCCGGCGCGCTCTTCGATTCGCTCACGGTTGGCGAGAACATGGCATTCCCGATGGAAGGGCAGCCTGGTATGACCGATGAGGATGTCAAAGAATACGTAATAAAAATCGCGCAGATGCTGGAAGTGGACGACGTCCTCGACAAATTACCCAGCGAACTTTCCACCGGAATGAAGCGCGCGGTGGCCATCGGGCGCGCGCTGGCGCAGAATCCAGAAGCGATCCTGTTCGATGAGCCGACGACCATGGTGGACCCGATCATGGTGGGGCACATGGGCGAATTGATCCTGCGTCTTAAGAAAGCATTTCAAAAGACATCCATCGTCGTGACTCACGACACGCATCTGGCAAAAAGGCTCGCCGACGTGGTCGTCTTTCTCCAGGAAGGCCGCGTAACCTTCTTCGGGCCCTGGGCCGATTTTGAGAATTCAACCGATCCATTCCTCAAGAATTTCCGCTTGTTGGATGATTTGATTCCGGCGCTGGACGTGAACCCGTGAATCAGACGGCTGACGGCTCTCCCGATCCGATCAAACAGCTTCGCAGGGAAATGGGATTCTGGGACGTCCTGCTGTTCAACATCGCGACGGTGCTGGGTCCTCGGTGGGTGGCGGCGGCAGCGCACAATGGAGCCTCGTCGATCAGTTTGTGGGTTCTTGCGGCGCTGTTGTTTTTTGTGCCTTCGGCGCTGGTGATCAATGAATTGTCATCGCGATTTCCGGAAGAGGGCGGACTGTACGTCTGGGCCAAAGAGGCGTTCGGAGATTTTCACGGCTTCGTGGCTGGCTGGAACTACTGGATTTACACGGTCTTTTATTTCCCTGGGTTGCTGCTGGCCAGCGCGGCGATGAGCGCCTACATCATCGGAGAAAATGGCGCGGTGCTTTCGCAAAACCGCCCGTTTTTGCTTTCCGTCTCGGTCGGCATGCTGGTGGTGGCCGTCGGACTGAATATCATCGGATTGAACATCGGCAAGTGGCTACAGAATGCTGGGGGCGTGTCTACTTATTTGCCGCTGCTGGCGCTGTTGGGTATCGCGGCGATTCTGTGGGCGAAGCACGGACCGGTTACCCATTTCACGTGGTCCAACATGTTGCCGGTCTGGAATTGGGACACTGTGAACTTCTGGTCGCAAATTGCGTTTGCGTTCAGCGGGCTGGAGCTTGTTTCAGCGATGAGCCAAGAAGTACGCAATCCCCAGAAAACGCTGCCACGGGCGGTGTATGCATCAGGAGTGCTGATTGCCGGGATGTACATCGTGGCGACAGTTGCGGTGCTGGCCTTGGTGCCCGCGGCCGAGGTGTCCGCCACCAGCGGTGTGTTCCATGCGATTACCGTAGGATCGCTCGCGCTGAAAATTGGCGCGCTGGGAATTCTTGCCGCAGTGGTGGTGACCGTCGGCAACGCGGGCGGCGTCGGCAGCACGGTGGCCGGGATTGCGCGCGTGCCTTTCGTGGTTGGCATCGACCGCTACTTGCCGGCAGCGTTCGGAAAAATTCATCCGCGTTGGAAGACGCCCTACGTTTCGATCTTGGTGCAAGCGATCGTATCGTGCGCGATTCTGCTGATCAGCCAGATCAACGAGACAACACGCGGTGCGTATCAGTTTCTCGTGGATGCCACCATCATTCTGTACTTCATTCCCTTCATCTACATGTTTGCGGCGGCGATCAAGCTGTATCCGCGGCCGGACCGGCGCGCAAACAAAGATGCTGTGCTCATCCCGGGAGGCAAAGCAGGCGTATGGATTGTCTCCGGAACGGGCTTGGTGATCGTATTGATTGGCATTCTGGTTTCGCTGGTTCCGCCGGGAGACTCCTCGGACAAGTTTGGATTCGAATTGAAGCTAGTTGCTGGAACCGTGGCCGCAATTGTGCTGGGGTTGATGCTGTACTGGCGGGGCGCCCGCGCGAAGGCCCGCGAAGCGGCTTGAGCATCGAGGCGCGGTTTCAGAAGCCTTCATCGAGCAGGCGTGCGACGGTGAGTTGCGAATCCCCCGATGCAGCAAAGTTGCGCTGTTCTAGATAGCGCTCGACGTATTTTCCCAAAACATCGCCTTCGAGGTTGACCGTGTCGCCCGGTTTGCGGTCGCGAATGTTGGTGTGTTCGTAGGTATACGGAATCACGGCGACTTCCGCGATGTTGTTCTGCCAACGGGCCACGGTGAGGCTGATGCCGTCGATGGTGATCGAGCCTTTTGGGACGACGTAGCGGGCGAATTCCGCCGGGACCTGCACACCGAACCACCAATTTTCTCCTTCGGGGGTGAGATGCGTTACCCGGCCGACGGTGTCCACGTGGCCGAGGACGAAGTGCCCGCCGAATTCGTTACCGGCCGTGAGTGGTTGCTCGAGATTGACGCGCGCGCCCTTTTTCAGCTGGCCGCCCGTTGCGCCGAACGAAGTCTTGTGGATCGTTTCCGCGGACAGATCCGAGGCGAGCCGATAGTCGTGGAGGGCGACTACGGTCAGGCAGCAACCATTCACGGCGATGCTGTTCGAAACAGCAAGCGACGGCGCGACACTCGGCGCGTGGATCGTGACGCGCCCGCCATCGTCTTTGAGTTCGAGCGCTTCAATCGTGCCGGTGTGTTCAATGATTCCGGTGAACATAGTGATTCCGATCGCTCTCGAATCCGAGTGTACAGTATTTCGCGTCCAAGGCAGAAAGCACTAGACTGGTCGGCATCGGAAGGGCAGAGATAACGCCGAGGCCTCACGATGAAAGCATGCTTGTTACGCGCGCCGGCTGCGATGGAAACGAATCCCCTGAAATATGCGGAAGTCCCGGTGCCGCAGCCAAAGAGCGGTGAGGTGCTCGTGCGTGTGCGCGCCTGCGGCGTGTGCAGAACCGATTTGCATGTGATCGAAGGAGAATTGCCGCCGCGCAAATCGCCGGTGATTCCGGGCCACCAGGTTGTGGGTATCGTCGAGAGGCAAGGGGAGAACGCACGGCGCTTCGGAATCGGCGACCGCGTCGGCATCGCCTGGCTTCATCGGACGGATGGAACCTGCGAATATTGCAAGACAGGCGCGGAGAATCTTTGCGACAACCCGATGTTCACGGGCTACAGTGTGGATGGCGGTTATGCGGAATACATCGTTGCGCCGGAAGATTTCATCTACGCCATTCCGGCAGGATTCCCTGATGAGCAGGCCGCGCCGCTGCTCTGCGCTGGAATCATCGGGTTCCGTTCGCTGCGGCTCTCCGGGATCAAAGGGGGCGGACATCTTGGTTTTTACGGCTTCGGCGCAGCGGCGCACGTGGCGATTCAGGTGGCACGGCACTGGAACGTGGAAGTGTTTGCTTGTACGCGTGACATTCGTCACCAAAAACTCGCGCTGGAGTTGGGCGCGGCGTGGGCCGGAGGCACCTATGATGAACCTCCGAAGAAGCTGAATGCCGCGATCGTATTCGCACCGGCCGGAGAAATCGTTCCGGCAGCACTAAAGGCCCTCAAGAAAGGCGGCGCGCTCATCCTCGGCGGAATCCATATGAGCCCCATTCCCTCGTTCAGTTACGAACTGTTGTATCAGGAGCGCGTGATCCGCAGCGTGGCGAACAATACGCGGCAAGACGGCGAAGACTTCCTGCGCGTTGCCGCTGAAATTCCGATTCGAACGCACGTACAAATCTTTCCTCTCGCGGAAGCCAACCGTGCTCTCAATGCCCTTAAGAACGATGCCATCCCCGGCGCCGCGGTCCTTCGCGTTGGAGAGTAGCCCGGTCTATTTCTTGTATACGTCTTGCAGATAAGCTTCGATGGCGAAATCGGGGCCGAACTGCTGCGTACGAACAATTCTTAGCGGTGGAAGAATGAGCTTCGGAGCGAGCGCGAAGGGGACGCGATTCTCGCCGGCGATCGTCGGCGCGTAGAAGAGAAGGAGTTTGTGGACGATACCCGCGGCGAGTGCCGCGCCATTCAAGAGCGGGCCGGCTTCTAGCAAAACACTGAGAATTTCGCGGCGGCCGAGTTCAGCGAGCACGGAAGACAGATCGATGCGGCCATTTTTTGTCTTTGCGTGGATAACTTCGACGCCCCCGTCCTGCAATTTACGCGCTTTCCGTGAATTCACTGGGATAGTGGTGAATACCAAGAGATCGTCGTCCGAGGTTTTCACGATGCGCGATTTTGGGGAAAGGCGCAGCTTCGAATCGAGAACGACGCGAAAGAGGCGTTTGCGGCGCGGGAGACCGCTGCGATCGGTAAGCAACGGGTCATCGGCAAGAATCGTGCCGATTCCCGTGAGCAGCGCGTCCGAAGCGTGACGCATTTGGTGAACTTCGGCGCGGGACTCTTCCGAAGTAATCCAACTCCGGCGCTTGCCGGAGTTCTTGCCCTTCTTTTTTCCGGATTGCGGCAGCGCGAGCTGGCCATCTAGCGTCATTGCCGACTTCAGCGTGACGAGGGGCTTCTTCGTTCGAATCCAGCATGCGAATGGCTCATTGAGGCGGCTCGCCTCTTCCTCGCAAACACCCGTGAAAACTTCGATGCCCGCCGCGCGTAGGCGCTCAAAGCCACGGCGGGAATTGACGGGATTCGGATCATCCATGGCCGCAACGACACGCTGAACGTCTGCGGCAATGATCGCTTTCGTGCAGGGCCCCGTGCGCCCGGTGTGATTGCAGGGTTCGAGTGTCACGTAAAGTGTTGCGCCGCGCGCCTTTTCACCGGCGGACTTCAGCGCGACAATTTCCGCGTGGTCGCGCCATTCGTATTGATGAAAGCCTTCGCCGACGATCTGGCCTTCCCGCACGATAACGCAACCGACCATGGGATTGGGGCTGGCCAGGCCGGCGCCTTTGCGGGCCAGCGCCAGCGCGTGCTCCATGAAGCGAATGGCGTGCGCGTCCACGGTTCAGTCGAAGAGGGAATTGGCGTAGGTTTCCGCGTCGAACGGGACCATGTCATTGATCTGCTCGCCGATGCCAACGAAGCGGATGGGCAGGCCCAGCTCGCGCGAGATGGCGACAACGATGCCGCCCTTAGCCGTGCCATCAAGTTTCGTCAGGATGATGCCGGTGACAGTGACGGTGGAAGTGAATTCACGGGCCTGAGCAAGCCCGTTCTGCCCGGTGGTGGCGTCGAGAACCAGCAAAACATCGTGCGGCGCGCCGGGAATCACTTTTGCAGCGGTGCGCTTCATTTTTTCAAGCTCAGCCATGAGGTTTGATTTGGTATGCAGGCGCCCGGCCGTATCGACGATGACGACATCGGCGGAGCGCGCTTTGGCGGCGGCGACTGCATCGTAAACGACCGCGGCGGGGTCGGCGCCGGATTTCTGCTTGATGACCTCGATGCCGTTGCGCTGTGCCCAGATTTCCAGTTGCTCGACCGCGGCGGCGCGAAACGTGTCCGCGGCGCAGAGCACCACGCTGCGGCCCTCCTGGCGAAGCCGGTTGGCGAGCTTCCCGATGCTGGTGGTTTTGCCCGCGCCGTTGACGCCAACAATGAAAATCACGCGCGTGCCGCTGCCATTCTGTGAGGTGGAAATGCCGCTCCCCGCCGCCATATCCGGCCGGACAGGCGCGTTCAGAATTCGAATGATGTGCGACTTGATCTCGCGCTTGAGCTGCGCGGCGTCCGAAAGCGCGTTGCGGTCCATTTTTTCGCGCACCGCGTCCAGAATTTCGCGCGTCGGCTTAACTCCCAGGTCGGCGGAGAGCAGCGCTGTCTCCAGATCCTTGAGGATCGATGGATCGATCTTCCGCTCGCCCAGAAAGATCGTATCGACGGTCTCGGAGAGCGCCGCCTTGGTTTTGCTGACGGAAGCCTTCAGGCGTTCCGCAAGTGTCGGTTCCGGCTTGCCGAAGAGAGAAATCATACGGTCGCGCGCACTACTCCAATCGCAACCTAAAATTGTAGCAGATGCCGCCTCTTGGACTGTTACCGGACACGCGTGGAGCTCACCAGACTGCGCCAAACACACTGAGAGCGGAGAGGGTGAGACGAGTCGGGAAGATTAACGTTAAACGTGAACTTCGACGGCGCTGAGGCGGAGCTTCCCGGCATTGACGGCGGATTCGAGAGCAGTCACCACCACGTCATCGAATTTGGAGCCGGTCAGGGCGCGGATGCGGTTCATCGCGTAGTCCAGTTCCATCGCCGACTGATACGGGCGGTTGGTGGTCATGGCATCGAGAGTATCGGCCACGCCGATGATGCGCGCCATCAGCGGAATCTGCTGGCCCTGCAGGCCGTAAGGATAACCGCGGCCGTCCATATGTTCATGATGCAGCTCGATGCCTGGGAGCATTTCCTTCAACTGCGAAACCGGGCGCATAATGTTCGCGCCTTTCACGGTGTGCTGCTTCATCAATCCGAATTCCTCGGGTGTCAGCGAGCCGGGCTTTTTCAGCACGCGGTCTTCGACGCCGATTTTTCCAACGTCGTGCAGCAAAGCCGCGATGCGCAGCTTGTCCAATTCTTCGGTGGTTAGTCCCAACTCCTGGCCGATCAGCGTCGAATACTTCGCTACGCGGCCCGAGTGACCGCGCGTGTACGGATCCTTTTCGTCGATGGCCGCGGCGAGCATGCGAATCGATCCGATAAACAGCTCGCGGTTTTCCTCGGCGGCTTCTTTCAGCCGCTCGATGTATTCCTCGATGTCGCCGGCCATCTTGTTGAAGTTTTCAGCGAGCTCGCTGATCTCCGAAGCCCCGCGCACGGGTGAGCGTTGGTGAAATTCGCCGCGGCTGATCGCGCGCGTGGAGGCCGCCAGCCCGCGGACGGGTCCGCTGATGCCCACCGCGAAGAAATAACCGACGAGAATGGCGGACAGAACGACCACGGTGACGAACGCCAGCGCCTGCTGGTTCAGTTCGGTCACGCCGGTGTCGGTCTGTGCCTGATCGAGGCTCCGCTGCGCAATGACCGCCCAATTCACTTCAGGAAAAGTACTGTACGTTCCGATCATTTCGACCGGGTGTTTCTTGTCCGTTTCGGTAAAACGCACCGTTTCCGTGTTGCGGAGCTCCTGCGGCAGCGCCTTCACTTTTGCCACAAGTGAATTGCTGCTGACGTCCGCGCCAGGAACGAAGTTTTTCGTCTCCGGGTGAGCCACCAGGCGGCCGTTGTGATCCACTAGAAAAACGGTGCGTCCCCTCACGCTGGCTTCCTGCAAACGATGAAGGATGGATTCCAGGGAAACGACCGCGGCCAGCATTCCCGTAAAGTTGTCGTCCACGTCTTTCAAGGGCACGGCCACGACGAAGGCCGGCCGGTTTTGGGGAGCCAATGCCAGAGGATCGCTGCGAAACTTGACCACCTGCAGTTGCTTCGATTGCAGGCAGGTGACGAAGGCCCGCTGCAGCGCTCTCGCCACGAACGGATCCTGCTCGGCCCGGAAATTTCCCTGTGACGCGCTCGTGCCTTTTCCGGACCTCCCGACCGCCGTCAGGTAAATGAACGTATCGCGATTGCTTTCGACAAAATTTTCCAGCAGGCGGGTGACCTTGGGTTCTGCCGCGGAATCCTCCACGTTGTCGATGAGGCCGGTCAGCGCCAGAATCTGGCGCTCGCTCAGGAGCTGTTGCGTCAGGTTGGATTCGAATAACTCGATCTCTTGCGCCAGCGACCTGGTTAGATCGGTCTGCTGGACGCGCTCGGTATCCACCAGCTTTTCCTGGCTAAGCTGCAATACCTGGCGGTGGTAGAGACCCATAGGTAGCACGCTGACCAGCAAAAGCGCGCCCAGAACGAGCCAAAGGATTCGCACGCGCCCGGCGCGCACACGTCCCCAACGAGATTTGGTATCCAGTGACATCTCCACTATTCATTCTAGGAGAACTTGAGGTACTTAGGCGGTCCGGTAACGCTCCGCGTCGCGCATGTGCAACTGGAACTTTGGTACTAGAAGCCGAAAAAGGTGGACAGTTATGAGTCGCCAGTATTCAGTGGGTGAAATCGGGTACGACAGTCTCAGTTCATTGCCAACCGACAACTGAGACCTGAAAACGTATTGCCGACTTTCGAGGACCGTCCGGCAGTAGAGACGATTCAGCAGATCGTGTTCGTAGGTACCGTCAAACCCAATTCCTCCACTTCCCACTAACAACTTAGGACTAAAGACTGACGGCTGAAAACCGCGCCCCGCGCTTATTCCCGCTTCAAAGGCCGCTCCATGATGTCCCGAATAGCGTCCTTGGGAGCCTTGCCCGCATGCAGAATAGCGTCAACTTGTTCCGTGATGGGCATATCGATCTGATGTTCGCGGGCCAGCGCCAGCAACGGCGCAGCCGTATTCACGCCTTCGGCAACCATGCGCATATTCGCGAGGATTTCACTCAGAGTAAGTCCTTTGCCCAGTTCGATTCCCACGAATCGATTGCGGCTGAGCGAGCCCGTGCAAGTGAGAACCAAATCGCCCAATCCCGCCAGCCCACTGAGCGTCTCCGGCCGCGCTCCCAGCGCCACCGCCAAACGCGCCATTTCCGCGAGGCCGCGCGTGATCAGCGCCGCCACCGCATTCGAACCGAGGCCGAGACCCTGGCACGCGCCCGCGGCGATAGCCATCACATTCTTCATCGACCCGGCGAGTTCCACTCCCAGAACGTCGTCGTTGGTATAGAGACGGAACGCTGGCCCGGCAAACTCTTCCTGCAGCTCGGCGGCGAGAGCGGCATCCCGAGACGCCAGAACGACGGCGGTAGGTTCCCCGCGTGCGGCCTCCACGGCGAACGATGGTCCGGAAATCACGGCGATGCGCGGCGTAAATTTCGGCGAGACTACCTGCGCCATCACCTCGCTCATCCGCAGGTGCGTTGATGGCTCAAGGCCCTTGCTGGCGCTGACGAAACTTGCGCTCGTCGCGACAAAAGGAAGTGCGGAAACGTAAACGGCGCGAGCATGGGCGGAGGGCATGGCGCCGAGAATGACCTGCGCGCCAGTGAGCGCGGCTTCCAATTGAGGATGAACTCGAAGGCTCGCAGGCAATTTCGAGCCGGGAAGATACGTTTTATTTTCACGGTCGCGGCGGATCGCTTCGGCGAGTCCGGCATTGTGTACCCAAAGCGAGATTTCGTGGGGCATGCGGCTGCGCGAAAGAACGATTGCCAGCGCCGTTCCCCAGCTGCCCGCGCCGAGGATGGCGATCCTCGTCATTCCGCTTCCTTCTTCTTGCTGAAAGAAAAGCGCGGCTCGGTGCCTTCCACGAGGCGCTGAAGGTTGCCGTCATGCTTGTAAATCACCAGCAGAGCGATGGCCAGTGTTCCCACGTTGGTGATAATCGGCGGCGCATGACGCGGCGCCCACAGAAAATAGATGAGCAGCGGCATGGCCGCCGCCGCCGCGATGGAACCGAGCGAAACATAGCGCCAGTAGGCTACGCAAAGTAGGAAAAGCAACAGGGCGCTGACGGCTGCAAGGGGGCAGAGGGCAAGAAACACGCCAAGAGCAGTAGCCACGCCTTTGCCACCCTTGAACTTCAGCCATACCGGGAAGCAATGTCCGAGCAGTACGGCGAAAGCGGCGATCATCATCCAAGTGGCGCTTTCGTTGGTCACACCACCGGCGAGCCAGACGGCTGCCGCGCCCTTCCCGGTGTCGAAGGCCAGCGTGAGAATTCCCGCCAGCGGCCCCGCAACGCGAGCGACGTTGGTCGCGCCGATGTTGCCGCTGCCCGCTTTGCGCACGTCCGCGCCGCCAAACAATTTCGCGAGGAGCAGCCCGAAAGGGATCGAGCCAAGAAGATACGCGGCGAAAGGGATCAGAAAGATCGAAATCTCAAGCATGCTCCGTTAGGCCTCCGCCGCCACGAACGGGAAACTTTCGAGCGTAGTGTACTCCGCGCCGGACGGTTTCAGCTTGCTTTCGATCAGATGGCATTGGTTGGTGCGGAACGATCCAAACTCGCGCGCCGCGTTTTCCTGGATCGCGGAGCGAAGTTTTTCCGGCAGCCCCGGAGGCTCGAACCGCGCGAGCGTCAGGTGCGGCGAAAAAGGCCGCTGTTCGCGCGGGATGCCAAGTTTTTCCATCGCGCGCTCGAGATCGGCCGCCAGGGTTTTCAAATTCGGCGAAGCATCGATGCCGGCCCAGAAAACGCGAGGACATTTTTCGTTGGGGAAGAAGCCGAGTCCGCGAAAATCGAGCGTAACGGGTTGATCGGAGCGCCCGCCGGCGAGCGCACTGCAAGTGGCTGCTAGTTTTGTCTCCGGCACTTCGCCCATGAATTTGAGAGTCACGTGAAGATTCTGCGGACGCACCCAGCGAGTTTGCGGCGAGACTGCGCGAAGGGATTCGAGCAAGGCCGCGAGATTTTCTCGCAATGTTGAGGGAATCTCCAGCGCGGCGAACAGACGCATCGAGAGTCAAGACCTTTTGGCACTGCGTGCCGGCGGCTCCCCGCCATTGTAAAGGAAATGGATGCGCACCAGATCGAGCGCCAGTTGCGAGGCGTGCCAGCGGATAGCTTCGCGATCTCCGGGGAAGAGCACGCCGCGCTCTTTCACGCCACCGGCATGTGACAGCGCGATGTGCACGGTGCCCACGGGCTTTTCATCGCTGCCGCCGCCCGGGCCCGCGATGCCGGTGATCCCCACGCCCAGCGTGCTGCCGACGTGGCGGCGGATACCGTCGGCAAGGGCGATCGCCACCTCGCCGCTGACCGCGCCTTTGGACTGGATGAGTTCGGGCGGAACATCCGCCCAGGCCGTCTTAAGCTCGTTGCTGTAGCTCACTACCCCACCCAGGAAATACGATGAGCTGCCGGCGATGCTCGTCAGCCGCTGGGCGAGCAAGCCGCCCGTGCAGCTTTCTGCGGCGGAGATGGTGGAGTTGTTCCTCGTCAGCAGGCCCGCCACCACTTCTTCCATCGAAGAACCGTCCTGCGAGAAAATGCGGTCGGCCAGCGCGATCTCGAATCCCTGCACGATTTCGTCCAGCGTTTTTTGCGCGTGCGCCGCGTCGTCGGTCCACACTCTCAAATGGATCTGAATCTCACCCGGTGCGGCGAGAATCGTGGTGTTCAGGTCGGCATAACGCGTGTAAATGGGCCTGATGCGCTGTTCGACGCTTGATTCACCCATGCCCGCGACGCGCAACTCCCGGTGAAACATGCGAACGTTCGAGCTGCGCCGCTGCAGCCGTGGCAAAACCTGTTCCTGGTACATGGGCTTCAATTCGCGCGGAGGGCCGGGTAGCAGCGCGATACAGCGCCCCGCGTCTTCGAGCCATAGCCCCGGCGCGGAGCCGCGCGGATTCTCGAGCACTTCCGCGCCTTCCGGCACCATCGCCTGCCGCACATTCACTGCGGGCATCTCCCGGCCGAGCTGCCGGAATCGGCCTTCGATGTATCGGAGAATCTCGTTGTTAAGGTGCAGCTTGCGGCCCAGAAGCTCCGCGACGGTTTCGCGCGTCAGGTCGTCTTCCGTGGGTCCCAGCCCGCCCGACGCGATGACCAGCTCGACGCGCTCCAGCGCTTCCTTGAATGCGGCGCTCAAATAGTCGCGATTGTCCCCGACGATCGATTTGCGCACCACCTCGATGCCGAGCTTGTTCAGCTCTTCGGTCAGGAAGAGCGAGTTGGTGTCCACGCGGTCCGGAGTCAGCAGTTCCGAACCAACGGCGATGATTTCCGCTTTCATCCGTTCAATTATCCGGTCAATGGCAAGCCGCGCACGTCCCAATCGAGCGTGAAGAGAGCGTCCGTGGTGGCGAGAATCGCGCGCCCGGATGGCTGCAATGCCATGCCCACAATGCCGGAGCCGCTGAGCACGACATCGGCCTGAGCTTGCGGCGTGATCCTCACGATGCCGCGGCGCCCGGCGTAAGAGGCCGCCACATAGAGATTTCCGTCGCGATCCAAAGCCAGGCCCTGCGGCCGCCCGAGGCCCCGGAAGAAAACGCTCACATCACCACCCTGCGTGATTCTGTGGATGCGGTCAAAGCTGGAGGTCGTCGGCCCGGAAACGTACAGATCGCCGCTGGGATGAAACGCCAGGTGATAGGCGGCGATGGAAGGCTCGAGCGTGGCAAAAACAAAGATCTCGCGGGTCGGGCTGATCTTGAAAACCGTGCCGCTGCGGTCGCCAACGTAGAGATTGCCCTTGAGATCGAACGCAATGCCGGTGGCGACGCCCATGCCTTCAATCCACTGCTCGGCGCGGCCATCGGGCGTGATGCGATGAATCGTCCCGTCGTTGCGGCAGGAGACGAACAGATTGCCCATGCGATCCAGCGCCAGGCCGCTGGGATTCATCAACGAAGTGATGAACGGCTTCACGCTGTAATTCGCGGTAATTTTGTAAAGCGAAACGGGAACGCGCTGGCCCCGCGGACCGGAAAACGTGACGTAAATGTTGCCGTCCAGATCAACCGCGGGATTCGCCACGGGATGAAGATTGTCCGCGATTTGCAGGCCGATGTGTACCGGGTGCGGCTGGCTTTCGTGTCCCGCCGTGGCGACGCGCACCACTCCGCCGTTCGCGCCTTCCGGAACGCGCGCCACCAGGCGATTCTCACTGGCGAGCGCGATGCTGCCTTCGGCTTCGCCGAAGAATACCACCGGGCGCGGCTGCGCGTTCGAGACGAAGCCGCGCCCGTGAATGGTGATCTCTCCGCCAGGAATAGCCGCCGTGGGCGCAACTCTCTCAATGTGCGGAATGCCGTTTTTTTCTGCCGACGAGCCGAAGCCGAATTTCATACCAGACCAATGTGAAACGTGAACAGACCAAAGTGTAGCGCGACACGCAGCAGAATTGCAGCGTAGATGCCCGCCATCCAGTCATCGGCCATGATTCCCCAGCCACCCGGCAGTTTTTCCAGCCGGCGGATCGGCCATAGCTTCCAGATGTCAAACACGCGAAAAAGTATAAAACCGAGCAAAAGATATTTCCAATTTGTCAGGCTTAGCGCAAAGAAAATCGCGAAGACGGAGAAGTCCATGTGCGCCGTAAAATGCGGCAGCGCAATGGGAACAAGGGGGAGCAGGAGAGCGAGGTGCTGTCCCGCGACTTCATCAATAACCACAAATTGCGGGTCTTCGATTCTCGCGTAGGCGGCCGCCCGGGAAGCACTCCACACTCCAATCGCCGCAAGAAGGACAAGGAGAGCCAGGGCACAGAACACTGGCAAGGCCAGTATGGTGTTGTGAATGTCGCTGCCCGGAACGAGAAAGTGATTATCCGTTAGCACCGCGTCGGAATCGGGGTGCAGAGGGAGCAATCCGCCAAAGGACGTGGGCCGCAGAAAAAAAACAGCCGAGAGGTAGGCGGTCGCAACACCCACGAGCGACCCAAATGTACCCGGCGCCTTGGGAATGTAACCGACGCCAAGAGCCGTGGCCAGCGCGAGTGCGAGCCGCGGTTTCTTGGGCGGTGCTGCGGGCGCTGCCGTGGCCTCAGTGGTCGGCGTCATTCGGGTTGTCCAGATCGTTGTCCAACGGAAGGACGATGGTATTCCCCTCGCCTTCACCGGTGTCTTCTTCATTGAAGACTGGTTCGGACACCACGTATTTCTCGCTGGCCCAGTTGCCCAGGTCCCGCCCCCGGCAGCGCTCGCTGCAAAAAGGGAAGTCCGCGTGGACCGCAGAGTCCGTCTCCGTTTTGCAGATGGGGCATTTGTGCTTCATCGCGAGTGTTTCTTCTCTGTGTTCTCTGTGGCCTCTGGGTTGAGAAACCTCATAATAAGGTCGCACAAACCACAGCGGTCAAGAAAAGGTCATATTCAAAAGAAGAGTATATCTCAGCCCAGCACGCGAAGGGGCGCCCCGGTAGCGATGCGATGAAGTTTTTCGGCGGCCGCAACTGGCGGCATTGGCCCAGCGTCCGCGCCGGCCCCTTCCGCAGGCCGGGGCAGAATCTCGGTGACCCGGCCGACCAGGTCATAGGCGTCCGTCTTGGTAATTTCAACGCAGGCGATGTCGCCGGCTTCCGCGACTTCTCCGCTGGGCAATTCAATGTCCGTGAGGTACAGCTTCCCGTCGATCTCCGGAGCCATGCCTTCGAGGCGGGCTTCCCAGACGAGAGGATTGTCTTTCGAAGGGCCTTCGACCAGCGCCGTGAAAGTGCGGTCCCTGGGCGCGCGGGATTTTGCGCGCAAATACTTCCCTCGCAGATTCTCTCGGGAGATTTTCTTCTGAATGGCCATCAAGCGGTTGCGGCGGTCGCTGATCGTTTCCGCGTCCACTTTTTCATCCAGCGTGTAGCTTCCCGCATTGTCCACGTCGGAATACTCGAAGACGCCCATCCAATCGAGGTTTGCGGTTCTTACGAAATCGCACAGCTCCTCGAAATCGGCTTCGCTTTCGCCCGGGAAGCCCACGATAAACGATGTGCGCAGTGAAACTCCGGGAATTGTCGTTCGAATGCGCTCCAGCAATTTCAAGAACGCCTCGCCGTTCGAACCGCGCTTCATCCGCGCCAGCACGTTGCGGCTGGCGTGCTGCAGCGGCATATCCATGTACTTGGCGAGCCGCGGATGCGCCGCGATGGTGTCGAGCAATTTCTGCGTAACGCGATTCGGATAGGCGTACAAAAATCGCACCCACAACAAATCGCTGGTTTGCGCGAGTTTTTCAAGGAGTTGCGCCAGGCCGTCCCGCAGGCCGAGATCTTCGCCGTATGAAGTAGTGTCCTGCCCGATCAGCGTGATTTCCCGCGCCCCGGCCTTTGCTAGATTGTCCGCCTCGCGCACCACCGATTCGAATCGGCGGCTGCGAAACGCGCCACGTAGCTGCGGAATGATGCAGAACGTGCAGGGATGATCGCAGCCTTCCGCGATTTTGATGTACGCCGCGTGTTTCGGCGTGGTGACCATGCGCGGAGTCAGGTCGTGATAGAGAAACGCGGGCGGCTGCGCGGGGAGCGCGCGAAGATCGCCTTCCACCGCTTCCATAATGCGTTCGACTTCGCCGGTGCCGATGACTGCGTCCACTTCCGGGACTTGCTCCAGAATCTGCGCGCGATACCGTTCCACTAGGCAGCCCGCCACGATCAGTTTTTTTGCCGCGCCGAATTTCTTGTGCTCCGCCATTTCAAGAATGGCGTCCACGGACTCTTTTTGCGCTGCTTCAATAAAGCTGCACGTATTGACGACCAGAATTTCCGCTTCATCGGCGCGCGGTGTCACTTCGTAGCCTTCGCGCGCAAGAATACCCATCATCACCTCGCTGTCCACGAGGTTCTTGGGGCATCCCAGGCTGACGAATCCGACCTTGGTCATAGGCTGTAAACTTGCGCCTTTGCGCAATCTTAAATTGTAACACGCGCCGTTCATTCGCGTATTTGTAGGGCGCAGCACCGCTGCGTCCCTTCTTGGCAGGAAGTAAATTGTCTTTAGCGCCCGCGCAATGCCGTGCGAATCTGGTCGAGGAGCTGGCGCAAGCGAGTAGTATCGCAAGGCGCGCCGCCGAAGCGCGCTTGGCCGTACAGTTGCGTGAATTCCCGCACGGCGGGCGCCAGATTTGGGGAATCCACGGCGGCCGCGAATTCGAACGGTGTCTGCGACACACTTCGCATCAGTCCACGGCGCGCGAGCATTCGAAGCAGTTCCGCGTAGAGCCGCGATGCAAGCTGGGGATCGGCGCGGACCACTTTGGATCCGCGCAATTGAAAGAACAAACGGACGCGCCGGCTCAGTTCAGCGAGAAGATTGAAACGCAGGGCTACTAAAAAGAGCACCAGCGCGATCGGCAGCATATAGCCCAGCACGCCACGCTGAAGCTGCAGCGACTTCATCCATTTCTTACCCGCACGCTGCTTGCGTTCGAACCAATTGCGCGCGGATTCGCTCCAATTTCGCGAGTCCCGCTGCAGATTCTGCGCCAGAACTAATTGGTGGGCGAAGTCGTAGCCGATTACCCATTCGCTCCAGGTAATCTCCATCCAGTCGGCGTACTTTCCTAGGCGCGAGAGGAAGCCGGTCTCGTTTTCGGGAGCCGCCGGCGTGGGATCGAATGTTTGCCAGTCCATGCCGGGAAAGTAGACCTCCACCCAGCTGTGCGCGTCACTTGCGCGGACGATGTAATCTCCGCCCAAGTCGTTGTACTCGCCCGGGAGGAAGCCATTGACTTCACGCGAAGGAATGCCAAGCGTGCGCAGCATGATGGTCATTGCCGAAGCAAAATATTCGCAGTGGCCGGCACGAGTCTCAAAAAGAAAATGAGCGAGCGGATCGTCTCCGGGTTTCCCGGCCAGATTCAAGGTGTACGTGAAACGGTTGAGCAGGTAGCTTTCGATCGCCAGCGACTTGTCGAAAGGAGTCCGGGCGTTTTTCGTGATCTGCTTGGCAAGCTCCGTGATACGCGGATCAAGCTGAGGGAGTTGCAGGTACGTTTCCGTGATATCCGGCGAATAGTCCGTTGAAACCGCGCGGAGCTTGGCCGCATCCAGCGGAGGCAAGCTTGAGATACCGGCATAGCGTACGGCCGTGTAATTGTGGGAGGGATTCAAAAGCGTGCCGGTAGAATCCCGAAGGATCGAAGTCCGGTGCATCCCGGCATACGAGTTTCCGCCTTCGCCGGTAAAATTGCCGCGAAGACGGGTGACTTTACCGGGAACGAAAATAGCATCGGTGGCCAGAGGTTCGAGGTACACGGTGTAGAACATGCTCGGCTCATGCGGATCCGTCTTCGATGTCGAATCTGCGACGTGAATCCAGCCATCTTCACTCGGCTGCAATCTTTGCGGGTTGTGCTCCGAGGAGGTCCACCGTCTGCCGTCGAAAGTCTTAAGCGCGATGCCCCTCCAGCGCAGCCGGTCGTAACCAATCGGTTTTCCTGTTTGCACGCGCATGACCACTGCGGAATTCTTTTTGATCTCGCCGATTTGACCGAGCTCGACGTTTTCCGTGAAACCAGACATGAGCGAGGGGCTGAAGCTGGCACGGCCGAGATACCCGGCGCTGAAACGCGGAAAAAAGAAAAACAGCACGCTACCTAAAACGATGGATCCCGTGGCCACAGTGAGAGCGGAAAGACTCAGCGCGCGATTCAATCTTCGATCGCGCTCGGGGTGCATATGGAGTGCCGGCGAAACCGCGCCGACGGCTCCGCGGCGTAATTCCATCCCGACGAAAGTGGAAACACCAAACAGGAGAAAGATGAAAAAAAGAATCAGGAAGGTGGTATCGACGGTAAGAACGGCTGCGGCGAGAATACCGGCGAAAGAGAGCATCGAGAGAAAGAGCGCGTCACGGTCCGTGACAGCGCTATAGAAGCGGACGACGGTGACGAAAATCAGAAAATGCACCACCCCCAGAAGCGCGGCGAATAGCGGCGGATTGGACGAATTTCCAACAGAGAAACGCGAGAGAAACAGGGCGTCCACGGGGAAGAACGCCAGGTAAGCGAGCACGTACCAGGTTGCGGAGCGCTGCGAAAGTTCGGCGGGGCGTCCGTGCCACGAGCGGAAGCCCTTGTACAGCACGATGAGTGGAGCAGCAAAACTGGTGATGACGTCGAGCTTCCCGGTGCTCACGAGCGTTACGATCGAAGTGAGGATGAGCAGTGAAAGCGAGGTGCGGAAGAAACGCTCGGCGGGCAGCGCGGGCTTACTCGGAGTTGCGATGGACGTGGCCATGGCAGACTTTTTATCGTAGCATCTGCGAGGCGCGGCAGAAACGAGGCTGGGCGAAAGGATAACTCTCAGTGCTTGGCTGGAACGGAAGCCGCCGCTGCCAGGGCGGCGCGGGCGACTTTCCTGGTGAGGTTGGAAACGGGGAGGCTGCAGACGTTGTCTAGAGGAACCTGTCTCGCGCCGGGGACGCGCGGGAGTTTTTGTATGTTGATAAGGAACGGCAAGACGGTGATGGCGCGGTAGGTCACCGCGTGACGGACCTTGCCGGCCGGGGCGAATTTCCATTTGTGGCTTTGAGCGCCCGGCATAAGTTTTCGGAGGAACGCGCTCAGCTTCCCGGCTGGTTCCCCGGTCACCGAGAGCGTCGGGAAGTGCCACATTCTTGATACCAGCGTTGGCACGTGATCGGCGGAGGATTTCTCTTTTGTATTTTTCGGCGGTGGCAACAAAAGCGTCTGGCCCTCTGCATCTAGGAATACCGCGGCGGCAAGAGTTACTTGCACCGTGGCACGTTTCTTCCGTTTTTCGGGCAAGGATTCGGCGATGCCAAGCCTGCGCCCTTCGCAGAATTGTGCGACTGGGCAAAGCAGGCATTGCGGCGATTTTGGAGTACACAACGTCGCGCCAAGTTCCATCACGGCTTGGTTCCAATCGCCCGGGGATTTCGGTTCGAGCAAGCAATCTGCGGTTTCTTGCAGCTCTTGCCAACGCTGCGACTCGCGGAGGTCGCCGCGAATTGCGCCGAGACGCGCAAGGACGCGTGCGACGTTGCCGTCGAGCACAGCGAGTTTTTCGCCGAAGGCGATGCTCAGAATCGCCGCGGCGGTGTAGATTCCGATGCCGGGCAATGCGAGGGCGTCATCCAGGTGCGTTGGAAAGAGTCCTCTGTGTTTCGCAACGACTTGCTGCGCCCCTTTTTGCAGGTTGCGCGCGCGGCTGTAGTACCCGAGACCCGACCAGAGGCGCAGCACTTCTTCCTGCGGCGCAGCGGCGAGCGCGTGAACATCCGGGAAGCGTTGCAGAAATCGTTGGTAGTAAGGAATCGCGGCGGCGACGCGCGTTTGCTGGAGCATGATTTCCGAAACCCAGATGCAAAAGGGATCCTTTGTCCCCCGCCATGGCAGGTCACGCTGGAATTCGCGGAACCAGCTGAGCAGTTGTTTGCGAAATGTGGCGAGCTCGCGGCCGTTGAGCATGGTGCTGGCACATTCTCGCACAGCTGAGTGGGACAAACATTCTTGACTGTCGGGTTGCTGAAAGTTTCCTGATCAAAGTGGACAGGCACGGGACAGGCAGGAATGCCTGTCTTACGTAGGGTCATCGAGGAAGACGACGTAGGAGGAGCTCCACACGGAGGCGGGGACGGAACCGTGGGGCTGGCTGGTCACGATGATTTTGAAAAGTTCGGGCGAAGCCGCGAGATCGGCCATGAGCGATTGCCCTGGGTCGGGTGGCAGGGGTTGAGCGATCGCCAGGTACTGGAGAATTGCGAAAGTGATTTCGTCGGCAGGAGCGAGAGGAGTTTCCACACCGGCGCTCCGGAATTGCAACAGCGAATTGTTTTCGTAAAAGTGCCAGGCCAGGCTGGCGCAGATCGTGACGGCACGCTCGAAGCGCTCGCTCGTCGAAGACACTCCCGGTTTCAGACTGGAGGATTCTTCGGCGGACAGATGAGGATCGAGAACCAGCAGGATGCGACAGTCGTCCTCGCGGGTAAATTCGCGGACCATCAATGAACCGGAGCGCGCGGAGGCTTTCCAGTGCACGTGGCGCGCACTGTCCGTGGGGAGGTAATCGCGCAGCGCGTAAAGATCCTGACCGCGGCCTTTGGTGACGCTTTCCAGCGCTCCCTGCAGGCCGGGCAGGATTTCGAGGTAGTCAGCGGTCGGTTCCACGGAGGGATAGACCAGAGCTTCCGTCTTCAAGTTCAGGCTGCGCGTTTTCCGCAGGAAGCCAAAGGGGAAACGGGTGACGATTCGGAAAGCTTCCTGGCGATAGACACCGCGCTGCGGAAACGTCACGGGAATGGTTTGCTGCACGCGGTCATGTTTTGGGAGATAAGGAAAATAGACCGGGGTTTCGAGCATGGCAGCGGAGGGGGCCTGTTTTGTCCTGGCGGCCTCGACGCGCAGCGAAAACGAAGGCAGGGTCAGCTTTTCATTTTCAAGTTCGACCATGGCGCGAACCGACTGGCCGGCGAAAATGTGTTCGGGCAATACGAGCCGCATTCCTATGCCCGAGAGCGTAATGGAAGAGAGAATACCGGACATCAAAACGAGGGCGATAAGACTCGCGAGAATCAGGAAGAGGAGATTGTTGCCGGTGTTGAGCGCCGCGAGTGCGACAAGAATGATCCCGCCGAGATAAATCCAACCCTCAAGGGTGATGCGGTACTCCATTTTGTAACCGATCCAGCGGAGCGGCGTGCGCTTTGCGAGAACCGGAACGAGCGTCACGCCCACCCAGCCGGCGATAGCGAGCGCGGCAAGCGCCGAAGTGCTGGCGAGCGCGAGCTGGCCTGTTTCCGCGGCGGCACCGGAGTACAGCGCCAGGAGGAGCGCAGCGGTGAGGGCAGTTATCGAGAGAAGAAATGCCCGCACAGCGGGGCGGTCGGCCTTGGCCCAGAGTTGCGAGATGGTTGATTGCACGCTCACAGCGGGGCGATCACAAGGGAACGGGGACGGATTCAACGATATCGCGAAGAACGGAATCGGTGGTTTCCGATTTTTTCTGGAGCGAGGCGTGGCGCGAACTGGCGACAACGCGGTGTGAGAAAACGGAAACGGCGAGCTGTTTGAAGTCGTCGGGGAGGCAATAATCGCGGCCAGCGAGGTAGGCACGGGCTTGCGCGGCGCGCTGGAGCATGAGCGTGCCGCGGGGGCTGACGCCGAGCGCAAGCTGCTCGCTCTTGCGCGTGCGGTTGACGATCTCAAGAGCGTAGTCGTGCAGGCTGGAGTCCACCTTCACGTGTGCCACGGCATCCTGCATGGCCAGCACATCGCTGACATCGGCGATCGGATCGAGCGAATCGAGAGGATTATCGCCAACGCGCTTGCGCAGAATTTCCTTTTCCGTTTCGTGCGAGGGATAGCCCATTTTGATGCGCATCAAGAAACGGTCGAGCTGCGATTCCGGCAGGGGATAGGTGCCGTGATGCTCGACAGGATTTTGCGTGGCGATCACGAGAAAGGGCTGCGGCAGCGGGAGCGTTTTGCCGTCGACGGTGACCTGCGCTTCGTTCATGGCTTCGAGAAGGGCGGATTGCGTGCGCGGCGTGGTGCGGTTGATTTCGTCGGCGAGGACCACGTTGGCGAAGATAGGGCCGGAACGAAATTCAAAATCGCGCGACTCGGGATTGTAGACGCTGACACCGAGAACATCGCTGGGGAGCAGGTCCGACGTGAACTGGATGCGCTGAAAGCTGCAATGAAAGGATTTTGCGAGCGCTTGCGCGAGAGTGGTTTTGCCGACGCCGGGGACGTCTTCGATAAGCAAGTGGCCGCGCGCGAGCAGCGTGATCAGCGCGAGCTGGATGGCGTCTTCCTTGCCGTAAATGGCGCGCGCGATGGAGCGCTGGAGCTGCGAGACGACTTGGGATGTGGCAGTCGGCATGTGTTGAAAACCCGCGTCCTTCCTGTTACAAATAGATGACGCTTCACGGCGTCGCGGCTACATGAAACGGGCGACTAGCTCAGTTGGTTAGAGCGCTCCCCTCACACGGGAGAGGTCAAAGGTTCAAGTCCTTTGTCGCCCACCATCTTTTGCTTTCACGCTAAGAGCCATTCTAGCTAAAATCTCATCATGTCAACCTTGCTTCGTACGATCGAGTTTCTAGGTTTGAGCCTGTGGCTGGGGAGCGACGTGTTCCTGAGCTTTGTGGTGGCGCCGGGGGCGTTTCGGATTTTGGCGAGCCGGGATCAGGCGGGGGCCATGGTGGGGTACGGATTGTGGTCCATGCACATGATCGGAGTGGTGTGCGGGATAGCGATTCTGCTTGCTCGATTGTTGCGAACGCGGACGTTTGCGAGTTTGGCGACGCCCGCAGCGCTTTGTGTCGTGCTAATGATGCTGCTCACGGTGGTGTCGCAACATTGGGTTAGTCCGAAGATGGCGGCGCTGCGGGTGCAGATGGGGTCAATCCAGGCGACGGCTGCGGATAACCCACTACTGGAGGAGTTCAGCCGGTTGCACCGTATCTCCGTATCGCTGGAGAGCGGGGTGCTGTTGGCCGGATTGGTAGCTTTGTATTTGATGGTGAGGGAGGTAGCAACCGCCAGGGGTTGAATGACCTAGGTTAGTTAACCATAACTGCCCCCACCCTCCTGTTTTTCATAAGTGTCATTCTAAAGGAGTTACGTTGCACCAAAATTGTGCACGAACGCGAAGACTGCTTCCGATCGTGGCCAGGGAGGGCTATGGCTTTGCGGCGACAAAGAGGATCGGCTACAAATGAAAAAGCGGGAGCAGAGCTCCCGCACTCCAAAACGGATAGATATCTAGGGCGTATGTTACTTGGATTGTCATCTACTGTCAAGGAAAAGTGCGCTTCTGATGGTCGGGGCCGCTGCAAAAGACGGAAAAGGGCGGAGTGAAGAGAGCCGGTCTAAAGACCGGCCACTACAGCTGCCTGCGGGCGGGGCGTTTGGGCTTGACGGGCTTACGCTTGCGGACTTTGGCTGGGCGGATTTTGTTGGTGGTGGCGTAGCCTGCGCGCTCGAAGGCGCGCCACATGTACCAACTGGCGACGGTGCGGTAGGGGCGCCACCGTTCGCCGAAGGCGAGGAGTTGCTTGGGCTTGGGCATGTGTTTTTTACCATAGGTTATGGACCAGCCTTTTTTTACGCCGAGGTCGTGGATGGGGAGGACATCGGGGCGGCCGAGGCGGAAGATCAAGAACATTTCAACGGTCCAGGCGCCGATGCCGCGGACGGAGACGAGGCGTTCGACGAGTTCTTCGTCGGAGAGTCTCTCGGCTTGCTCGAGCGAGGGGACGATGCCATCGATGGTTTTTTGCGCGAGATCTTTCATGGCGAGGATTTTTGCGCCGGAGAGACCGGCTTTGCGCAGGACGGGTTTTCGCAGCTTTAGCATTTCTTGCGGAGTGGGCGCACGGCCTGTGGCGCTTAGGGCTTTAACGCGGCCAAAGATGGTGGCGGCGGCTTTTCCGGAGATGGATTGATAGGCGATGGATTCGAGGAGGGCTTCGTAGGGACTTTGCAAGGGGTCGGCGTCGATCTGGAACGGAAGGGTGGCAGTGATCAGCTCGGCGAGCTTCTCGTCTTTGGCGGTGAGGTGGTTCATTGCAGTGGAAAGATCGAAGGGGAGATGCGAAGTTTGAGTGGTCATCGGCGAGAATCACGATAGCTCAGGGTGAGCAAAGAGGGAAGAGCAAGACGAAACGGAGACAACAAGCTCCATCCAGGAGACAACGCTCTTCTAACGGTTATTGAGACGTGGCCCTGGCTGTCTGCTGAGCAATTTGACGGGTGTGGAAAGCCTTGTTGCGGGCGTGGCGCAAGCGCAGCCAGCTGATGGCGGCGATGAGGAACAGGCAAGATTCGACGAAGAGTTTGCCGCCATCGAACCAATCCACAGGGGCATTGTTCAAGGCGGGATCGGTGAATAGGCTGTGCCAGAAAAGCGCGGCGGCTGCGAAATAAATAGTGAGGTGGAAAGACTTCCAAAGATGGCGGCCGAGACGGATGCGCAGGTAGGATGTGACGACGACAAACGCTAGCAGATAAAGGGCGATTGCGCCGATGGTGTTGTCGAGTGGCTGGCTGGGCGAATGTACGGGGTAGACGAGGTCGCGGATGCGGAAGTGCGGATTTTTGTTAAAGAGCAAAATCACCGGATGAAAGATTGAAACAGCTAGCGCGATGTAGCCGGTCCAGTTGTGAAACCGAAAATAATTAAATCGGCGATGCGGCCAGGAGCGGTGAGGGCTGTAGCGGAAGGCCATGAGCAATCCCAGGAGCATGTTTACTGTGATGGCGCCGACGGCGACGAGGCCGGCATAGGCTGAGAGATCCAAGGCTGTGAGGCCCATTGGGGGCATGAATTAGAGATTCTTTCCTTTGCGCAAGTCAACCATTTTGACGTGAGGGCACGTCGTTACGTTTACAAGAATGAGGGATTGGCCGCGCCGGTTGTGGGCGAGGGTGGCTCGGTTTAGGACCCCAGAAGGCGGCTCGTACAGAGGGGTGTGCTAGGATTACGGGTTTATGCAGACGGGAATAATTGGACTACCACAGGTTGGAAAGACCACGCTGTTTCGGATACTGACGAAAGCGCACGTCGAGGGAAAGGCCGGGGCGTCGGCGACGCATGTTGGCGTGGCCAAGGTGCCGGAACCGCGGCTGGTGGAACTGGCGAAGCTGTACAGCCCGAAGAAGATAACCTATGCGACGGTGAATTATGTGGATTTGGGCGGGATGCAGAAGGAGCGCATGCGGGATGCCCTGGCGCAGTTGCGCGAGGTGGACGTGATTGCGCACGTGATTCGCGCATTTGACGATCCTTCGGTGCCGTATTCGGAGGGGAGCATTGATCCGTTGCGCGATGCGACGAATCTGGATCTCGAATTGATGCTTTCCGATCACGACCAGATTACACGGCGGCTGGAACGCGTGGACAAAGATTTGAAGAAGAAACGCGATCCGATTCTGGAGATTGAGAAGGCGGCGCTGGAAAAGTGCAAGGCGCATGTGGAGGCGGAAAAGGCGTTGCGCGAGCTGGAGTTGACGCCGGAGGAGAGAAAGTCGATTGGGGGTTTTTTGTTTTTGTCGGCGCGGCCGGTGTTGTATGTGCTGAACGTGAGGGATGACGAAGCGGACAAGTTGGACACCGCGGTGGAGCGGCACAAACTAAGTGCCTTGCAGGGGCGGCCGAACGCGGCGGTGGTGGCGATTTGCGGGCGGCTGGAGGCGGAACTTTCGGAGATGGATGGGAAAGAGGCGGCGGAGTTGCTGGCGTCGTATGGATTGAAGGAGCCGGGGCTGAACCGGTTGATTCGGGCGACGTATGACTTGATGGGGCTGATCCAGTTTTTCACGGCGGGGGAGCCGGAAGTGCGGGCGTGGACGATTCGAAAGGGAGCGACGGCGGTGAAGGCGGCGGGGGCGATTCACAGCGATATCGAGAAGGGTTTTATTCGGGCGGAAGTGGTGCGATGGAATGACCTGCTGGCGGCGGGGAGTTTGGCGGCGGCGCGGGAGAAGGCGCAGGTGCGGCTGGAGGGGAAAGAGTATGTTGTGCAAGAGGGGGATGTGATTCTTTTTCGGCATAGCGGGTGAAAAGAGTTATCAGTGATCAGTTTTCAGTTGTCAGTTTTCGGAGAAAAGAAGAGAAGAGAGAAAAAAGATAACGCGGAGACGCCGAGGACACGGAGATTTCGCAGAGAAGAGTCTCTTGGCAGACATGCGGATTTGGTGAATCTCAGGGTGGGAAAAAACCGGGCTCCGCGGGGATTCTTGTTGTAACGGCTCAGGGTTCGATTGACAGCTGGACGGAAAAGCGGCGGCAAGCCGCCGCACTCTAAATGGGACATGATCTGGCATTTCGGACGGCGTTGGCGGCGGGGCTGGGACTCGTTGCGGCGGCGGGGAATTTGGTTGGGGGATATTTTGTTGTTCACAAGGAGTGGCCGCGGAAATTTCTGCAATATTTTCTGGCGCTGGGCGCAGGGTACATGCTGGCGGTGGCGTTTGTCGAGGTGATACCGGCGTCGGTGCGGCTGTCTGGCGAGAGCGCTCTGCTGTATGTGTTGATTGGATACTTCCTCGTGCACCTGTTTGAGCACACTCTTGCGCCGCATTTTCATTTTGGTGAGGAGACGCATCTCGAAGAGATTAGCCATCATCACGCGCGGACGAGCGTGCTGGTGGGGTTGACGATTCACACTTTTTTCGATGGCGTGGCGATTGCGGCGGGATTCCTGGTTTCGACGTGGCTGGGAGCAGTGATGTTTTTCGCAGTGTTTCTCCACAAGCTGCCGGAGGGGTTTACGGTGGCTTCGGTGGTGCTGGCGAGTGGACAGGGCAAGCGCAACGCGATTTTGGCGGCGGGGTTACTGGGAGTCGCGACGGTTGCGGGAGTTGTGCTGACGAGTGCGCTGCAGGGGCAATTGAAGTATGCGCTGCCGCTTTCGGGTGGGGTCACATTGTACGTGGCGGCGACGGACTTGCTGCCGGAGGTGAACCGGGAGCCGAATTGGCGGATGGCGTTGCTGGTGTTTATTGGTGTAGTTAGCTTGTTGATTATGGAGCATTTATCTGACGTTTAGATTCGCCGTATCTTCGCCCCCGGGTACCCCTACCAAATGCAACTTTCTGAGACTGTGTGGGTTTGATACAGTGTGGCGGCCATGGCCAGGTCGGACGTCCAACTGATGCTGGACGTGAAGGCGGGCGACGAACAGTCGTTCGCGCTTCTGCTCCATCGCTATCGGAGTCCGCTGGTCAATTTCCTGTACCGGATGGTGCGGAACCGGGAACAGGCGGAAGATCTGGCGCAGGAAGTTTTTCTGAGAGTGTACCGCGCGCGGGAAGATTATATACCGAGCGCGAAGTTCACCACCTGGCTCTTCCGGATCGCGACAAACCTGGCGTTGAATTCAGTGCGCGACAACCGTTACCAGCGCATGGAGATCTCACTGGATGCGCCAGTGACGACGGACGCGGAGGACGGCGACGAGAAGACGATGGACGTCGCCGAGAAGCACCCGAACATCGAGCAACACTTGGTGGAGGAAGCGCGGCGCAAGATGATCCGGCATGCGATCGACAAGCTCCCGGAGAAGCAGCGCGCAGCGGTGCTTCTGCACAAGTATCAAGAGCTGGATTATGGGGAGATTTCGAAGATTTTGGAATGCTCGGAGAGCGCGCTGAAATCGTTGCTCTTCCGGGCGTACGAAACGCTGCGAGTGGAATTGGCCCCCCTCGTGGCAAGCGGCAAGCAGTTGTAGCAGGGCAGGGCCAAAGCCCTGCGACTACAAATGCGTGGCGCAACGGGGAAGGCAGCAGAAGAAGCCTGGTCTGAAGGGAAGGAAGTCATGAGCTGTGGCCGGATGGAAAAGAAGATTTTGGGGTATGTGGACAGGCGCCTGAAGGAAGGCGAACGGTTGGAGATGGAGAAGCATCTCTCGACGTGCGCGCCGTGCCAGTTGCGCGTGAACGAATTTCGCGCGGTGAATGTGTTGCTGGATGAGGTGCCGATGATCGAGCCGTCGGCGGCGTTTGATGTGCGCGTGTGGGCGCGAGTGGCGGCGGAGCCGGCGACGCAAAGCTGGTGGGCGTGGTTCGCGCCGTCGCCGCGAGTGGCGTTTGCAGCGTCGATGCTGGTGCTGGCGATGGTGTGGCTGGGCTCGCGGCCTGCGGAGCCTTCGCTGAATGCGAGTGAAGTCGAGAAGATAAACCAGAACCTGCCGGTGCTGGAGAATTTTGATGTTTTGTCGAATTTCGCGCCGCTGACGGATCTGCCGCAGCCGGTGCAGGCCGATGAGGGAAGCGACACAAACCAGAATCAGAAGATGTAACCAGCAATGAAACGGAAACTCCAATTCGCGGGATTGTCGATGGCCCTGGGAATGGGCGTGGCGCTGGCTGTGCCGTGCTTTGCGCAGGGACCGCGCGCGAATTGGGTGCAGAATCGACAGGACAATAAGCCGCCAAAGCAGCCGAGCCAGCCGCCGCCGCGACAGCAGCAGCCGAGCCAACAGCCGCCGCGACAGCAGCAGAGACAAGAACAAAGGCAGGAGCGCCGACAACAGCAGCAGGAAACAAGGAGAATGCAAAACGAGCGGCAGAACTCCGGCGTGAACCGTCCGCCGAACGCGAACATGAATCGAGCAGAGTCGGCGATGCGGCCAAATAATAATCCGAACCGGCCGCCGTCGACGTACACGCCGCCGAAAACGGAATTCAACAACCTGAGTCCACAGGAGAGGCAGAGGGTCCTGGAAAACAATCGACGGCTGCAAAACCTGCCACCCGAACAGCGGCAGGAATTGCAGCAGCGCGCGCAGGTGTGGAGCAGGCTGAGGCCGGAACAGCGCGAGCACATCCGTAATGATGTCCTGCCGAAGTGGCAACAGCTGCCGCAGGAGCGCAGGCAAGCGATTCAACAGCGGCTGCGCGTGCTGCAAAATATGCCGGAGTCCGCGCGCAACCAGCGGCTAAATGACCCGAACTTCACCAGGGGCATGAGCGACGAAGACCGGGCGACGCTGCGCGATTTGAGCCACGTGCATGTGGGCGGAGCGCCGGATCCGCCGAACGATTGAGGCAGTTGTTAGTTATTCGTTTTTAGTTCGAGAGCGGCAAGAAACAGGACTGAGAACACCGGGCTGTGTTTTGTTTGTTGCGCTTCCAGCACATCTGAGACTTCCACATTCAACACATCTAGGAGACAGGAGCACAGCAGTGCTGCGCTCCGACAAGGCTAAATTGTCTCTAAGACTCTGATTCCTTCGCGTTGACAACACGCTACTTCTCACGGCATGGTGACTAGTTCACGCTCTCGGCATCCAACGAATGGAGGCAAACAATTTCGTCCGTGTCCACGCGCTTCCGCGCCTTGCAGCACCGCAACTTTCAGCTTTTTATCGCGGGACAACTCATATCGCTTATCGGCACGTGGATGCAGTCGACCGCGCAGCTCTGGCTGGTCTATAAGCTGACGGGTTCGGCGGCGCTGCTGGGGGTGTTCGGATTCGCCAACCAAGTGCCGATTCTCTTTCTCGCGTCGATTGGCGGATATGTCGGGGACCGCTACAACCGCCATCGCGGGGTCATGTGGACGCAAACTGCTTCGATGATTCTAGCGCTTGCGCTGGCGGGGTTGACGCTCACAAAAATTATCACCGTTTGGGAACTGATTCTCATCGCGTTCCTGGCGGGTGTCGTTAATGCGTTTGATGTCCCGATCCGGCAGGCTTTTTTTGTGCAGATGGTGGGGAAGGAGGATTTGCCCAACGCAATCGCGCTGAATTCCTCGATTTTCCATGGAGCGCGCGTTGTGGGACCGGCGATCGCGGGCACGACGATTGCGTGGCTGGACGCGCATCACGTGAAGAGCAGCGAGGGCTGGTGCTTTCTGATGAACGGCCTAAGTTTCCTTGCGGTAATCGGAGCACTGGCGGCGATGCGGCTCCCGAAGACGGAACCGAAGCCACACGAGGGCTCCCCTTTTCAGAATTTCATCCAGGGCTTCCGTTTTGCGATGCATGATCTGCCAGTCCGCTCCGCGCTGCTTCTGCTGAGCGTCCTGAGCTTGTTCGGCCTGCAGTACGCGGTTTTCCTGCCACTATTTGCGAAAGACATTTTGCATAGCGGGGCGCGTGGGTTTGGATTGCTGATGAGCTCTGCGGGGGTCGGCGCTGTTCTTGGAGCGTTGCACTTTGCCGCGCGGACGGATTACAAAGGGCTGGCGCGATCGATGGCGGTGACGTCCATGACTTGCGCGATTGGCCTGGAAGTGTTCGCGCAATCGCGAGTTTTCTGGCTATCCTCGGCGGTGCTACTGATCGTGGGATTTGCAGTAACGTCTCAAATGACAGCGACGAACACGCTCATTCAGAACCGGGTGCCGGATGAACTGCGCAGCCGAGTGATGGCGGTGTACGCGACGATGATGATGGGAATGCAGCCAATCGGTTCGCTGATTGCGGGAGGAGTGGCGAAACACGCTGGAGCGCCGAGGACGCTTGCGGTGTTTGGGATGCTTGTATTGGTGGGGAGCCTTGTTTTCCTGTTTCGCGTGCTGAAGCGGCTGCGCCCGGCACAGGCGGCGCCGGAGCCGGAGGCTCAAGAAGGGTTGGGGCGGTAGAGCCACGCAGGCGGAGTGAGCGGGTCAGCGGCGGGCGGGGCTAGCCCCGCCCCTACAGAAACGGGAGCAAGATTCGCGGCTGCAAGAATTGCGTCGACCTTCGGGCGCAGCGGCGCGAGCGAGCAGACTGGATCGGTGGCGGCGGCATCTCCCGCGAGGAGCAATGCCTGGCAGCGGCAGCCGCCGAAGTCCTGCTCGCGGCGGTCGCAGGTTTTGCAAGGTTGCTGCATCCAGTCTTCGCCGCGGAATTTCTGGAACGCGGCGGATTGCTCCCAGATTTCGCGCAAGCCGCGGTCCTTCACGTTTTCAAAGGAGAGGCCGGGAATGACTTGCGCGGCATGGCAGGGAAGCGCATCGCCGCTCGGCGTGATCAACATCAGCTTGCGGCCCCAGCCGCCCATGCAGGGCTTGGGGTACTTCGCGTAATAGTCCGGAACGACAAATTCGATGCGGATTTTTCCCTGCAATCTTTCCTGTTCGCGTTTCAGAAATTCGACGGAACGATTTAACTGTTCGCGGGTGGGCAGCAGATTTTCACGATTGGCGAAGGCCCAGCCGTAATACTGGACGTTGGCGAATTCGATCCGCGTCGCGCACGAGGATTCCGCGAGAGCCAGCATTTCTTCGAGTTGATCGATGTTGCGGCGGTGGATGACAAAGTTGAGCGTAACGGCGACGCGATGGTGCCTGAGCCAATCAAGAACCCGGAGCTTTTGCGCATGGGACTTTGTGCCGGAAATTTCGTTGGCGGTTTCTTCACGCGCGCCCTGGAAACTCAGTTGAAAGTGGTCGAGGCCGGCTTCCACCAGCGCCGCGAGTTTCGTTTCATCCAGGGGCAGGCCCGAGGTGATGAGATTGACGTACAGGCCGGCAGAGCGCGCGGCGCGGACAAGTTCAACGATGTCGGGGCGGGCGAGAGGTTCGCCGCCGGTGAAATCTGCTTGAAGAGCGCCGGCTGCGGCGGCTTCCTTGAAGACGCGGGTCCAGATTTCGGTAGGGAGTTCGTTCGTGCGTGACCGCAATTCCAGCGGGTTTGAGCAATAGACGCAATGCAGGGGGCAACGGTGTGTGAGTTCTGCGATTAGTGCCAGCGGGTTGGAGAGAGTGGTCGGCATGGACAATGGAAACAGGAAACGGCCCGCCTCGGAAGGCGGGCCTTACAACGGCGCGCCAGACTCAAAGTCTAGCGCGCGCTCTTTTTGCAGAAGGGTGAGATAGCCAAGGATGTCCTGCTCGACCTTTTGCGGCTCGGCTTTGGAATAGATCTTCTGCAAATCCAAAATGATTTGCTGGACGGTGTGCTTGCCGTCGCAGCGCTCGACAATTTCGAGGCTGGGGCCGTTCAGGCGCAGGGCGCGTTCCGGCATGAGCAGCACGCGCTGCTGATTGTTTTCCCCAAGGCGGCAGCCGGGAGCCAGGAGCGGGCGGCTGTTCAGTTCAGGCGGCATCGTAAGTTCTTCACGATTCCTTTGCGGGCTGGAAGGCGCCCGGGGGCGGCCATCCGGGATTGACATAAGAAAAATAGAGGGCGTCAAGCTGGGCCCAGAGGATGTCGCACTTGGCACGCAGCGCGGCGTGGGCCAAATCCTGTTCGGTGCGAGCGCGCGCGTGTTTCACGACCCAGGCCAAGGCGAAGTCGGAGTCCTCCGGAGCTTGCGTAAGACGGGCGGTGAAATAGTCGAGGCCGCCGGAGAGCCAGGGATAGTGCGCACGGAGGCGATCCATGCGCAGGACGATCAGTTTTTTCGAGAAGAGTTCAGTGAGGGAAGAAGCGACGGCTTCGAGATGCGAGCGAGTGGATACGAAATCGACGTAGGCCTGGACTGCGAAACGCGTCGCGGGAAGAATGCCATCGCCGCGGAGCGCGTGTTCGCGCGCGAGGCCGGTAGCTTGCACGAGACGCAGCCACTTTTCAATGCCGCCGGGCTTGGCGCCGTCGCCGTCATGATCGAGGATGCGTTTGCGCCAAGCGAGGCGGAACAGGGGGTCTTCGCTGCGCGCGAGGATGGCCGCGTCCTTGATGGGGATGCGGCTCTGGTAGTAGTAACGATTGAGAGCCCACGCTTGAAGCTGGCCCCGCGTGAGCCTGCCTTCGTGCATGAGCAAGTGAAAGGGATGCTTGTGATGGTAGCGCTCTTCTCCGATGGCATGAAAGCCGGCGATGAACTCGGACTCCGAGAGCAGCGGCTTTTCGACATCGTGGTTCACGGATGGGGTCACAGGTGAAACTCCATCCCATCATAAGCAATTTCCCAACCGGCTTCACGCATGGCGAGATGCTCGGGACTCTCTTCGTTCAACACCGGGTTCGTATTGTTCACGTGGATGATGACGCGCCTGGTCTTTCCGAGACGAAACGGCCGCTTCAGCAAGCCGCGTTCACCACAGAGGGGAAGATGGCCCATATCGCGAGCCGTCCTGCGGCTGCGTTTGGCGGCAATGAGTTCGTCGTCCTTCCAGAAGGTGCCATCGAGGAGAGCCAGATCGCTTTCATCCACGGAGCGCTGCCAGCCATCTCCGAGCCCTGAGACACTGGGAGCGTAGAAGAATCTTTTTTCCTTATGGACGAGTTGCAGGCCGATGACAGCTTCCTCAGGAGGCAGACTGCCTTTCAGAGAATCGCTCACGTAGTCCGGAAAACCACTAAGAAGAGGCACAGCCTTGCAGAAGAAGCCGTCTTTTGCTCCGGGAGAAGAGGGCGGAACGAGAGGAATGAGACGATCGAGAGGCAAGGTGTCCCACCGCGCGGGAGGATTTGATCGCGCCAGGACACGGAACAGACTGTTTTCTTCCGTGACGATGCGTCGAACCGACAAGGTCGAATAGATATGCAGTGGCTGAAACTCGCGCAGGTGAAGCAAACCCATCACGCAATCCACGTCGGCACTGGTGAGGAGGATGGTGGAGATCGGCGAGCCGAGCGAGGAAGTGGCTGACAACTCGGGAGTGGAGAGGATTTGCTGGCGGAGATCGGGAGAGGCGTTCAGAAGAAACCAGCGTGATGGATCTGAAGAAACCGCAACCTGCGCCTGGGTACGCGGACGAGCCTTTATGGTCCCGCCGCGCATGGCGCTACAGTTTGAACAAGCACAATTCCATTGGGGGAAACCGCCCCCGGCTGCGGAGCCGAGGACTTTAACGCGCATTCCGGCTCAGTTTAGAGCTCGGCGTTGGCGTACGAGCTAACTTCGCAATTGAGGTCGACTTCTTCGTGTTTCGGGGTGGTCCATTCCATGAGCTTCACTCCTTAAGGAAAACTGCTCTCTGAGACCAAGAAAGAATAGCACGAGAATTCTGGGAAGGGAAGATGGGAAAAGGAATGGAAGCTCCGAAACGGAACAGAAGGAGGACGCAGAGAGGTGCAATTGGGCCGAGAATTCGGGCAGAATCGCACCACCAAGGCTAGTCGCTCGCAGGAGCCGCAAGCACTAGCTGTCGTAGGGGAATCGCATGAATTCTGCATGGGGCAAATTCCACAACCATTTCTGAGAAAAAAGAATGTTTCCTCTTGACATGCTCAGAAAGCAGTCTATCATGTGGTCAAAAGTGGTAGAAAGTGGGCAGCAGTAGAACGAAGTAGCGGGGTTGTAGGGCAAAATAAACAGATTCCCAGATCTGTGGTGAAAGTTGGCATTTTGGCCATTCTAGACCACATATTTGTGTGTGATCCACCGAAAACGGGGGTCGCGTTGAGTGGGGCGCATGAAGCTGCGGGGCAACTGTCCGGCGAAGGTAGACGAGAAGGGGCGGTTGAAGATACCCGCCGTGTTTCTGGACGCCCTGAAAGAGTACGGAAATCAGTTTTACATCACCAGCACCACGGGCGAATCGGCGCGAATTTACCCGATGAAGGTTTGGTCGGGCATTGAGGACAAGCTGGCGGGAGTATCGAGCCAGAACCGGGCCAAGAGAAAGTTTTTGATGAGAACTAGCTACTACGGGCAGACGGTGGAGTTGGATGGGCAGGGAAGAGTGCTGGTGCCCGCGGTGCTGCGCGAATCGGCGCAGATGAAGGGCGAGGTGGACGTGTTCGGCAACCTCGATTATCTCGAGGTGATGAATCACACCCGCGTGCTGGACGATCTGAAGAATTCGCCGTATACGGAAGAAGACGATAAGGCGCTCGAGGATTTGGGAATTTAAAGGGCAGTGGCTAGTGGCGAGTGGCGAGCGAAGAAGAAAAGAGATTGAGTGCTCCACACACGCCGGTGCTGTTGGAAGAGGTGCTGGAATGGCTGCGCATAAGGCCGGACGGAACGTACATCGACGCCACGCTAGGAGCGGGCGGGCACTCAGCGGCCATCGCGGAAAAATTGACGTCAGGCAGGTTGATCAGCCTGGACCGGGACGCACAGGCGCTGGAGTTGGCGCGGGAGCGGCTGAAGAGTTTCGGGGAGAGGGTGAAACTGGTGCAGTCACCGTTCTCGAGGATTGCGGAGGTCGCGCAAGAGTTGGGGATTCCGACGGTGGACGGGGTCTTGGCCGACTTGGGAGTTTCGAGCATGCAGCTTGATCAAGGCGAGCGGGGATTTTCGTTTCGCGAGGCCGCGCCACTAGACATGCGAATGGATACCGCCAACGACGAGTTGACGGCAGACGAGATTGTGAATCGGTGGTCGGAGAAGGAAATTGCCGACCTGCTCTACCGGGAAGCGGATGAGCACGATTCCAGAAGGATCGCCAAGGCGATCGTACGAGCGCGACCCCTACGGGATACCGCGCACTTGGCAACGACTGTGGCAGGGGCCCGAAAGCAATGGGGAAGGCAGAGACTGCATCCCGCAACAAAAACGTTTCTGGCGCTGCGGATAGCGGTGAATCGAGAGATGGAGGAACTCGGGCAGTTTCTTTCTCGGACCCCCGCCACAATGAATTCAGGAGGCCGCTGGGTGGTGTTGAGTTACCACTCGCGGGAAGACCGCCTGGTGAAGCATGCGTTTCAAGAGGGAGAGCGAGCAGGAACGCTCCGCGTGCTGACGAAACACGTGATCCAGCCCAGTGAGCAAGAGATGATGGGCAACCCGCGTTCGCGAAGCGCGAAGCTGCGGTGTGCGGAAAGAATGCCGGCCGCTTAGCGGTCTGCAGGGTATTTTTATGGCACGAAAGAAAAAAACTTCGGCGATGGCGGAGTTTCATACCGTCAAGCGGATCGACAATTCGCGCGTTGTGCGCCACGTCGAGCCGGTGAAGATGCGTAGGCTGTTTCGCACAGTAGCGCTGGGCAGCGTGGTCGCCGCGTGCTTCATGCTGTACATCTATCAGCATTTCCGCTGCATCGACTTAAGTTTTCAGCTCGAAGACGTCAAGGGCAGGCAAGCGGAGGCGGCTTCGCTGAACTCCTCCTTGAAATTGGAAATCGCGGGACTGCGCAGTCCGATGCGCATCGACGTAATTGCGCGGCGCCAACTGGGGCTGACCGAACCGCTGCCGACGCAGGTGCAGGAATTCGAGGCTCCGGACGGGGCGGAAGTGGCCTCGGTGCGCTCGGCGCCGCCGAATCGGGCGCCGTAGACCCTTATCGATGCGCACGGTTCAACAACCAGCTTTCTGTCGAGCAGATGAAATTCCAGGCGGAGCGCTTTTCTTTCTGATCACACCATGCCAGAAAACCGTGCCCACGCCGCTACCGCTTGCCGCATAGCAGTAAATTCCAAGCGCCACCGCAACGCGAGCTATTTGAATGGCGACGGGAGAACGTCCAACCGTCTGATGATCGTGGCCTGCCTGACACTCCTGCTGATCGGCTCTGTTTTTGGACGCCTCGGATACCTGCAGTTGATCCGCCATAGCGAATACATGGCTAAAGCGCAGCGGCAACAGCAGCATGTAATCGAAATCACGCCGAAACGCGGGGCGATCTACGACCGCAACATGCATCCGCTGGCGATGAGCATCCCGGTGGATTCGGCGTTCGCGGTGCCTTCCGAGCTTGGCGACCAGCAACTGGCAGCACGGCTGCTGTCCGGTGTTCTGGGTATTCCACGCGACGTGCTGGAAACGCGGCTGGCGTCCTCGCACTCGTTCGTGTGGATTGCGCGCAAACTGCCTCCGGATAAGAAAGAAGCGGTGGAAGCGCTGAATCTGAAAGGCGTCTACTTCCAGAAAGAAAACCAGCGTATCTACCCGAAGCGTGACCTCGCTTCGCACGTTCTGGGTTTCGTCAACTTGGATGAAAAAGGCATTGGCGGCATCGAGTCCGAACTGGAAAGCAAAATTGGCGGCAAGAGTGAAAAGATCATTGTGATGGCCGATGCGCGGCAGCGCTGGTTTGATGGCGGAGAAGCGCAACGCGAACGCGGCGCGAGCGTCGTGCTCACACTAGACGAGAAAATACAGTACATCGCGGAGCGCGAACTGTCCGCCGCCATCGCCAAGACACGTGCGCTGGCTGGAACGGTGATGGTCATGAATCCCAACAATGGCGAGATTCTTGCGCTGGCGAACTGGCCTAAATTCAATCCGAACACCGCTACGGATGCACCCGCCGAAACGCGCTTGAACCGTGCGGTGAGCGCCATCTACGAGCCGGGTTCGACGTTCAAGCTGTTCACTTTAGCGGCCGCGTTTGACCAGGGCATTACGCGCCCTGAGGAAATTGTTAATTGCGAGAATGGCGCAGTGTACCTGGCCGGGCATCGCATCCGCGACCACAAGCCGTTTGGTTTGCTGAGGGTTTCCGAAATTCTGGCGCAATCGAGCAACGTGGGGGCCATCAAGATTGGGCTGCGCCTGGGCGCGCCGAAATTCTACGACTACATCCGCGCGTTCGGCTTTGGTCAGCTCACGGGTGTGGATATCCCGGGTGAAAGCAGAGGAATGCTGCAGCACCTGGAGATTTGGTCTCAGGTTTCGATTGGTTCGATTTCGATGGGGCAAGAAATTGGGGTCACGCCGATTCAACTCATTAGCGCGGTTTCCGCCATTGCCAATGGGGGAACGCTTTATCGGCCGCATGTGATCGCGGAGTTAAGGCGAGGTGAGCAGGTGCTGCCTGCCGAAGGGATGCTAGCGCCCGCTGAGCCAAGGAGAGTGATTCGGCCGGAAACGGCAGCGACGCTGCGGAGGGTCATGGAAGGCGTGATTTTGAATGGGACGGGCCCATTGGCGCGGCTTGATGGCTGGACGGCAGCCGGAAAAACAGGTTCCGCGCAAAAAATTGATCCGGCGACGGGGAGGTATTCGGCCACGCAGCTGATTGCTTCCTTTACTGGATTCGCGCCGATAAGCAATCCAGCGGTGACGATTCTAGTTTCGCTGGATTCGCCTGTCGGAGAGCATGAGGGCGGGCAAGTGGCCGCACCTGTTTTCAAGCGGATTGCGGAGCAGGTCTTGCCGTATCTGGACGTGCCGCGCGATGTGCCGATTGGGCCGAGGCTGGTCCAGGCTGCCTACAAGAATCGCCAGGTTTCCGACAGGGCCACGCTGGAAGATTTCACTCCGACGGATTTTTCTGGGCAACCGGACCGGCCTCCAACAGAAGACCCGGCCACAAAATCAAAGACCGCAATGAGTCAGACACCCTCCGTGACGATGGCCGTGGACGAAGGTGGCGACATCCAGGTGCCGGACTTTTCCGGAAAGACCATGCGCGATGTAACAGAGATTTGCCTGCGATTGGGGCTGGAGCCTGTTCTGATTGGCAGCAGTCTTGCTACAAATCAGACGCCAGCGGCGGGAGCGAAGGCCAGGCGCGGAGCAAAGATTACCGTGCAATTCGGGACACCAGCACCAAAAATTGCCAAGCCTTTCCAGAGAGCAAGGCACTAGGATGAGAATGGGATTGAGCCAAGAAGAAAAGGTACAGGACGCCGCCACGAACCAGGTCGACCGCCAACGAAAGCACTCTGCCCAGGCCAGTCCCGGGGACAATCGAAAAAAGCTGACTGTGGTATTCGAGGGCTTGGAGGCCACTCTGTCTCCGGCCGCGAGCAGCATGGAAATTCACCAGGTGGCTTGCGATTCGCGGAAGGTGCAGCCCGGAGCGCTGTTTTTCGCTTTACATGGGGCAAAGGCGGACGGAAACGCGTTCACTCAAGACGCTATAAAGAGGGGCGCAGTTGCCGTTGCCAGCGAAGAACCGGTGCCCGGCACAATCCCCGCTGGTGTGGCGTGGATTCAAGTTCGAGAAGCGCGCAAGGCGCTGGCGATTACGGTTGCGAACTTCCTGGGGCATCCCGCGAGCGCTCTGCAACTGGTTGCCGTGACCGGCACGAATGGAAAGACGACGACGACTTCCGTGGTGGATGCCATCGTGAAGGCTTCTGGCGCGAAGACCGGATTGTTCGGCACAATTGCGTATCACACGCCGCTCGGCGACTATCCCGCGCCAAACACCACGCCGGAATCGGTGGACCTGCATGGATTTTTTGCGGAGATTCGCGACGCGGGCGGAAAGTACGCCGTTCTGGAGGCGAGTTCGCATTCGCTGGCGATGGACCGCTTGTGGGGATGCCATTTTCAAGCCGCGGTCTTCACCAACCTGACGCGCGAGCACATGGATTTTCACAAGACGTTTGACGATTATTTCGCGGCGAAGAAGCGGCTGTTTGAAGGCACCGGAGCGGGTGCGCCGGAAGTCGCGGTGCTGAACACGGACGATGAATTCGGCAAACGGCTGGCGGGATTGACGAAAAAGACGGTGACGTATGGATTGGAATCCGACGCTGACATCACGACGAAGAAATTTCAGCTGACTTTTGATGGCTTGACGTTCACGGCGCATACGCCAAACGGAAAAGTGCACGTGGTCTCGCGGCTGGTCGGGCGCATCAATGTTTACAACTTGCTCGCAGCGATTGGAGCGGCGCAGGCAGTGGGTCTTTCAAACGAAGTGATCGAAAAAGGCATCCGCGAACTGGAAAGCGTTTCGGGACGATTCCAGCGAATCGATCTTGGGCAGCCGTTCCTGGTGATTGTCGATTACGCGCACACTGATGATGCCTTGGAGAACCTGATTCGAACGGCGCGCGAACTGAATCCCGATGGCCGCGTGATTACCCTCTTCGGCTGCGGCGGCCAAAAAGACCGTACCAAACGGCCAGTCATGGGAGAAGTTACGGGGCGCTTGAGCGACCTGACGATTCTTTCCAGCGACAATCCGCGCAGCGAAGATCCGCTGAAAATTATCAGCGATATTATTGTGGGCCTGCAGAAAACCGCCGGCAAATATCTGATCGAACCCGACCGCGAGAAGGCTATCGGCATGGCGATGGACGAAGCGCGCAGCGGAGACATCGTGCTGCTGGCCGGCAAGGGTCACGAAAATTATCAGATACTAGCCGACCGCACGTTTGAATTTGACGATCGCGACATGGCACGCCGCGCTTTGCGCGAACGTGGTTTTGAGGGACCGCGAAACGAGCAGGGCAATGGCGGTCGGTTGAAAGGCGAGCCGCGGAGCAGCTCAGAGTTTGGCACCTAGCGCGCTTGAGTAGTTGCAGCGGCGAGGGCGCTTGGGCTCCGGTAACGCGGGGCGAGCCAATTGGTGACCTCTTGAAAGGAGGAGCCCTCAAACCGTTGAGAACAAAACAAGGCCTGAGGTACTGGAGTAAGTCGAATCCTTTGAGGAACTTATGCGGTGGACGATTGCACAAGTGGCTGACGCTCTGGGTACTCGGCCGGGGGCGGGACTCAACCCCCTGGCCCGGGTGGCCGGCGTGTCGATTGATTCTCGCACGATTCGTGCCGGAGAACTGTTTATCGCCATCCACGGACCGAGTCACGATGGACACGACCATGTGGCCAGCGCTTTGGAGCACGGGGCCATTGCGGCAGTGGTGGCAGAGGCGCAACTCTCGCGGTACGAGGGCCCTGTCGGCAGCCGATGCATCGCAGTGGGCGATACCTTCGAGGCGCTCCAGCAACTGGCGCGCGCAGTGCGCCAATCCTGGGGCGGGAAAATTGCCGGCGTCACGGGTTCTGTCGGCAAGACCACCACGAAGGAGATCCTGGCGGCACTGCTGGGCGCGAAG
>Ga0137409_10000561_pt1 | contig 40920 bp, 36 predicted proteins | sample CZODoug1_16funga_FD_122059 | JGI IMG/M metagenome (GOLD analysis project Ga0137409, IMG submission 122059) | Vadose zone soil fungal communities from Angelo Coast Range Reserve, California, USA - CZODoug1_16fungal (Hybrid Assembly) | ecosystem: Environmental > Terrestrial > Soil > Vadose zone...
GCCGGGCAGCAGCGCTGTCCGCCGCCGCAGAGGAAGAAGCCCGGATTGCAGGTGAAGCCGCAATTGCTGGCCTCGCATGTGTTCGTCGCATTCTGCGGGGTCGCGCAGACGCGTCCGCAGAGGCCGCAGTTGTTCGGGTCCTTGTCGATCGACGCGCAGGCGGTCCCGCCGCAGTTCATCTGGGGCAACGTGCACCGCAGCGGGGCGACCGGCTGCAGGTCGATCCCGCCGTGGTCGACCAGGCCCGCTCCGCACGCGGCGGAGAGGAAGAGGGCGGGCAGGAGGCGCTTCATCGGCCCACTCCGAAGAGGAGGACGAGGCCCAGCGAGCCCTGAGGGCGCAGGGTCGACTCGCCGTTCACCTTGAAGAGCTGCGCGCCGAACGATCCGTCCAGCCCGATGCGCACCGGACCGAGCCGGGTGGTGGCCGTCGCCGTGGGCCCCGCGAAGAGGTCGCCGCCCGAGCGGCTCGGCCCGCCGGCGATGTCCTGCCACGACCAGCCGTAGCCCACCTCGCCGCCGGCCTCGATCATCACTGGTCCGAACCACACCGGCGTGAGCAGGCCCATCGCGCCGCCGATGCGCGAGAAGCTGTACTGCAGCCCCTGGTCGAGCACGTCGCGCCGCGCCAGGTCGACGCGGAGCCGCGCCACCATCTGGCCCAACTCCTGCCGCACTCCCGCGCGCACCACGGGCGCGACACCGAAGTGCGCCAGCGGATACGTCGCGATGCCGCCGCCGAGGAACGCCAGTGTCGGCGCGGGGCCGCCCTTCGCGCGCGCCATCTCGTAGCGCGTCGGACGCAACGGGGGCATGTCGCGCACGTCGCCCCGCATCAGGTCGAGCTGCGCGGTGGCACGCCCCAGGTCCGAGCGCCGCTCGACCGCGTAGTGCCCCGAAGGCAGCGCCATCATGATCGGCGTGGCCGACGCGGGGACCTCGGCGAGCAGCTCGCGCGGCCCGCGCAGCAGGTACGTCGCGCCCTGGTCCGCCGGGATGCGCAGGCTGGCCTCCGCGCGGCGGAGGTCCGCGAGCACCACGTCGCCGCGGCCGGACATCTTGAAATCGTAGGTGGGGTGCTGCGCTCCCGCCTCGGTCGCGGCCGTGCCCGCCACCGTCCGCGACGCGGTGTAGCGGAACGCCTCGGCCAGGGTGACCTGGCCGTCGCCGTCCATGTCACCGGCGCCGCGCAGCGCGACTTCCAGGTGGTGGGTGAAGAAGCTGCCGCCGATCGCCTGCGACTCCTGCGCCGACTCGCCGACCGCGGTCGAGGCGAGGAAGGCGGTGCCCTGCACGGCGTCCTCGGGCAGCGGGAAGTCGAGCGCGGGCACCGCGAGGGCGCCCTTCACCTGCGTGAGCGTGCCCGCCTCGCAAGCATCGACGATGGCCACCTTCGCTTCCGCGGCGGAGCTGCTGACCGATTTGCGCAGGTCGTCGTAGCCGATGCGCTGGTCACCGAGCTCGAGGCCGTGCGGGCCGGCGTGCCCCGAGAAGTAGACGACGAGCAGCGCGCGCTCACCGGCCGCCCGCGCCGAGGCGATGCGCGCCTCGGTGGCGGCGAGCGCCTCCTGCACCGCGGACGGTGTCGAGCCCTGCAGCAGGACGATGCGGTCCGGGGAGAAATCGCCCAGCTCGCGCAAAGCCTGCGCGAACCGCTCGGCGTCCTTCTCGGCGAACCAGAGCCGCGCGCGCCCTGCCGCGCCGTGGTTGTTGCCCACCACGATCGCGAACCGCGCAGCGGCCCCCGCCGCACAGGGCAGCGCGAGCGCGCCGCAGGCGGCGAGGGCGGCGAGGCGTTTCACGGGCGCTTTTCCACCAAGAACGAGACCTGCCGCGTGCCCCGGGGCAGCCCGGGCAGGGCGGGTCCCTTGCGGACATCGTCCGCGCCGCGGACGCTCACCCGCACACTTTTCGTCAGGTCCTCGTACCTCAGCAAGCCGGGGCTGCACACTGCATAGAACCGCTCGAGGCCTGCCCGGCCATCCAGCACGGCGCCGCCCGGAAGCGCGCCCTGCTTGGAGACGGGCGCGCCGCCGTCGCCCTGGGCGGGATAGATCCGCGAAATCTGACCTGATTCATCCACGCAAATGACCCAGAGATTGCACCTGCCGGCAGGCGCTACCGAGAACCGAAGTGCTGCGGAAGCCTGCACGGCCTGCCCGTCCAGGACCATCTTGGCGCCACCCGGCGCGCCGAGGTAGGCGACGAGGCTCAGGCCGCCCTTCTCCCCGACGTACCCCTCGGGCGGTTCCGACGGCCGGATCGCCACGATCAGCGCGGCCGCGGCAGCCAGGGGCGCGAGGCCTAAAAGCCAGAGCCACCGCTTGCGGCGGTCCGGCGCGTTCTTCTCCAGCACGGCGTCCAGCGTGGCGGGGAGCACGAAGCGGCGGAAATCCTCGCCTTCGCGCTCCATCCGCGCGATCCGGATGCGACAGCGCTCGCACCCCGCGAGGTGTGGCGCGACCTTCGAGGACTCGTGATCGAGCAGGTACGCCTCGAGGGCGAGCTCGGACGGGTGGCGGTTCACGGCTCGCTCCTCATGAGATATTTGCGTGCGTTGCCCACGAACCGCTGCAGCTTGCGCGCGACGGTCCGGCGCGAGATCCCCAGCGCCAGCGCGACCTCCTCGTGCTCCATGCCGTCGACGAACACTCCCACCGCGACCGCCTGCGTCTGCGCGTCGAACCGGGCCAGCACCCGCTGCACCAACTGGCGCTGGGGCACCTCGTCCGGCGTATCCTGCGCCGGCACCTCGATCTCGGGCAGCGCCTCCTCGCCCCGCCGGCCCGCGTTGCGGCGCAGGTTGAGGCAGTGGTTCGTGGCCACCCGGTAGATCCACGGCAGCGCCGTGTCCCGGCTCTCCAGTTTGGGCGCGTCGCGCATGAGCTTCCCGAAGACCTCCTGGGTCGCGTCCCGGGCGGCTTCCTTGTCGCCGAGCAGCCGCAGGCACCGCCGGTAGATGGCGGGTCCGTACGTCTTGTAGAGTTCGGCGACCCGTTCCCGGGGGTCCAGAACCCGCGACCTCCTGCCGGTCACACACCCACGCGCGCTGCGAGGTGCCAGAAAACGCCGGCGCGGGCAGCCTAGCAGGCGCCCCCGCCGGGAAGCACCGCATTTTTTGCGCTAATTACACGCCGGTTCGTACTGGGCGCTGATCTGGGACCCTGGAGCCGGAACCGCGTTCCGCGGGAACACCACCCGGTTGCTGGTGGGGTCGTAGCGGAAGTCGGTGGTCGAAGCGCCGTTCACGGTCACGGCCATCCCCGCCGGGTCGCGCGGTTGCGCCGAGAGCGGAAAGCTCGTCAGCGGCAGCAGCAGCGTGCCCAGCGCGTCGTCCAGCATGGTGCCGAAATTGTTCAGGTCGCAGATGTCGTAGAGCTTTCCGTTCATCTGGCGCGCGATCTCCATGTACCGGTTGCCGACCTGCTCCACGTTGTTGCACCTGCGCAGCCCGACGATCCCGGCGAAGGAGATCAGGTCCAGCGCCCCCTTCTTCACCTGGGACAGCTTGCCGACCATCTCGGAGACCGGCGGCGGGCTCGCCACGTCGTTGTCGTCGTCGGCGTCGCTCACCGCGAGCAGCGCCAGGCGAGCGTCGTCCCGCAGGAAGCCCGCGTTGCCGTCGTTGGGAAACGGCGTGCCGGGCGCCTTGGTGGAGCTGACCAGCGGAGGCGTGAGCGCCGCCAGCACGGGGTCCAGGAAGCGCTCGTCCCAGTGGCACAGGCCCACCTTGGTGTTGTCGAAGAGGACCTGCTTCACGTTGGGCGTGGTGGGCGTGAGGATCCGCGGGCGCGAGTTGTCGACCGGGAAGAAGCGGCCTCCCTCGCCGCCGCTGGCGCCTCCCGGGCACTGCGTCCACCCGGCCATATAGGGGGCCATGCCGGTCGAGGTGACGGCGATGTGGAAGTCCGCGTTCGCCAGGGCGATCCGGTTCCAGAGGTGGTCGAGGTTCGCCGCCAGCGCCTTCTGCTCGTCGTCCATCGAGCCCGAATTGTCGATGACGATCAGCATGTCGACCTTCGGCGTGGACTGGTCCCACTTGTCGAGGACGGTGTTGGGAGGCACGGCCCCGGCGGTGAGGCCCACCTGGAACGGCGCGCCGCGGGTCGAGATCCACACCTGGAGCGACGCCACGTCGTCGCCCAGCGACTTGGCGGTGTAGCGGATGCCGATCGGGACCTGCGAGTTGGGCGGGACGGTGAAGGGGAGCCCGGGGATGGTGCTGATGGTGAACGGCCCCGGGGTGATCTGCGCCGCGGTCACCGTCACCGGCTGGCTGCACTGGTTGGTGGCGTAGGCGAAGTGCTCGGGCAGGCTGCAACCCACCTGGGTGCCGCCGAAGTCGACCGCGCCGGGGGTGACCGAGAAGCAGCCGTCGTCGCCGGTACCGCGCAGGTCGACCACGGGGGCCTGCAGGCCCGGGTTGCTCATGTAGAACTCGACCTGCCCGCGGTAGTCGCCCGCGGTCTGCGGCGTGAGCTCGACGCGCACCGACATGCGGCCGCCGGGCGGGATGGTGCGGCCCGCGGGCGCGACCAGGCCGGGCCAGTGGAAGGCCGGGCCGCCGGAGATGATGTCCGGCTCGCCGAAGATGCAGTCCTCCGAGCCGGAGTTGATCAGCTCGAAGCCTTGCGTGGTCGGGTGGAAGACGGGCGCTAGCCCGAAGTCCACCGTCGTCGAGGGATAGACGGTCACGTTGCAGGGCAGGAGCTGCCGCCCGAGGGCGGTCATCGGGACCTCGAAGGACGGGTGCAGGCCGTCGTTCGACTCGATCACGAGCGAGGCGTTCTCCCGCCGCGCCTGGTTCGGGGTGAAGCGCGCCGTCAGCACGCCCTGCTTGCCAGGTTGGCCGATCGTCCAGGGCAGGGGTGGCGTGCTGAAGGACCACACCGCCGGATCGCCCTTCAGGGTGACCCGCTGGATGACGAGTGGATCGCGAGCGGTAGGATCGAGGCCGACGTTGGTGAGGAAGAGCTTCTTGGGCCGGGTGGTCCCGATCGAGGCCGCCTCGAAATCGAGCGGATTGGGCCGCGCGTCGATCACCGGACCGTATCCGGTGCCGATCAAGTCGAGATCGCCCGGCGCTCCCTCCGAGGCAAGGAGGCTCGCGTGCCGCTCTTGCGGGCCGAGCTGGGTCGGCGCGAACCGGGCGGTGCCCGAGACGGTCTGGCCCGCGGCGAGCGTCAGCGGGAAGGCAGGGTTTCCGGCGAGCTGCACCGAAAAGTCGCCGGCGGGGATCGCGAGGCCGGTCACCACCAGCGGGCGCTTGCTGGTGTTGCGCGCGGTGAACGCCGCCTCCTTGGAGGCGCCCAGCCGGACCAGGCCGAAATCGATGCGGGACGGCTGCACGTCGAGCAGGCTGATGACGCCGTTGCCCGAGAGCACGAACGGGAGCGGGCTGCAGGTCGGGCAGGGCGTGATTTGCATCGTCGCCTGCGCGGCGCCGAGGCGCGCGGGCGTGAAATCCACCTGGACCTGGGCGGACTCCTCCGCGCCGAGCGAAACCGTCCCTTCGCGCGAGGAGTGGAACGCGCCCGCATCGGCGCCCGCCGGCGGGACGATCCGCACCTCGGTGCGCGCGTGCCCGTCGTTGTTGGTCAGGGTGAAGGAGAGGGAGACGGTCTTGCCGAGCACCACGTCGCCGAAGTCGAGCGATTGGAGGGAGAGCTGCGCGAGGCCGCGGACCGCGTGGCCGCGCACGTCCACGTCCTGCGTGGAGGCGCTCACCGGAGTGCCGAGCTGGAACCGGTCGGCGCGCATCCCCAGCGCGCTCGGGTGGAAGCGGACCCGCACCCGCGCGGCCTCGCCCGCGCGCAGCGTCAGCGGGAGCCCGTCCACCTCGAAGTCGGAGGTGCGTGGAGCGCCGGGGATGGACGCAACCGTCGTGGTGCGGACGCCGTCGTTGCGCACCACGACCTCGCCGCGCTCCTCGCGTCCGAGCGCCACGTCACCGAAGTCGTAGGACCCCGGGTCCACGGCGATCGCGTCCGACACCTGCCGGACCTGCTGCTTTCCCCCGTCCCCGCAGCCCGCCAACCAGACAACGACGCACGCCACCGCCCAGCGCCGGCCCATGCTTGACCTCCCGACCGGGGACGGCGAGGTACACGCCGCGTGCCAAGGCGGCCGAGACAGTCGCCGCCGGATAGGGCGGCGCTGTGTTCTTGGAAAGTCTGGTCAGGCGAGCAGCGCTGCGGCCCCCAGATTGGCTACTTGCCCGTGTAGACGAACGCCCCCGATTCCGTCGCGAACACGACACCGCGCGGCCCCGGTCTCGGGTCGAGGGAGATCTGGTTCACGCTCGGTCCGGGAACGACACCTCCGTAGGAAATCCATTGCCCAGTCCTGCCCACGAGGCGGAACGCCCCCTGCGGGCCACCGACCCAGACGCTCCCGTCCGGATCGGCCGCCAGCGTCCAGACGTTGTCCGACGCATCGGTCCAAGCGGGGAGGTGGTCACCGCGCCGGTGCGACCAGTACTCCACGTCGCTCCACGACTTCGCGGTCGAGAAGGATCCCTTCATCGGGATGCGCGCCACCCCGTTCATGTACGAGCTCACCCACAGATCGCCCCAGGCGTCGAACGCCATCGCCGTGACGAAGTCCCGCCCGCCCCATTCGGGGTGCTGCCAGTCGTTGCTGCGGTTCACCCACAGCCGCACACCGTCCGGCTTGGGGAAGTCGACGTCGTTGTCCACCCGGCCGTAGAGGTCGCCTCCGGGCTGGTCCATGTACGAGAGGCGCTCGGCGGCGAAATCGGCGCCCATCCACACGTTGCCGTCGGGCGCGATGGCGATGCCCTTGTGATCGCCCGTCATCAGGCTGCACTCGGGGTACATCGAGGCGGGGCAGAAGTTCCAGGCGGCGTGCGCGTGCTCGTCCATCGACTGGATGGAGTGCCTGAACATGCCGATGCCGTGGTTGCCGCCGAAGAAGACGTCGCCCGGGATTCCGCGCGGCCCGTGGTTGTAGAGGATGGTCCAGATGCTGCGGACCTTCCAGCGCCCCTTGGGTTCCGCCGCGAGGATGCCGGGGCCGGTCCAGAACACGAGATGATCGCGCAGGGCGATCCCGCCGGGAACCGCCGAGACCCGATCCGCGCCGCCGCTGGTGCGGATGGCCTCGGACACGATCGACGGGTCGTCCTCTTCGTTGCCGTTGAGGAACAGGCCGCGATAGCCGATCCACGCCTCGCCGGGGCCGCCGCCGGCGACGCTGAGCAGGCCGTCGTTGGCGTGCCCGTTGCCGAGCACGCCCCCGGAGTTGTGGTTGTCGAATCTCTCCCAGCCCTTCGCGCCGGCCCGCCAGAGCCAGAGCGCGTCGCCCGAGACGCCCCACAGGTTTCCGCCTTCATCCATCGATGCCCCGGAGAGGGCTGGGCCGGGGAACCGCTTCACGTCCGACTGGCTGGGCGGCGTCAGCACCGGCGGGGTGATGTCCGCGGTACCTCCGTCCGATCCGCCGTCCGGCGCACCGGTTCCGGCGCCGCCGTCGGGCGCACCGGTTCCGGCGCCGCCGCCCGCGTCGCCGCCGTCGGGCGTCCCTGCACCACCGGCGTCGGCCGGGCTGCCGCCGGAGCCGTCCGTTCCCGCGTCGGCTGGCGGCCTCGGCTCGACGCTGCCGCACCTCGCCAAGGCGGCGGCGGCGACCACCGCGGCGCCCGCCAGCACTCCAATCCGCTTGCGCATGCCCCCTCCCGGCCGCTGCTGTCGCACTCGCCGTGCCAGCCGCCGCCGTATCCCGCGGCGCTGCGCTTTCGAAACGCAGGCCTCGCGACAGGCACGAATTCCACTTCCGGGTTAGAAGGATTCCGTGCCCGAGGACATGGACGTACCCACCTGGGTCGAGGTGGAGGCGGACCCCGCGCACGTGCGCCGCGAGAGGGAAAAGGCCAGGCACCTGCGGGCGAGCGCCTGGTGGCGCCGGCGTCTCCAGCGGGGGCTGTGCGCGTATTGCGGCGGCACCTTCTCCGAGCGCGAGCTGACGATGGATCACGTGGTGCCGGTCGCGAGGGGCGGACGCAGCGTACGAGGCAACGTGGTCGCCAGTTGCAAGCCCTGCAACGCGCGCAAGAAGCTCCTCACCCCCGCGGAGCAGCTGCTGCTCGCCCGGCAGGCCGCCGGGCCGGCGGGCGAGGAGGGCGGCGAGTAGATGGCACTCGACCCGCGCGACTTCCCGGTCCAGGAGCACGCGCTCGGCAACGGGCTCCAGGTCAGGCTGCTGCCCGATCGGGGATTGCCGATCGCCACCCTGTACAGCTTCTTCCGTGTCGGCTCGCGCAACGAGCGGCCGGGGATCACCGGAATCAGCCACCTCTTCGAGCACATGATGTTCAACGGCTCGAAGAAGTACGGGCCGAAGGAGTTCGACCGGCGGCTGGAGTCGGCCGGCGGCACCAGCAACGCGTATACCTCGACCGACGTCACGGCTTACTACGAGGATTTCGCCTCCGAGGCGCTGCCGCTGGTGCTCGATCTGGAGTCCGACCGGATGGCGTCGCTCCTCATCGACGACGATTCCCTGCAGCGCGAGCGCGAGGTGGTGAAGGAGGAGCGCCGCTTCCGCACCGATAACGACCTCGACGGAATGATGGACGAGGCGCTCTCGGCGCTCGTCTTCCAAGCGCACCCCTACCGCTGGCCCGTGGTCGGCTGGATGAGCGACCTGAACCGCATCAACCGGCAGGACTGCGAGGGCTACTTCCGCACCTACTACGCGCCCAACAACTGCACGGTGCTGCTGGTGGGCGACTTCGATCCCGCCGACGCGCTGAAGCGCATCGACAAGCTGTACGGCGCCATCCGCCGCGGCGAGCCCCTGCCCGAGGTGCCGGACGGCGAGCCGCCGCAGAAGGGCGAGCGCCGCGCGATCATCCACTACCCGGCGCAGGCCCCGGCGCTCCTGGCGGGGTTCCGCAGTCCGAACGGGCGCCAGCCGGATTCGCTGGTGCTGGACCTCATCGAGGCGTCGCTCAGCTACGGCGAGGGAGCGCGCCTCAAGCGCGCGCTGATCTACGAGCAGGAGCTGTGCGTCGACGCCAACGTGTACTTCGGCTGGCGCATGGATCCGGGTCTCTTTCAGGTCTCCTTGAAGCTGAACCCGGGGGTCGCCCCGGCGAGGGCAGAGTCGGCGCTCTGGGCGGAGCTTGCACGGCTGGCCGACGAGCCGATGCGTGAGGCGGAGCTGCAACGCGCCAAGAACTTCGTCCGCTCGGGACTCCTCCGCGGCCTGCAGACGGCCAACGGCCGCGCGCACACGCTGGGGCAGATGGAGGTCATGCTGGGGAGCTGGCGCGCGTTCCTCGACCTGCCGGACCGCTACCAGGCGGTGACGCTGGACGACGTGAAGAGGGTGGCCCGCGCGACCTTCGCGCCGCACCGGCGCAACCTGGTCACGCTGGTGCCGGGCGAGCTGCCCGAGGGGCTCCCGGCGTGATCCGCGACGTCGCGCTGCCGGCGCTGCAGGTCGTGCAGGAGCCCTCGGGGCTGACGCTGGTCGCGATCCAGAAGCACGCGGTGCCTCTCTTCCACGCCCGGCTGAGCGTGCCGGCCGGCGCCTCGGAGGATCCGCGCGGCAAGGCCGGGCTGGCGCAGTTCACGGCGGACCTCCTCCGGCGCGGGACGATGCGGCGCGACGCGCGCGGGGTGGACGAGCTGATCGAGAGCATGGGAACCGGGCTGGGCATCGAGGTGTCGCTCGACGAGGCGGCCTTGACCCTCACCGTGCCCGGCGACCTCTCCCAGCAGGCGCTCGACGCGCTGTTGGAGGTGGCGCTGGAGCCGTCCTTCCCGGAGGAGGAGGTGGCCTCGGCGCGCCGCCGCATGCTGGCCTCGCTGCAGAGCGATCTGGACGAGCCGAGCAGCGTGGCCGCGCGCGCGGTGGTCACGCTGGGCTACGGCGCGCACCACCCGTACGGACATCCGGCGCACGGCTTCCGCCGCGACGTGGAGACCTTCCAGCGGGAGGATGCGCTCGGGTTCCACGCCAGCCGCTTCAACGCGCGCGGCGGTCTCCTGGCGCTGGTGGGCACGGCTCCTCCGGAGCAGCTGCTCGAGCTGGCGCGGGCACGCCTCGCCCAGGTGCGCTGGCCATCGGAGGCCCGCCGGGCGCCGCTGGACTTCGTCGCGCTGCCGCGCCAAGGGATGCGCGCGCTGGTGTGGCACAAGCCCGACTCGACGCAGGCGCAGCTGCGCATCGTGGCGACGGGAATCCCGCGGCGCTCGCCGCTCTACATGCCGGGGGTGGTCGAGAACGCCGCGCTGGGCGGCGGGTTCACCTCGCTGCTGGTGGACGCGATCCGCGTCGATCGCGGGCTCTCGTACAGCGTCTCGACCCGCCTCGCGATGGCGCGCCACGCCGGCTTGTCGGTGTTTTCCTCGTTCACCAAGAACGAGACCCTGCGCGAGCTGGTGGACGTGGCGCTGGAGAAGATGCGCGAGTACGCGCGCACCGGGCCGTCCAAGGACGCGCTGGAGAAGGCCAGGTCGTACCTGGCGGGCCTCTTCCCGCTGGGGCTCGAGAGCAACGAAGCGCTGGCCGAGCAGGTGGCGGACGCGATCCTCGACGGGCTCGGGCTCGAGCACCTCGCCACCTACCGCAGCCGGATCGGCGCGGTCACCGCCGCCCAGGCCCGCCAGGCCGCGGCGCAGCTCTCGCCCGCCCGCGACGGAGCGCAGATCGTCGTGGTCGGCGACGGCGAGGTGGGCCGCAAGGCGCTGGCGGGCCTGTGCCCGGTGGACGTGCGGCCGATCGAGGAGCTCGCCTAGTCGCCGCGCATCCGGCGGCGCTCCGACTCGCAAAAAAAAATTATTTTTCCGCGCTCTCGTTCGCGGGCCTCGCGCAGGGGGCTACAACGGCTGCGTAAAGGACACGCCGAGGAGGGCGTCGGGAGCGTTGCTGCTCCAGCCCCACTTCAGCGTGCTGTGCGGGTTGGGCCCCGGCGTGAAGTCCTCGCTGAACCAGACGGTGAAGCGCCCGCGGCGCACCGCGAAGCTGACCTGGTTGTGTACCCGGAAGTCGGCGAATGCGCCCGAGGAGAGCAGCCCGTCGTCGCCGTTCGCCGGCTCGCGGTTCCAGCCGGCCGGGAAGAGTGGCGACAGCGCGCGATCCTCGATCAGGAAGGTGGTCTCGCCCCAGGAGGCCGCCACCGACACCTCCGCGGTGAAGTGCCAGGTCTTCGGCTGCAGCGAGCAGGTGCAGGCCAGCTCCGACCACGCGCTCAGCGCCAGAAGGCCGTGCAGCGTGAGCCAGCCCGTGGGCTCGAAAGTCCCCAGCAGTCCCGCGCCCGCATCGAACCCTCCCGATCCGCCGGCGCTGCCGAGCGAGCCCAGCGGGAGCTTCAGGTCCAGGCGCGCCGCGAATCCCCAATTGGCGGCCTCGGCCAAGGTGACCTGGTTGCGCAGGACCAGGTCGCCCAGTGCCAGCGCCGGTCCGCCGTTCAAGGCGAAGGCGCTGCCGCCGCCGTCGCGGAAGAGGAGGTGGAGCTCGTTCCGCGGATGGGCGTCGCGGCGGTAGTTGAACGCGCCGCTCAACGCGTGCCAGCGCTCGATCGGCCGGTCGGTGTAGCCGCCCCAGTGGAGGGTGATCCGGCCCTCCACGGTGGTCGAGACGCGCGCGAACGCCGGTCCGAGCGTGCGCGACCACGGCAGGCGCATGCGCAGCGCGATCGAGTCCGCCTGCTCGTCCAGCTCTTGCGACACGGGAGACCGGCCGCCCGTCAACGTCATCGTCTCGTTCCACGTGTTGGCGAGCGTGTAGCGCAGGTCCAGCTCGGGCGCGGCGAGGCTGCGCGCGTCGGCGCCGGTCACGTCCAGGAACAGCTCGCGCAGCGGACCCTGCGTGCGCGCGCCGAGCGGCGCCCGCGACTGCGCGAGCGCGGCGGTGGAAGCAAGGAGCAGGGCGAGGAAGGCGCGGCGCATCGCGGCGCAGCGTACCCGAGAGCAAGCGCCCTCGCGCGAGACTTTCAGTCCCGGAGCAGGAGCTGCGTGGGCCGGGGTAGGAAGCGGCGCACCATTCCGCGCAGGGCATCGACCAGCGGCGGGCGCTTGCGGCCGGGCACCAGCAGGCCGCGCGACCCGTTTCCGGCGACGACGCGCGCGGGGATGCCGGCCACGGTCGCGCCGTCGGGCACGTCGCTCTCCACCACGGCGTTGGGGCCGATGGCCGCGTCGTTGCCGACCCGGATGGGCCCGATCAGCCTCGCGCCGGGCCCGATCCGCACGCGATCGCCGATCCAGGGCGCGCCGCCTGCGGACGCGATGGTGACCCCCTCGGCGAGATCGCAGTCGCGGCCGATGTACGCATCCGGCGCGACGCGGATCCCGCCCACGCGGCCGATGCGCAGGCCGCCCCCCACCTCCGCCGACGGCGGGAGCGCCACGCGGGCGAGCGTGCCGACCACCAGCTCGAATGGTTTGTGCGCGCACTTGGCGGGCACGCCGAGGAGGCGCGGCAACCGCCTCAAGGCACGCCCCAGCCGGTAGCTGAAGACGACCCAGGTGCCCGGGTCGACGAGGACGTCGATGGGTCGCCCGCCCGCCCGCGCCAGGCGGTCGATGTCGCGCCAGAGATGGTCGATGAGCTCCATGCTGCCCCCGTTAAAACTGGACCGGCACCCCGTGCGCGCCAAGTGTACGGCCAGGCAACCATCCGCCCGTCCCCGGACCAAAGGCGGTTCACGCAGAGCGCGCGGAGCCCGCAGAGTTTCTACTGGGATCTTGATGATCGGCCGACGGTCGCCGATTGCGAGAACATGAAAGATTCTCTGCGGCCTCTGCGAGCTCTGCGTGAACCGCAGGTGGACGACCCCGGTATGGGGTGGGAAGTTGGCTCGATGAGGGTGCTGTATCGGGATGAGTTGGTGATGGCGGTCGACAAGGCGGCCGGGGTGTTGACGGTGCCGGGGCGGGGAGCGGAGGAGGGGGAGGCGCTCTCCGCGCAGGTGCGGGCCGTCGCGCCGGGGGCGCTGCCGGTGCACCGGCTGGACCGGGGCACCAGCGGGGTGGTGCTCTTCGGGCTCACGCGAGCGGCGCACCGGGCCCTGAATGCGGCGTTCGAGTCGCGGCGCGCGGAGAAGACGTACCTGGCGCTGGTCCGGGGCGACCTGGCGGCGCCTGCGCGCTGCGAGCTGCCGCTGGTCGAGGGAAGGCGCGGAGCGATGCGCGTGGCTGGACGCGGGGACGCGCGTGCGCAGACGGCGCGCACGGACGTAGAGCCGGTCGAGCGCTTCGGCGGGGCGACGTGGTGCTCCTGCCGGCCGTTCACCGGCCGCACGCACCAGATCCGCGTGCACCTCGCCGCTCTCGGGCATCCGCTCCTGCTCGACCCGCGGTACGGAGAGCCCGGCCCCGTGCTCCGGCGCGCGTTGCACCCCGGCTGCACGGACCCGGACGCGGCGGCGCTCTCGCGCACTCCGCTGCACGCAGCGGCGCTACGCCTGCCGCATCCGTCCGGCCGCGGCTTCCTGCAGGTCGAGGCGCCCTTGCCCGAGGATCTCGCCGCCGTGCTGGAGCTGCTTCGCGCCGGCCGGCGGGCGGCGGCGATCAGCTCTTTCCGTGCACCAGCGTCTTCACGTCCGCTTTGAACGCGACGCTGATCTTGTCCCCGCGGACCTCCTGCACCAGCCCGATGCCGAAGACCGGGTGCTCGAGCACGTCCTCCGCCTGGAAGCGTTCCTTGGCCGTATAGCGGCGTGCGCGCGAGACGTCCTTCTCGCGCAGCAGCGCCTCCCAGCTGGTCACCGCGGGACGGGTGGCGCGCTCGGAGGCGGGCACCCAGGAGCCCTTGCGGGCGGAAGCCGACGTGCCGCGGTAGTTGTGCTCGCCGCCGCAGGTATTGCAGCGCACCCGGGCCGGCTTCTTGCCCAGCATGGCCAGGATGGTGTGGCCCAGCTCCATCTTGCAGCGGGTGCAGAAGGCGTCGATGTCGCCGCCGACGCGGTGCGCGTGTGTCATCGGGCGGACCCTACCCAGGGCGACCGGGAAAGCCAACCACGGAATCAACAGCCGCCGCCGTTATTCGGCGGCGCTGCGCTTTTCAGCGCGGCGAGTGTGGATGCATTGTAGAGTCCCACCGGGAGGCTTCGCGTGTCCGAATCCGCTGCCGCGGACCTGGGCGATACCGCCCGCCGCGCTTTCGATCTGCGCATCCGGCCCACCGAGGCGCGCATCGACGCGCATGCCTTGATGCACAACCTCCGCGAGGCGCGCCGGGCGGCGCCCCGCAGCCGCGTGATGGCCGTCGTGAAAGCGGACGCCTACGGCCACGGAGCCGCCATCGCCGCCAGGGCCTTTCTGCAGGCCGGCGCGGACTGGCTGGGGGTCGCGCTGGTGGAGGAGGGCCTCGCGCTGCGCCACGTGGGCGTGACGGCGCCCATCCTCGTCCTGGGCGGGCAGTACACGGATTACGGGCTCTTGCTGCAGCACCGGCTCACGCCGCTCGTCTATCGGCCGGAGATGATCGATCAGCTCGCCGCCGCGGCGCGCGCCCGAGGGGTGGTCGCCGATGCGCACTTGAAGCTCGACACCGGCATGGGCCGCATCGGAGCGCTGCCGGAGGAGCTGCCCGCGCTCGTCGCACACCTGCGCGGCCGGCCCGAGGTGCGCATCACCGGCCTGTGCTCGCACTTCGCCAACGCGGACCTGCGCGACCCGACCTCGACGCGGCTGGCCATGGAGCTGTTCGTCGAGGGCCGCAGGGCGCTGCTCGACGCCGGCCAGCCGCTGCAGCTGAGCCACCTGGCGAACAGCGCGGCGACCATCGACCTGCCCAGCTCGCACCACGACATGGTCCGTCCGGGTCTGATGCTCTACGGCGCAGTGCCGGCTCCTCGCTTCGCCGGCCTGGCCGATCTGAAGCCGGCGATGAGGTGGGTGACGGGGATCTCGCACCTCAAGCGCGTCCCGGGAGGGACTCCGATCTCCTACGGCCATCGCTGGACGGCGCGGCGCGACAGCGTCATCGCGACGCTGCCGGTCGGATACGCCGACGGTTACCGCCGCAGCCTGACCAACAAGGCCGAGGTGCTGCTCGGCGGCCGCCGCGTGAAGCAGGTGGGCACGGTCTGCATGGACATGATGATGATCGACGCCACCGACGTCCCGGGCGCGCGCGTCGGGGACGAGGTGGTCCTCCTCGGCGAGCAGGGCGGGGAGCGCATCACCGCGCAGGATCTGTCCGACCTGTGCGACACCATCGCGTACGAGCTGTTCTGCGCCGTCGGCGCCCGCGTCCCCCGCGTCCCCATCTAGCCACAGCCGTCGGAAGCTCGCCTGGCGGGCCGTCTCGGAGTAGAAAGCGCGCGCATGGCCGAGCCCACCACCTCCTCCCACCCGGCGGGGCCGCCGGCGTGGATGAAGCCGCTGCGCGCGCCGCTCGAGATGCTCGGCGAGCTGAGCCTCTTCTTCGCGCAGTCGGTCGCCGCGATCTTCCGCCCGCCCTACCGGATCGGCTTGCTCTTCAGCCAGCTGGAGTTCATGGCCTACGGCTCGCTGTTCGTGGTCGGGCTGACCGGGCTCTTCACCGGGATGGTGCTCGCGCTGCAGACCGTCTACGCCTTCGGCCTGTTCAACGCCCAATCGCTGGTGGGCGCGACCGTCGAGCTGTCGCTGGCCCGCGAGCTGGCCCCGGTGTTCACCTGCATCGTGCTGGTGGCGCGGGTGGGAAGCGCGGTGGCCACCGAGCTGGGCACGATGCGCGTCACCGAACAGATCGACGCGCTCGAGACCATGGCCGTGGACCCCATCAACTACCTGGTGGTGCCTCGCATCATCGCCGCCCTGATCGCCGCTCCCATCCTGGCCATGCTGTTCAACGCCATCGCCATGACCGGCGCGTACGGGGTGGCGGTGTTCCTCAAGGACCTGTCCCCGGGCACTTTCCTCAATAGAATCCAGTACCTGGTCGAGGTGAAGGACATCACCGACGGGCTCGGCAAGTCGGCGGTGATCGGGTTCGTGGTCACGCTGGTCGCCGCCTTCCGCGGCTACCGCGCCGAAGGAGGCGCGCGCGGTGTGGGTATCGCTACCACCCAGGCAGTGGTCGGCGGCCTCGTGGCCATCTTCGCCATCGACTACGTCTACACCGCAATCACGTTGTCGAATCCACAGCCGCGCGGAGGCCTGGGCGGATGACGGAGCCCATGATCGACGTACGGGAGCTGTGGAAATCGTTCAACGGGAATCAAGTGCTCAAGGGGGTCGACCTGAAGGTCTGGCCAGGGACGACCACGGTGATCCTCGGGGGGTCGGGGAGCGGAAAGACGGTGCTGATGAAGCACATCATGGGCCTGTTCAAGCCGGATCGCGGCGAGGTGATCGTGGACGGCGAGAACATCACGCGCATGGACCGGCGCGAGCTTTCGCGCTTCCGCACCCGCATGGGGATGGTGTTCCAGAGCTCGGCGCTGTTCGACTCCCTCACCGTCTTCGAGAACGTCGCCTTTCCCCTGCGCGAGCACACCAAGCTCCCCGAGGAGGAGATCGAGGCGCTCGTCAAGGACAAGCTCGCGGTCGTGGAGCTGTACGGGGTGGAGCAGAAGTACCCCGCGGAGCTGTCCGGCGGGATGCGCAAGCGGGTCGCGCTGGCCCGCGCCATCGTGCGGGAGCCCAAGCTCGTGCTCTACGACGAGCCTACCACCGGCCTCGACCCGCTCACCACCGAGAGCGTGGACGAGATGATCATCGGCGCGCGGACCAAGCTGGGCGTGACCAGCGTGGTCATCAGCCACGACATCGGGTCCACCTTCCACATCGCCGATCACGTCGCCATGCTGCACGACGGGCGCATCGTCGAGGAAGGGCCGCCGGACAAGGTGCGCCACAGCCAGGAGCCGCACACGCGGCATTTCCTCGCCACCTGGTTCGGTCGGGCATAGGATCGCAAGGTGCAATCCTTCTGGACACCCCTGCGGGTCGGTCTGGTGGTTGCTGCCGCCGCGGTCGCCTTCGCTCTGGCGCTCTACTTCATCGGCGCCGACATCGGGCGCGACAAGAGCTACCGGGTCTACGCGATGTTCGACGACGCGACGGGCCTGGGGGCACGCTCGCGGGTGCAGATCGCCGGCATCCCCGTCGGCCAGGTCGACCACATCGAGCTGGATCAGGCCACCGCGCGGGCGAAGGTGTGGCTCAAGATCAAGCAGCAATACCCGCTCCACCGGAACGCCACCATCACCAAGCGGTCGGAGAGCATCCTCGGCGACTTCCTCCTCGACCTGACGCCGGGCACGCCCGATCAGCCGCTGCTCAAGGACGGCGACGAGATCAGGAACATCGTGCGGCAGCAGGGCATGAACGAGGTGTTCAACCAGCTCTCGAAGATCGCCGGCGACATCGGTGCGGTCACCGAGAACATGCGCAAGACGCTCGGGGGCGAGAACGGCGAGAACAACCTCCGCACCATCATCGAGAACCTCACCCGCATCACCGAGGGGATCCAGGGGATCATCGAGCGCAGCCAGTCGCGCGTCGACAGCATCCTGGGGAACGTGCAGTCCTTCACGGGGAACCTGCGCAACATCGGCGCGGGGGGCGAGCAGGACATGCTGGCCATCCTGAAGAACACGCGAGACGCGACCGCCGAGGCGCGGGACATCCTCAAGACCGTCGGCAACGTGGTGGGATCGCAGGACACCGGCGAGCTGAAGAAGAGCGTCGGCAGCGTCCGCTCGAGCATGGAGAAGCTGGACGCCTCGCTCGCCAACGTCCGGGAGATCACCGAGAAGATCAACAGTGGCCAGGGCACCATCGGGCGGCTGGTGAACGACGACAAGCTGGCGAGAAATCTGGAAAAGACCACTGGGTCGCTCAACGAGGTGTTCTCAGCGGTGGGGCAGCTCAAGATCGAGATCCAGGAGCGCAGCGAGTTCCTCATCGGCTGCGCGGGGTTCTTGGGCTGCACCCCGGTGCGGCCGGCGGGCACGACGCCACCCACTGGTCTGGATGCGCTGGCGAACTTTTCTTACAACCCGTGGACGAAGACGTACTTCTCGATCCGGCTCATCCCCAAGCCGGACAGATGGTACGGCGTCGAGCTGGTCGACGATCCGCGTGGATTGGTGAGGCGCACACAGGTCCAGAACGTTCTCCTCGATCCGTCGCAACCGCCGTCGAACGCCTTCTTTCCGAGCAACTACTTGCAGACGACCACCGAGCGCACACTCAAGTTCAGCGCGTACCTCGCGAAACGGTACGGTCCGCTCAGCGGGCGCTTCGGAATTCTCGAGGGCACGGGCGGATTCGGCATCAAGTTGCACCTGCTCAACGACAAGCTGATCGTTTCCGCCGACGCCTTCGAATTTTCCAATCCGCTCAAGGACCATCCGCGCATCAAGCTCTATGCCGACTACCGTTTTCTCGATCACCTCCTCCTGACGGTGGGGGCGGACGACCTGGTGAACCGCCGCCAGTACGACGCCGTCGACAGGACGCGCATCATCAGCGGCCGCGACTACTTCGTCGGCGCCGGCTTCTACTTCAACGACGAGGACCTCAAGCTGCTCTTCAGCGCCTTGCCCTTGCGGTTCTAGCCTGCTACAAGCCCCGCCCCTCACAGGAGCGGACATGGCCGTCGAGCGCACCCTCAGCATCCTGAAGCCGGACGCCCTGCAGTCCGGCGTCATCGGCAAGATCCTGACGAAGTTCGAGGAGGCGGGCCTCAAGCCCGTGGCCATGAAGATGCTGCAGCTCACGCAGAAGCAGGCGGAGGGCTTCTACGCCGTGCACCGCGAGCGGCCGTTCTTCAAGAGCCTGGTGCAGTACATGACCAGCGGGCCGGTCATCGTGCAGGTGCTGGAGGGAGAGAACGCGGTCGCGCGCAACCGCGAGGTGATGGGCGCGACCAACCCCGCCAATGCCGCCGAGGGCACCATCCGCAAGCTGTTCGCCAAGAGCATCGAGGCGAACAGCGTGCACGGGTCCGACTCGCCCGAGAACGCGCGCACGGAAATCGCCTTCTTCTTCGCGCCGGCCGACCTGGTCCGGTACGACTGGAAGAGGTAGCCAGCCGAGCGCCGGGCTCCCTGCCGGGGGCAAGGTCTGCCGCGGGCTGTTAAACTGCTCCGACCGTGGTCCCAACCTGGCAATGGGTGAGCCTGATCCTCGGGCTGCTCCTCTCCGCGTTCTTCTCTGCGGCCGAGACCGCCCTCACGGCGCTCGGCGAGGCGCGGGTGCGGCACCTGATCGAGACGGGCGGCTGGCGGGGCGCGTTGCTCAAGCTCTGGCAGCGACATCCGGACCGCATCCTCTCCATGCTCCTGCTCGGCAACACGCTGGTGAACGTGGGGCTCGGCTCGATGGCCGCGGTCATCGCCCACGATCTGGGCATGGAGAGCAAGCTCGCCATCGTCACCGGCTTGACCACGGTGGTCGTGCTGGTGTTCGGCGAGATCACCCCGAAGACGTTCGCCAAGCGGCACGCGAGCGGCGCCGCGCTCGCCCTGGTCCCGCTGGTCATCCTCTTCTACTTCCTGCTCTGGCCGTTCGCCTGGCTGTTCGTGCAGATCCCGCGCGGCATCGCGCGCGCCATGGGCCTGGGCGAGCCGACCGTCGAATCGGTCACCTCGCAAGAGCTGGAGTACCTGATCGAGCAGGGCGCCCGGCACGGCTCGCTCGACGAGACCAAGGAGCAGCTCCTCAGCTCGGTGCTCGCCTTCACCGACATGCTGGTGAAGGAGATCATGATCCCGCGCACGCAGGTGGTCGCGCTGGAGGAGAGCGCCAGCTTCGACGAGGTGATGAAGCTCGTCGAGGAGACCGAGCTGTCGCGCATCCCCGTCTACCGCAATTCGCTCGACGAGGTGGTCGGCATCCTCTACGTGAAGCTGCTTCTCGCCGACGTGCGCAAGGGCATCGATCCCGCCAGGTTCCAGCTCTCCAAGTACCTGCGGCCGCCCTTCTTCGTGCCGGAGGTGATGAAGGTTTCCAAGCTCCTCAAGGAGATGCAGCGCCGCAAGACGCACCTCGCCATCGTGGTCGACGAGTTCGGCGGCACCAGCGGCATCGTCACCCTCGAGGACGTGGTCGAGGAGATCGTGGGGGAGATCCACGACGAGTCGGACGTGGAAGAGAAGCGGATCAAAGTGCTCTCCGACGGCGTGGTGCTGGCCGACGGCTCGGTCCCGCTGCGCGAGCTGGAGCAGCACCTCGGGGTGGAGTTCCCCGAGGGCGGCGACTACGAGACGCTCGGCGGCTTCCTCACCGCCACGGCGGGGCGCGTGCCGCCGCCGGGCTCGCTGGTGGTCTGGGGCGGCCTCACCTTCACCGTGAAGCAGGCGGACGACCGGCGGGTGCTGAAGGTGGAGATCGCGCGCAAGCCCGAGAACAAGCCGGAGGGCAAACCGTCGGCGACGGCGGGCCTCTCGGCGGAGAAGGTGCATTGACGTCGTTCGCGGAACCCATGACGAAAGCGGCGAACAGGGCGGATCTGCGATCGCTCTCGCTCGAGGAGCTGGGCGTGCTCGTCGAGCGCATGGGCGAGAAGCCGTTCCGCGCCCGCCAGCTGTTCCGCTGGATCCATCACAAGGGCGCGGCGTCGCTCGACGACATGACTGACCTGCCCCGCGCCTTCCGCGAGCGCCTGGCGGGCGAGACGCGCCTGACGACCCTGGCGGTGGATACCGTGCAGCGTTCGTCCGACGGGACGCGCAAGTACCGGTTGCGCACCGAGGACGGCAAGTTCATCGAGGCGGTCTACATGCCCGAGGAGCCCGGGCCCGACGCATTCGACCCGGAGGCGGACGAGGAGGACGAGCCCGGGCGCAAGCGCGTGCGGCGGACCCTGTGCGTCTCGACGCAGGTGGGCTGCGCGATGGGTTGCGGGTTCTGCATGACCGCGACCATGGGGCTCGTTCGCAACCTGACGCCGGGAGAGATCGCCGACCAGGTCTACCGGGTGAACGCGGACCTTCGCGACGAGTCCGGGCCGGAGGAGCGGGCTTTGCCCGCGACGGGCCGGAGCCGGAGGGCGGAGGCACCGATCGACCCCCAGAGGCCGCTCACCAACCTGGTCTACATGGGCATGGGCGAGCCGCTGCACAACTACGTGAGCGTGAAGCGGTCACTGGACCTCTTGCTGCACCCGGAGGGGGCGAACTTCAGCCACCGGCACGTGACGGTCAGCACCTCGGGGCTGGTGCCGAACATCCAGCGGCTCGGCGAGGAGACGCGCGTCAAGCTGGCGGTGTCGCTCAACGCCACCACCGACGAGCAGCGCGCGAAGCTCATGCCGGTGGACAAGAAATGGAACATCGCCGCGCTGATCGATGCGTGCCGCAAGTTCCCCATGAAATACGGCCGCCGGATCACCTTCGAGTACGTGCTGCTCAAGGGCGTCAACGACACCGACGAGGACGCGCGCCGCCTGGCGGATCTGCTCAAAGGGCTCCCGGCGAAGGTGAACCTGATCCCCTACAACGAGAACCCTGGTCTCGGGTTCGGCGATCCGGGCGCGGAGCGCGTGCAGGCGTTCCGCCGCATCCTCGATCAGCGCGGCTTCGCCGCCATGGTCCGCAAGAACCGCGGCCGCGACATCTCCGCCGCCTGCGGCCAACTCGCCGTCGCCGGGCAAAAAGAAGCGCCGATCCGCCTCGGCATCCGCGCCTAGCCGCGAGCAAGAAGAAGACCAAGTGCGTTTCACGCAGAGCGCGCGGAGCCCGCAGAGAAAGACTTTTTGCTTTTTTTCCTCTGCGCTCTCCGCGAGCTCTGCGTGAAACGTTTCTGGTCCGGGTCGAGGCTAGGATGCCGGTCGGGGGCGGGCGGCGCGTTTCTCCCGGCGGTCGATTAGCCACAGGCCGGCGGGGAGGGCGGTGAAGTCGGCGATCAGGGCGAGGAGGAAGGCGGCGCTGGTCACCAACCCGAACTGCCGCAGCGGTGGGAAGCTCGAGAACGAGAGCGCCAGGAACCCGGCCGCATTGATCAGGGTGGCGAAGACGATGGCGCGGCCGGAGACCCGCAGCGCATGCCCGAGCGCCTCCGCGAGCGGCGCGCCGTCGCGCTCGTGGAGATGGTGGAAGAAGTGGATCTGGTCGGTCTCCGTCGTGCCGAGGACCGTGGTGGCGATGAGGATGGTCGCCAGGTTCAGCGACGCGCCGAACAGCCGTATCCCCAGGAACGTGGCGAGGATCGCGAAGAGCGACGGGATCATCGCCAGAAGCCGCGCCGAAGGGCTGCGGAAGATGAAGAGGAACACCACGAAGATGAGCGCGGCGGTGAGCGCGAAGCTCTGCGCCAGAGTGGGAACCAGGCTGGCGCCCACCTTCGCGTGCAAGAGCGACTCGCCCACCACCCGCATCTGCGCTCCGGAAAGCGGCGCGGCCTTCAGCGCGTCCCAGGCGCGCCCGATCCTCCCGGACAGCGCCGCGTAGCCGGCGGCGTCCCCCTGCCGGAACAGCACCGTGATCTGGACGTCGCGGAGCCCGTTCACGTCCACGTAGCCGCGCAAGCCCGATTCCGACAGCAGCAATTGCTCGAGGTCGGCCGCGGCGCGCGCGAACTCCGCCGGATCGTCCGGAAGCCGCTCGCCCTCTCCGGCGAAGTAGCGCCGCATGCGCAGGAAGGTGGTCGGCCCTACCGCCGCGATCACCGCGGGGACGGATTCGATCTCGGCCTGGAACCGATCGACGGCGCGCAACACTTCCGGATCGGTCGCCGCGGAGCGCGGCAGATGGATCCAGGCGTGCGCGACGTTGAGGTCGGCGACGTTCTCGCGGAACCAGACGAGGTCCTGGCGCAGCGGCAGCGAGGCATCCATGTAGGTGAGCGTGTCGACCCCGACGGACATCGGGCGCAGCAAGCCGGGAACGCCGAAGAGCGCCGCGGCGCCCGCGACGCAGAGCAGGAGCACGGCGGCGACGAGCCTGCGGCGATGCCGGAAAGCGAAGGCCGGCACCTCGGCCGCGACGCGCTGGTAGAGCCCGCTCCGCGACGCACCGGCGGTCCCGGTCGGCGTGCGCAGCACCAGCTGCAGCGCGGGAAACAGGGTGAACGCCACCAGCCAGGAGATGGCGAGGCCAAGCGCGGTCCAGATCCCCAACTCCCGGATCGGCCGCACCTTCGAGACGGAGAGGGCCGCGAACCCCATCACCGCCGCGAACGTCGATGCGGTCACCGGCAGGAGCTTGTTGCGGAGCGCGGCGAGCTGGTGCTCGCGCAAGGGGGTGCCGGGGGGGCGGTCGACGAACCGCGAATGCAGGTACACCAGGCTCGCCAGAGTGGTGACCAGGACGGTGAGCGGCACCAGCACCGACACGATGGTGAAGCTGAATCCGAGCAGCCCGCCCGCCGCCACGCCCAGCGCCACCGCCGATCCGAGCGACAGCATGAACGCGAGGAGCGTCCGCACCGATCGGTAGAGCAGGAGCGCGACAGCGACCACCAGCGCGCCGAAGAACGGGAAGTAGCGGGCCGATGCCGCGCCCGACTGGTGCTCGAGCCACGAGTCGACGTAGGGCGCTCCGACCCGGTGCACCGGGCCCGGACCTGAGCGCGCGAGAGCGGCGTCGATCGCCGCGAGCGCGGCGTCGCGCTCCCCGGGGCCGCGCACGTCGAGATTCGCAATCACGGCGAGGAAGCGGTCGCCCACGAGCCCTTGCTTCCGGAAGAACTGCGTGCCGGTCGCCAGCCGGCGCAACTCCTCCGGCCCGGCTCCGGGACGCGCGCGGCGGATCGCATCGAGCACCGAGAATGCGCCCACCCGAGGCACCGCGCGGAGCTCCCGTTCGACCCCTTCGACGCGCGCCAGGCTGGCAGGCGCCCAAGGGTCATCCGATTCGAAGAGGAGCAGCACCGAGGGAGAATCGGGAAAGATGCGCTGGAAGGCGCGGGTCGCCGCGAAGTCGGGATCGCTCGGCACGATCAGCCGGTCGAGCCCTCCCTGCGACGGAATGCGCGCGGCGCGGACCGCCGCCAGCGGAACGAGCAGCGCGTACGCCACCAGGATGGGGACGCGCCAGGAAACGATGCGCGACAGCATCCGGGCCGGGAGGTCGTTCACCGCTGGAAGCCTACCGCGCCTTCACGTAGAGAGGCGTGGATGATCGCACTTGCCGCGGCGACGCTGGTGGTCTGCGCACCCGGATCTCCCGGCAGCTCGGCGGAGGCCCGACCGGCGATGGACGCTCTCGCCAGGGCCCTGGTCGGGGCCGGCCACCTGCCGGCGGGGTCGCTGTCCGCGGTGTACGAGGAGAGCGAGGCCGGCGGCCTGCGCCGCCTTGCGCAACAGGACGCCGCCCTGCTCCTGGCCTCGCTGCCGTTCTTCCTCGAACACGAGAAGGAACTGCGGCTGGTCGCGCGTCTCTCGGCAGTGCCGCAGGGCGGCGAGGCGCTGGAGCGCTGGACGCTGGTGGCAGGCAAGGACCATCCCGCCTCGCTCGAGGGCTACGAGGTGCAGTCGAGCGCGGGCTATTCGAAGCGCTTCGTGCGTGCCGCGGCCCCAGGGCTGCCGAGGCAAGTAGACATCCTGGCCGGCAGCGCGGTGCTCTCCGCTCTGCGGCGGGCCGCGGAGGGCGACAGGGTCGCGGTGCTGCTGGACGGTGCACAAGCGGCGGCGCTCGGGAAGCTGCCGTTTGCGTCCTCGCTCGCCGTGATCGGGACGTCTACGCCGATGCCGGTGGCGGTGCTGGCCACGGTCGCGAAGCGGATGGACGAGAGGGGGTGGAAGGCGCTCGAGCCCGCGTTCAGGCGACTCGCGGATGACCCGGGGGCGCGCGAGGCGCTGGACGGCGTGCGGTTGGCGGGCTTCGTGCCACTGGATCAGGCGGCCCTGGCCAAGGCGCGGGCGGCCTGGCGGCGCGCGCAGTGAAGCGCGCGGCCCTCCTCCTCTGCACCGCCTGCGCGAGCGCGCTTCACAAGCCGCCGCCGATCGAGTCGATCGCCGGGCCCCCGCGTGCCGCGGCCACCCAGCTCCTCGCCGAAGCCGATGCCGCCTGGGCGCGGCGGGCCGAGCCGGGACAAGCCGCCGCTGCCGAAGAGCTGTATCTGCAGGCGGCGCGCGCCGACCCCCACCGCCCCGAGCCGTTTGCCGGCGCCATCCGCGCCAAGGCGTTCCGGCTCGGACGCGAGAAGGACGGCGCCGAGCGGCTCCGGCTGGCGGAGGGTGCGGTGGTGGTCGGTCAGCTCTGCCAGGAAAACGCGCCCGGGGCGGCGCCCTGCGATTACTGGCTCGCCGCCGCTCTGGGTCTGCAGGCCCGGGAGCGGAGCGCCACGGCCAAGGACGCGTTGCCGCGCATGACGGATCTATTGGTGCGCGCCGCCCGCGCCGATCCGTCGCTCGACAACGCCGGCCCGCACCGCTTGCTCGCCACGGTCCTTCTGCGCGCACCGACCTGGCCGCTGGGTCCCGGCGATCCCCAGGCGGCGCTGCCCGAGGCGCAGGCGGCGGTTCGGATCGCGCCGGACTTCGCCCCCAACCAGCTCGCGCTGGGCGAGGCCTTGCGGAAGAACGAGCGCGCCGCCGAGGCGCGCAGCGCTTATTCGAAGGCGCTTCGCCTGGCGATGGATGGAGCGGCGCAGGACGATCCGGACGCTGCCGGCTGGGCCGACGAGGCTCGGGCGGCCTTGCGGGAGCTGGGCATCCGCCACCAGACGAGCAGCGCCACCGTCACCCCCGCGTAGCCAATCCCGAGCAGCACGTCGATGACGTAATGGTGCTGGAGGTAGACCGCGCTCAGGCACATGAGGAGGAAGAAGAGGACCGCCGGCGCCCGCGTCCAGCGCAGCTCCGGGGTGCGGAAAACCATCCACACCGCGATCAGCGGATAGGCGACGTGGAGGGAGGGAAACGCGCCGTAGACGTCCACCCCACGCCCGTACATCCCCTCGAAGAAATGGGTCCCGAGCAACTGATCGAACCGGCTGGCTGCGGCCGCGGCGGGGTGGATGTCCATGCGGGCCGGCCCGAACCCGTACTGCGTCACGTACCAAGGGGGCGCCACCGGATAGATGAAATAGGTGGCGAAGCCGAGCAGGTTGACGAGCAGGAAGCAGAGCGCGAACGTGCGCAGGGCGTCGAGACGGCGCCGGAAGAAGAGCAGGAACGCCACCGCCAGGTACTCGCCGATGTAGACGAGGTACGCGAAGCCACAGGCCAGATCGAGGCCCGCCGTGTGGTGCGCGTCGAGCCACTCGTTGGGAGTCCGGCCGCCGATGCCGAACCAGTCACGTTCGAGCAGGTAGGGTCCCGCCACGTGGACACGGCCGTCGATCGCCGGCCAGTAGACATAGCGCATCGAGTCGAAGATCGCGCCTGTGGCGATGAACGGGAAGAACTGTGCCAGGAAGAGCCGCGTCTTTTCGTTGTAGAGGTCGAGCAGCCCGAGGAGCCCGATGAAGACATGGTCGGGGCGGAGTCCGCCGAGGACGGCGATCACGGCGATATAGGCGAGGCCGATGGCCGGCGGCACGAGGCGCCGCTTCATCGCCCGCGACGGAAGCAGCCACTCCCGGGCGAGCATGGGCCACCAGGCCCGGGGGGCCGGCGGCAACTCGGCGAACACGCGCACGCACTTGCGATGCAGAACAGGCGCACGCGGTGCAAAACCAGAACGGAATGCAAGTGGAGTTGCAATCCGGCCACGCCGGCCATAAGGCGGCGGGGATGCCGACCGCGGGCGAGGCCGGATGAGTCGCCTGTGGTTCACCGCGCTGATCGGTTGGCTACTCTCCGGTCCGGCCGCCGCCGCGACTGGCTCTCCGGACGCGCCCGGCGCCGGGTGCCCGGCCGGGGTGGAAACGCGAATCATCCCGTTGCCGGTGTATGCGACCCTTCCCAACGAGGGAAACACGTTCGGCGTCATGCCCGTCTTCTTGCGGGTGTGCGACGCGAACCGGAGGACCGAGTCGATCATCGCGCCGGGCGTCACCTGGAACGACGTCATCCACGCGACGGCGACGTTCCGCTGGTTCCACTACCCGACGGACGACCAGACGCTCACCTTCGTCGCCTCGGTGAGCACCCGCATCAACTCCAACGTGCTGCTCCTCTGGCGGGACCTTCCCCGCAGCCGGGGCGCCTCCACCACCGAGATCGAGCTACGCTGGCAGCGGAGCGCCTTCTATCGCTTCTTCGGCCTGGGCCCCGACACTCCAGCCGAGGCCGAGAGCAGCTACACGCGGGTTCGCGGACACGCGGCCGCCCGTCGTGGCCTGAACCTCGGCGGCAACTGGAACGTGGGAGTCACCGTCTTCTTCGATCGCGACCTGGTCCAGGACCTGGGCGTCCCGGGGCTGCCGCTCAGCCGCCGCGCGTTCCCGGCCGTGCCGGGGATGGGGGGGTCGACCCGGCTGGCGCAGACGATCGATGCCCGCTTCGATACCCGCGAGCGCGGCGAGAACTCCGAGCGGGGATTCTTCGCCGAGGTCGCCGTCGGGGCCGTCGAGGGCCTGGCGGGTTCCCCTGCCTATCTCATATCCCACGCCGACGTCCGCGCCTTGCAGCCCGAAACCGGCTGGGTTTCGGCGGCGGCGCGATTCAACTGGCGGGGCGTCAGCTCGCCCCGGGCGCCGTTCTATGCGCAGAGCTCGCTCGGAGGCGCGTACTTCCTGCGCGGGTTCACCGAGGATCGGTTCGTCGACCAGAACGCCTGGACGTTCGAGGTGGAACAGCGGATCCGCCTCTTCCAGACCCACATCTACGGGGTGACCGCGGACTGGCGGATCGACCCCTTCATCGCCGTGGGCCAGGTCTACCGCACGCTGGACGAGGCGGTCTCGCATCCGCGGGTGGCCGCGGGAGCGGGATTTCGTGCCTGGGTCCGGCCCAACGTCCTCGGCCGCGTCGATATCGCGAACGCCGGCGAGGGTTGGAAGGTGTACGTGGAGATCGGGTACCCCTATTGATTGGCAGCGACTCCGCGGGCCCGAGCAGCGGGCAGCGCGCCGAGCTCCACCAGCTCCTCGGTGCGCAGTGGCGCGTCCAGCATCCGTACGAACCACTCGGCGGGCTCCGGCTTGCCGAGCGGCGGCCGGCCCCGAACCTCGGGCAGCTCGGGCAACAGCTCGGCGAACTGGCGCCGCAGGGCCTCGTCGTCCTGCGCGATCTCGGCGGTCCGGCCCAGCAGCGCCATCGTCTGCGCGCGGCGGCTCTCGCGAGGGCCGTCCAGCTGCGCGAGTGAAGTAGCGCCGAGCATCAGCGACCAGGCGCAGAAGGTCCGGTAGCCGCGCTCGGCGCGCGGCAGCGAGGTCAGGTAGGACAGCGCGCCTTCCGCATCGGCACGGAGGCTGGCGAGGAGCTCTCGGCGATGGGGCACCAGGAACCGGCCGGCCGCTTCGTCCTCGGCCTGGTCCTTGAGGATGTTTATCTTTTGGAGGAAGAGGCCGAACCGGTAAGCGAAGAGCATCCGGGGAGGCGCGCCGCCGCCCAACGCCCAGAGCTGGGTGAGCAGCTCGCCGACCAGGCCGGCGACGATGCAGCAGTACCGGCAAACGTCCTCGACGTCGAGCAGCCGCAGGGGAACGGGCCGCCGCGAATACGCCGCCATGCCTTGCGCCATGCGCCCGATGGCCCCGAACACCACCTCGCGCGCGGCGGCAGGCAGCTCGTGGGCGTCCTCGAGGAAAGCCTCCGTGTCGGCCAGCAGGGCGCGCTCGCCTTCGCTGAGGCCGCCGGGAAAGCTGGAGCGAAAAGCGTCGACCTGCGCGCCGGTGGGCCGCTTTTGCAGGAACTGCCGGAACGAGTTGAACTGGCGCTGCTGCACCAGCCGGTCGGAGAAGGGCGCATCCTCCACGGTGTCCAGCACTCTCAACAAAAGGTAGGAGAGCGCGACCCGATCGCGGAAGGGCGCGTCGAGCCGCGGGATGCAAAGCGCGAAGGTCCGGCTCACCGCATCGAGATGGCGTTGGTAGAACTCCGGCGGTCGCATGCAGTACCTCTCTGACTCGGGGATAGGCGTCTGGTCCCGCGAACGGCCGCCCGGTAACGTCCCAGGGCGAGCAGCGGGAAGCAATTGCGATACAGGTGGTAGCGGATCATGAAGCCGGCGGACAGCTCGCTCCCCTCGGTGATGCGCGCGCCGCGCTCTTCACCGATGCCGTAGCCCGGGAACCCGCACCCGGTGAACGACTCCTCGTCCCAGGCGCCGTCGGGCCTCTGGCGCTCGAGCAGCCAGCGCGCGCCGCGGTCGGCGCTCTGCGCGTCGGCGCGTCCGGCGGCGATCAGGCCGAGCAGCGCCCAGGCCGTCTGCGAGGGCGTGCTCTCACCGCGGCCCCGAGCCGACCGGTCGACGTACGAGGCGCAGGTCTCGCCCCAGCCGCCGTCGGGGTTCTGTCGATCCTCCAGCCAGCGGACCGCGCGGCGGGCCGCCAGGCCCTCCATGTCCTCGCCTGCGGCGGCGAGCGCGGGGAGCACCGCCCCCACACCGTAGACGTGATTGACGCCCCAGCGGCCGAACCACGAGCCTTCCTTCTCCTGCTGGGCGTAGAGATAGCGCAGCGCGCGCCGCAGCGCGGGGTGCCGCCGGTCGATGCCGAAGGCGCACAGCATCTCGACCACGTGCGCGGTCACGTCGGCGCTGGGCGGGTCGATGACCTCGCCGAAATCGCAGAACGGAAGCAGCGCGGGAAGGCGCGAGGTGTTGTCCTTGTCGAACGCCGCCCAGCCGCCGTTCTTGCTCTGCATCGCCAGCACCCAGCGCAGGGCCCGCTGCCGGGTCGGCTCGTCGGCGGCGCCGGCCTTCTGCAGGGCGAGCAGCACGACCGCGGTGTCGTCCACGTCGGGATAGAGATCGTTCTCGAACTCGAACGACCACCCGCTCGGTTCGACGCCCGGGGCCTGCACGCACCAGTCGCCGGCGACGCGGATCTCCTCGCGCAGCAGCCATTGCGAGGCGCTCTGCAGCGACGGTTGCGACGGCTCCGCGCCGGACTCCAGCAGCGCCAGTAGAGCGAGGCCCGTGTCCCAGACCGGCGAGAGGCACGCCTGCACCCGCAGGCTCCCATCGTCGCGGCGGATCATCCAGCGCCCGTGCATGCCCGCAAGCCCCTTCTTCAGCGCCGGATGATCGAGGGAATAACCGACGGTTTTCAGTGCTAGGAGCGAGTACACCCACGGGGGCTGGATGCCGCCCCAGCTTCCGTCGCCCTCCTGGTGGGCGAGGATCCACTCCTCGGCGAGCTTCCGGGCCCGCCGGCGCAACGGATGGATCGGCAGGCGGCCGTAGTAGCGGAGCGCGCGGTCGACCGCGAAGAAGAGGCGATCCAGGTTGTCGCGCGGCGGGCGCACGGTCGCGCCGGCGAGGTGCAGCTCGTCCAGCCGGGCAGACTCGGGGATGGGCCGCACCGGCCGGTCGTCCATCAGCAGCAAGAGCGGCACGATCGTCCCGCGCGCCCAGGAGGAGAAGCGGTAGATGCTGAGCGGGGCCCTCGGCGGCAAGAGCATCAGCTCCGGGGGCATGACGGGCAGGTCGTCCCAGCTCCACTGGCCGAAGAGGGCGAGCCAGATGCGCGTGAAGGTCCTGGCCGCGGCGATGCCGCCGCGCGCGCGGATGAAGTCCCGCGCCCGGGACAGGTGCGGCGCGTCCGCGGATTCGCCCGCAAGCTTGAGCGCGAAGTAGCACTCGATGGTGGTGGAGAGATCGCCGGGCGCTCCGTGGTACATCGCCCAGCTGCCGTCCGCACGCTGGTAGTTGCGGATGTCCTGCGCCACCCCGTGCCAGCGCTCCTCGTCGCGGGCGCCGAGGAACCAGGTCAGCATTAGATATTCGGCGTCCATGGTGGCGTTCGACTCCAGCTCCGCCCACCAGAACCCCTCCGCGAACTGCTCGCCGTCGAACCAGGCTTGCGCGCGCTCGATGACGAGATCCAGGGCCGCGTGCCCGACCGTGCTCTCGCTGCCGATCACGAAGCCCCTCGCTGTCCACGCCGGGCGCGCTCCTCGAACCAGCGCACCGCCTTCGCCAGCGCCTCGCGCACCGGGGTCTGCCGCAAGCCCAGCTCGCGCCGGGCCCGGGAACAATTCGCAAACATGACGTCCCGCGCCGTCCGCACGCCTTCCAAGGGGATGCGCGGTGGGCGGCCGAGGATTCGTCCTTCCACGAACGCGTCGGCGTGCGCGAGGCCGAGCGCGAGCAGATGCGGCAGCCGGATCCGCGGCGCCCTGCGGCCCGTGATCTCGGCCAGCTCCTCGAGGAGCTCGCGCATGGTCAGGTTGGCGTGACCCAGGATGTAACGCTCGCCCCGCTGCCCGCGCTCGAACGCGAGCACGTGGCCCTGGGCCACGTCGTCGACGTCGACGACGTTCATGCCCGTGTCGACGTAGGCCGGGATGCGGCCGTCGAGGAAGTCGCGGATCACCGCGCCGGTCGGGGTCGGCTTGACGTCGCCTACGCCGACCGGGAAGGTAGGGTTCACGATCACTGCCTCGAGCCCGCGCGCGGCTTCCTCGCGCACCAGGGCTTCCGCCTCCCACTTGCTCTTCTTGTACGGTCCGGGGGGTGGACCGACCGGGGTAGAGAGCTCGTCTGGGAGGACGCCGTCGCGCATCCCGCCGATGGTCGCGATGCTGGAGGTGTAGACCAGTCGAGCGCCGGCAGCCCGGGTCGCCTCGATCACGTTGCGGGTGCCGCCGACATTGACGGCCAGCATCTCGCTCGCCGGCGTCGCGAAGGAGTAGAGCGCGGCAACGTGGAAGATGGCGTCGCAGCCGCTGGCGGCAGCGCAGACCGCCTGCGCATCGCGCAGATCGCCCCGCGCGATCTCGACCTCGGCGGATTCCGGCAGGTTCGGCGCGCTGCCCGGGCGCAACAGGACCCGCACCTCCGCTCCCCGTCGCAACAGGGCGCGCGCAACGGCGCCGCCGACGAAGCCGCTGGCCCCGGTGACCAGCGCTCTCATCGATGCGCCTCCGCGATCGCGAGCGCGGGACCCAGGCGGCGCAGGGCCGCCTCCAGCGCGGCGCCCGCCCGGCTTGCATTCCGGGCGAGGCGGAGGAGCCCTGCCGCTGCTCGTGGTCCCGAGAACGCGTATCTCAAGGCAGGCCAGAAGTAATCAGCGTGCGCCTCGCGCGCGAACGGGGGGAGCGAGGACTCGAGCGGGTCGACGATGGCCCGCAGCGCCAGCCACGGAACGCCCGCCTCCGCGGCGGCCTGCGCCACCAGGTAGCTCTCCATGTCGACGGCCAGGGCGCCGGGCCTGGCGAGCGCGCGTTTCTCCTCCGGTGACGCGGCGACCGAGCTCGCGCAGACGAGCTCGCCTTGGATGCAACGGAGTCCGTCCAAGGCAGCGGCCGCGGCCTGTCGGGGAGATTCCGGCGCAGCGAAGGCGTCGCCACCTGCGCTGCGCACGGCCGTTGCGAGCACCAGGTCGCCGGCGGCCAGCGCTGCGTCGAGTCCGCCGGAAAATCCGCAGCTCACCACCAGACCGGGACGTTGCTCGGCGATGGCACGCCGGGCGCCTTCAGCCGTCCCGACCGCGAGCGCGACCGCCTCGCTGCCGGAGAGTCGCCCGCGCACCAGGTCGCCGCGCCGAGCCGCACCTAGAGCGCGGGCCACGCTGCGCAGCTCCTGCTCGAGCGCGACCAGCACCAGGACCTTCCCCGGCTCCGCCCAGTCGCCGTGCGCCGGGGTCTCGCGCGGCTCGGGCTTCCCCTTGCGGCGCTCCCAGATCTCCTGCGATTTGCGCGCCGCGTCTTCGCCGGTGAAGGCGATGTCGGCGATCTCCGCCAGCGGAACGCGCGCGCGCCGCGTCGCGGTCTCGTCGAGCAGTTCGAGATGCGAGGCGCTCCGGTCGTAGACGAACCCCACCAACTCGGAGCCGTCGCTGCGCCGCAGGGTGACGTACCCGCGGTAGTCGAACGCCCGATCGACCAGCTCCGCGATCCTCGCCTCGATCATAGCCGGCCCGTCACCAGGCTCGCGACGGTTTCGGCCATGGCCTGCGGCGACTCGAAGGCGGCGCGGACGGCGCTCGGCTCGAAGCCGCAGTGCACCATGCAGTCCTGGCAGCGGGGATTGCCGCTCTTGCGGCCGTACGAAGGCCAGTCCGTCTCCTCCATCAGCTCCTTGAAGGACCTGGCATAGCCGTCCTGGAGGAGGTAGCAAGGCCGCTGCCAGCCGAAGATGTTGTAGGTGGGATTGCCCCAGGGCGTGCATTCGAAGTCACGCTTGCCCATCAGGAATTGCAGGAAGAGGGGCGACTGGTTGAAGCTCCAGCTCCTCTTCGGCGAGTCGAGCATGCGCGCGAACAGCTGCTGCGAGCGCTCGCGCCGCAGGAAGTGCTCCTGATCGGGCGCCTTCTCGTAGGAGTACCCGGGCGAAACCATCATTCCCTCGACGCCGAGCTCCATCATGTCGTCGAAGAATTGGCGCATGCGCGCTGGGTCGCTGCCCTCGAACAAAGTGGTGTTGGTGGTGACGCGGAAACCGCGCGCGAGGGCGGCGCGGATGGCCTTCACCGCCACGTCGTAGACGCCCTCGCGGCAGACGGAGTGATCGTGCTCGGCGCGGGGGCCGTCCATGTGCACGCTGAAGCTGAGGTACTTGCTGGGCTCGAACTCGTCGAGCTTGCGCTCGAGCAGGATCGCGTTGGTGCAGAGGTAGACGAATCGCCGCCGGTCGACCAGCGCGCGCGCGATCTCGGCGATCTGCGGATGCAGCAGCGGTTCCCCTCCGGCGACGCTGACGATGGGGGCGCCACACTCGTCGGAAGCGCTCACGCACTCCGCGACCGACAGCTGGCGTCTGAGCAGTTGCGCGGGATACTGGATTTTTCCGCAGCCGGTGCAGGAGAGATTGCAGCGGAACAGCGGTTCCAGCATCAGTACCAGCGGGTAGCGTTCGCGGCGGGCCAGGCGCTGCCTCACCAGGTACCGGCCCACCGCCATCATCTGCCCTACCGGAATTGCCATTCCAACCTCCGCCGCGGGGCTTGGTCGCTTAGACGCGAGACAATCGACGAATGTATTTGATGATGCGGACCCGGTTCCGGTTCCAAATTTAACGCCTCACGCGAGCTCACCCGCGTGGTGCATTCGCTTCGGCGCAGTTGACCAAGCCCGCGGCAGTATGAGAAGGCGCGCGGCGTGGCGAGGCCCATCCTGGGAGTGATTGGCGGGTCGGGGTTGTATGACCTGCCCGGGTTGACCGGTGTCCGCCGGGAGGCGGTCGCCACGCCCTTCGGGGAGCCCAGCGACGAGTACTTGATCGGGCGGCTGGGGGAGCAGGAGATGGTATTCCTCCCCCGGCATGGGAAGGGTCACCGGCTCTCGCCCACCGAGGTGAACTCGCGCGCCAACGTGCACGGGATGAAGCAGCTCGGGGTGACCCGGCTCATCTCGGTCAGCGCGGTCGGATCGATGCGCGAGGAGATCGCCCCGGGCGAGCTGGTGCTGGTCGACCAGTTCATCGATCTCACCGTGGCGCGCCCGCGGTCCTTCTTCGGCGGTGGCGTCGTCGCGCACGTCGCCTTCAGCGATCCGGTCTGCCCGCAGCTGCACGCCCAGCTGCGCGCCGCGGTGCTCGCCACGGGCGCGAACGCGCACGAGGAAGGCACCTACGTCTGCATCGAGGGCCCGCAGTTCTCTACCCGCGCGGAGAGCCTGCTGTACCGGAGCTGGGGGGTGGACGTCATCGGCATGACGGCCATGCCCGAGGCCCGGCTGGCCCGCGAGGCGCAGATCTGCTACGCGACCCTCGCCCTCGCCACCGACTACGACTGCTGGCACGAAGGGCACGCCGCCGTGACCGTCCATCAGGTGATCGAGACGATGCAGCGCAACGTGTCCGCCGCCCGCGAGGTGGTGCGCGCCGCCGCGCAGGCAGCCGGCGCCCTCGCCGAGCGGACGTGCGGCTGCGGGCAGGCGCTGGAGAACGCCGTGATGACCGCGCGCGAGGCGATGCCGGCGGAGGCGCGCGAGCGCCTCAAGCTGCTGCTCGGGAGCTGAGGAATGCTGCTGGTAGTGGGAAGCGTGGCGCTCGACTCGGTCGAGACGCCGTTCGGGGCCCGCGAGGACGCGCTGGGCGGGAGCGCCACGTACTTCGCCGCGGCCGCCAGCCTGCTCGCGCCCGTGCATGTCGTGGGCGTAGTGGGCGACGACTTTCCGCTCGCGCAGCTCGAATTCCTCCGCGCCCGCGGCGTGCATCTCGACTTGCTGGAACGCGTGCCCGGCCGCACTTTCCGCTGGAAGGGCCGGTACGGCTACGACCTGAACGCCGCGCAGACCCTCGACACGCAGCTGAACGTGTTCGAGAACTTCGAGCCGCGGCTCGACGCGCGGGCGCGGCGCTCCGACCGGGTCTTCCTCGGCAATATCGACCCCGAGCTGCAGCTGCGCGTCCTCGATCAGATGGAACGGCCGCGGCTTGTCTGCGCCGACACGATGAACTACTGGATCTCCTCCAAGCGGGCGCAGCTCCTCGCGCTCCTCCCGCGCATCGACGTGCTGCTGGTGAACGACGCCGAGGCGCGGCAGCTGTCCGGCGAGTCGAACGTGATCAAGGCGGCCGCCGCCATCGAGCGGATGGGCGCCCGCGCCGTCTGCATCAAGCGCGGTGAGTACGGCGCGCTGCTCGTCTCGGGAAGCGAGGCGTTCTTCGCACCGGCCTACCCGCTGGCGAACGTGGTGGATCCCACCGGCGCCGGGGACAGCTTCGCCGGCGGATTCATCGGGCTCCTCGACCGCACCGGGGGCTTCGACCTCGCGGCGCTGTGCCAGGCGGTGGTGATGGGCTGCACCATCGCCTCGTTCACCGTCGAGGCCTTCTCCCTCGACCGCTTGCGCGACCTGACCCTGGCCGAAGTGCGCTCCCGATTCGAGGCGTTCCGGAAGCTGACCGAGTACGAAGCGCTGCACGCATCCATCACCTGACCGGCAGCCTTGAAGTCAGGCCCCCTCCGGTGTACTGAGGGCGCCGGCCCGATGCGGACCGCCATCCTCACCGACGTGCACGCGAACCTCGAGGCTCTGACCGCGTGCATCGCCGCGGCGGAGCGCGAGCGCGTCGACCGATTCGTTTGCCTCGGAGATACGGTCGGTTACGGGGCGAACCCGAACGAGGCCTGCGACCTCGTCCGGGCGCGCTGCGAATTCGCCATGCTGGGGAACCACGACGCGGCGGTCGCTGGCCGGATGGACTACAGCTACTACTACGCCGCCGCGCGCGAGGTGCTGGACTGGACCGCGCTGCACCTCTCCCCCGAGAACATGGCTTGGCTGCGGACGCTCCCCTACACCAAGCAGGAGGGGAAGGTCCTGTGGGGACATGCCAGCCCGCGGGATCCAGCCGCCTTCGAATATGTCTTCGCGCTGGAGCAAGCCGAGGACCTGGTACTGCGCACGCCGGGAGACCTGCCGCACCTCACCTTCATCGGGCACTCGCACCTGCAGCGGGCCTTCCAGCTCCTGCCCCTCGTGAAGGACGTCTTCGACGAGCGGCTGCGCATCGAGGACGGGAACAAGTACCTGTGCAGCATCGGGAGCTGCGGGCAGCCGCGCGATTACGATCCTCGCGCCTGCTACGGCATCTGGGACGACGCGGACAAGGTGGTCGAATTCCGGCGCGTGACGTACGACGCCGAGAAGACGGCGCGGAAGATCCTCGAGGCCGGCCTCTCGCACCATTTCGCGCGGCGGCTGCTCCATGGCGTCTGAGTTCCCGCGCCACCTCCTCGACATCGAATCGCTGCGGCGTGAGCAGATCGAGCAGCTCCTGGGGCTCGCGACGCGCTTCAAGCGCGAGCGTGCCGCGGCGCGAGCAGGGAAGGGCCGGGCGCCCGGGCACGAGCTGCTCCCCGGGCGCACCGTGGCGACGCTCTTCTTCGAGGCCTCGACGCGCACGCGCAGCTCCTTCGAGGTGGCGGCGTACGCGCTGGGCGCCGACGTGCTCAGCTTCCAGAAGGACGCCTCCAGCGTGACCAAGGGAGAGTCCCTGCAGGACACGGTGCGCAACCTGGAGGCCATCGGCGCGGACCTGCTGGTGGTGCGCCACCCGGCTGCCGGTGCACCGCGCGCGGTCGCGCGCGCGGTCCGGGCGAGCGTCGTCAACGCGGGAGACGGCGCGCACGAGCACCCCACCCAGGCCTTGCTCGATGCCTTGACCCTGCGCGAGAAGCTGGGCCCGCTGGAGGAGAAGGTGATCTCCATCGTGGGCGACATCGCGCACAGCCGGGTCGCGCGGTCGAACGTCCACTGTCTCTCCAAGCTCGGCGCACGGGTGCGGGTCGCCGGGCCCAGCACGCTGATCCCGGCCGGCGTGGAGAAGCTGGGCTGCGAAGTGGCCCGGACCCTGCCGGACGCGCTGCGCGACGCGGATGCGGTCATGATGCTGCGCATCCAGCAGGAGCGGATCGCCGACGCGCGCATCCCCGGGACGCGCGACTACGCCCGCCTCTGGGGCCTGAACGCGCGCACCGTGGAGCTGCTGCCCGCGCGCGCCGTCGTCCTGCACCCCGGCCCGGTGAACCGCGGCGTCGAGCTGTCCAGCGAAGTGATGGACGGCGAGCGCAGCCTGGTGATGGACCAGGTGGACAGCGGAGTCGCGGTGCGCATGGCCACCCTCGCGCTCTGCCTGGGGGCGGCATGATCTTCCTCGAGGGCGGCAGGGTGGTGGATCCGGCCACGCGCACGGACGGCGTGCGCACGGTCATCCTCGACGGCGGCCGTATCAAGGAGGTTCGCGAGCCCGCGGTGTCGCCCGGAGAGCGAGCGGCGAACGAGGTGGTCGACTGCCGCGGCCTTCTGGTCCTGCCCGGGCTGGTGGACCTGCACGTCCACCTGCGGGAGCCCGGCGAGGAGGGGAAGGAGACCATCGCCACGGGTGCGCGCGCCGCCGCGGCCGGAGGCATTACCACCGTGGTCGCCATGCCGAACACCAAGCCGGTCTGCGACAGCGCGTCGGTCGCCCGTTTCGTGCAGGCGCGGGCGCGCGAGGCGGGGTTCGCGCGCGTCCTGCCCGCGGGCGCCATCACCCGCGGCTCGCTGGGCGAGGCGCTGAGCGACATGGCCGAGCTGAAGGAGGCCGGCTGCGTGTGCCTGACCGACGACGGCCGGCCGGTAATGTCGGCCGGGGTGATGCGGCGCGCGCTCGAGTACGCCAGCGACCTCGGCCTTCCCGTCATGGTGCATGCCGAGGACCTGACGCTCACCGGCCCGGGATGCATGAACGAGGGATCGGTGGCCACGCGGCTGGGCTTGCCCGGCATCCCGGCGGCGGCCGAGGTGGCGATGGTCCAGCGCGACCTCCTCCTGGCCGAGATGACCGGCGCCCATTTGCACGTCGCGCACGTCAGCGCGGCGGGCACGGTACGGGCCATCCGCGAGGCCAAGGCGCGCGGGGTCCACGTCACCGCCGAGGCGACGCCGCACCACTTCACGCTGACCGACGAGGCCGTGGCGGGAGTCCCGGCCTCGGTGCCCGCCTTCCGGCAGGAGGATGCCCCGCCCGTCGAGCCCTACGACACGCACGCCAAGATGTCGCCGCCGCTGCGGAGCGAGAGCGACCGGCAGGCCATCGTCGGCGCGCTGTCCGACGGCATCATCGACGCCGTGGCTACCGATCACGCGCCGCACGGCCCGCTGGAGAAGGACGTGGAGTTCGAGCGCGCGGCGAACGGCGTGGTCGGGCTGGAGACGTCGCTGGCGCTCACCCTGGCCCTGGTGCGGGCGGGCGAGCTGGCCCTGCCCAGGGCGGTCGAACGGCTCTCGAGCGGACCGGCGCGCTGCTTCGGCCTGCCGTACGGCACGCTGTCCCCCGGAGCGCCCGCCGACGTTATCCTGGTGGACGCCGAGCGGGCATGGAAGGTGGATCCGCAGCGGTTCCACTCGCGCAGCCGCAACAGCCCGTTCGCGGGCTGGACGCTGCGCGGGCGCGTGGTACGCACCTATCTGGAGGGGAAGCTGGTGCACAGGAGCGACGAATGAATAAGGCCACGCTGGCGCTCGCCTGCGGCGAGACGTTCGAGGGGTTCGCCTGCGGCGCCGAGGGCGAGGCCCAGGGCGAGGTCGTCTTCAACACCAGCCACACCGGCTACCAGGAGATCCTGACCGACCCCTCCTACGCGGGCCAGCTCGTCACCTTTACCGTCGCGGAGCTGGGCAACTACGGCGTCCACCACGGCGACGAGCAGGCGGACGCGCCCCAGGTGGCGGGCTTCATCGCCCGCCGGGTGTCGCGCGAGCCGTCGAACTGGCGGTCCGACGAGTCGCTGCCGGGCTGGCTCGCGCGCCACGGCGTGGTCGGGATCGAGGGACTGGACACGCGGCGGCTGGTGCGCGTGCTGCGCAGCTCCGGCGCGCAGCAGGGAATCATCGATGCCTCCGGCGCCTCGGCGGCGGCGCTGGTCGAGCGCGCGCGGCGGCTGCCGGGGATGGAAGGGCAGGACCTGGCCAGCAAGGTGTCCTGCAAGAAGCCCTACGAGTGGAAGCAGGGCGTCGCCGGGCGCGAGCCGCAGGCGCCCAGCCACGACGTGGTGGTGGTCGATTACGGGGTGAAGCGCGGCATCCTCCGGCAGCTCGTCGATTCCGGCTGCCGCGTGCGCGTGGTTCCGTCCCGCACGCCGGCCGCCGAGATCCTGGCGCAGAAGCCGCACGGGGTGGTGCTCTCCAACGGCCCGGGCGATCCGGCCGCGGTGGTGGGCGCGGACCGCCAGGCGGCGGAGCTCCTGGGCCAGGTGCCGGTGCTGGGAATCTGCCTGGGGCACCAGATCCTCTCGCTCGCGGTGGGCGGGAAGACGTACAAGCTCAAGTTCGGGCACCGGGGGGCGAATCATCCCGTGCGCGACCTGATCGGGAACAGCATCGACATGACCAGCCAGAACCACGGTTTCTCGACCGACGAGGCCAGCCTTCGCGGCAAGGCGCAGGTGACGCACCGCAACCTCTACGACGGCACGGTCGAGGGGCTCGCCGTACCGGAGGCGCGCATGTTCGCGGTGCAATACCACCCCGAGGACAGCCCGGGCCCGCATGACTCGCGCTACCTGTTCCGCCGGTTCATGCAACTGATCGAGGGCTAGCGGATGATCCAGGACCAGTTCGACCTGCTGCTCGCGCACGTCGCCCCGCAGGTCGACGACATCGTCGGGGCCAAGCAGGAGTACTTCGCGCGGACGGGCGGCGAGGTGCACGAGGACGACCGCTCCTTCGAGTCGCGCCTGCAGGCCTTCTTCAACTGGTACCTGTTCGACCGCAGGCTGGACGGGGTCACGCCCGCGCAGCTCTTCCTGCAGGACCGCGGGGCCGAGATGAAGGCGGCCGACAAGGAAGTGCTGATGGGCTTCACGCAGACCCGACTCGGGCTGTACGAGTACCGGGGCCGCGGGGGCTTGCTCCTGGGGCCGAAGAAGGGGCAGGTGCGGGTGCGCGACGCGGTCACCCGCAAGGTCTTCGACGTCACCGAGCGGCGGCAGATGCACGGACTGGAGATCGGCGACCTGTTCGAGGCGCGCCTGGTGCCGGTGCGCGGCACCTGGCACTTCTCCACCTCGTTCACCTACCACCCGCGCGAGATGACGCCGGTCATCGTGCGCGAGATCAAGAAACGCAAGAAGCAGGGCGCGGTCGACGTGCGGGCGCTCCTCTGGGAGCTGGAGCGCATGTCCCTCCAGGCCGACCGCTTCAAGAACGTCAGCATCGAGGCCATCTACAACTTCGAGAGCCCCTTCCTCTCCTCCCGCAAATCCGCCCACGGATAAAAAGACCAAGAACGTTTCACGCAGAGCTCGCGGAGGGCGCAGAGAAAAACGATTTTTCCTCTGCGGGCTCCGCGCGCTCTGCGTGAAACCGCTTTTAGTCCTCAGCGGACCACGCTTTCCGGGTCGTGCTTGGTGGGGGCGCCCGGGAAGGTCAGGGTTTTGAGGAGCTCCTTGCGGTTTTTGGCCACGGCGCGGTCGAGGAAGGAGCGGGCGTCGGAGAGGGAATCGAGCAGGCGCTTCGGCTTGCGCTTCATCCGCGGATCCGAGAGCAGGGCGTGCGTCAGCCAGGGGAAGACCGCCGTGACGTC
>Ga0137409_10000562_pt1 | contig 40911 bp, 33 predicted proteins | sample CZODoug1_16funga_FD_122059 | JGI IMG/M metagenome (GOLD analysis project Ga0137409, IMG submission 122059) | Vadose zone soil fungal communities from Angelo Coast Range Reserve, California, USA - CZODoug1_16fungal (Hybrid Assembly) | ecosystem: Environmental > Terrestrial > Soil > Vadose zone...
CGCTTTCCACGAAGCACTCTCCATGGCCTCGATCTGGAAACTCCCGGTCGTGTTCGTGTGCGAGAACAATCTCTATATGGAGTACACGCCGATCTCGGCGGTGACGCCGGTCAAGAATCCGGCCGCCGATCGCGCGTCCGCCTACGGGCTCGACAGAATTCTGATCGACGGCAACGATGCCGACGAGGTTTATCGCACGGCGCAGTCCGCCATCGCGCGGGCCCGCGCCGGTGCGGGCCCGTCGCTCATCGAGGCGCTGACCTATCGCCACCACGGCCATTCACGAGCCGACCCGGCAAAATATCGGCCCACGGAAGAAGTCGAAGCGTGGATGAAGCGCGATCCAATTCCGCTTTATCGCCAGCGTCTGATCGATTTCGGCGTGGCCGAATCGACGATCTTGGCGATCGAAGAGGAAATCAAGCACGCAGTCGATCAAGCAACCGAAGTGGCCAAGGCATCCCGGCCGCCCGCGGACGAGTTGATCTACAAAGACGTCTGGGCGGATGGAGGCTGGGCATGGCGGAACTAACCTACCGCGACGCGGTCGCCGCGGGTATCGCGCAGGAAATGGAACGCGACAACTCAGTCGTATGCCTGGGCGAGGATATCGCGGCCGCGGGCGGCGTATTCAAGGCCACCGTCGGTCTGCTCGAAAAATTCGGGCCGTTGCGGGTGCGCGATACGCCGATCGCCGAGCAGGCGATCCTGGGCGCCGCCATGGGAGCGGCGATGACCGGCCTGAGGCCGGTCGCCGAGATCATGTTTTCGGATTTTCTGGCGGTGTGCTGGGATATAGTCGCCAACGAGATCGCCAAGACGCGCTACATGACCAACGGCCAAATCTCGCTGCCGTTGGTGATCCGCACGGGCAATGGCGGCGGCTCGCGCTTCGGCGCGCAGCATTCGCAAAGCGTCGAGAATTGGGCGATGGCCATACCGGGCCTCAAAGTGGTGGCACCGTCAACGCCCGCGGATGTCAAAGGCTTGCTCGCCGCCGCGATACGCGATCCTGACCCCGTCGTCTTCTTCGAACACAAAGCACTGTACGCCACCAAAGGCGAGGTGCCGGACGGTGAGCACGTCGACAAGCTCGGCAAGGCTGCGATACGTCGCCAAGGATCGGACCTGACCATCGCGGCGCTCGCACTCATGGTGCCGCGGGCGCTCGAAGCCGCCGAAAAACTTCAAGCAGAGCACGGTATTTCCGCGACGGTGATCGACGTCCGCTCATTGGTGCCGCTCGACACCCAGACGATTTTCGCCGCGGTCTCGAAGACCGGCCGCTTCTACACGGTTGAAGAAAATCCGCGGCTGTGCGGCTGGGGTGCCGAGATCGCGAGCCTGGTGGCTGAGGAGCTGTTCTGGGACCTGGACGCGCCGATTACGCGCATCACCACGCCCCACGTGCCGTTGCCCGCCGCGGACCGACTCGAGGACTTAACCATCCCGAGCGTAGCGCGCATCGTAGAGACCATCCTCAAGACCATCGACTAGAGAGCGACCCCGAAATCATGAGTGGACCGATCATTGCCGTGCGGACCGGCCTTTACATCGACGGCGCGTGGCGCGCCGCCTCGGACGGCGCCGGCATTGAAGTGTTGGACCCGGCGAGCGAAGAGGTCATTGCCTCGGTCGCGTCGGCAAGCATCGAAGACGGATTGGCGGCGGTCGACGCAGCCCACCGGGCGCTGCCCGCCTGGGCCGCCACCGCACCGCGCCGGCGCGCCGAGATCTTGCGCAAAGCCTTCGAACTCATGACCGAGCGCGCGGAGGACTTCGCGAAGCTCATGTCTCAGGAGAACGGCAAGGCTCTGAAGGATGCGCGCAGCGAAGCGGCCTACGCGGCCGAATTCTTCCGCTGGTATTCGGAAGAGGCGGTACGCAATATTTCCGAGATTTCAACCAATCCGGGCGGTACCAATCGGATTTTGGTATTGCAGCAGCCGGTGGGCGTTTCGATCCTGGTGACGCCGTGGAATTTTCCGGCGGCCATGGCGACCCGCAAGATCGGCCCCGCGCTCGCGGCGGGTTGCACGGTCATCCTCAAGCCCGCCTCGGAAACGCCGCTCACCGCGCTTGCGATAGCGAGTCTGCTGGAAGAAGCGGGCGTGCCTTCGGGCGTGGTCAACGTCATACCGTCGCACCGCTCGTCGAAGGTCGTGGGTGCAATCATCAACGATTCGCGCGTGCGCAAACTGTCCTTCACGGGCTCAACGCAAGTGGGCAGCGTGTTGCTGCGCGAGGCCGCCAATACCATCGTCAATTGCTCGATGGAACTGGGCGGCAATGCCCCGTTCATCGTATTCGACGACGCGGACGTGGACGAGGCCGTGAAGGGAGCGATGATCGCCAAAATGCGCAACGGCGGCGAGGCCTGCACGGCGGCAAACCGGTTTTACGTGCAAGACGGCATCGCGGACGCGTTCACCAAAAAATTCACCGCGGCCATGCAGGCCATGCGGGTGGGGCCGGGGCTCGAGGAGGGCGTGGATCTCGGTCCGCTGATCAACAAGACCGCGCAGAACGACATGATGGCCTTCGTCGATGATGCTGCCAAGAAGGGCGCCAAGATCGCGACCGGAGGCCGCCGGCCCGATCGCAAGGGATTTTTCTTCCAGCCGACGCTCCTCACCGACGTTCCGGACGACGCGAACGTCCTGAACGATGAGATTTTCGGGCCGATCGCACCGGTGCAGCGATTTTCGAGCACCGACGAGGCGATCACCAAGGCGAATGGCACGCCCTACGGTCTGATCTCCTATATTTTCACGCGCGATCTGGCCAAGGGACTCGATGTTGCGGAGCAAATCGAATCGGGAATGGTCGGGCTCAACCGGGGGGTCGTTTCCGACCCGGCGGCGCCATTCGGCGGAGTCAAGCAATCGGGTATCGGCCGCGAAGGCGCCCACGAGGGAATGCTTGAATTCCTGGAGAAAAAATACATTTCAGTCGACTGGTAGGGGGAAACGCTATGGACGTCATCATGCCGCAGTTGGGCGAGACCGTCGAAGAAGGGACGGTAGCGGCCTGGCACAAGAAGGAAGGCGACAAGGTTGCGATCGACGAATTGTTGGTCGAGATCGAAACCGATAAAGTCGCGACCGAGGTGCCGTCGCTGGTCGCCGGAACTCTGCTCAAGATACTGGTCGCCGCGGGTGAGACCGTCAAGGTCGGAACGAAGCTCGCGATCATCGATTCGGGCCGGGGCGCGGGCGTCGCGGTGCCCAAAGCCGCCGCGGAACTCCCCAGGCCAACCCAACCCGTGAAGCCGGCAGAGCCGGCAGCGGGAGAGACGGCGAGACGGTCAAAAAGAGATGGCCGAGGCGCTCCGCTTTCGCCTGCGGTGCGACGGCTCGTCGCCGAGACCGGCATCGATATTGCGCGGGTCCACGGCACCGGCCGCGACGGCCGCATCAAGCGCAACGACGTGCTGTCTCATTTGGGAAGCACTCGAGCGCCGCCTGCGACGGTACGCGGTATCGCCGAGACGGTTCCATTCAATGCGTTGCGCAAGCGGATCGCCGAGCACATGGTGCGTTCCAAAGCCACCAGCGCGCATGTGCTGCAAGCCATCGAGGTGGATTTCTCGGGCGTCGAGGCGGCGCGCGGCGCGCTCAAGAAAGCGTGGAAGGAGCGCGAGGAGGGGTCGCTCACCTATCTTCCCTTCATCGCCCGCGCAGTGGCGCTGGCGTTGCCTGAATTTCCGCATTTGAATGCTCATGTGGCGGGGGACTCCCTCATCGTGCACAAAGCGATCAATCTTTCGGTGGCCGTCGATCTCGATGGCGGCGGGTTGGTCGCGCCGGTGATCAAGAATGTCGCCGCGCTGCGGGTCCCTGAAATTGCGCGGGCGATCACCCAAATCGCCAAGCGGGCGCGCACCAACGCGCTCAAACCCGACGATATGACCGAGGGCACTTATTCACTCACCAATAATGGCAGCTTCGGCACCTTTCTCACGGCGCCGGTCATCAACCAGCCCCAGGTTGCGATTCTATCGACCGACGGCGTGCACCGCCGGCCATGGGTGGTAACGGACGGCAAGGGCGAGAGGATTGAAATTCGCCCGGTCGGCATACTCGCTCATAGTTTCGACCACCGCGCGGTGGACGGCGCCTATTCCGGCGCCTATCTGCGCCGTGTCAAGCAGATCCTCGAATCGCGCGAATGGATTGGCGAGTTCTTGAGTTAGCTTCGCAACGATTCGAGTGCTATCTCTGGATGGCCATGGTTGAGCCTCGTACCACGAGCGCGGGTTCGAGGTGCATGGAGGGGACGACGACTGCGGGGTCACGCATCTTTCGCAGCAACAGCAGTCCGCTCTGCACGCCGAGCTGATCGTGCGGAATTCGCAACGTCGTCAGCGGGGGATTGAAGCGGTCGGCAAAGGGCATGTCGTTATAGCCCGTGATCGAAACGTCCTGCGGACATGCGAGTCCTGCCTCGGTGAGAGCGTCGTAACATCCCAGTGCCAACATATCGTTGGCGGCGACGATCGCCGTGAAGGAGCGATTCGCAGTCGTTAGAAGCCGGCGGGCGGCGGCTGCGCCGGCCTGCACCGTGAACGACGCGCAATCGATGATGAGTTTCTCCCTCACGCTCAGCCGGTAGGTTTTGAGGGCCGCGATGAAACCTTCGCGCCGTCCGGTCGCCGTCGACGTGTTGAGCGGGCCGCCAACGTAAGCCAGCTTGCGGTGTCCAAGCTGGAGAAGGTGGTCGACGGCGAGGCGGATACCATAGGCGTCATTGGTGACGACGCTGGTTATGCTTTCGTCGAGCACCGTGCGGTTCACGAGCACAAAGGGAATTTTCCGCTCCTGACATCTCTTGACGATGTCATCTTGGAGCCAAGCGGTAGCCAGGATCAGTCCATCAACCTGCCGCGCCCGCAGCGAGTCGAGAATGGCGGATTCCGTCTCCCTGCTATTGTCCGAATCCGCCAGCATGGTCACGTAGCCCTCCTTCCCTAGAGTGCGTTCGATGGCGCGCACGATAGGAGGAAATAGGGGATTCGTGAGATCCGGGACGATGACGCCGACAGTAAATGAGCGGCGCGTCTTCAGTCCGAAGGCGAGGGGATTGCGGGTGTAGCTCAGGTTATTGGCTATTTTCAGAATGCGCGTCGCCACTTCCTGCGACACCATCGTGCGGGTTTGCGGATTGAGCGCCCGTGATACCGTCGAGACGTGCACCCCCGCTCGCTGTGCGATCTGCTTGATTCCTGACGGCGTTTTGCTCATGCCGGCGAAGATTAGGTTATGGCGTGCGACACCGCAAGTAAGCACGCATTCGCGGGACATCGGAAAATGCGTCTAGCACATCGGGCGTAGGTCCACCAGGGGAGCACACACCTCAGTACGTTGCGTGAATACGCACCCGTTGAAGCTTGATCTCATTTCGTCCCGGCCGGGGCTGCACCGCCGTCGGACCCGTCAACGGCCGATCCTGCTTGAAGGTGAGGTCCAGGGGCGGTCGGCGCGACGGCAACATCGCCATCGGGGCCTAGATTGAGGTGGCGATTGAGTTCCGCAATGTCCACATCCTTTTCCCAGGCAGCGATGGCAATCGCCGCGACGCCGTTGCCGATGTAGTTGACGAGCCCCCGACCGCGTTGCATGAAGGGATCGATGCCGAGCAGCAGGGCAAGGCCGGCCATCGGAATGTCCGGCATCGCGGACAGCGTCCCGGCCAGTACGACGAAGCCGGCGCCGGTAAAGCCGGTTGCTCCCTTCGACATCAGCATTGCGATCAGCAGAATCAGCAGCTGACGATCGAGCGGCAGCGCCGTGTTGGTGGCCTGCGCGATAAAGATGACACATAAGGTGAAATAGATGCTGCTGCCCGCGAGGTTGAAGGAATAGCCCGTGGGCACTACCAGGCCAACCACCGACTTAGGAACACCCATGCGTTCGAGCTTCTCCATCAAGCGCGGCAGCAGCGCCTCGGAGTTGGCGATGCTGAGGAAGAGCAGTATCTCGTCGAGGATGTAGCGGCAGAATTTGAGGATGCTGAAGCCGACGTGCCGCGCGATCGGCACCAGCACGATGAGCACGAACGCCAGGCAAGAGCCGTAGAACAGGAGAACGAGTTTCAGGAGAGGCAGCAGGGAATGAAGGCCGAATCGTCCGACGGTGAAGGCCATGGCGCCGAAGGCGCCGATCGGCGACAGCTTGACGATCATCTCGACTATCGAGAACACCACCCGCGTGAGTTGGTCCACCAGATCCTTGACGGCTCGGGCCCGTTCGCCCAGATAGATGAGGGCGACGCCGAACAGTGCGGCAACCACAACGACCTGCAGAATGGCGCCCTTTGCGAAGGCGTCGACCATGGTGACGGGGATGATGTTCAGTAGAAAGGCCACGACGCCCTGGTCTTTGGCGGCAGTGACGTAGCCGGCGATGCTGGAAGTGTCGATGGAGCGCGGATCGATGTTGAGCCCGACGCCGGTCGGTATCAGATTGGCCGCGATCAAGCCGAGCAGCAGCGCCAGCGCGGAGACCACGTAGAAGTACACCATCGATTTGACGCTGATGCGGGCGACCCGGCGGGCGCTCCCCATGCCCGAGATCCCCGACACGATGATGCAAAACACCAGCGGGGCGATCACCATCCCAATCAGCTTGATGAAGCCGTCGCCCAGCGGCTTCATTTTCACCGCAGCCGTTGGCCACGCCGCTCCCATGATGATCGCGGCGCAGATCGCGATGATGACTTGATTGTGGAGCTTCGCGTAAAACGGCTTGGGCTTGCGAATCAGCGCCTGCATTCAACCTCCGAAGTAGCGAGCTTCCAACGGCCAAGCCCAGGCCGGTTATAAGCTATTATGCAATCGTTTGCAATTCGTCGCGCATGCTCTGCTCGATCAGCGCCAAATGGATTCATTTGCCGTTTGCCGCCCGTTGGTAACGTTCGTCGAGGTAGCGCGCCGGATCGGTCAGCGTCTTGCGGGGCCGTCCGAGTTCGGATCTGATCCGCAGCACCGTCATCATCCCTTGCGGATCGAGCGCACCGCCGCGCGTGAAGCCTTCACACTCGCCGAGCAGCGCGTCGACGTGCCGCCGCGCGGCGTCCTCGGGCACGTTCGGCAGATGCGTCCTGTAGATCGCCACCGCCTCGGTGCGGTTCTTCGGATCGAACAACCAGTCGATCGCCTCGGTCGACGCGCGGATGAAGCTGACGAGCGCGTCGCGGTTGGCCCTCGCCCAGCTGCGCCGGGTGATCCCGACAATCGTCTGGTACGGTCCGAGGACATCGACAGCATTGGCGAGACGCCGATATCCCCGCGACTCCGGCGCGATTTCCAGCGGCGTCGTCAAGATCGTTCCCGAGAACTTGTTCTCCATCAACGCTTGCGCGCGCGTTGCCGTCGAGCCGACCGGTTCCAGGCGATAATCGCCGTCCTCGAGCCCGCCCAACTGCAACAGCTTCTGCAGAACCAATGAGTAGCCGGTCGCAATCGCGTCGACCGCAAGCGTCTTGCCGCGCAGGTCGTCATAGTCCCTGACGTCGGGACTCACTACCAGGCGAACGGTTCCCCGCGAGAAGCCCATGAACGCGAAGAGATCGGGCGCGGTGGACAGCTTTACCTCCCCTTGGCCCTCCTGATAGGCGACCACGTTGTCGAACGCCGCCGTCGCGACGTCCTCCTCGTTTTTGATGAGGCTTTGGACCAACTCGACCGAGTTCGGAGTGGGACTCACCTTTACCGCGAGCTTCTCTCGTGCGAACAACCCCTTGTCCTCGGCAACCCAAAGCGGCAGGTTCGCGCCGCCGGGAAAGCTGATCACCCGCAACGGCGTCTGAGCGTGAACGAGCGAAGCCAGCCCCAAGGCCGCGAAACCAAGCAGGGACCGGTGGACCATCAAGATATCTCTCACGCTATTTGGCCGGCCAGGCGTGGCAGACGGTGCACGCCGCGCTCACGCCTCGCGCCTGGTGGCAGCTGATGCAAGTCGCCATCCCGGTGACAGCCGTCGTTTCCGACATGGCGTCGAGGTCGCCCACTGCCCCGTGGCAGGTTTCGCACTGCACCCCCGCTTGCAAATGCTTGCGATGGGTCCAAGTTACTCCTGGCAGTACCTTGTAAACGCGCACCCAAGGAATCGGCTGTTTCGATTCGGCGTAGTCCGCGAGCTTCTTGATCGCCGGCCGATCGGTGACCATCGTGGCGTGGCAGTTCATGCAGGTCGCGGTGGCTGGGAACGTCATCTCCCGACCTGGAGCCGGGTTGGTGTGACAGAGTCGGCACGGCAATCCCATGCCGACGTGGACCTTGTGACTGTACGGCAGCGGCTGCTCGGGAGCGGGATGCGGCGCAAGATTGGCCCGCACAGCCGATGCGGCGGGCGCCGGCGGCTGCGCCTGCACGGTGCCGACGGTCAACCAAGCGAACGCAGTGATCATCGCGACAATATCAAAAAGGCTCTTCATCGTAGCTCTCACCTGTGTCCGGAGTTCTTGGCGGATCGAATCGTTCAGGCAGCGCGGCCGCTTCCAACAATCTGCTCGAGAGTCTTGCCGTCATCCTGGAGAATGATTGCGGCGGCGTTGCGCCCGGGCTGACCGGTCACCGAGCCGCCGGCCTCGGTACAGGCCCCCGTCTGGTACAGGCCGGGAATCGGCATGCGGTACGGGGCGAAGTTGCCCCAACGTTTGTCTCTGTGGTGCACACTGCCGCGCCACATCGCCGGATTCATGCGCTCGATGTCCAGCGGGCTCATGATCACCTTCGCGAGCATCTTGTCTTTGGTCAGGTTCGTGGTGTGGCGCATGTACTGGGTCAGGAACGTGTCCGCGACTCGCTCCTTGATGTCGTCCCAGTGCTGAGGTCCCTCCTTCAGCCCGTACGGTATGCCGCCTTCGATCTTGAGTGCGCAGCAGCCCGGCGGCACCCGACTCTGGTCGTATACCGAGGCATGCACAATCTGAAGGGGGTAGTCATCCAGGGTCAGCTCGCCTCGGGCCTGATCTGCGCTCAGCACGAAGATGCTCTCCGGCCGCTGCATGATCGACGCTTCGGCGCCGGATACGGTTCCTCCATCGGCCAGCGGATACTTCGGCGGTTCGCTGAACGCGTAGTGGAATACGAACATGCCATGCTCCGCTTGCCAGAGATCCACGCTCGCGTGTAGCGCATCGCCCCACAGTTCGCTTGGCGCCATTCCCAAGAGGTGCTTGACGTGAATCGTGGAGACTACCGCTTTCTGCGCCCGGTACTTGCTGCCGTCCGCGCACTCCACGCCCGTGCACTTGCGGTTCTCGATGATCAATTGCGCCACCGGTTTGCCGGTCAGGATGACGCCGTTGTGCGCCTCGATGAATCGTCCCAATGCCACGCTCAGCATCCCCGAGCCACCCTTGGGCATCGGTCGGCCCGCCATGTGGTCCATCATCGAGAACGCCTGTGCCCCGGTACCGGCATCGCTCCCGGGTACGCCGGGCCACCTGCCGCCCGAGAGATTGGCCGCCTGCATGACGGGGCTTTCCCAGACTTGGCGCGCCGCGTCGTAGCCGGACAATACATCCAGCCGCTGAAAGAACAGGCCCTCCGGCGAGTTGGCGCGCTCCGCCGGAGCCAGCGCCGCGACGCGGGCGCGCGCGGCCGCCAGGCGCCTGAACGTTTCCGCATCCTTCTTCGACACGCGTGCAATCGTCGCCGCGGTACGCTCCGGATCCTTCAGGAAGACCGTCAGCGAAGGGCCGTCGAGAAACGGGAAATGCACGACCACTTCGGGATCGAAGGTTTCGTAGCCGTAGTCGCGCAGTTCGAGTTCATTGTTGCGCAGTAGCGGATTACGGGCGATGAGGTGGTGCGAGCTCGAACACAGGTCTTGCTTGAAGCCCGGGAGGAGAATTTCGGCGGTCTTGACGCCGCCGCCGATCATGGCGCGCCCTTCAAGGACGAGCACGCGATTGCCTGCCTTGGCGAGGTACGCGGCGCAGATGAGACTGTTGTGCCCGGCGCCCGCCACCACATAGTCGAAGACCTCCGCACGGGATGCGCCCGGACCGGCCTGCGTCAGCACGCTGCCTGCCGGCTGTGCTTGCACAACGCCGGTTGACGCTGCGAGGCCAAGAGGCGCGAGAGCCAAGGGCGTGAGCGCTGCCGTCTTCACGAAATCGCGGCGAGTGGTCAAAGTCATTGCATAGTCCTTCTGTTCACAACGGGGCCAGCGCGGCCTTGACCCGCTCAGGCAGGAACGGAATGTCTCGCAGCCTGCGCCCGGTCGCGGCGGCGAAGGCGTTCGCGATTGCCGCACCGGTCGGTCCCTGCGCCCCTTCGCCCACGCCGAGGGAGTCTTCGGTCGGGCGCTGGATCACCTCGACCTCGACCGCGGGCACCTCGCTGAAGCGCAGGATCGGGTAGTCGATCCAGCTCTTCGTATGGACGCCGGACCGGTCGACCTTGAGGGCTTCCTTCAGAGTCCAGCTGGCCGACTGGATCATGCCGCCTTCTATCTGGTTCGCGATGCCGTCGGGATTGATCGCCAGGCCCGCGTCCACCGCCGACCACGCGCGGGTGACACGCACAATGCCGCTGATGCGGTCGACCTCAACCTCGGCGACCACTGCGCAATAGCACGCATGGTTCTTGTATCTCGCGAATCCGATCCCGCGCCCCCGGAATGTGCTGCCGGTGCCGCGGCCGCCGTCGCCCAGGGCGCCCGGTCGCCAGCCGCTCTGTCTGGCCGCCGATTCGATCACCGTCCGCGCGCGCTCGTCGCGCAGGTGTCTCAAACGAAATTCCACGGGGTCGGCGCCCGCCGCCGCGCAGGTCTCGTCCATGAGCGATTCGATCGCGAAGACGTTTGCATAGGCACCCAGCGTGCGCAGCGACGAGGTTCGCAGTGGCGCATCCGGCATGTAGTGCTTGAGGATTTTCTGGTTCGGGAAATCATAGAGTGGGATCGCGTTTCGATCGGAACCACCGTTCGGCTGCGGAACGTCGACCGGAAACGCCGGCTGCAGGGGAGCTGCCAAATACCACGCCGCGAGCAGATTCACGCCTTCCCGTCCGCCAGGCCGCCTCGCATGCGGATAGCTCCACAACTCGTGGCGCCAGTCGACGATGTTGCCGTCTGCGCCGAGTCCGGCGCCCACCTTCATGCTCATCGCCGAGCCGTACGGTTCCCACATGAACTCGTCGTCGCGCATCCACTGCACCCTCACCGGCCTTCCCGGGATCGCGCGCGCGAGGAGGGCGGCATCGAACGCAGCGTCGTCCGCGCCGTTGTGGCCATAGCATCCTGCGCCTTCCATGTGGATGCAGACGACGCTCGCCGGTGACATGCCAAGCGCGCGTGCGATGTCGCTGCGCAAGGCGAACACGCCTTGACTATGGGTCCAGACCGTCAGCTTGCCGTCCAAGTCGTGCGCCACGGCGCACGACGGGCCGATAGAGGCGTGCAACTGGAACGCCCGGGTGTAGCGCGCCTCGATCCGTCTGACGGCGATCGGCGCGTCTGGCGCGGTCTTTTCGTACACCACCGAGTTCTGCGTTTGCAGCTCCGGCTCGGGGCGGTCGAAGGTATCGATGAGAGTCGGCGGCAGCTCGGGTCGGCTCCAGACGGCCAGCTCGCGCAGCGCCACGAGCGCGTTGATCGCCTGTTCCTCGCGCTCGCAGACGACTGCGACGAAGCTGCCGTCGCGTACGACCTCGATGACTCCGGGCATCGCCTTCAGAGCTGCGGTGTCGAGGCTGACGAGGTCGGCCCGCGGCACCGGGGGCCGCCCGACTCGCGCGTGCACCATGCCGGGCAGCCGAAGATCCTGTACGTAGGCCGCACCACCGGTGAACTTCGGCGGAATATCACGCCGAGCGAGATTCTGGCCGATCAACGTGTGCTCACCCGCGGCCTTTGGCCTGGCCTTGGCGGTCGCCTCCCGCCTCAGCATGGCATCAGTGGTGACAGCCCAATACGTGGTGTGCTTGCCGCCGGGTGCTGAGATCGTCCCATCGGCGACCCTGAGGTCGCCCGACTGGCCGCCAAGCCTGGCGGCGGCCGCCGCCAGCAACATCTGGCGGGCCTCGGCGCATGCAAAGCGGAGGGCGGTACCGCTCTGCTCGATCGACTGGCTGCCCGCGGTAAAGCCCTCGTCGGGCGTGAGGGAGGTGTCGGCCGTCACCATGTTGATCCGTCGGTAGCCCACGTCGAGCTCGTCGGCGGCAATCTGGGCCAGCGCGCTGGCGATGCCTTGTCCCAATTCGACCTTCCCGGTGAACACCGTCACGGTGCCATTGGAATTGACGCGCAGCCACGCCGACAACAGTCGATTGCCGTTCAGGCTTCCGGGAAGATGAAGCGGCGTCTCGCTGCCTTGGGCCGGCGCCAATAGCGGCGCAAACGCAATCCCGACCACGAGGCCGGCGCCGGCCTTCAGAACAGTGCGGCGTGAGACATTCCGCAGCGCCGCCGTCACGGCAGCGCTCCCTTGGACGCGCGCAATACTGCCCGCACGATGCGGTTGTGTGCGCCGCATCGGCATAGATGTCCCTCGAGCGCACGCTTAACCTCGGATTCGCTCGGCTTCGGGTTGCGCGCGAGAAGTGCCTGTGCGGCCATGATCATCCCATTGCTGCAATAGCCGCATTGGCAGGCCTGTTCAAGGATGAACGCACGCTGCAAGGCACTGGGCCGTTGCGGCGTTCCGAGGCCTTCGATCGTCGTGATAGTGCCCTTGCCGACGGCGCCGACCGGATACACGCACGAGCGTCGCTCCATGCCGTCGATGAGCACACTGCAAGCGCCACATTGCGATTGCCCGCACCCGAATTTGGCGCCGCTCAACTTCAGGTCGTTGCGCAAAACATAGAGCAGGGGGGTGGCGGGCTCGACTCTGACCGAGCGAGCCGTGCCGTTAACCCTCAGCGTGAATACTGTCGGCATGGATATCGATCCGCAATCGTTTGCAAGTAATTTCAGTCACCCCGCGGGATATTCTCACGCGCCGGAGCGGCCGGTTGGAGCAGGCCGTCTTTCAGATCGGGATATTTCTCAGTCAGAAGGGAGCCAAAGTAGTAGCATTTCGGGAATGCGGGACGCGCACGAAGCGCGGCGAGCCACCCATCGATTTCGGGCAGATGTTCCCAGTGAGTGCCAAGACCCAGATCGGCCATCCGCACGAGCACCGGCATTATCGCGATGTCGGCCAATGTGAGGTCGGCGCCCATCAGCCAGGGTCCCCCGCTGGCACGCAGGGTTTCAGACATTCGCACGATCGCCTGGCGCAGCCGATCCATGGCCTTATCCAATTCTTGTGCGGAGAATCCGGAGCGGCCCATGGAGAGGAGAAATTCCTTGCGCAGGGGCTTTGATTCGGCAAGCGCGATGAAGTCGGCCTCCGGCATGTCGCGAAAATGAGGCAAAAAAGCCAAGTTATAGGACGGCACACGCACCGCCGGCGTCGGAACCTCGTCCGTGTAGCGAATGAACGAGCGCATCGCTGCCCGAGCCACCGCATCATGCGGCACGAGCGGCGTGGGTTCGGGAAAGACCTCATTCAGGTATTCGATGATGACCGCCGAGTCGATGATCACCCGACCGTCGTGAACCAGGGTCGGAACGACTCCGTTGGGATTGATTTTCAGGTATTCAGGACGAAGCTGATCCCCGGAAAATAGATCAAGCTTGAGTTCGGAGAACACAAGGTTCTTCTCGTGAAGCGTAAAGCGCACGCGCTGGCTGCACGTGGACTGCGGCGCGTTGTATAGGACGAGATTCGGCATAGACATCCTCTCTGGTAGTCTCAACCACGCGGCCCCAGTGCGCCTACCCAAACAATAGGGCGCCGACAATCACGCACTTCTGATACCGGAACAGTTGCCTGGCCGAGCACAGGAGCGATTTCCGCAGCGTCTTCCGTCGCGAATCGTATTGTGCCATATGCAAACGTTTGCGGCACGCGAATATGTCTGATGCATGTGGGCATTTCCGCTACTTTTTTTAGGCACTTGCGAATTTCGTCAATCGTGCATATAGTGCAAACGTTTGCACAATTAGATGCAGCCAATGATCGCGTCAGGATAGGCCGACGCGCGGCTACGCCAGCCGACCGAGGTTGAAGAAACGATGATTGGGGGAGAGCAATTATGAGTGAAATGGTACGTCTACCCGCCCTGTCATGGGTTGGTCGCGGAGTCCGGGTACGGGTGGGTCTGGCCATGCTGGCTTTGGGAACGACCGGGGTCTTCAGTGCGACCGTGACTTGGGCCGCTGACGATCAGGCTGCGGCCTCGGCCGGCGACACGGGCGGCAACAATATCGACGAAATTGTCGTCACGGCGAGAAAGCGTTCCGAGAATCTCAGAGACATCCCGGCATCGATCACCGCCATTTCAGCCGCGACCATCGAGGAGGCGCACATCACCCAGCTCGACGACCTGAGCGCGCTGGTGGCGAATCTCAATATCGACGAGGCGCACGATAACACGCCGGACGTGGTGCTGCGGGGCGTCGGCAGCTTTGGCCTCGTCGCGGGTGTTGGCTTTTATGTCAACGACGTGCAGGTTTTTGAAGGGCAGATCGCGAGGCCGATTGACATCGAACGCATCGAAGTGCTGAAGGGCCCCGTGGGCACCCTGTTTGGTGGCGCCAATGTCGGCGGGGCCATCAAGTACGTGACCAAGGACCCCACCAGCACGTGGGAGAACGAGGCGACTGTCGAATTCGGCTCATATTCCACGCGCAATTATCAGGCCGTATTCTCCGGTCCGCTCAGCGACACGGTAGGCGTGCGAGCCAGCGTGTACTACGACCATCACGACGGGAATGTCTACGACACCGTCAACAAATTCGACTATGGCGCGGCCACCGACCGCGGCGCCCGCATCACCGTGGTAGTCGCGCCGAACGATTCCAACAAGATTCACTTATGGCTCTCCGCGGACGACTTCAATACGAGTTCGCAGAACCTCATGTACGAGCCACCCGACGCGCATACCTATTCACGCACGGTGGAGGACTTCTTCGTCCCGTCCTTTGACCGGCACATCGGCTCCGCCGCGATCCAGTGGGACCATCAGATGGAGGCGAATCTCGCGCTGACTTCGTTGACTTCCTACTTCACCTCCTACAATCGAGGAGTTACGGATTTCTTCAAACAACCCGTACCAATCGACTTGTTGGACCAGAATGTCGACAACCGGGTCTATAGCGAGGAGCTTCGGCTCGCATCGACGGGCGGTTCGGACGTGGACTGGCTTGTCGGTGCGTTCTTCCAGGGGCACAAGAGTGCGACGTTGTCCGTCGACAACAACTACAACAGCGATCCGAACAACCCGATGCTCATCCAGCCCGGCCCAGGCGGACTCCCCCTAGACTATGATCGCAACGAAAAGATGCAGCGGGAATACGCCCTGTTCGGCGACGTTACGCTGCATCACGGAAACTGGCAGTACGAACTGGGCCTGCGAGGGGAGTACTACACGAGTTCGCTGTCGGCCGTGAACACAAACAACGTAGCCAACGGCGACTATACGACTCCGGTTCTTCCCATTGCGCCCGGCTCGATCTCCGGGCACGAGTTCTCGCCGAGGGTTTCGGCGCAGTACAAGTTCAGCCCGACCGCCAATGTCTATGGCGCGATTTCGCGGGGCTTCACGCCCGGCGACCTGGTCGAGGAGAATTTCATAATCCATCCGTTCCGTCCGGAGATTGCCACCCAGTACGAAGTGGGTTACAAGTCCTTGCTGGAGTACGGCGTGCAGGTGAATGCCGCCGTTTTCTACACCTACTATAAGGACCGGCTGTATCTCTACCAGCGGCTCGCGAATGGGCCAATTCAGGATTTGACGGCCAACATCGGCCCCTCGACGAACGTGGGGGCGGAGTTCGACATTGCCGCGCCGCTGCCGGCGGGATTCAAGCTGAGCGTCGCAGGGGGTGTGCTGCGTGCGCGCTGGGGCGAGACCAATGGCTTCGTGAATCCGGGCAACGGAAATATTCCGCCGGGCACGCCGCAGCAGCTCAACGGCCTGAACGTGCCGTTCGCCCCTGCGTATACGGCGAGTACGACGCTCGACTGGAAGCATGATTTCGGCGGCTACCTGGTTGGGGCCCGCACGGAGGCTTCGTTCGTCGGCCGGTCCTATTGGGATCCCCAAAACTCGGCTTTTCAGGAGGCTTACCATCTGTTGAATGCGTCCGCGTGGCTCGAACACGGGAGATGGAAGCTGACGGTGGCCGGGACCAACCTGACGGACACCTCCTACAACACCGTGTTCTGGCCAGTGCCCGATGTCAACCCGTTCCACAACATCGCGCGCGTGAATCGGCCGAAATGGTTTACCGTGAACGCCACGGTGCGCTTCTAGAGAGAAACGGAATTAGCCAGAATCGAGGAATTCGATCTCGAACTGTGGGTCGACCAGAGCGAGCTGTTTTTTGCGGCCTCAGTGGGCGAGTACCGGCCGGAGAATCTCGGCGACCCAATCCATGAACACGCGGACTCGCTTCGGGAGATTGCGCCGATGCGCATATAGCAGCGAGAGTGACATCGGCTCGGGGCGATAACGCGGCAGCACTTCGACCAACACACCACGAGCAAGGTGTTCGCGTACACCGATTTCGGGTGCCTGAATCAACCCCAGCCCGGCGAGGCACGCGGCGTTATAGGCGTCCGAGTTGTTGACGACCACGGGCCCCGACATCGGGAGTGTCCGGTACTCGCCGGACCCGGGGTACTCGAAGCCCTCGCTCTTTCCCCCGAGTGTGCTCACGTAGTGGATCAAGTCATGCTCTGCCAGATCCGCAAGGGTTTGTGGGGTTCCGCGTCGGTGCAGGTAGTCCGCGCTCGCGCAGTTGATGAGGATCAGACGTCCCAATGGTCGGGCGATCAGTTGTGGGTCCCGAGGCGCCCCGGCACGCATCACGCAATCAAAACCCTCCTGGACTGGATCGACGAGACGATCCGTCGAGCTCAGCTCGAATTCGATCTGGGGATGCGCTTGCAGGAATTGGGGCAGATGAGGAATCACATACAGACGCGCTATGCCGCTGGGCATGTCCACTCGGAGACGGCCCCGCAGAGACTCGCCGCTCTGCTGGAACATCGTCTGAAGATTGTCCACCTCGGACAGCAACTCCTTGCATCGCTCGTAGTACACCTGACCATCGAGCGTCATCTGCACCTTGCGTGTGGTGCGGTGAAGCAGCCGCGTGCCGAGCGAGTTCTCGAGTTCCCGCACGGCGACGGAGACAGTCGCTTTTAGTAAGCCCAAGCTCTCGGCGGCTCGGGTAAAGCTCGCGTGTTCCGCGACGCGTATGAAGATCTGCATGGCCTCGAGGGTGTTCATCGGGCAGGGGCTTCGGTGACTTATTGTTCATTATATATGAACAGTTATTACGAGGCGGCTGGATTTATCAGTCTTCAACCACCCAATAGAGTGCTGCCCACGTACCCCCACACCCAAGGAGATTCACATGAACACCTCATCCCCCATTGCGATCGTCACCGGCGGAAGCCGCGGCCTTGGTCGCAGCACCGTGCTCAGTCTCGCCAAGCGCGGCGTCCATTCGATCTTCACCTACCAGTCCAATCGCGCCGAGGCTGAGAAGGTTGCCTCGCTCGCCCGTGAGGCGGGAGCCAAGGCCGTCGCCCTGCAGCTCGACACGGGCAATGTCAGCGCGTTCGACGACTTCGTGGCGGCTGTGCGCAAGACGCTGCAAAGCTGGGGACGGGAACGGTTCGATTACCTCGTGAACAACGCCGGCAATTCTCAGCACATCAACTTCGAGAAAATGACCGAAGCGGACTTCGATGCTGTGGTCAACGTTCACTTCAAAGGCGTCTACTTCCTGACGCAAAAACTGCTGCCGTTGATGAATGATGGCGGACGCATCGCGAATCTCTCTTCGGTACTTACCCGTGTTGCCGTGCCCGGCAGCTCTGCCTATGCAGCCGCCAAGGGCGCAGTCGAGATTCTGACCCGCTATCTCGCCAAAGAGCTCGGGCCGCGCCGGATCACCGCCAACGTGGTGGCGCCGGGCCCCATCCAGACGGACTTCAGCGGCGGAATGGTCCGGGACAATCCCGAAGTCAACAAAATGGTCTCGGCAATGACGGCGTTGGGGCGCCCCGGAGTACCGGACGACGTCGGGCCGATGATCGCCGCTCTTCTCACTGAAGAGAATCGCTGGGTGAACGCCCAAAGAATCGAAGTCTCCGGCGGGTTGGCTCTTTAACCCGGCAATCGACCGACGGCTAGCCCGCTCTCCTGCATGGGGAGAGCGGGCTCAAGGGAGGCGCGGCGGAGGCCACCCATCGTAAAGTCGCCATATTCGTGGCACAGTCGCAACGGCGAGCGAATGAAACAGGGATACGATGCCAGTCTCGGACGCTTATAAGGCAGTGCCGGCCTCGATCGAGGTCCGATCGATCGACTATGTGCCCGATAGGGAGCGGCATGGCGGGCTCGCAAGTCAATTCACATTGTGGCTTGCGGCCAATCTGCAAATTACTGCGATCGTAACCGGTGCCCTTGCCGTGGTATTCGGCGGCGACGTGTTTTGGTCGCTGGTGGCACTCTTGTTGGGTCAGTTGATCGGCGGCGCAGTCATGGCGCTCCACGCGGCACAGGGCCCGCAGCTCGGTTTACCCCAGATGATCTCCTGCCGCGTCCAGTTCGGCATCTATGGCGCAGTCATACCAATCGTGGCGGTGTGCCTGATGTACATCGGCTTTTCTGCCAGTGGCTGCGTGTTGGCCGGGCAAGCAGTAGGTCAACTGCTCCATGTCGACGATGGCTTAGGCATCGTGATCTTCAGTTGCTTCATCGTAATCGTGACGCTGCTAGGGTATCGATTCATTCACCTTCTCGGGCGAGTTGCGAGCATCGTCGGCATAGCCGCATTCGTCTACATGTTCAGCAGACTGTTTGCGTCCCATGATATCGCGGCCTTGCTGGCCGAGCGTCATTTTTCATTGAGCAAGTTTCTACTGGCGATGTCCTTGTCGGCGTCGTGGCAGATCGCCTACGGTCCGTACGTCGCTGACTATTCCCGCTACTTGCCGAGAGACACGTCGGTGGCTCGGGTATTCACCGCCGTGGGCCTCGGATCAGTCATCGGTTCGCAGATATCCATGACTTTCGGGGTTCTCGCCGCGGCGCTCGCGGGTAAGCAATTCGAGCATCATGAGGTGGCCTATATCGTGAGTCTCGGATCCACGGGCGCTGTCGCGGGTCTGCTTTACTTCAGCATCGCATTCGGCAAGGTCACGGTGACGTCGTTGAACGCTTACGGCAGCTTCATGTCGATGGCGACGATAGTAAGCGGTTTTCGACGCGGCCTTCGAATCTCAGTATTGCACCGGTTCTTCTACATTGTTTCGATGGTCGGCGTCTCGGCACTGCTCGCGCTGACCGGGCGTCATTCCTTTCTGAAGGCGTTCGAGTCGTTCATCCTGTGTCTGCTCGCGGTATTCACGCCGTGGAGTGCGATCAATCTGATCGACTACTATTGCTTCACTCGGTCGCGTTACGATGTGCCGGCGTTGTCCGATCCCGATGGTCGCTATGGCCGATGGAATATGACCGGCATCGTAATCTACCTGATCGGGATCGTAGTTCAGATCCCCTTTCTTTCCACGGCGTTCTACACGGGCCCACTGGTCGAACCGCTCGGCGGTGTGGATATCTCTTGGATTGTGGGTTTGCTCGTGCCGGGCGCGCTCTACTACGCATTTGCGCGCGCCTCGTTACGTCGCGCGCCGCAGCAGCTTATCCTGCCCACCTGACGTCTCCGATACGGTTCAGATCCGTTTCCGCTGTTCAACACGCGGATTGGGGGATGGCGGGCAATCGTGTTGCGGCGTATAGTTTCTGCAAATGCGAACGCTTCTCATTGTCATAAGCATTTTTGGCGCGTGGGTCAGCGGGGCTCCGGCGCGCGCGGACGCCGTGAACACCGCCGGGAACCGCACCGACTATACGGGGCAGGCATCGCAGACTTGGCAAATTCTCGATTACCTGGCCGATGATTACCGAGGCGCGGTCGCCGACGGCCGGGTGGTGAGTGCATCCGAGTACGCGGAAATGCGTGAGTTCGCTGACGCGGTACGCACGCAGCTCCATGCTCTGCCGGCGGTCCCGGCTTCTTCCGCGCTCCAAGAGGCGGCCGATCGCCTCGCGCGAAGCATCGCCGATAAGGATGCCGCCGACGGGGTCGCGAGGCAGGCGCACGCGCTCGCCGATGCCCTCCTCGCCGCCTATCCAATCCCGACGGCACCGCTCGTCGCACCGGATCTGGCTCGTGGCGCGCGGATCTACGCGAGCACCTGCGCCGGATGCCACGGTGCGGATGGACATGGAGATGGTCCCGCTGGAGTTCTGCTGCAGCCTCGACCGGTTGATTTCACCGATCGCACCCGTGCGGCCGAGCGCAGCGTGCTGTCGCTCTACCAAGCGGTCACTCATGGCGTACCCGGCACGGCGATGCCGAGCTTCCCCCAGCTCGGCACGGCGGATCGATGGGCGGTGGCGTTCCATGCGGGCAGCCTCGCGTACACGCCCTATGTCAACGCGGGCGAAGCTCGATGGCGACAGGACGCGCAGCTGCACGCACACGTGCCGGATCTTGGGACGCTGGTGCGAGGCCGTGAGGATCAATGGGCGCCCCTTTTCGGAGCCGACGGCGCCGCCGCAGCCTTGGGCTATCTCCGCGCTCATCCGGAGGCCCTCGCTGCGGGACCACGCGGCATCGCGCTGGCGAGGGCACAACTCGCCGCGAGCGTCAGTGCCTATCGAAGCGGTCGCGCGGAAGATGCCGCACGATTGGCATTGTCGGCATATCTAGACGGCATCGAGCCGATCGAGCCCACTTTGGCCGCAGGTAACGACAACTTGCGCATTCAATTGGAAACACACATGGCGCAGTATCGTGCCGCGGTCCTCAACCATGCCTCCGAGACCGTTGCAGCGCAGTCGATTGAGTTGAACCGGCTGCTGGCCGCGACGGATCAGGAGCTCGCGGCGAGCCAGGCAACGCCGACGACCGCCTTTCTCGGTGCCTTCACGATTCTCGTGCGCGAAGGCCTGGAAGCATTACTGATCGTCGTGGCCATGATCGCGTTCCTTCGCAAGGCTCATCGAGACGATGCCGTACGCTACGTGCACATCGGCTGGACGCTTGCTTTGGCGGCCGGAGCAGTAACCTGGGTCGTGGCGACCTACGTCATAGCGGTCAGCGGGGCCGGCCGGGAAGTCACCGAGGGTTTGTCTTCGCTGTTCGCCGCGCTCGTCCTCCTGGGTGTCGGCATCTGGATGCATCAGAAGAGTGTCGGCGGTCGCTGGCAAGCGTATTTACGCGCTAAACTCTCCGCGGCGCTCGATCGCCGATCAATGATTTTCTTATTTGGGCTGTCCTTCATTGCCGTCTATCGCGAAGTGTTCGAAACGATTCTGTTCTACGCCGCGCTGTGGACCGAAGGCCAAAAGCCTGCAATCGGCGCGGGACTCTTCGCGGGAACGATCACGCTGGCGGCAGTGGCGTGGATACTTTTGCGCACCAGTCGCCGGCTTCCGGTCAGCACATTCTTCGCGGCGAGTTCCCTGCTCATCGCGGTTCTCGCGCTGGTTCTCACCGGCAAGGGAATGCAGGCTTTGCAGGAAGCCGGCTGGCTCGCCACCACGCCCGTTGCGTTTCCGCGGATTGATTGGCTCGGGGTGTTTCCTTCTCAGCAATCGTTGAGTGCTCAAGCGCTGATCCTGACGGTCGTGATCATCGCGTTCTTCGTCAATCGACGCAGCGCGATCCCAAGCAGTTAGTGGACCGCTCCCACGTCGCCGTCGGGGTCGGGGACGCAAATGTCGGGTTATCCGGGAGCGGAGAGTTCCGCGCTCAACGGCCTCCTAAGCTTGGGTAATGTCTCCGCCATGCGAATCGCCACAATCACGCCGGAGAACAAGGTCAGGGCGGTGACGATCCACATGGCAACGGCAAGGCCGAAAAGGTCAGCGGCACTACCCGCGAGCAATGCTCCGATCGCATAGCCGAGATCGCGCCACAAGCGGTAGACGCCAATGGCGGACGCGCGCCAGGTCGGATGCGCCACATCGCCAATGGCAGCCAGCAGCGTTGGATATACCATGGCAGTGCCAACGCCGAGCAGCACCGCGCCGGTTGCGAAACCGAACGGGCTGCCACTCAGTATCGTAGTGGCGATACCCAAGGCTTGCACCCACATGCCGGCGGCAATGAGCCATTTGCGTCCGACGCGGTCGGACCAGGCACCGGTGAAGAGCTGGGCGATGCCCCAAGTCGCCGGGTACAACGCCACCAAGGTACCGATCTGCCTGAGACTGATGCCGGCAGCCGCGAAATACAGAGGGAACAAGCCCCACACCATGCCATCGTTGAGATTGTTGACGAATCCTGCTTGAGTGACGCTGGAGAGATTTCGATCAGCGATGGTCGTTCGCCAAAAGACCTCTCGTCGAGACGGCAATGCCTCCGCCGACAGGGCGGCGCTTTGCGCGGCTTCAGCGACCACGTGCTGTTTCGTCTCGCGAACCGCGAATATCGATAGGCCCAATCCCATCACGACGAATGCGACGCCCGGATAGAAGGGCTCTGGTCGCAATCCATACTCAGCGGCGAGGTAACCTGTGGCGAGTGCGCTGCCGGCCACCGCGACATAGCCGGAGAACTCGTTGAGCCCCATCGCCAGTCCGCGACGGTCTGCTCCCACCAAGTCGATCTTCATGATGACTGTGGTCGACCATGTGAGCCCCTGGCTGATGCCGAGGAGCGCGTTGGCCACGAGCACCCACCGCCAGGTTGGCGCCCACATCAGCAGGAACGGCACCGGTGCAGCCATCACCCAACCGACAATGAGCACGAGCTTGCGCCCGATCCTATCGGCCAGAGTTCCGGCCAGGTAGTTGGTGAACGCCTTGGTGAGGCCGAAAACCACGATGAACGATAGAACGGCGGCCGTGGCCGCCAAGTGAAATTCCTGCTCGGCAATGGCCGGGAGAATCGCGCGCTCCAACCCAATCATCGCACCGACGAAGGCATTCACCAGCACCAGCAGCGCGAATTGCGGCATGTTCGCTCGCAACCCAAGGCGCACTGCGCTCATGATGTGGTTGCTGCTCGACCTTGGTTGAGCTGGATGAGGTGTTGCATCGCCGACGGTTTGGCCGGCACATCAAGCAGTGCTTCGATGAACTCATCTCTTGGACTCGATAGCAAAGGATTCCAACGCTTCTCAAAGGCGATGGTGCTCGACGGTTTGCCGCTCATGCCGGCGCCGCACAGCGAGCCTGCAAAGTGGCCGGGAAATATCTCGAGCGCATCGGGCAGCGTCAGCAGTCTCTGGTGAATGCTGTCGTAGAGTTCCCCCGCGTTCTGCCGGGCATGTCCGGGTAGATCGGGCCGCCCGACAGCGCCGACGAACAGCGTGTCGCCCGTGAACACAAACCACGGATCGCCGCCGCGACGATGATCCGTCACCACTAAACTGATGCTCTCCGGCGTGTGGCCGGGTGTGTGCAGTACCTTGACACTGGTATTGCCCAATTCGATCGCCTGGCCGTCCTGCAGCCGGGTGAACGCCAATGCAACATCCGCCGCTTCATGCAGACAGTAGTCGGCGCGGACTTGCCGTGCGAGCGAAGGGCCTCCGGATCGATGATCGGCGTGCACATGGGTATCGATGACGTGCGTGATCTGCATACCCTTGGCAGTCGCAAATTCACGATATGCGGCGATGTCGTGTTCGTGCGCATCGACCACCGCGCACTTGCCGAGACTCCCGCAGCCGAATAGATAGGCTGCGCAACCCGTCTCGTAGTAGTAAAAAGGCTTGAATATCATGCGTGGGAACCCTCCCCCCCAGTAGCGACGCGCCAGCCGCGGGCGCGCCACTCGATGACGCCTTGCTCCATGCGCTGTGCTCGGAATCCCTTGGTCCGCAGCAGCTCTACCGCCTCGACAGCCATGACGCAGTACGGTCCCCGGCAGTACGCAACAATGTCGCGACTCTTGGGTAGGGCATGCGCTCGCTTCTTGAGTTCTGCGAGTGGCACCGACAGTGCTCCCGGAATGTGGCCCGCTTGGTATTCCTCTCTCGGCCGAACATCCAGAACAACCACTTCGCTCCGCTGAATCCGGCGTCGCAATTCTTCGCCCGTTATTGGCTCCAGCGCGCCGCGCTCTTCAAGATACTGCCGCGCAACATGCTGTAACTCGACGAGCTGAGACTCTGCAAGCTTGCGCAACTGGAGAAAGAAATCACTCACCCGGTCGTCGGTGAGTCGATATTCGACGTGAAGCCCGTGCTTCTCCGCGTCGACGAGCCGGGCCGCACGCAGTATTTGGAGGTGCTGCGAGGCGTTCGCAGTGGAGATAGCGGCTTGGCAAGCCAACGCTTCCACGGTGCGAGGTCCCTGGCACAGCAACTCGAGCAATTCCAGCCGCTTGGGCGCTGACACTGCCTTGCCGATCCGAGCAAGCTGTTCGTAGATGGCGTCCTTAAACTGCCGATGCGCTTGTGTCATCTATCGACTATTCAAGTATTCACTTGAATAGTCAAGCGCGGCGACTCGGTCGCCCGCGACGGGCTGCTCGCGCAGGATGCCGTACAGCCGCTCGAACTGAGACTCCTCCAAGCGCACCGCGACCGCAAGCGCGTTTTCCTTCAGCCGCCTGATGCTGCGCGTTCCCGGAATCGGCACGACGTACGGCGTGCAGTCGAGCAGCCAGGCGAGGGCCACTTGAGCCGGCGTGTAGCCCGCCTCGCGTGCGATTTCCGAGACGATCTCCACCAGCTGCAGGTTGCGGGCAAAATTCTCGCCGGAGAAGCGCGGATTGCCGCGCCGAAAGTCGCCGGCATCGAGATCCTCGATCCGCTTGATTGCTCCCGTCAAAAAACCACGGCCGAGCGGGCTGTAGGCAACGACGCCGATGCCGAGTTCTTCGCAAACCGGCAAAATCGCAGGTTCCAGATCGCGTGTCCACAGCGAGTATTCGCTCTGCAGGGCCGTGATCGGATGTACCTTCTCGGCGCGCCGGATGGTGTTCGCCGACGCCTCGGACAATCCCAGATGACGCACTTTGCCGGCCTTGACCAGCTCGGCCATCGCGCCGACGGTTTCTTCGATCGCAACTCTCGGATCGACCCGGTGCTGGTAATACAGATCGATGTGGTCGACGCCGAGCCGCTGGAGACTGGCGTCGCAGGCCGCGTGCACGTACTCTGGTGTTCCATCGATGCCGATGAATGCACCATCCGGACCGCGTACGTGGCCGAACTTGGTGGCCAGTACGACTTCCTCGCGGCGCGTCTTCAAGACCTTTCCGAGCAGGCGCTCGTTGGCGCCGGTGCCGTACACGTCGGCGGTGTCGAGAAAATTGATGCCGATGTCGAGCGCGGCGTTGAGCACGCTGAGATTGGTGGTTTCATCGGCCGGCCCGTAGAAGTCCGACATGCCCATGCAGCCGAGACCGATGGCGGAGACTTCAAGGCCCTGCGGGCCGAGTTTGCGACGAGGAATGACCATGCCCATGATAGCTCTCAACAGGTAAAGTGGGGAGAGTGCATCCTAGGCACCGGCTGCATCGCGGCGTTAGATCATTGCTGTCTGGTTCTTGCCTGATCCTGCAAGCAGCGTAGTCTAAAGGTCCGGGCAGCCTACGATTGTCATCCGTCCGTATCTCGAGGACCACACGAGACCCATGTTCGACAGCAAAATGCAAAGACCCCAAGATCTCAAGGCGATCGCCGAACGGCAGCAGGATTTGACGGCGCGGCTCGCCCGATTGGCTCCTGTCGACGGCGCACATCCAACGGCGTTCCCGTCACTCACGCTGGTCCGCGGCAGCGTGCCTACGGCGTGCACTGCGACGGTCTGTCAACCGAGCTTAGGATTCGTCGTCCAGGGCCGCAAGCGCGCGCTGCTCAACGAGGAAGTGTTCTACTACGACGCACTGAACTACCTGGTCGTATCGGTCACCCTCCCGATGATGGGTCAGGTGCTCGAAGCGACCAGCGAACGTCCGTTCTTGTGCCTGCGCATGGACCTCGACCTCGAGGAAATTGGGCGCCTGCTGTTGGAACTGGGCGACCGCGGCGAGGCGCCGGTTGCCGCCGATCGCGGACTGTTCGTCGCGCGCATGGACGAGTCTTTGCTGGACGCCGTTTTGCGGATGGTGAAGCTGCTCGATACGCCGGAGGACATGGCGGTGCTGGCGCCGGCGGTGCGGCGCGAAATCTACTATCGCGTGCTGCGCGGCGAACTCGGTCAGCGCCTGGTGGATCTCGCCGAGTGCGACGGCGGCAATCATCGCATCGTCCGCGCCATCGAATGGCTCAAGCAACACTTCACGGTCCCGCTGCGCATCGAGGAGCTGGCCGAAGCGGTGCACATGAGTCCGTCCGCGCTGCATCACCGCTTCAAGGCAGTCACCGCGATGTCGCCGCTGCAGTATCAGAAGCATCTGCGGCTTCACGAAGCGCGGCGGCTGATGTTCGCCGGGGGCATTGAATGCGCCACCGCCGGGCATCGTGTCGGCTACGAAAGCCCTTCGCAGTTCAGTCGCGAATACCGGCGACTGTTCGGCGCCCCGCCACGCATAGAGATCGCACGACTGCGCGAAATCGGCATCGAAGCCTAGGTAGGCGATGGCGGTCGCTGGCGGTCGTTGGGTTAGGAAGTCTATAGTGCGACTCACCATAAATTTGCGGTTCCGCCGCGGCGGAATGCCGCGGTTACACGGGAGGTTTCAAATGTTCAGATTGATGTCGGCCGCCGCCGCCGCGGTGGTTTTCGCGACGCCTGCTTTCGCGCGCGTCCTGTCCTATCCAGAGAGCTTTCACACCCAGATGATGCAGACCAACGGCACCAACCTCTACGTTCGCGTGGGCGGACATGGTCCGGCGGTGGTCTTGCTGCATGGCTTCGGCGACACGGGCGATATGTGGGCGCCGCTGGCCGCAGTGCTCGTCAAGGATCACACCGTGATCGTGCCCGATCTGCGCGGCATGGGACTATCCGACCATCCGGATACGGGCTACACGAAGAAAAATCAGGCGGTCGACATTATCGGCGTCATGGACGCTCTCAAGGTCCAGAAGGCCGATCTCGTGACGCACGACATCGGCAACATGGTGGGGTATGCGCTGGCGGCACAGTACCCGTCGCGAATCACACGGTGGGCGGTGATCGATGCTCCCCTTCCGGGAATCGGCGATTGGGATAACATCATCCGCAGCCCGCTTCTGTGGCACTTCAATTTCCGCGGTCCCGATGAGGAGCGGCTGGTACAGGGGCGCGAGCGGATCTATCTGGACCGCTTCTGGAATGAACTCTCGGCGGATCCGAAGGGGATCGATGAGGAGACCCGCCAGCACTACGCCGCTCTCTATGCGCGGCCGCATGCCATGCACGACGCGTTCGAACAGTTCGGTGCGTTCAGCCAGGATGCGGTCGACAACAAGGCGCTGCTCGCCAAGGGCGGCAAGATCCCGATGCCGGTGCTCGCCGTCGGCGCCGAGAAATCCTTCGGCACGGCGCAGGCGGACCAGCTGCGTTTTGTCGCCGGCAACGTCACGGTCGGCATCGTCCCAAACTCCGGCCATTGGATCATGGAGGAGAATCCGCAGGCGACCATCAAGCTCGTCACCGAGTTTCTATCGAAATGACGGCACCAGGGATGCAATGCACCGTCTCCATACGCCGACGCTCGCCGCTGCGGGGAGGTGAGGGTTAAGCTCGAACGCGTCTTCATGGCCCATCGGAAGCCCAATGGATCGCTTCTACGCGCACGCCCGTCTCGGGAAGTATGTGTTGACCGTTTCAGGGCTGTGCGTGGCCGCGGGAGCCCATGCCCATGAGAAATCCGCAGGCGCTCCGGGTTGCGCCCAGCAAAGTCCGCAGCAGTGCGTCACTGCGGCGCTGGACGCGATGGGTGGTCGGGAACGCCTGCAGCAAGTGGCAAGCGTACGCCTGCAAACGGTCGGCCATACGCTGCTGATGGAGCAATCTTACCGGCAGGCGCCATTCATCACCTCGTATGAGCGCGGCCGCACCACGCTGGACTTGGCCAATCAACGGCTGCTCAAGGAAGCGAATTTGACATGGCCGGAATCCGATCCCAATCAATCGGATTCCGATACCACGTTGCTGGTCGGTCCCGGCGGCGGTGTGTACCACACCAAATTCGGCGATTCGCCGTGTTCCCTGGGTGACCTGGATGCGTCCCGGGAAGCGCTGGCGTTGGGTCCGCTACGCGTTCTGCTGACCGCTGCCGGCGCGTCCGACTTGCACTTTGAAGCGCCGGCGATTCTGCGGTCGACTCCCCATGCCGTGGTGGCTTTCAGCTGGGGGCGCATTCCGGTCCGAGTGCTTCTCAATCCATTCAATCATCTCCCCGATGCCGTGGAGACCACCCAGGTATTTCACGATTTCTGGTATTTCTGGGGCGACGTGCGGCAGCGGATTTATTACGACAATTGGAGGTTGGTTGAGGGAATCACTTTCCCTACGAACTCGGTCGAGGAGCGCAATGGCGTCGTCTGGAGCTCGACGCAGGCGCTGAATGTGGAATTCGACGTTCAGATCGATGAGAAGGCCTTCGACATGAATGCGGGAGCCGTCAAGCAAAGTGCAGCTTCGCCGGGCTGGAACCGATCGTTCAGCGTCAAGCAAGCCACCGCTCTGGCGCCGGGGATCGATCTCTATGCCGGATCGTGGAACGCGACCGTCGTGAAGGAGCCTGATGGGATCATCATCCTCGAAGCGCCGATTTCAGGACCGTACACGCAAGGCGTGGTGAGGCAAGCTCGGAAGCGCTACCCGGGTCTGCGGGTCAGCGCCGTTCTGTCGACTTCTGACTCCTGGCCGCATACCGGCGGCGTGCGGCAGGCCGTGGCCCTGGGCCTGCCTGTCTACATCCTCGATCTGAACCAGCCCTTACTCGACAGGATGATGAGCGCGCCTCACACGATGGAGCCCGACGCATTGCAGAAGTCGACGAATTCCAAAGCGCCGCACTGGAAAATCGTGGCGAAGAAGCAGGAGATTGGCAGCGGCGCGAATCGGATGGAGCTCTATCCCTTGCGCGGCGCGTCGACCGAACGGCAATACATGGTCTATTTTCCGGAGCGCCACCTCTTGTATGCGAGCGACACGCTGTCGTTGAACGACGACGGCACGCTCTATGATCCGGAATTGATGTACGAAGTCGCGCAGGCCGTGAAGCGCGAGAACCTCATCGTCGACACCGTCTTCGCCATGCACCAGGGTCCGATGTCGTGGGGAACGGTCGTTGGCTTGATCGAGAAGTCGCGGCACGCCGGGGGATGACTCGATCGGCCGTCGATGGGTTCATTGGGCATTGAGCTCGGTCAGCAGCGATTTCGCGCCGTACACCTTGCCGAGCGCCTCGCGAATGATCGCGGGGTGCACGGCAATCGCACGATTATTCGCGGCGTCGAACCAGTAGTGCCCGGCGATCGAGTGGATGTTCCCGTCGAACATCAGCCCGACGATTTTGCCGTCGACATCGATCATCGGACTGCCCGAATTTCCGCCGACGATGTCGTTGTTGGTCGAGATGCAGAAGGGTGTTCCCATGTCGAGCCGGTCCTTCGCCTTCATCCAACTGGCAGGTATTTTGAAGGGCGAGGCGCCGGTCGCGCGCTCAAAGGCGCGGCCCAGATGAGTGAACGGTTCGACGGGCGTGCCGTTTTCGACCCAGCCCTGGACCGTCCCGTAGTTGAGGCGCAGTGTGAAGGTCGCATCGGGGTAGACATGGGTCCCGTAGACCTTGAAGCGCGCCGCTGCAATTCTTTGCGCCGCCGCGACAATCGGGGCTTCTACTTCGTCCTCGTACCGCTTGCGCAGGGTGCGGGCGTCGGCGTCGACCGCGCGCGCGAACGCGATCATGGGATCGAGCGACGCGTCCACGGCCGCTTTGCCGCCTTGCCACAATCGCTGGCGCGCATCGGCGTCGTCGAGCTTGGTCTCGGCAACGAGCCGCGTCGCCAGAGCCTCGGGCGATTCCTTGGACAGCAGCCTGCGTACCACCGGATGATCCGGGCCCAGCCATTCGCGCATGCGTTCGAGTGAAAAAGACAGCGTCAATACTTCGAGTTCTGGATACACCGGAACCCGTGCGTACAGTTCGCGCTGAATCAACGGCAGCGATGCTTCGGTAAACTCCCGCAACCGGTCGACGTTGCGCTTCGTGCGCTCGTCGGCACCCCGCAGCAGCAGGCGGGCGTCGCGGAACAGGGCGCTATTGAACCCGGCGCCGCTTTCCAGAAAGGTGTACTGCAGATATAGCGCGCGCTCGCGGGCGGTGGCGGACTCGATTTCATGCCAGGGATCAGTGCCGGCGAGATGGGCGGTCGCCCGGAGCTTCGCTTCCGTCTCGGACTTGCCGGACAGCAGCGCAGCGTCGTTCAACGCATCGAGCTCCTTGCGGCGCACCTTGATCGCGTTCTGTAAGCTGTTGAGGGGCGCTTGCACGATGCGGTCGTCGGCCGGGTTGGTGGTACCGAACTGGATGAAGCGGCCGCGCAGCTCGGCGGCGCGCATCAAGGTGATGGGCAGGGGCAGGTCCCGGTCGAACTCGAGCTGGGCCCGCGTTTGCAGGCGTGCCGTCGAGCCCGGATGGCCGGCAACGAATACCAGTTGGCCGGCGGCGGGTCCGTCGAATTTGATTGGCAGATAATTGGACGTGACGGCGGCTTTGCCGTTCTCATAGGCCCGCAGTATCGAGAAATCGAGCGACCAGCGGGGAAATTGGAAATTGTCCGGATCGCCGCCGAAAGACGCGATGTCGCCCTCCGGGGCGAACACCAGTCGTACGTCATCGTAGCGTTTGTACTTGTAGAGGAAGTACTGGCCTCCCTGGTACAGCGTCACGACTTGGCACCGGAGCTTGCCGGATTTCGCCTTCGCGCTCGCTTGCTCGCAAGCCTGTTCGAGGGTGGTCAGCGTCCTTTTGCGTGCGTCGTTGGCGGCCGTATCGCTCAAGCCTGCGATGGCACCGGAAACCGTGTCGGTCACGTTCTCGGTACCGACCAGCACGTCCGCGAGCTGTGCGGGGCAGCGCTGCTCGGCACTTCGATCCGCCGCGGCGAAGCCAAGCTCGACCAGGCTCCGGTCCTTGGACGAGAGCTCCGCGAGGCAGGATTCCACACAATGGTGGTTGGTGAGCATCAGGCCCTCGGGTGAGACGAACGAGGCGGTGCAATTCGCGAGCCGAACCGTCGCCAGCCGCACATGGTCGAGCCAGGCGGGTGTGATATCCGCTCCGTTGCGCTGCTTTACCGCGATGGCCGGGAAATTGTCGAATGTCCACATGCCCTCGTCGGCAAACGCGGGCAGAGCTGCCACGCAAGCCAGTGCCAACAGAAATCCACGCATGAAATCCTCGTTCTCTTTATGTATCTGCCCCCCGGGGCGATCTGCAGATTCTACTGGCTAGTCCGCTCCATGGACTTGCTATTTGGACCCCGGCCCGAACTGCGGTCGATCCGCACGCGCAATATCGATGAAATGAGCGCTCGCACAGCCCGGCGCCGGATGACGAGTCCTGTTGGACTCGGTGGTCGGCATTCCCAACTCGCTGAGCTATAGTGCTGCCGTGCTGTTTCCGGTTTGTGCGGCGATTAGTGATGCGATAGGTGCGCGGACGGCGGGGAAAGTGATGGCGCCTCAGGTGAATTCGTCCCGGGATGTTGATTTCATGAGGCGTGCACTCGAGCTGGCGCAGCGCGCCGCGCTCGATGGCGAAGTGCCTGTCGGCGCCGTGTTGGTGCTGGACGGCGAAGTGATCGGCGAGGGGTGGAACCGGCCGATCGTCGACCACGACCCGACGGCACATGCGGAGATCGTTGCACTGCGCGCGGGGGCGCAGCGGCTGCGCAATTACCGGCTTGGAAGGACCACGCTATACGTGACCTTGGAGCCGTGCGTGATGTGCATGGGCGCCGTGTTGAATGCGCGAATTTCGCGAGTCGTGTTCGGCGCCTGGGATCAAAAAGCGGGTGCCTGCGGCAGCGTCATCGACTTGCCGCGCGAGCCCAAGCTCGCGAATCGCATCGACGTATTCGGCGGTGTATGCAGCGACGAAAGCGCCGCGCTGCTGCGGCATTTCTTCGAGACTCGGCGCTAGTTCAAGGCGACCGCGCCGGCGCCGCTGCCGGCGCCGTCACCGGCGCCCCAGGCCCATTCCAGCAGATCCCGATAGCCGCGCACGTTGTCCACGTAGCGCACCGGTTCCCAGCCGCGTGCATATCCATTCTCAGTCTGGGTGTACCAATGCTCCTGCTCCAGCAGCGGCAGAAATTCGCGTACATCCTGCCACGAATCCGGATCGCGCCCCGCCTTTTGCGTCAGCACCCGCGCGTCCTCCAAATGCCCGTACCCGATATTGTAGGCGGCCAGCGCAAACCAAGTTCGATCCGGCTCCGGCACGTGGGTTGGGATTTTCTCGTACACGTGCCGGAAATACCGGGCGCCGCCGAAGATGCTCTGCTTGGGATCGGTGGGGTTGGTCACCTTGGCTTCGCTCGCCGAATCGTTGGTCAGCTGCATCAGCCCCTTTGCACCCGACGGCGAGGCTGCGCTGGGATTCCACTTCGACTCTTGGTACCCGATGGCAGCCAACAAGCGCCAGTCTTGACTGCTTTGCTCGGCCGCTTCTTCGAACCACTTCTTGTAGAGCGGCAAGCGGCTTTGCAAATGTCGCATGAAGCCGCGCGCACCGACGAACTCCAGATCCTCGGAGCGGCCGTAGTAGCGCTTGACGATCGCGGCGAGCTCGCCGTTGACGTTGAGCCGCGCGAAATAGCTGCTCATGTCGTGCAGAAATCCCGGGTCGCGCGTGCTTGCGGCCCAGGCGATCGATTGGCTGCCCGCGAAATCGAAGGCGATGCGCAGATCCGGATGGACGTCGTGCGCCAACGCAAATTCCGTGGAATCGGCGATGGTGTAATCGATGGCTCCCGCCGCCACCCCATCGAGCAGCGCCTGGGTATCCGTGCTCGCGTTTTCCACCCACACGAGATCAGGCAGCAAATCACGCGCCGCGTACAAGGTCTTCGCGTGGGAACTGCCGGCGGCTATTTCCAGATCTCCGCTGCCGATTTCAGCAAGCGAACTCGGACGCACTGCCGCGCGCCGGTAGATCAAATGTTCGCGAACCCGCTGATAGGCAGGGCCGAATTCGACGCCGGGGATGTTCTCAGAAGGGATCTTCAATCCCGCTGCGGCCAAATGCGCGTGCCCGGAGGTGAGGGCCGCATAGATTTCCGCATAACTGCGCACCGCCGTAATCTTGAGCTTCACCCCAAGCTCATCGGCGAAACGACGCGCCAATTCGTATTCCGGCCCCTCCGGCATGTCGTCCGGGCCTCGATAGTAGGCGAGGGGGCCATTGCGCGTGACCACGCGCAACTCCCCCAGGGTCCTGATCTGGTCGATCAAGCTCGGTATCGGCGTGCACGTGGACAGCAAGCTGACGGCCGCAACCGAAACGATGACTTTCGTCCAGCGTTGCCAATTGTTGTGGAGTGTCGAGTTACGCACGGTCGTGAGCTTTGATTCCGTGAGGCTGGGCTAGTTCTGTTGATGAGACAGGCCCGTTGCCGATGAGCTAGAATAACCCTTTATTTCGTTCCGCGGACCCTTGACAAATGCGTTTCTATCACCGCTGACTATCGCGTCACAGTGCAATATTGCTTAAGTTAACGCCGTAAAAACTTAAGTAAATTCTGTAAAGTTTTAAGTTAACCGGAGAGGTACCGAAGTGGTCATAACGGCGCCGACTCGAAATCGGATGGTCGGGTAATTCCGGCACGTGGGTTCGAATCCCACCCTCTCCGCCACGTAAAAATAAAAAGCCCCCGTCTTTCGGGGGTTTTTTATTTTTGCGGAGCAGGGTGTGTGGACGAACCCACTGGGTTCGACAAAAATCGCGGAGCGATTTTTGGACGTCGCAGCGCAGCTGCGGCGGTCCGGAGCGAAGCGGAGGACGAGCGGCCGTCCCCGGCCGCGAGCAATCCCACCCTCTCCGCCACTTCTTTTTCCCAACTACTCATGCGCTTAACTCACCAGCGCCTGAGCGTATTGGCAAATCGACTGACATAGGCGCCCAAGGCTCCAAACGCTCAAGGATGTGTTCAGTCGTGAGAGCCACGGCTGTTTCTCGATGTGTCTGTCGATGGAATCCTGCTGTTCAGTCGTCGGCGCCGAGGTATCGGAGGCCACACCGCGCTCCATCGACTCCTTGATGAACGCAACGTCGGATTCAACAGCGCCATCCATCCATGCCGAATAGGTGCGCCACATTGTCTCGACACTATGGCCGTGCTGCCGCGATACATAGAGCGGATTCTTGCCCACAATCAGATTCCAGCTCACGGAGGAATGGCGCGCGCAATAGGGCCTGCGATAGCGAATGGGCAGGCGCTTCAAGGTCGAGCGCTAGCGATCGGCGGTATAGAGGAGGCTTTCGATTGGAGCGCCCGAGGCGGTGAAGAAGAGATGGTTGTGCCGAATGGCCCCCTTCAAGCGAAGCCGCTGGTAAAGAGCGAACTGGCGCTCCGCCACGGCGAGCGCCCGCGGACAAAGCCGAATGAGCCGATCCTGATGCGTTTTGGTCGAATCTCGCGCTACCCCGTAGACTTTCGATTTACTGACCCACAGGGTCCCTTGCTTTACGTCCAGATCCTGCACGGTGAGGGCGATCTGTTCGGACGGGCGCATCCCGGTAAAGAAGCGAAACTCATCGTAGTTGCCTTGTGCCTCGCCCCAATCCCTGTGAATCGCCTCGATCAGGGTCTCCGCATCTTGGATACGGAAGGGGTCGATCCGCGGTCGATCGCGGTAGGTAAGGCGGGCTCCTTTTAGTCCCCCCGCGGGGTCGGCTTGGTAGGGATAATCCCGATAGCCAAACGCAAACGCGCGTCGCAGTACGCTCACCACATTGTTGTATGTTTTCTTGCTCCAGCTCTTCTTCGCATCGGCAATCCGGACGAGTTCCGAGTAACGGACTCTTAGGAACATGGCCTCGCCGAGGCGTAGACGCCAGAACCGATCGATGGCCTTCCGATATCCGCGGAGCGTGGCCTCCGAGAGATCATGCTTCGCTCGGCGTGCCTCGCAGTGGGCGAGGAACTCATCGAATACCCGATTGCAGGTGCGAAGCTCGTTCGAATCGACCACCTTGCGGAGGTGCCGATAGTCGGGGAACTCGTCGGCGAAGGAGAAGGTGCCCGCAGCGATCCGCGCCCTTATTCGTTGGAGGCTCTCGCGGGCGCGGCGTAGATTTACAGCACTTGGCATCATGAGCAACGTGGGTCGATAGCGCCGACCCTCGAATTGAAAATCAAATTGGATCCGGTCTTGGCCCAAGGCGGTCACACCGCCGGTCGTTGTATCTCTGCCCATTTGATCCCCGTTCGAAGACGATGACTACGGTCGCTCGGCGATGCTGCTCGATGGCACTCCCAAGCGCGCCCGATGACCTTAATCGCACCCTTGATCACCCATTAGATCCTCAATCACGTCGATCTTTTTCGACCACTCTGCCGTACGCGCGGTGCGTTGTGGTACTGCTCATACATTTCGTGCATCAACGCCAACGCTCGCCTCGAACCGATCTGTACGCGATCTGCGATTGAGGGGCATTCCACTTGGATCCTGATGAACTTAGGTAATCGATGCCGGCCGTGGCTGGTACCACGCGGCGAGGTTGTTGTCCGCAATCTCGGCGAGATCGAAGACTCGATCCAGACCCACGCGACAATTGGGGTCGACGCCAAAGCAATCGGTTGTCTCATCGATTGTCCACGCCGTCACCTCGGTGGTAAGAGGAACGAAGTAGTGAAGGTATATCTCGCGTATCGTACTCGAAGCCTGAAATTCTCTGACGACATCGATATTGCGAGCCCGCCTTACGTCGGACGTGTGCCCGTCGCGCTGTGCATCCATGCCCACGTGAACGATTCCGGCAGTCGAGCAATGCATCTGTTGATCCACCTCGGCCAACTTCGAGCGAATAAAACGTGCGCGCGCGTTGATCGACTCCACTGCTGAACATCCCCAGGTGATGACAGAACAGTAGTGGAGATGCTCAAGATAGCGTGGATCGCGGAAATCGGGGTCGCCACTTCCGATGAGATTGTAGGCGTCTTGCGTCACCTCCGTGCCACTTAGGAGCCGTGCAAGCTTTGTTCCGAAATACAGGGAGGAGCCTATGGTGTCTCGATGAACTGCCGACAGGTTCGACGGCCTAATGACGCCTTCACCAAAATCATCCTTCCAAGGATAACCGTCAAAGGTGATGACTCGCCGGCTTAGCGATGCATTCACGCGATCGACGAGGTAGTCCTCCGGCACATCGGATAATTCGCGGGTGTACACGACGTCGATGTGAAGGCTTAGTTTTCGGTCGTAGATCAGCTCACTCAATCTGGCGCAGATTTGCCCTTGGCGCTTTGACTCCGATTTCGCGTAAGTCGACTGGCTCAGTCGCTTGCACTCGATATCGGCGACAGCACCGGTACGCTCGACCCTGAAATCGGGACGCTTTTCAGGCGGAGCCTCTGCGATGAACTCCACCGTGAATCCTGCTCGCAGGTACGCTGACGCGACCGCGAGCTCGAAAATCGCTGTCTCCGGATCGACTGTGGATTGTTTCACCATTCTAAAGGCCCGATTGTATGCGCCGCTCACGCTGTGCAGGGCTTGCACATTGCCGCCGATCTGCTTAATGAAGGGCACGATTCGAGGGGAGAGGGCGAGATCATACGCGGCCGCGTCGTGTACGAGCGCGTCCGCCTGCGCCAAATGGGATGCGACTCTGTCCGGGCCTAACTCCTCGAGCTTTGGGTCTTTGCCCAAATTGTTAGTTTCAGAAACATACTGACGATATAGATTCTGGGCGGACTTGATGCGCGCCCTAAACGCAGACGGGTCCCCTGACGCATCGCCCAACCAATCCAGCGCAGCAATAATCTCAGGATCGGAGTAGAGGCCTTGACGTTCCATCAGTAAAGACTCCTGCAGTCGGGCGGTACCGGGCGAAGATGGACCCGATTGTCCCTAGGATACCTATGACTATCTGACGAGCCATGGGCATGTTCACATAAAGCAGGACAGCTACCATGGCTATCCGCCTTTCCGGCGGGTAAGGCGCGGCGACGAGGTGCCACCTCGTTGTTCAGGCCGATGCGGTGCCTCACTACGGGCTTGTATGAACATCTAGGAACGAAGTGGCTGGACTCAAGTCGTTGGACTCTCTACGGAGCATGCTCGCGCAGTTCACCGATATCGGAACACCGGTACCGGTGCACGAGCGAGTTCGGGAGCGTGACCAAATCATGATGGGCGGCTTTACCAGCTACCAGCGCCATTCCGGCACTGGATCGAGTGCGTATTCGTTAATACGAAAACTCGGCCGCATTCCCCAGTAGGCCTGAAATTGCCGACGGATCTTTCTACAGGGTTTCCTGGTTGACTATCGTAAAGGAATGGCTTTCATTCGTGCGGCCGGGGTAGATCACCAGATTCCTGCCTTCGTAGCGAGCGGAAGGCGCTATGAGCGCATCAAAGCCAAACCAGGTGATCAGTCGACCTATCTCCTGGCTGGTCTTCATATTGTCTGCGAACAGTTGTGCCGAACCGATCCCGATTCTGTCTAGGTGAGGCAGAAGCGGTGTGAGATCCACTACAGCTGCGAGCGTGACTTCAATTTCATAGAGCGTCTTACGCAAGTCCCGCTTAACTGGCCTAGGTTGGCGCGCAAGGCTGTATTCGATCTCGGCGATGCATACGGCCGGCTCAAAGCAGGTGTAGATGGCCGCAACGTCCGGAGGATTCCAGCGAGCGCCCTGAGTGTTTTCCCGGTCGGGTGGATAGTCATTCAGCATTACTCTGTAAACGCGGCCGCTCCAAGCGGAGCTTTGGAGCGAAGCTAAAGCGTTCTCGAGAGACGTTGCGCCTGCCATTCGATCGCCGAATTGGCGTTGTCAGTTGTCAGTCAGTTAGACGAAAGCAGAGTCTTGCAGCCGTGCAATCACAGCGAGCACTTCCCTCTGGCGCCCCTTAGAAACCAAATCTGCGGGGCGCTCACCATTCAGTTGCGGATGCGGTGCAAACAGCCAAAGCCGCGCATCATCCGGCTCAAAAAATTCGGCCAACCGTTCGGTTAGGTAATCGAATTCCAAAAGCCTGTCTAGATGTTCGCGCTGCGGATCATTTTTGCCCCTCGCCCATCGCGATAGTGTCTGCGGGGTGGCACCGATCATTTCCGCGATGCTACTTGCTGGAATGCTCGTGCGCTGTTTAATTGAATCAATCTTTCGGGCAACAGCTGATGTCATATATGTTCACCGTCCTCTCGGATCGCGTGGGGGAAGGGGAATAATTCGGGCAGTCGGGGGACGCGATGAGTCGTTGCCGGGCACACGCGATCTCTCCAGAAGTCGCACTCGCTCTCGATGTAAATCGAGAAGCACCGCTTTTACCGACAACATTCGGCGCTGCGTTTTCTTGAAGATATCGTGAATGTCCGATGCTCGAGTGAGCATGTCGCACACAGGTGAAAACACATTGTGGATGAAGTATTCCGCACGCATGCTAACCGGAATTCTCGAAAGCTCCGTGTACTGGCGCTGACGAGCGAGCGTGGAGTGACGCTCCATATCACCCAGCATGCTTTCAAATCCATCAGGGCAGCACCCCTTGTCTTTACAGGCAAACTGCACTTTCCCGCGTGGCGAACTCATTAGCTTGGTGGCGATGTCATGTTCCACAGCTACGCCGAGTGCGTCCATGTAGACCCGCTGCGGGGGAGCGAACGATTTCTTCGCCGTAGGCGATGCGGGCCGTTGTAGAGATCCAATATCAAATGAATCGCCAATGGTTATCCCGCTCTCAATCATATCGATGGCACCTAACGCATATGCGGCCAATCCGGCAATCCCCGCGCGTTCGATCATCAGTGGTACATCGTCGCGGCGAAAATCCCAACAGGCCTCGATAAAGCTTCGCATTACGTGCGGACCCGAGGCATACCCGAATGGATGAATCCGAAGAGAGATCGCATCGACAATCGGTAGGTCTTTCAATGTTCGCCACAGATCCCTTCGAGTTTCGGCGTCGTAAAATACACTGTGATGGACCGCGAGAGGGTATTTGATGCGAACATCATTCATGCCCGCCGCGTTCAATTGCTTCCGCAATTCGAGCGTGAGTGCCACGTCAGCCATGGGCCACTCGCTTGCCGCGTCCGCCACGTAATGAGCCGGCGCCATGACCTCCGCGTAATCGCCCTCGACGACCTGACAGACTATCGCCTCGGCAAATTGCTCAATGCGCCGTGGGGTAAAGTGATCGGCCGAAGTTCCATGCATTTTCGACCACGGTAGTTGCAGATGCCCTTTAGACGTCGCTCCGGGCATTGCCAGTTCCATCGCCTGAGTGTCCAGGCAGGTCGAAATGTTCGCCTCTCTCGCATAACGTCGAAGAGTCTTGTGACGCTCATGTCGACGGGCGTCCAGGACCAGCCCATCGGCCTGAAGCCTTCTCTCGGCGATCAGCCGATTTAAAACAACGTGGTCGTTATTCCCGACCCTGAAATAGAACCGGTCGTCTTTCCTTCCCCGGGGACGAGCAATGGCAATGGTGGTAGGCGCACGCATATTGATTGAATCCGATGCCTGCCTATTAACACATTGATCATCATACCGATATGCAATACTATAGTCAAATATATGAACAAAAGCATGATCAGACGGGTGCGAAATGCACTTGGACGCCAAAACACTGGTCCCGGGGCGGCCCGCTCAGCAGCAAGGAGGGAGCAAGTCCATGGCTCGTAGCTGGAACGATCACTGGCGAATCGTGTCGTCAACATGCTGGCCGCAAACGCGGCGATCGAAGTGGTGGGGCTCGAATTGCTCCCCCTTGCGGGTCCCCGCGAGCGCATTCGGTCAGACCTTGCCACGACTTTTATCAGGTCTCAGAGCAACCCAGCGACTCCGTCTACGCGAACAGCAGACGATTTTTTCCCGGAGCAGCTTTGGGGCAAGAACCTTGCGATCTTTTTCGACGAGATCTTCCGCAAGAAAGCACGCTACAGCCCGAGCCGCGGGGGCTTCGCAATGCCTTCACGGGGCCCCGATTAACTGAGCGCGGGCCCCAGCGTCGCTGCTCGCCAGTGGAATCCGTTCCGACGAGTCTTGGACGTCACGCCCACTGCCACTCGGGCATTTTCCTACTGCCGAACTACTGCCAAATTCGGAGGATTCTGGGGGACGGATCACGATCAATCTCGGGTAATTTGTCCCTGCATTTACAGTAGAAATTGCAGCACGAGCATTGGGCATTGTGGTGCGCGCAATGGGTCTTCCTTCCCTGGCTTGCTTGACCGCGTGAATGTCGGCTTCCGCATGCAGTCTCGAAATCAGCGACTCCGCCTCCTGAATGGTGAAGGGCGCTACAGCGAGCAGATCAATTCATTGTGGCTCGGGTCTCGTCGGAAACGAAAGCACGACTGCGTCCACTCGCTGAGAGGCGGCAGCTCAGCGAGTCGGGCTTGCTCAGGCGTCTCGTTGAACTGGTGCTGCTGAAGGCGGGCCTCTCCCCGATAATCACGGAGATACCCCGCCGCAATATTCGAATGCCGGCGCTTGAGCAGATTGGTCAACCAACCCTGGGTGTTGTCGACCTTGTTCTTTGCCGCCAGGATGGCCGAGCGCCGTGGATCAACAGCGTGCGCAAATACGCGATGTCATTGCAGGCTTCTTTCTCAAGCGGTCTCAGATGGTCCAGAAATTGACGAAAGACGCCTAAAACACAGGTACTCCAGAGTCTCAGACCCAGGGGGGGCTCGAGCCCCACCTGGGTGGCCTCGCGCAATCCGCCATCAGTCGTCATGCAGGAAC
>Ga0137409_10000563_pt1 | contig 40861 bp, 31 predicted proteins | sample CZODoug1_16funga_FD_122059 | JGI IMG/M metagenome (GOLD analysis project Ga0137409, IMG submission 122059) | Vadose zone soil fungal communities from Angelo Coast Range Reserve, California, USA - CZODoug1_16fungal (Hybrid Assembly) | ecosystem: Environmental > Terrestrial > Soil > Vadose zone...
GCCGGCGATCAGGGTCGCCTCGCGCGTCACGGCAGCCCTGGCGTGAGACTCTTCACCGCGCGGGTGAGCGCGGTCCACGGGTCGTCCCCCTCCCCCCGAGCGACGGTGCGAAAGCCGACCCGACCGGTGCGGACGTCCACCAGCACCATGGTCAGCTCCGCGGTGGCCACGGCATGCGGTAGGGGCGCAGCCGGCTGCGCCGCTACACTTCCCGGACCGCCCCTCGGTGCGATTGCACGCTTGTAGGTCAATCCGGCGGGGATCAGCGCGTATCGCCCGCCACCCGCCAGCGCGGCGAGCGTCCGCAGCTCGCTGCGCAGCGGGTCGGCCACCATCTCCGGCTGCTGTTTGGTCGGGTGGAACAGGATCGCCGTGCCCATCTGATCGGGAGCGGGGGCGATTCCCGGCGCCCGGCGCGCCACGCGCCGCAGCTCGTCCGGCAGCACCCAGGTCACCTCCGGGGCGCGCGCCTTGAGCAGCGTGCCGATAATGCTGTCGCTCTTCGCGAGCGCCGCCCGGCGCTCGCCCAGAATCGCTTCCCAATGCAGCGAATCCTCGGCGGCGACGAGCGTGAGCGGCAGCACGCCGACCTGTTGGGCCGCAATCCCGGCCGTGGGAAGCGGGGCGGTCGGCTGGGGCGTGACCTCCTGAGGCTTACCGCCGCAGGCGAGCAACGCCACCGATGCCAACGCTTTTAAGTGTTTGTTTTTCAAAGGATTAGTCACGGCGCGCAATATCGTGTGCGCGCCGCGGATTTTCAAGAACCCAGCGTCAGCCCTCCATCCACCACGATTACCTGTCCCGTGATGTGGCGCGCACCGTCGCTGCACAGGAACACAATCACCCGCGCCACGTCCTCCGGCTCGGCCACCCGCCCCAGCACCGACTCGTGCTCGGCCCGCTCGAGCACCTCGCGCGGCAGCGTGGACAGGAGGTCCGTCTTGACGAATCCGGGGGCGACGGCGTTGACGTTGATGTTGGACGGACCCAAGTCCACGGCGGCCGAGCGGGTGAGTCCGATCAGGGCCGCCTTGCTGGCCGCATAGTTGGCGATCCCAAAGCCCGGCCGAAACGCCTGGTGGCTCGCGATGTTCACGATCTTGCCATAGCGCTGGGCGCGCATCGGGCCGGCCACCGCCTGGATACAGTTGAAGGCGCCCGTCACATTGGTGTCGATCACCTCCTGCCACGCCTCGGAGGTGAGCCGCCACAGCGCGCCGTCGTGCGCCACGCCCGCGTTGTTGACCAGAAAGTGGACGCCGCCCAGACGCTCGCGCACAGCGGTGACGAACTTCTCCACGTCGTCCCGTTTGCGCACGTCGCAGCGTGCGCAATACACGGGCACGCCGAGGGCGCGGATGGCGGTCTCGGTGAGCAAAGCCTGCTCCGCTACGTCGCGGTCGGGCAGGTCGACGTAGTTGATGGCGACCGCCGTACCGCGCTGGGCGAACTCGAGCGCCGTGGCCCGGCCGAGCCCGGTGGCGCCGCCCGTGACCACGGCGACCCGCCCGTGCACCGTCTCCGCCAGGCGCTGCGGGTCGGGGCGGGTCTCGGTGGCCGGCGCTCCGACTTGCGTCGCCCCGCGCGGGGCCATGATCCAGGGAGAAATGGGTGTCAAGATTTCGAACCTATGTTCGAAATTGAACATCGGCAAGGCACGGCGTAACTTAACGCCATGCGACCGCTCGCCTCGGCGCTCCTGTGGAGCGGGATCTCCGTCCTGGGAGCCGCCGCCTTCGGCGTACTCGCGCTGTCGCGGGGCGAGACGGTCAACGCCGCCTGGCTCCTCACCGCCGCCGTCTGCACCTACGCCGTCGGGTACCGCTTCTATAGCAGGTTCCTCGCCACCCGGGTGTTCGGCCTGGACGACCGCCGCGCCACGCCGGCCGAGCGATGCAACAACGGACGGGACTTCGTGCCCACTAACAAGTGGGTGTTGTACGGGCACCACTTCGCGGCCATTGCGGGCGCCGGCCCGCTGGTCGGCCCGGTGCTCGCCGCGCAATTCGGCTTCCTGCCGGGCACGTTATGGCTGGTGATTGGCGTGGTCCTCGGGGGCGCAGTGCAGGACTTCGTCATGTTGTTCTGCTCACTGCGCCGCGACGGCAAGTCGCTCGGCCAGATGGCGAAGGAGGAAGTGAACCCGGCGGCCGGGGCGACGGCGATGCTGGCGGTGCTCTTCATCATGATCATCCTGCTCGCCGTGCTGGCGCTGATCGTGGTGAACGCGCTCAAGGCATCGCCGTGGGGGTTGTTCACCATCGCCTGTACGATCCCCATCGCGTTGCTGATGGGGTGGTGGATGAAATCGTGGCGCCCGGGCAAGGTGGGCGAGGCGTCCGCGGTGGGGGCGGTCCTCCTCATCGGGGCGCTCGTGGGCGGTGGATACGTCGCGGGGCATCCGGGGCTCGCCGCGGCGTTCACGCACACTGGGCCCGCGATTACCTGGATGATGGTGGGCTACGGCTTCGTCGCCTCGGTGCTCCCGGTGTGGATGCTGCTCGCGCCGCGGGACTACCTCTCCACGTTCCTGAAGATCGCGACCATCCTGGTCCTCGCGGTCGCGATCCTCGTGATCCTGCCGCCGCTCCGGATGCCGGCGCTCACGTCGTTCGCCTCCGGCGGCGAGGGACCGGTGTTTGCCGGGAAGCTGTTCCCCTTCGCGTTCATCACGATCGCGTGCGGCGCGATCTCCGGGTTCCACGCGCTGGTATCGTCGGGGACCACACCCAAGATGATCGCGCGCGAGTCCGACGCCCGGTTCATCGGGTACGGCGGCATGCTGATGGAGTCGTTCGTGGGCGTGATGGCGATGATCGCGGCGTGCACGCTCGATCCCGGCGTCTATTTCGCGATGAATACGACCCCCGCGGCGCTCGCCCAGGCATCCCAAGCGCTCTCCCAGGCGGGGTTCGTGGTGACGCCGGAGGCGATGCAGGCGCTCGCGGCCCGCATGGGCGAGACGACGCTCGTGGCCCGCTCGGGGGGCGCCCCGTCGCTTGCGGTGGGGATGGCCCAGATCTTCGCGAGCGCGACGAGCGTGCTGGGCGGGAAGACGCTCGATGCGCTGTGGTACCACTTCGCGATCATGTTCGAGGCGCTGTTCATTCTGACCACGATCGACGCCGGCACGCGGGTCGGCCGGTTCATGCTGCAGGAGATCGTGGGTCACGTCTGGCCCCGGTTCGCCGAGACGTCGTGGTATCCGAGCGTGATCGTGTCGAGCGCCGTGATCGTGGCGGGATGGGGATACTTCCTGTATCAGGGCGTGGTGGACCCGCTGGGCGGCATCAACTCGCTGTGGCCGCTGTTCGGGATCTCGAACCAGCTGCTGGCCGCCGTGGCGCTGTGCGTCGGCACCACCATTCTCATCAAGATGGGCCGCGGCCGGTTCGCGTGGGTGACGGCGGCGCCGCTCGCCTGGCTCGTGATCGTCACCATGACCGCCGGCTGGCAGAAGGTGTTCTCGGCCGACCCGCGGCTCGGGTTCCTGGCCCATGCCGCGTCGCTCGCGGGGTCGACCAACCCGGCGGCGGTACGCTTGATCTTCAATGATCGGCTCAACACGTTTGTGGCATTGTTGTTCATGACAGTGGTGACGGTGCTCATCCTCACGTCCGTCCGCGAATGGTGGCTGGTCTTGTCGCGTCGCAAGACGGCCATCGTGCACGAGGCGCCGTATGTGGAGACGAGATATGCGACGGGAGACTGAAGGCGGCACAGGGCGGGAGAAGGCGGCAGAGGGCGGCAAAGGTTGGCGCCAGGCGCTACGCCGGATTTTCGGCATGCCCGACTACGAGGCGTATCTGGAGCATTGCCGGGCGGCCGCCCACGCGCCGACGCTCGGCGAGCGAGAGTACGTCGCACAGTTCTTCGAGGCGAAGGGAAAGGGCGTGCGCTGCTGCTAGCGGGCGCGGCGAGCTCCGGCTTCGGCCCGGCGTGGATTGCGGTGTGTGTCGCGTTCGCGATTCACGTGGCGGATGAAGCGTTGACTGACTTCCTCTCTGTCTACAACCCGGCCGTCCGCGCCCTTCGGGCGCGTTTCCCGTTCCTTCCCCTGCCCACCTTCACGTTCCGCGTCTGGATCACCGGATTGGTGCTGGCCGTGGTTGTGCTCGCGAGCCTTGCCCCCTTTGCATTCCGCGGGGCGCCGTGGATACGGCCGATCGCATACGCCTTTGGGATCATCATGGCGGGGAACGGCCTGCTGCACCTGGCCGGGTCGGTTTACATGAGGAAAGCGATGCCGGGGGTGTACTCGGCGCCCCTCATACTGGGAGCGGCGATGTATTTGTTGGTGTCCCTGCGGTAAGCGGGCCCGGCGCGCGATTCTCTAGAAAGCGTATCTCGCCCCGAGCTGCATCCGCCACCGCGACGCAAGGTCCTCCACCACGCCGCGCCGCGGCAGCTCGAGCTTGTAGACGCCGCGCCCGTTCGCGGTGTCCCAGCCGACGAGCTTCAGAAGGGGTACGGAGGGACCAGTGGTCGCGTCGCGGTATTGCCCCCACCGTGAGCTGATCAGGTTAGGCAGGTTGAAGACGTCGGCCGTGAGCTCGAGGTGCTGACCTCCCGCCAGCGGCACGGTCGTGGTGAGCCGGGCGTTCAAGGAGGCAAGCCACCCGTTTTGGCAGCTGCCGCGCTCCATGATCCGTCCCCGCTGGTCGCTCAAGCACGGCTGCTGCTCGATGAACGCCTCCAGGCGGGCATACTCCGCGGGCGTCGCCGCCGAGCCGTCTTTCATCTGCAGGGTGATGTCGCCGGGGTTCCGCGGAACGTACACGATGTCATTGAGGAGGGACCCCGCACCCCCGATCCTGTCCGCGTTCGCGTCGCCGTCTATGACGTAGGTGTAGGGCGGCTGCGACGCGCCCTGGTAGAGGAGGGAGAACTGCAGCCGGTACGGCAGGTTGAGGGTCGCGGCCACCGCGACCTTGTGGGGCGTCTCGAAGAAGGAAGGGCGAAGCCGGCGGTCGTCCAGCGTGCCGTCGAGCGGCGTGTTGCTGAAGTTCGCCCTTGCGGGGAGGTTGATCAGCGACATCCGATCGTGCGACTGCGAGTAGGCGTACGACATGTACAGCGCCAGCGTCTCGCCGAATCGCTTCTGCAGCTGCGTCGACAGGGAAGCGCTGTGGTCGCCGTCGCGGTTCGACACGCGGAAGATCTCACCGAAAAACGCATCCTGCCAAGCGGGTCTCGCGAGACCGGTCGTCGGGGCTATCGTACCGTATAGCGGACGGCCGCCCTCACCGGACGCCGCGCTGGTCGGCGTGCCGAGGTTCGCCTCGCTCACGGAGATCTGGTGGATGGCGCGTGTGTAGAGGAAATCGATCGTTCCCACGACGCCTCCGGGGAACCGGCGGTCCACACCCAGCGCCAGCTTCAGGTTCTGCGGCAGGTTGAGCCCGGGGTCGAAGAAGCTGATGCGCGGAGTCGTGCCACCGCTGGGCGAGCAGGTCTCCGGTTGGTTGCTCGGATCAAACGGCTTGGCGAACCGCGGCACGTCGGTCCCATTACAGTTCACGACCCTCTCCTCGCCGCCGTCCCGGTAGCCGTTCCCCAGCCAGCGGTAAGGTGGGGGGCCGCTGAACAGTCCGATCCCCCCGCGGAGAAACGCCGCGCCGTCGCCGGTGAGATCGTAATTGAGGCCGAGGCGGGGCGACCACAGCGCATTGCCGGTGGGCAGCCGGCCCGTATCCACCCGCAGCCTGCTGAGCATGGAGTCGTTGGTGAAGGCGGCGTCCGGCAGGAAGGGAACATCGAGGCGCAGACCGACGGTGAGCGTCAGGCGCGGCGTCGCTGCCCACCGATCCTGCGCGTAGACGCCGAGCCCGACCGCATGGAAATCGGCCCCGGGCGTCGGGCCCGGAAGCCCCCGGTCGTAGTGGTTCGCAATGCCCTGACTGAGCGAGTCGAGACTGCTGAAAGACCATCGGCCAGCCGACACCTGCACCAGGGGATCGCGGAAGTGGAACAGCTCGCCGTGCACGCCGAGCGTCGCAAGGTGCCGCCCGGTGCCGATGGTCAGGTTCTCCGTGATCTCGAGGGCGTTCTGATCCACCGCGGTGGTAGGGCACACCGTGTTGGATCCGGCGAGCAGGATGCCGGAGTCGGCGACGACTTGGATCAGCGGGAACGCGCCGTTCGGTCGGCAGGTATCCAGCAGACGCTCGTAGCTCAGAATGACCTCGTTCTGCCCACGGCCGCCCAGGGGCGTGCTCCAGATCAGGCGCGACGTCTGAGCGGTCGATCGGCTCCGGGCGGCGGCCGAGGAGAGGGCGGTCGTGTCGAAGGTCCGGCCCACGTCCATGAAGTCGCGGCGGTCGCCATGGGCGTAGTGGTGGGACACCTCCATGTGACCGCTGGCACCGAGCTGTACGGTGACCTTGGCGAACAGGTCCTGGGCCGAGAGATGCCCGTTGGACGGTCCCAGCGTCCCCGGCTCCAACCCGAACGTGTCTCTGAGGATCCCCTGGAACCGCACCGCGCTCGACTCCCTGACTCCGGTCCTCCCGAGGTCGGTGACGAGCGGTCCTGCATCCGGCACGACGCGCTGTTGCAGGTCGGCGTTCAGAAAGAAGTGGACCCGGTTGCGCACGATCGGGCCGGACAGCGTGCCGCCGAACTGCCAGGTCGTGTAGTCGGGCCGGCTTCCAGCGGCGTTCGTCGCCGCCAAGCTGCCGTCCTGGAAGAAGCCGAACGCGGAGCCGTGGAAGGCGTTGCTGCCCGACTTCGTCACGGCGTTGAGGAGCCCGCCCGCGAAGCTCCCGAGGCGGACGTCGAACGGCGCGGCGAGCACCTGAAACTCGCTGACCGTCTCCAGCGAGATCGCATGGGGCAGCACTTCGGGGAAGGCGCCGCTCGGGAACGCGCCGCCGGGGGTTCGCCCGAAGTACAGGTCCGCGCTCACACCGCCATCGACCTGGAGGCTGTTGAAACCCTGATTCTGTCCGCCGATCGAGATGCCCCCGAACGGCCGTGGCGCGGCGAGGGGACCGAGCGCCGCCGCGACGTTCAGGTCCCGAGCCAGGTTCGGCAGAGCGGCCAGCTCCGACTCGGGGACGAAATGCGCCGGTCCGGTGCGGCCGGAATTGAGCAGTTGGTCCGCGCTCGCGCTCACGGTCAGCTCCGGCAGTTCGACGACACCCGGCTCGAGGACGAAATCGGCACGATAGCGCTGGCCCAGCCCCAACATGACGCGGTTCTGGCCCGCCGGCTTGAAGCCCACGGCTCGCGCCTCGATCACGTAGGGCCCGCCGACCTGCACGTTCTCCACGAAGTAGCGTCCCGCGGCGTCGGTCACGACTTGCCAGCGCGCGCCGCTCGCCGCCGCAGTCACGCTGACCACGGCGCCATGGATCGGCGTGCTGTCCGGCTGGAGAACCCGCCCCTGGAGCGCGGCGGAGGTGATACCCTGTGAGCTGAGCGCACGGGAGCCCAGGCTCAGTGCGAGCACTGCGATCGCGAGCAGTCGAGGGAGTGGGCTCATCCCTTGGGGGCCATCAACTTTTGGAATCGCGGGTATTCGCGCAGCGTCCTGAAGCTGGGCTCCACGTGCACATTGAGGAATCGAACCTGGTACACGTAGCCCGCGTCGAGGGCCCGCGCCAGCAAGTCCACGGCCGCGTCGCGCTGGCCGAGCAGCGCGGCGATGCATGAACGCCAGTAGGTGGCCTGTCCGCGCCCGAGTGGTCGCTCCAGCGCCACGAGCAGCCGGTCGAGGCGGGCGGCCTCCGCGCGGTCGCCGCGCTGCGCGGCCAGCACTCCGAGCAGCCCCGCGTACTGCTCGTTCTGCGGGTGCGCGCGGGCCAGGTCGGCAGCGATCGCACGCGCGGAGTCCGCATATCCGGCCGCATAGTACGTCTCGGCCCGCTCGAAACGCATGGGTTCCTGCGCTTGCTCCGCCCTCGGCCGGCTTGCATGCCAAGCGAGCGTTCTGCCCAGCGCCACGCGCGCGGCGGCGGTCTCACCATGGGCCGCGAGATCGAGGGCGATCTCCCGCATCACCGGGGCCGGCAGGCGGATCGGGTCGGGCGGGAGTGCCTCGATCTCATCGAAGCGCTCGTTCACTTCCCGCCCGCGCCGGAGCGCCGCCAGCGCCAGAAGCTCCATGCGGAGGGTGGCGAGGTTCCTCGGAAACCGGCGCCGGGCACGCTGGGCGGCCTCCAACTCGCGGTCGTGCTGGCCGAGCACGTGGTACGCGTTGGTCAGCCAGTTGTAGTAGCCCGCGCGCCCGCTCAAGGCGCCGCTGTCAGGGTGCAACCGCTCGAGAATCGTGACCGCCTCGCGCGGACGATTGATGTCGAGCGCGTCGACCGCGTGCTGCTCCCCCATCAGCTCCGAACGGGGAACCGCCTCGGCTAGCCTGCTTCCCAGTGCGTAGGCGGCCGCAAGGTCTCCGCGGCAGCGGGCCATCACGCGGTCGATCTGCATCTGCTCCAGACTCGTGAGCCGCATGGCGGTCAGGCGCTCGGCGATGGCGGCGGTCGAGTCGCACTGGTCGAGCGCGGTCCCTGCGTGGGCCCAGGCGGCCCAAATCAGCGGCAGGGCGTAGGTCGAGTCCAAGGCGGCGGCGCGTAGGAGGTACGGTAACGCGTCGCGCGCCCTCCGTCCGCCGTAGAAGATCTCGACGCCGGCAGTGAAGGCAAGGTACGCGTCGTAGCGTGGGGGCTGGCCGGCGCCCGACGCCAACGCGCCGAGCCGCGGGTCCACCGCTGCGGCGAGCGCGGCCATGATCCGATCCCGCAGCAGCGTGAGGGCCGGGCGCGGCTCCCGGGGGTCGCCGAGGACCGGATCGAGGGTGTGCAGAATTCGCCCACGCACCTCGTCGGTGATCTGAGCGTGGAACTCGATCCCGTCGTCGTGGCGGTACATCGAGCCCAACACGGCGAGACCCGAGCCGCTGGCCAGGGCCAGCGCCCGCCGCGCATCCGCGTCCTCGTGGCCTTTTTGCGCAGGTCGATTGGCGCTGACCGTCCTCCCACCCAGGACCATCGCGCCAGGGTCAGCGAGTTCGAGCACCCCGGTCAGATCCAGCCCGCGGGTGATCCAGTCGGCGGCCAGATTCCCGAGCGGATCGAGGGTACTGTCGCCGGTGCGATTCGCGAAGGGGACGACCAGCACGCGCTTCGGATCCAGCGGTGCGGGCTCGCGCGCCCGCAGGCTGACCGCCGCTACCACGACAGCCAGCCCGAGCAGCCCTGCCGCCGCGCCGACCCATCGCCGGCGAGCCGGACCTGCTTGGGGAGGGCTTGGCCGGGTCTCGAGCGGTGACAACGCCGTCACGGCCGAGGAGAGCGTCGCCGCCCGTGTGCGTACCGCGTCCGCGAGCGACCGCGTCTCCGGCGCTGGCTCCGCTTCGAGCTCGGCCGTGAGGCGCTTCGCGAACGCTTCGTATGCGTCCAGCGCCCCCGCCCGGTCCCCCAGGCGGTCCAGCGTCTTCATCAGCCGCCGCAACGCCGGCTCGTCGAGCGGGGCGATCCGGAGCGCCCGCCGGGACCACTGCGCCGCTTCCGCCAGGCCGCCCTGCCCCTCGCTCCGCTCCGCCAGCTGGGTCGCACTGCGGAGCGCGACGGCCTTCAGTCGGGCGCGCTCATCCTCGAGCCACTGCTCGAACTCGGGAGCGCCGCGGATGAAGAACCCGTCGAGCAGATCACCCCGATAGAGGTCGAGGGCGTCGGCCAGTCGGCCTGCCTCGGCCGCGCCCTCGAACTCGCCCACGTCGCAGCGGATCTGCTCCTGGTAGAGGCCGATGTCCTCGTCCCCGCGCGTCATGAACACGCCGTCACCGAGGGCATGACGCAGCCCGTGCAGCGCCTGGCGCAGCGCGGCGCGGGCATGCTCCTGATCGAGCTCGGGCCAGAACAGAGCGACGAGGGAGTCGCGCCGGTGCAACCGTCGGGGTGTGGCGGCGGCGAGGTAGGCGAGCAGGGCGACGCGCTTGGGTTGGGCCAGCACCGACGTGAGCTCACGCCCGTCGGCCCCGAGGAGGTTCAGACCTCCCAGAATCCGAAACTCGACCACGGGAACCCCCCGCAACACTTCCGGGCACGCGCATACCCAAGCTTGAGCGGGCAGCGTCATCGCCCCGTTACGGCGGGCGTAACAGGCCGCTCACACGGCGCCGCTACTGTGTCGCGTGGACTCGAACGTACCGCGTGGCGAAGGGCGCTGCAATGATGCCATGTCCCTCACTGCGCTAAGGGCCCCGAGGTGAACCATGTCATGCTTCGTGCGCTGTACTCTAGCTGCTGCCTCGATCACCCTCACGTTCCTCGGCTGCCAGGATGCCGCGACTCCGCTGAGCACAGCCAACCCCGTGCCGGTCGCGTTCGTAACACTCGAGCCACCGACCGCGAACGTGCCGGTCGGCCAGACGGTGCAGCTGACGGCCACAACCAGAGACGCCGACCAGAAAGTGCTCACCGAGCACGTCGTGACCTGGGCGAGCGGCAACACGGCACTGGCGACGGTGAGCTCGGCGGGGCTGGTGACGGGGGTGGCAGTGGGCCAGACGACGATCACGGCGACGAGCGAGGGGAAGAGCGGGACGGCTACCGTGAACCTGACCGTGGTGCCCGTGGCGAGCGTCATAGTTGCGGCGAGCGACCGGAGCATTTCGGTCGGTCAGACCGCTCAACTCACGGCTACCCTGAAGGACGCGACCGGCAACGTGCTCGCCGACCGGGTCGTGACGTGGACGTCGAATAACACGGACGCGGCCACGGTGAATGCCAGCGGCTTGGTGACGGGGGTCGCGGCCGGTGCTGCTACGATCACCGGGACGACTGAAGGGAAGAGTGGCACGGCGGCCATGACGGTGACCGCACGGCCAACCGGCGTCGCTTTCTTCGACGACTTCAACGAGGGCACCGCCGCCCGCTGGGAGCCGATGGGCGGGATCTGGAGCGTCGTGGACGGACAGTACGAGGGGCAGGAGACCGAGGGCACTGCCTGCATGGGCTTCGCGCCGAACCAGTCGATCATCCGCGACGTGCAAGCTCGCGACGTAGACGTGGAAGTCGATATGACCTCGTTAGACCGCGTGGACAAAGGCCTGATTCTTCGATCCGCCGGCCCAGGTGATCAGATCGAACTCAATTTCCGCGCTGAGCGGCCGGACGACTACCCCGCCGACGTGATCGTGCAAGAGATCAGTGGCTGCGAGAGGACGCTCTATACGCCCGAGTTCTCCGTGATCATACCGCATCAGGTGGGTCAGACCATCCACGTCCGCGTGCGTCTGGTCGGCTCGCAGCTGACCGTTTGGATAGACGGCGCTCTCATTCTCGACGACGCATTTCCATTCGCAAGCAGGCAGGGACGACTGGGAGTCGCCCTGCTCGGCGTCGCGCAGTTCGACAATGTCGCTGTCCGTGTGCTGGACGGCTCGCAGGCGAGCAGGCTCGTTCCCGTGATGGTGACCGGGCCGCGATAGGAGCGTTTCGGTAAGCGCTGCACGAATCTCGAATGGCGGACCAGCGTCCGCCGGAGGTGAACCATGTTGCGCATTGCACGCTACACACTCGTTGCTGCCTCGATCACTCTCGCGCTCCTCGGCTGCCAGGATGCCACGGCTCCCGACGATGCCACGCGTTCTCTGAGTGCAAGACCGATGATGTCGGATGCGCCGTCGGCGGATCTGGTGGAGCACGTCGTGGCCCCGAAGGCGACCGACTTGCTCATCGACCGCGCGCTCGCGGACCACTACGCCTGGCTCGACACCAAGGTCCCGTCGAACCACAAGCTCTTGGTGTTCATGCCCAGCGCTCGCGGCACGCCTGCGACCTTTACACTGGTCGCGAAGGAGGGGGCGCGGCTCGGCTACCACGTCATCGGCCTGATGTACCAAAACGATGTCGTGCTCGCGCAGGCATGCCCGCGGGCCCCAGACCCCTCCAGCTGCTACGAGAACGTGCGTTTGGACGTCCTCGACGGCGGCGACCGCAGCTTCCCCGTGGCGGATGTCAGCGAGGCGAACAGCATCGACAATCGCCTGACGAAGCTGCTCCTCTACCTGGACAGCGCGTACCCCGATGAGGGGTGGTCGAGGTTCCTGAAGCACGGCGAGCCGAGATGGTCGCGCATCGCGGTCGCCGGTCACTCACAGGGGGGTGGCCAGGCCGCGATGATCGCGAAGATCCGGCGCGTCGCACGCGTGGTGATGTTCTCGTCCGTGCCCGACAGCCTGCCCGCCGGGCAGGCCCCCGCGTGGCTCTCGTCTCACCTGACGCCCCCGAATCGCTACTTCGGGCTGGCACATGAGTGCGACGCGTTCTTCCGGCCCATCGTCGCCGGCTGGGATTCCATCGGCATGGGCGCCTCGGTCGCTACGACTCCCGACCCGACGCGACCCGGGACGGCTTGCCGGCTCTGGACGTCTACGTCGCGGAATGCCCCTGTGGCCCCCGAGGATGGCGCGTCGCCATATGGTCGGACGCACGTGCTCATCACCAATCTGCTGCCGCAGACCGGCGGATACGTGCACATGAGCTCGCACCACAGTACGGCAAACGACCTGTACACGCCGCTGGAAGGGGACGGCATGACGCCGAAACTATTGGCCGCGTGGCATTACGTCCTCGGGGAGCGCGAGGCGGACGAGGAGCTGGCGGATGATCAGGACGAGCGGGACGAAGCCGGCGTCGGGCGCGGTGCGGGAGGTGCGCGGCGATAGCTCCACTCCCAACTTGACACTCGGCCCAGCCAGCGCAGATTGAAACGGACTCAGATGCTGTGAACCCCGAGGCGGCTGTCGTGCGGGTCGCCCATGCCTCGGGGGGAGCGAATCGCGAAACCGGCTGAGTGGACGACCCGCTCGGCCGGTTGTGCTTTGGTGGCACAACCAGGTTCGGGCACTTTCGTCAGGTGGGCTCTGCCATGTCCGAAGCCCTCGCGTCGCTCGCCCTGCGCTGTCTCGGCCCGCCCTCGGTACGACTGGACGGGCACGACGCGCCGCCGGACGTGGCCTGGCGCAAGCACCTGGCCCTCCTCGCCTACCTCGCCCTGTCGCCAGACACGACCAGAGCACGCAGTCACCTCGTTGGACTGCTTTGGGCCGAGAGCCCGGAGGATAAGGCTCGCCGGTCGCTCAATGAGGCGGTTCGCCGACTGCGCACCGCGCTGGGCGAGGGACGCTTGTTGAACCGAGGCGATGGACTGCAGCTGAGCACGGACGGACTGGACCTGGACGTGCGCGAGTTCGAGTCGCTTTGCGCCAACGGGCAGCTGCGCGCGCTGGAGCTGTTGCGAGGTGACTTTCTCGAAGGCTTTCACGTCGACGAGGCGCCAGCGTTCGACGCGTGGATGGAAGCGGAGCGGGCGCGGCTGCGCGAGGCAGCCCGGCACCTGGTCGTCGCGCGCGCCGAGGAGCAGCTCGCCGTCAATCGGTACGTGGAGGCCCGGGCGCTGGCGCGGCGTGCCCTGTCACTCGATCCCTACAGCGACGCCGCCCTCTCCCTGGCAATGCGCAGCGCCGCGCTCGAGGGCGATCCCGCGAGCGGTGTGGCGCTGTATCAGGAGTTCGCCGAGCGGTTGGACCGCGACCTCGGCGGTCGCCCCAGTCCGCAGCTGACCGCCCTGGCCACCCGCATTCGTGACAACCTGTGGCAGCGGCCTCGCGGGCGCCACCGCGACCGCGAGGCCCCGCTCGTCGGTCGGCGTGACGCTCACGCCCGCCTGTTCGCGGAGCTCGACCGCGTCCCGCGCGAGGGCTCTGTGTGCCTGGTGATCGCCGGTGAGCCGGGCTCCGGGCGCACGCGGCTGCTCGACGCCTGCGCCGAGCGGCTGGCTCTCGCCGGCGCCACGGTGGCGACGGCGCGGATCCTGGAGAGCGACCACGACGCGCCCTGGAGCACGCTGCGCGCGTTGATGCGCGGCGGCCTGCTCGCGGGACCCGGGATCGCAGCCACGGATCATGTGGGGCTGCGGATTCTCGCGGGGCTCGTCCCGGAGCTCGCCGCCCGGGTCGAGCCGCTGGAAGCGCGCGACGTAGCGCAAGTATCCGATGCCCTGGCCTCCTTCCTCCATGCCGTGGCCGACGCGCAACCCGTGGCCGTGCTGATCGACGACGCGCAGTGGGCCGATGGGGCGACGCTCGCCGCGCTGCGTGCGGTGTGGTCTCGGGAGCGACGTGCTCCGCTGGCGCTCGTGCTGACGCTCGAGCCGGGGGCGGATGCCTCGCCCGAGCTGCAAGCGCTCAGCGGGAGCGTCGGCCGTGAGGTCCGCGGCGCGCTCGTTCACCTCGAGCCGCTGGCCGCGGACGAGATCCTCGCTCTCACCGAGGCGATGGCGCCGTGGTGCACCGTCAAAGAGGATCGCGAGCGCTTGGCGCGGCGTGTGGCGCAAGAGTCGGGAGGCAACCCCCTCCTCGCGGTGACCCTGCTGCGCGACCTGGGCGAGGCGGCCCCCCAGCATCGCGGCACGGCAGGGTGGCCGCGCCCCGGCGCCACGTACGACTCCACCTTCCCGGTTCGGATCTCCGCGGTGGTCCGCAGCGCGATCACGGCGCGCGTGGCGCGCCTCGATGAAGACGGCCTCGCCGTGTTGCGGGCGGCAAGCGTGGCCGGTGAGGTGCTCGACCCGAGGCTGATCACCGAGGTGCTGGGACTGCCCGCCGAGCGGATCGAGGCCGCGCTCGATCGGCTGGAACGAGAGCGGTTCGTCGTGTTCACCGGCGCGCGTTACGCCTTCAACGGCCAGCTCCTTCCAGCGGTGATCGAGAGCGAATGCATCCTGGCGGGGGGCCGGCGCAGGCTGCGAGAGCGCTATATCACGGCCCTCGCCGGCCGCGACGAGATTGACGCGCAGCTGCTGCGGGCGCGGCTACTCGCCACCGAGCAGGACGGGCTAGCCTTCGACGCCGCCCGGCAAGTGGCGGAGCGGGCGCTGGCGCTCGGCGCGCGGCGCACGGCGGCCGCGGCGATACGGATAGCGGAGCGCGCGGCGGGAGCGGCGGCGGAGCGACTCACAATGCTGGAGCCGCTACGCCAGCGGCTCGACTCCCGGTAACCATCGGCAGCGCAATGACTTGCCGGGCTGGTCCCGCTGCTTGGCCGATGCGTGGGCGCGCGGCGGTAGGTTTGCGTGCGATGAAGCATTTCTGTCTCGCTGCCACCCTGCTCCTCGCCACCTGTGTCCTGCCAGGGGAGCCGTCGAATCGCATCGTCTACAGCTTCCTCTTCGACCAGCCGTACCGTGTCCCCATCGGGACCCCGGACACCACGATCCGCGCGTACGCCGTGGTTCCCCGGATCGCCGCCACGGCCAATGGCACGCCCCTCAACAATCCGCAGTACCGCCTCGAGAGCAGCAACACGAACATCGTGCGGGTGGACTCGAGCGGGCGGGGACTCCGAGGAGTCGCACGCGGGACGGCCCATGTCCGGGTCGTCCTGGAGACGGCGCTGGGAGCGCCGGACACGACGTTCGACGTCCAGGTGGTCGTTTCCCACGTGACCATCGACGCTGCCACGCTAATTCTGACCAAGCTGGACCAAAAGGCCCAGCTCACAGCCTACGCCTCGGACGAGGGGTTCCGTCCAGTGCCGGGCGTGACCTTCAGCTGGGCGAGCAGTCGCCCCGCCGTCGCCACGATCTCGAGCGCGGGGCTCGTGACGGCGGTGGACGAAGGGAACACGTTGATCACCGCCGAGGCCGACGGCGACACGGGGTCCGTCACCCTCACGGTCGTCCAGGCCGCTGCACGGGTACAGGTGTCGCCCAAGGTCGATACGCTTCGCACCTCCGGTCGGGACAGGCAGTTTCAGGCGTTCGCGTACGACTCCACCGCGTCCCGGATGCTCCCGGTCAAGATCCTGTGGCGGAGTACCAATCCCGCCGTGGCGACGGTTGACGCGCAGGGCCTAGCGATCGCCCGGAGCGCGGGCACCACCAAGATCATCGCCCAGGTCGGGCCCGCGGCGGACACGGCGACGCTGGTCCTAAAACAGGTCCTCGCCTTCGTGGTCGTCAAGCCGGGCCTGGATACGCTGACCGCGATCGATGATTCCAGCCGCTTCGTCGCCCAAGCGCTCGACAGCGCCCAAATCGCGATCCCCGACCTTCCGAGTGTCACCTGGGCGACGGCCGACGCGACCATCGCCACCGTGGACCAAACCGGGCTCGTGCGGGCGCGCGCGAATGGTCTGGTCCTCATCACCGCCGCGAGTGCGGGGCAGTCCGGATCCGCGGTCGTCCTGGTGCGTCAGGAAGTCGCGAAGGCCAACATCGTGGAAGACTCTCTATCGCTCACGGGGGAGGGGGCGAGCGGGCGGCTGACAGCCGTGGGCGTCGACAAGAACGGCTATCCCGTGCCCGCCACCGGGACGCGGTTCTCGTGGGGCAGCCGGCTGGGGCTCGTGGCGTCGGTGGACACGGGCGGCCTCGTCACGGCGCACGGCGACGGTCGGACGCGAATCCAGGCACTGCCGATCAACGGCGGGCAATCCGACACCGCGACGGTGATCGTGACCGGCGCGCCACAGAACCTGATTGCGTTCGATTCGCCGCGCGGCATCGAGGTGGTTCGGGCGGACGGGGCGCTCAGGACGACCCTGGTGAGCGGCCACAGTGACTACTACTACGACGCATACACGCCGCAGGATCCGGCGTGGTCTCCGGATGGGACGCGATTGGCGTTCGCGCTTCAGTACATCAGCTACTACTACGCCAACGCCTGGTCCATCGACGTAAGCTCGGCCGACGGGTCGATCATGACGGAGCCGGTTTCCGATTATCTGTTCAAAGGAGGTCCTGCCTGGTCGCCGGACGGCAAGACCATTGCCTTTTCGTGGGACGGGGCAGGAGGAAGCGCGATCTACATTGTGCCCGCGGCGGGTGGCTCCTCCACGAGACTCACGAATGCGATCACGCTCGACTACAAGCCCGCTTGGTCGCCCGATGGAACGAAGATCGCCTTCCAGAGCAATCGGGACGGCAACAACGAGATCTACGTGATGAACGCCGACGGCTCCGGCGTCACCCGCCTCACGAACGACCCGGGTCAGGACATCGAGCCCGCTTGGTCGCCGGATGGCTCGCAGTTGGCGTTTTCAAGCACCCGACGTGGTTCGCGGGACATCTGGCTCATGAATGCAGACGGTTCGAACTTGAGCCTGACTGTGGCGGGGTCGGCGGCGATCGCTGTCTCGCCCGCCTGGTCACCCGACGGTGCCCAGATCGTGTTCGCTAGCGTCTGCTCGAGGTGCACGCCACAGACATCGGACCTCTACATCATCAATCGGGACGGCACCGGGCTGCGACGACTCACGACCGACGCTGACGCCGGGCATCCCTCCTGGCGCGTGACGACACCGCTCGTGGCGCCGCTCGCCGCGGCGCCACAACGGCGCCGGCGCGCGACGCGGTAACAGGGCGATGGGAACGTGCCTGGATCCGGTGGCTGCTGGCACCCTCCTGGAGCGAGCCGTATCGTACGCCCCCATGCTGTGCGCCCACTGCGCGAGCCCGCTCCCCGACGGCAGCCGCTTCTGCGTGAATTGCGGTGCCGACCTGGAGGAGCCATCGTCCGGCGCCACCGCATCGCTGGACGACGCCGGGGTCGTCAAGCTGACGCGCATGCTGCGGGAGGAGACCGCCGGCGAGTACGAGATCGAGCGGGAGCTCGCGCGCGGCGGGATGGGCGTCGTATACCTGGCCACCGAGATCCAGCTGCGGCGGCGCGTCGCCATCAAGGTGCTGCCGCCCACGCTCACCTTCGGCGAGGCCGCGATCCAGCGGTTCCGGCGCGAGGCGCGCACCGCCGCCGCCCTGGACCACCCGAACATCATCCCGATCTACCGCGTCAGCTCGGGCGGCGAGCTGATGTGGTACTCGATGAAGCTCCTGGAGGGCAAGAGTCTCGACACCCTGCTGAAGGCACAGGAGCACCTCGCCTTCGAAACCACCGTCGCCGTGCTGGAGCAGGTCGCTGATGCGCTCGACTATGCTCACCAGCATGGCGTCATCCACCGCGATATCAAGCCCGGCAACATCGTGCTGGACGATCGCGGCCGGGTCACCGTCACGGATTTCGGCATCGCGAAGGAGCTCCAGGAAGGATCGCTCAGCGCGTCCGGGGCCCTGCTCGGCACCCCGTATTACATGGCGCCGGAGCAGTACATCGGCGGCGATATCTCGGGCGCCGCCGACCAGTACTCCCTCGGCGTCGTGGCCTACCAGTGTCTCGGGCGCCGCGTCCCCTTCGAGGCGGCCTCCGCGTACGAGCTCCTGAACAAGCACATGTCCGAGCCACCGCCGCCGCTCGTGGAGTTGCGGCCGGATCTTCCCCCGCACGCGTACGTGGCGATCGAGCGCGCCCTCGCCAAGCGGCCGGAACACCGGTTCGCGACGGTGGCGGACTTCGTGAACACGCTCGCGGGGCGGATTCCCGACGTCGCCGCGCCCAGGCGCGTCGTGCCGCGCCGGAAACGGCTGATCGTGTGGGGATCGGGCATCGCGGCGGCCGTTGTGGCGCTATACGGAGCGGCCACGGCGGTGCGTCGCGGAGTTCAGGAAGCCCCGCGCCCCCCGATCGCCGAGGATTCGCTCGCGCGACTAGGCGCCGCCGGCGCGGCGACGCCGGAGAGCCCGCCGCCCGAAGTCGCACCCGCGCGGCGCGCACCGGCTCGACCGATCGCGCCGCCCCCGGCCCAGGCGCCGATGGCCGTCCTCATCATCCGCCTCGCCAATGGCTGGGCGCGGATCTACGTCGACGGCGATCTCCGAGGCGAGCGCCCCGTGCACCGCGAGGAGCTGCCGCCCGGCACGCACAACCTGCGGTTCGAGCGCCCCGGATTCCTGCCGATTGACACGACGTTGACGCTCCAGGCCGGCGCGAACGTGATCGAGATCGAGATGCGGCGGGCACCATGAGGCGCTTCGCACCGCTGATCCTCCTCGCGTGCGCCGCGACATCGGCCGAGGCGCAGGCCGGGCGACAGGCGCTGGCGGCCGGCACGGACAGCTACCTGCTCGCGGACTATCAGCGCGCCGTGCCGCTGCTCAGCCTGGGGCTCGACCCGGCGGCGGGAGCGCCCGACGTGCCCTGGGCGGAGGGCGTCGAACGCCTCAGCGATGTGTTGCTCGTGCTGCGGCAGGATTCGCTGGCCGCCACCTGGCTGCGCTGGGCCAGCCGACTGGTGCCAGATCTCGAAGTCGACGAGGAGGTCGTCCCCCCCGCTGTCCTGCGCGCAGCTCGGGCGGCGCGCGCCTTCGTCGATGCCACACCCGAGGACCCGTTCGTCTCGCGGACGGAGTTCCGCTGGCCGGCCACCTTCCGGGCCGCCGCGCCCGGGACGGTTCGTTTGAGCGCCGCCAGCATCCCGATCACCGCGCGGATCGGCGCCGACCAGTTCTTGCGGGGTGGCGAATCGCGCACCCTGCCCCCGGGGAGCTACGAGGTGGTGGTCTCGGCCCCCGGCTACCTGCCCACGCGTCTCACGATCGAGCTCTTGCCGGGAGTCGAAACGCTCGTCCGGGTGTCGCTCCTTCCCGAGACCGCGGGCCTGCTGTACGTCAGCGCGCGGCCGTGGGGTACGGTGTTCATCGACGGCCAACGGATCGGCTACACCAGCGTAACCGCCCACCGGCTCCTCCCGGGAAGCCACACGCTCCGCCTGGAGCGCGATGCCGGACCGACCATCGATACGACCATCGTGGTCGCGGAGCGTCAACCGATCCGCCTGTCGTGGATCGCGCGGCACGAGTCGGTGGGCGAGCCCCGGCTGGACAACGCGCTGGGTGCCCTGGATGCGGGCGACATCGAGCGTGGTGCGGAGATGCTCCAAGTCCTCCTTCCCGCGCGGCAGCCGTCCGCCGGGGCAACGGCCCGGGCGGTCGCCCTGGCGCGGCTGGCGGAGGCGACCTGGTCGCTCCACGCCCGAGATTCCGCACGCGCGTGTCTCCGTCGCATGGTCGAGATCGACCCGTTTCACCTGCCGCCGGGCGATCTCTTCAATCCCGAGCTGCGGGCGATGTACCAGCAGGTACGCCGCGAGACCCCGGCCATCGCGATCCGAGCTCCGCAAGACACGGTGATGGTGCCCTCCCGCGATCTCCTGCCCGTCGAAATCGCCGTGGGGCGGCCCGGCGAGGTTCGGCTGTACCTGCGGCTTCCGGCACCGCACTCGCACGATTCGCTGTTGGCGGCGGTCTCGGTCGAGAGCGAGGCGGTCGCGCGAATTTCTCTCACGGCTCCCGACAGCACGACCTTGCCACCAGGCATCTATGGGATCGAGGGAGAGGTGGCGCATTCGGGCGGCGTGGCCCGCGATCTCCTCACACTGACCGTGGAGCGTCTCTCGGCGGACACTGCGCCCCACATTGCGCCGCTCGCCGCCGCCGCCTTCCAGCCGGAGACCATGAGAGGGCGCCTGTCGTTTCGGACCGTCTTGCAGGGAGTGGGTCTTGGCGCGCTCGCCGCGCTCGTGCCCGTGGCCATGAACAAGGGGGATCTCAGCGGTCGGTCGGTTCCATTCGCAGCCAGCCTGATCGGCGGCTCGATCGCGATCGCCAAAATCGCCGTCACGCGCCCCACGGTCCCAATTCGCGAAAACGCCCGCTCCAACGAGGTGCTGCGCACCCAGTGGGAAGCGCGAAACCGCATTATCGCGGCACAGAACGCGCTCCGGCTGCGGCGCACGCCCTTGCGGATACGCGTGACGGCGACGCCATGAACGATAGCCTGCGCGCATTACGTCTCGCCCTGCCGCTCGTCGGCTGGTTCGCGCCGACCTGGAACCTCGCCGGTCAGGCGGTCTGGGCTCGGGGCATCATGGGAGCGCCCAAGAGCAGCGTGCGCACAGCCGGGGTGACGGAACGGGTGGGCGGTTGGTGGGGCGGCGTGGCCGTCGGTTTCCAGACCGGCCAGTGGACGGTGTCCGCGCAAGGCACGCGGGGCAGTCTGTCCTCGTCGGGTGGCGGCCCAGTGCTCGACCGCGATGTCGGTGAGGTGTCCCTGAGCGGCCGCTACGCGTTCCCCTCGGGACTCGGGCCCGAGCTGCGCTACGTCGCCCGGGCCTTCCGGTCGGCGGCAGGCTACCAGAGGTGGAACATGGTGGCCGTGGCCGTCGCCGGGTCGCACGATCTCGGGCACCCCGCGGTCCGCGCGTTCGCGAGCGTCGCGTATCTCCCCATCCTCAGCGCCGCCGGCGGCGAGCCCCGACCGACAGGCGGCCTCGGCAGCGAGGTCGGCCTCTCCGTCGTCCCCGACCAATTCCCCGTGGCTTTCACGCTGGGCTACCGCGTGGAGCGCTTCTTTTTTCCGCAGTCCGCCGCTCGCTCCGAGCAGTTCGAGGCGCTCACCCTGTCGGCCGGAGTGCGGGTGCGGCGGCACGCCGGACGCTGGGCGCTGAGCGGAGGAGGTAAGGAATGACTTGGCTCGGCGGGCGCGCGAATTGGGCAGCAATTGACCGGCCCGGACGAGCTTGTCGGCGGGAGGTGTACCCATGCGCGTTCCGGCGACAATGCGGTGCCTCGGCCTCGCTCTGGCTCTCGCGGCCGTGGCCTGTGACAACAAAGCGACGTCCCCCAGCACTGGCGCCCTGCGGGTGACCGTGGCGACCACCGGCGGCGATCCCGACCTCGACGGGTACATCGTGTCCGTGGACAACAACGAGCGCAGCGTGAGCCCCAACGACACTGTCGTATTCGCCGGCTTGGGCACTGGCGCGCACACGCTCCGACTGCGCGAGATGGCGCGCAACTGCGCGGTCCCCGGCCACACTGCGCCGGGCACCGACACCAGCCAAGTCGAGATCGGCCAGCCATCCGTGACGGCCAGGGACACCACCAAGCTTGCGATCGTGGTCACCTGCGTCGCGACGGGTGTGCAGATCACGACGACCACTACCGGCCCTGATCGCGACGCCGACGGCTACACGGTGGTCCTGGACGGAGCGCTCCAGGCGGTGGTCGGCATCAACGGATCCATCGCCATCACGCGCTTGAGCGCCGACAGCCATCGAGTGGCGCTGGGCGAGGTTGCGGCGAATTGCACCATCGCCTCCCCGCATCCTCGTTGGGTCACCGTCGCCTTTGGGCAAGTCGTGCCGGTCCCGTTGGCCGTGTCCTGCACCGCGACGACGGGTGCCGTGTCCGTCGCGGCCGCGACGACGGGCATCGATTTCGATCCAACCGGCTACGGCGTGAAGATCGACGGCGGCCCGGTGCGGCGGCTCGCGACGAACGGCTCGATCACATTCGAGGGAATCGCCGAGGGAGACCACACGGTCACGCTCTCGGACGTCGCGGACAACTGTACTCTCAACGATGTGAACCCCGCGACTGTGCACGTCAGCATCGGCGGGGCCAGCCGAGACACCGCTCGCACGACGTTCCACCTGGCGTGCATTTCGTCGCTGGGCACGATCAAGGTCACTACCGTCACCACCGTGACGCCCGGAGCCAACGTCGACCCCGACGGCTACACGGTGTTCGCGGAGAGCGGCTGCGATTATTACTCCTGCGTCTACCAATCGCAGGTCCCTGTGGTCGTGAACGGCGTCGCCACATTCGCGCGCGCGCCCATGGGAGACTATGTCGTCACGCTGGGTGGTGTGGCCAGGAACTGCACGGTCGACGGGGGATTCACCCGCGACGTCCGGGTGCCACCTTCCGACACCGCGAGGCTGAGCTTCGCCGTGACTTGCCAGCTCACCGGCAGTCTGCAGCTCAGCGTGACGACTATGGGTGCGGACCCCGATCCGGACGGTTACACCGTCCGCGCGCGGAGTACCGTGCTGGATACCAGCGCGGTCCTGACCCCCAACTCAGCGCTCACGATGCCCAACCTTCCGCCGGGCGAGTACAGCGTGCAGCTCGGGGGCGTTGCGGGAAACTGCAGTCTCACGGGACCCAATCCCCGAGCAGTGACGGTCCCGAGCGGCGGGTCAGCGGCCGTCGCGTTCGACGTCGCGTGCGCCGCGGCCACGCCGATCGCGTTCGTGAGCGGCGCCACCGGCAACGACGAGATCTACACGATCAAGTCCAACGGCAGCGGCGTCACGCGCCTCACGAGCAATGGGACGCGCGATGCGGAGCCCGCGTGGTCACCCGACGGCAGCCGGATCGCATTCCGCGCCGAGCGCGACGGTAACGCCGAGATCTACGTGATGAACGCCGACGGCTCGAGCCCGGTCCGGCTCACGAGCACTGTGGCCGCGGATTTCGCACCGGCCTGGTCTCCCGACGGCGCCAAGATCGCGTTCGTCAGCCGGCGCGACGGCAACGCCGAGATCTACGTGATGAACGCCGACGGCACGAACCCCGTGCGGCTCACCAACGATCCCGGCTACGATGCCGACCCGGCCTGGTCGCCCGACGGGAGCAAGCTCGCGTTCATGCGCGGGGCCTGTGACCAGAACGGCTGCCAAGGCCGCATAGAGACGATGAACGCGGACGGCTCGGGAGTCGTGGCGCTCACAGCCGGCGCCGCGGATCTGCAGCCCGCCTGGTCCCCCGACGGCACCAAGATCGTCTTCGCCCGTCTGCTCAGCTGCTACTACTCCGCCTGCGATCACGACTTGATCGTGATGGGGGCGAACGGATCGGCGGCAGCGACGCTCGTCTCTGGAGGCGACGATCAGAGCGATCCGGCCTGGTCACCCGATGGGCGCAGGATCGCGTTCGCGGCGGCCGCATGCGACTACTCCTACTACTATTACTACAGCTGCTCGCCGCCCGTGATCGAGCTCGTTCGAGCCGACGGGACGGATCTGATCGCCCTCACCGGAAGTCCCGGGTTCAATCCGGCGTGGCGGCCGTGAGGTACCGCGTGCGGGCAACCGTCGGCGTCGCGGCAACGGCATTCCTTGCCGCCTGCTCGAACGAGCCCTCGCGTCTGGGGGCGCGGACCGTTCCGGCAATCGACGCTGCAGCGGTGGCGGCAAATCCCACGAATGTCCTGAGCGCGGTGGTCTCCGTCCGCGCCCGGAACACGGACAGCGTCGTGGTGCGGTTTCACCTCGCCGGCACCGCCGCGGCCGTGGACAGCGCGTCTGCCGCAGTAGCAACGAGCGCCGGCTCCGCCGAGGTCCCGGTGCTGGGGCTGCTCCCGGACAGCCGCTACGTCATGCGCGTCATCGCATACGGAGAGGATACGAGCGCGGCAGGCGACTCGCTGGAGCTCGCCACGAACCCCTTGCCATCCGATCTGCCGGTCTATACGGCCCAGGGCTCCGATCCGTCACCCGGATACGTCGTGTTCGCCGCCGGCGCGTACGGGCTGGCGATCGACAACACGGGGCGGGTCGTGTGGTATCACCACTTCCCGAACGGCCTAGGGCTCAACTTCGAGGTCCAGCCGACCGGACACTACTTCGCCCGCCCGCCGACTCCCGCCGTGGGCGACATCGAGCCGTGGGTCGAGCTCGATCCGCTCGGCAACGAGGTGCGCACCTTCGGCTGCGCGGGCGGACTACAGGCCCGGTTCCACGATCTCATCGCCGAAGCAGACGGCGGGTACTGGATCATGTGCGACGAAACGCGGTCCATGGACTTGTCCGCCCTGGGCGGTGTCGCGACCGCGCAGGTGATGGGCACCGTGGTCCAGCACGTGAGCGCCACGGGCGCGCTGCTGTTTCAGTGGAGCCCGTTCGACCACTTCGACATCACGGACCTCGATCCGGCAAGCCGGACCGGCGCGAGCGTCAACTGGACCCACGGCAACGCGCTGGACCTCGACGCCGACGGCAACCTGCTCGTGTCGTTCCGGAGCCTGAGCGAGATCACCAAGATCGACACCAAGACCGGCGCGGTGCTGTGGCGCATGGGCGGCCGCCGCAATGAGTTCACCTTTCAGGACGCGCCGACGCCGGCGTTCGCGTTTCAGCACGGGCTACGACTTACCGGCCCCGGACGCCTCCTGCTGCTCGACAACATGGGCGATCCAGCCGGATCATGGGCGGAGCGCTATGTGTACGACGAGGCGTTTCACACCGCCCGAATGATCGGCTCGTACGGCTCCGACCCCCCCGTAACGGCGTCGCTCGGCGGGAGCACGCAGGATCTCCCCGGTGTCCGGACGCTGGTCTCTTACGGCCCGGCGGGGCGCGTCGAGGAATACGACGCCGCCGGGCAGGTCGTGTGGCGCATCGAAGGCAACCCCGGCTACGTGTTCCGCGCGCAGCGCATCACGTCCCTCTACCACCCCGGCGTCGGCCAACCGCGTTAGCTCGCCCCGACCTCACCAATTGATTCGATCGGCTCATCACGTGGCCGGGAATTGACCGCCCGGCCTCAACTTCTCTCCTGTGGAGTGCACGCTCCCCCCCTCGGTCCCAGTCAAGGAGAACCGTATGAGGCTCCATCTGGTTGCTCTCGTCTTGGTCAGCGCATGTCGTGTCGAGTCGGAGCCGGTCGGTCTCCAGCTCCAGGCTATGTCGTTCAAGAACTCCGAATGGTCCGAGCCCGTGCATCTCGACGCGCCAGTAAATTCTCCCTGCCAGGACCAGACCCCCACGCTCTCCAAGGACGAGCTCGCGCTGTACTTCACGTCCACACGGCGCGGCGGGCTCGGGAACGACACGCCGGACGGTTGCCAGGACAGCTTCGACCTCTGGGTTGCGCGGCGCACCTCCCGCGACAGCCCGTGGGAAACACCCGTGAATCTCGGGCCACCGGTCAACACGTCAGCCAACGAGGCCGGGCCTGCGTTGTCTGCGGACGGACACCTGCTCTTCTTCTACAGCTTCGTCGGTACGGGGCAGCGCGACATTTACCTGTCACAGCGCCGCGGGGCGACAGACGACCTGGTTTGGGAACCGCCGGTGAGTCTCGGCCCTGACGTGAACACGCTGGATTCGGAAGCCGGGCCGAGCTTCGGACAGCCAGGGGAAGACGGAGGCGGCACCCTGTATTTCTACCGGGGAGCGGCCCCCAATACGGACCTCTACTCGGTGTCGATCACGCGGAGCGGCAGGACGCTCGGGCCCGCGGTGGCGGTTGCGGAGCTCAACTCGCCGGTCGACGATAACCATGTCTCGGTGCGCGCCGACGGGCGGGAGATCTTCTTCAACTCTCGCCGCCTGGGCAGCATCCTCAACCCGGGCGGTCAGCCAAGCTTCGACCTCTGGGTTGCCACTCGCGGGAGCCTCCACGATGCCTGGTCCACGCCGGTGAATCTCGGCGCGCCGGTGAATTCGGCGGCCGCGGAGTTTCACCCGAACGTGTCGCACGACGGCCGCACGCTGCTGTTCATCGTCAATTCGGGCGCCGTCCGAGACGGCCTCGGTGGATTCGACATCTGGATGACCACCCGCACGGAGAGCGAGAGGTGACCGGGGCGGCCTCGGTCTACCCCACCACCGCGATACACTCGATCTCCACCCGCGCGCCCACCGCGAGCCCGCTCACGGCCACTGTGGAGCGCGCGGGCGGATCCTTCGGGAAATACGTCGCATAGACGGCGTTCATCGCAGCGAAGTCCTCGATGTCCGCGAGAAACACGGTGCACTTCACCGCGCGGTCGAGTGAGCTTCCCGCGAACGCGAGCATCGTCTTGATGTTCTCGAGCGTCTGGCGCGTCTGCGCCGTGATACCTCCGTCGACGGGCTGGCGCGTTCCAGGCACATTGCCGATCTGGCCTGAGAGAAACAGCAAGTCCCCGACCCGCACCGCCGACGAGAATGGCAATCCCGGGACCTCGCCCGGGCCGTGAATGAACGAGACGGCAGGGTTCATCCTTTCCTCCGATCCAAGGATGGCCGCACCTGCAGATAGGCCATCAGGCCCACAGGCGTGCGGCTCCCGTAGAACAGACGCAGCTCTTCGGGAACTAGGTTGAGCGTGCCCCGGGCGCCCAGGCCGGTGGCCACACTTCCATTGCGCCACAGTCCGCGCTCGTACCCGAGCGATACGGCCCCGATATCGAGCTCCCGACTCACCGACCCCACGAGCGCCAGGTCCGCAGCCGTGCGCCGCACGTATTCGGCGCGGCCGTACACGGCGTTGACCTCATCCAGCTCGAGCGTGGATTCGAGCAACAGCGTGTTCAACGGATGCCCCGCGCCTGTGGGGAGATCAGCGCCATACACGAACGCGGTGGACCATGCACCCCGTGTGTGCAACACCGACGCCCCGAACCGGTCGAGCGCACCATGGGCGTGAGAGCCACCCATCGCCGCGACATGGCCGAACCACGCCGCCATGCTCCACTGCGGAGCCGGGTTGCAGGTCACGCGCGCCGAATACGAGTCGAGGCGCACGGGATCGAAGTTGGTTCGGACATCGTCCGGGTGCGCACCGTTGAAAGCTGACGCCTCGACCCGCACCTGCCTCGTGAAGGCGCCGACGGTCACCACGCCGTAGCTCGTATGCGTGAAGTCCTGCGTGTGATGGCCGAGTGGCGCGGCGGGATCGTACGCGGCGGACGGGCGGTGCAGATAGCTGACAGGGCCGAGGGCAGGCTCTCCCACCGGTGCCGCGTACAGCGACCCGGCGACTTTCGACCCGACCGTGTACTCGTATGCGACTGCAAGCTCGGATATGAGGTCATGAGGATGCTGCCGGTCCGTGAGGATGCCGCCGCGATACGGCTCGGCGACCTGGAGCACCTGGGGGTATCCTCGCGCCGTCACGGTCCACGGCTCCGCACTCACCGTCGCCCGGAACTGGACCGCCCCGCCCGCAGCGGGACGCCCCGCCATTACCATGACCCAGTTGACGCTCCCCAGTTGGTCGTCCGCGCGCGTGCCGAGCTGCCGGTCATACTGAAGGAACACGCTCCCGTGAACCATCAGGGTCCAGCGGCCCAGGGACGCGTGGTAGGCCGGCGTGCGGGCGGCGTCGGGCAACCACGCGGTCCCGGATCCCATGCGCGTCAGCGGAATTCCCAGGGGCGAGCCCTCGTGCTGGTGCTGCGCGCATCCGCGTGCCGGCGCCGCGCTTGCGAGAGCGGCCACAACGACCGCGGCCGCCCGAGCGTCAGTGCACCAGGACGTCGAACGGCCCAAATGTCTTCGTGGACAGGTCGCCTGGAAAATGCAGGGCCACCTCGAGCGTGCCGGGGGTTCCCGCTGAGGCGGATGACGTGACGTCCCGGACCAGCGATTCCCCGTTGACCGGCGTGGACGAGGCCAGCGTGGGTGGTGAGAACGTGAAGGCGAGCTCCTCTCCGCCGGCGACGCTCATGATCTGGCTGCCGTTCGCGGCGTACATGCGGACTTCGACCCGAAGGGTGTCGCCAGGAAAGAGGGGTATGTGAAACGTCAGGTCACCCAGCCCCGAGTTGAACAGCTGAACCGACGCCACATCCTGGGGGTTGGCTGGGCTGCCGCCGCCTGTCGGGTGTGGCGCGCCACACGCGGCCAGCAACGCCACGCCAAGAGCCGCGAGCGGCAGCCGAGTGCGCATCGTACCGATAAGGTACACTGGTTTTAGATGGACAGAGTTTCGTCGAGCCGCGAGTTTACCCGCGCACCTCGGGACGCAAACCTCTCGCCATAATAGGCCATGCCAGCACGAGTGCGAGGCCCCCGGCCGCACTCGCGAAGAACGCGGTCGCCGCCCCGTACCGCTGGAACACCCCGCCCAACCCCACGCCTCCCACGAGCGCCGCGAACCCCGTGATGCCGTGATACGCGCCGAACCCGCTCCCCTGGTGCGTGCCGGCGAGCCGCGCCACCAGCGCACGCTCCGGACTCTCCGTCAGTCCCGAGACGAGCCCCAGCGCCAGGAAGAGCCCCCATGCCGCCGCCGCCGTACCCGCGCGCGCCATCCCCACGGCCAGCATCGCGTACACGAGCCACCCCACCCACATCGTCTGTCCGGGCCCCAGCCGGTCGCTCGCCGCGCCACCCACGAAGCTCGACGACGACCGCACCACGTGCACCGCCGCCCATAAGAGCGGCACGATCGCCACCGGGACCCCCAGCTGCTGGGAATGGAGGATGATCAGCGTGTCTGGCATGCGGAGGAGGTAGAAGGCGGAGATTGCGAGGAGAGGCGGCGGCAAAGGGCGGGAGACGGCGGCAGAAGGCGACATTGGCTCGGATGCACTTGCCGCCTGTTGCCGCCCCTTGCCGCCTGCCGCCGCCCTGTCTCTCACGGCCCATGCCGCCAGCAGCAGCACCACCACCCCCGGCACAATGCTCCACCCGATGACCGCCCGCACATTCGCGCTCCCGGACGCGAGCAGCCACCAGGCCAGGATCGGCCCCAGCACCGCTCCCGCGTGATCCATGCCGCGCTGCAGGCCGAAGGCGCGCCCCCGCATTTCCGCGGGCGTAACGTCGGCGATGAGCGCGTCGCGTGGCGGCGTGCGGAGCCCCTTCCCCAACCGGTCTACCACCCGCAGCCCGATCACCTGCCACGCCGCGCCCGTGACGGCGATGACGGGCCGCACCACGACGGCGATGAAATACCCGAGCACGATCATGGGCCCGCGCAGCGGCACCCGATCGGCCAGCCGTCCCGCCCCGAGCTTCACAAATGCCGCCGCGAACTCGGCCGCCCCGTCGAGCGCGCCCAGGGCCTGCGGCCCGCCGCCGAGCACGCCCGTGACGAACGCCGGGAGCAACGGGTAGATCATCTCGCTCGCGAAATCGTTGAGCAGCGAGACCCAACCGAACAGCGTCACCTGCCGTGGAAGCGGCGGTGAAGGGGCAGCGCCTTTAGGCATTGAGGCCGAGGCCCCAGCGGATCAGCGTGACCGGGAGGCCGCCGTAGCGGAGCAAGGCGTCGTGGAAGCGGCGCAAGGTAAAAGCCTTGCCCTGGGCGGCGCGGAAGTCCTTCCGCAGCTCGAGGATCTCGCGCCGCCCCACCGCGTAGCACAGCGGCTGGGCCGGCTCCGCGCAGTAGCGCCGCACCTCCGCCTCCGCGTTGGCGCGGTCGACGCGCAGGTGTGTGGTGAGGTACTCGACGGCCTGGTCAAACGTCATGCCCCGGGTGTGCAGCCCCACGTCGAGCAGGATACGGGCCGCGCGCCACAGCAGGTGCACGCGTTGGAAAAACTGCTCCTCCTCCGAGCGGTAGAACCCCTCTTCGCCCATCATGTCCTCGCAGTACAGCGCCCAGCCTTCGACGGTGAGCGGCGTCCACACGATCTTGCGGGTGTCCGAGGGTTGCTGCTGCGCATGCACCAGGTGGAGATGGTGGCCGGGATACCCTTCGTGCAGCGCGGTGACCCCGATCTCGTAGCGGCAGTGGTCACGCAACACACGCTCCTGAGCGCTCGGCGGCAGCGCGGGATCGGGCAGGGTGACGTAGAACCAACCGGCACGGTCGGGCGAGTAGGCCCCGGGGGGGTCGTAGGCCGCGAACGGGATGACAGGGCGCATGAACGCCGGCGTCGACACCACGTCGAGCGCGGCGTCGGGGATCGGCGCCAGGCCGCGCGAGGCCACGAAGTCGCGCGCCCGCGCCATTTCGCCAGCGTAGGCATCCACCAGCGCGCCCGGGGGCGGATGGTCCGCGCGCAACCGGTCCGCGACATCGTGCCAGCTCTTGCCCCTGTCCAGCTGCGCCGCTCGCGTCTCCAGGTCCGCCTCGACCTCTTGCTTGAGGTGTAGTCCGTAGCGCCACAGCTCCGGCGCCGTGTCCCGCAGCGCATGCTCGTAGTGCAGATGGAAGTTGAAGTCTTCCTCACCCAGCGCGAATTGGTCGGACGCGCCCTCGAGCCAGCGCTCCAGGTCGTGCTCGAACGCGGCCATCGCCGCCGCCGCCGTATCCGCCGCGGCCGCGACGCGCTCTCCCAACCCGGCCCCGACTTCACGCACCAGCGACAACCCACCCTCGTTGATGCGCAGCGCCGTTTCCACGAATACCCGCACCGGCTCGACCAGCGCGGCCCGAGCGTCGTCGAGCAGCCGCGGTACGTCCTCGAGCCGACCCGCCAGCGAGACGGCTCGCTCCTCCGGGGTGCGGTCTCGCCGGCCCAGCAGGAAATGCAGGCCCCCCAGCAGGTGCGAGAGCCAGAACCCCGGGTTCTTCGCCTGCGGGCGCTCGCGCTCGAAGCGCCGCAGCGTCACCCGGATCTCGTTCAGGAGCGCCGTGCGGTCGATTTCGTCGTCCACCTGATCGGCGGTGGTCTCTTCCAGCGCAGCGGCGATGGACTTGAGCGCGGCGAGGTGCGGGGCGAGGGCGCTCGGACTGAAGCGCCCGTAGCGGTCGTCGTACGTCTTCACCCCCGCCTGCGTCGCCCCCACGGGATCGAGGTGCCACCGCAGATCGAAGTAGGAACGCTCGATCTCCCGGAACGGCGCTACCGCCATGCCGCCTGCTTGAGCAGCCGGTGGCACTCCTCGTCCGACAGCACGCGGTCGGTGCGCTTCGCGGCCTCGAACAACGCGCGGCACGCCGCCTCGTCCTCCGGGTCATAGCCGTGCGTCTCGAGCCAGTACTTCACGTTGGAGAGCCCCGACACCGGCGAAATTTCGATCTTCTGTTCGAGCCCGAATTCCTGCGCCGGCACAGAGCTGTAGACGCGGTCGGCGAGCCACGCATGCCCCTTCTTCTTCGCCTTGATGATGGCCGCCGCATGCACGCCCGTCCCGGTGCGGAACGCGTCCTCGCCCATCACGGGGTAGTTCACCGCGATCGGCACCCCCACCGCGTCCGCCACCAGCCGGCAGTACGCCGGCAGTTTCGAGATGTCGTGGTGATGCGCGCCCAGGAGCTTCAGGTTCACGATCAGGAGGTCCATCTCGGCGTTGCCCACCCGCTCCCCCACCCCGAGCGCCGTGCCGTGCACCCGGTCCACTCCCGCCTCGATCGCCGCGAGACAGTTGATGAGCCCCAGGCCGCGGTCGCGGTGCCCGTGCCAATCGACCTTCACGCGATTCGTTTTGACGATTTCTCTCTTCACGAATTGCACGAGCGCCTTCACGCCGTCTGGCGTTGCGTGCCCGACCGTATCCGCGAGGCAGATGCGTGTCGCCCCGCAGTCGATCGCGGCCCCGTACAGCGCCTTGAGCGCCTCGGGCTTCGCGCGGGTCGTATCCTCGGTGACGTACATGACCGGGAGGCCGTGCTTCACGGCGTAGGTCACCGCCTCCACGGTGGACTGGACGATGCGGTCGAGGGTCCAGTCCTCGGCGTACTGCCGGATCGGCGACGAGCCGATGAACGTCGCGGCCTCGATCGTGATCCCGACCTCGTCGGCCACGCGCACGATCGGCTCGACGTCCGCGATCACGGTGCGGGCGGCGCAGTTCGGGGCGATGGGCAGCTTGGCGTCACGGATCTCCGTGGCGAGCGCCCGCACCTGCTCCACCACGCGCGGGCCCGCCCCCGGCAGGCCAATGTCGGCCGCCACGATGCCCAGGTCGGCCATCAAGTGCAGCAGCCGCTTCTTGACCTCGAGCGCTGGGTCATGCACCGAGGGGGATTGCAGGCCGTCGCGCAGCGTCTCGTCGTTCAGGTCTACGCGGGCGCGAGACCAGTCGAACGCCGCCCCCCCGCCCGCGCGGTTCCAGTCGTAGATCAGCTCGCGCTCGTCCATGAGCAAGTGTTCACCCACTCGCCCCCCATCGTCAAGCGGGTTAGTGTGAAGAGCCGTGGATCACGCCGTCTCTCGCCTGCTCGCGCACGAGCGCATACGCGCGGCGCGCCATCACATCGAGCGCACCGACGAGGTGACGCTCGCCCGCCAGGCAGCGCTCTCCACCATCCCTGCGCCCACGGGCGCGGAAGGCCGGCGCGCCGCGCGCGTGGCGGAACTGTTCCGCGAGATCGGCCTGTCCGACGTATCGATCGACCACGCCGGTAACGTGCACGGATGGCTTGGAAAGAATGGTGACAAGTCCGCTGCCCCGGTCGTGCTGGCCGCACATCTCGACACCGTGTTCGGGGCCGAGGTGGACGTCGCGGTGGAGCGGCGCGGCCAGCGGCTCGAGGGCCCCGGCATTTCGGACAACGCGCGTGGCCTGGCCGCGCTCGTCGCGGTGGCAGAGGCGATGGTCGCGGCACGCGTGCCGGCGACGCGGCCGATTCTGTTCGCGGCGACGGTCGGAGAGGAAGGGTCGGGGGATCTGCGGGGGGTGAAATACCTGTTGAATGGCAGGCACAGTGTAGGGGCGCAGCTTGCTGCGCCCCTACCGAACACCCCCACGGCGTTCATCGCCCTGGACGGCGCCGGACTCGACCGCGTCATCCATCGTGCCCTCGGCTCCAAGCGCTATCACGTGACGTTCCGCGGGCCGGGCGGCCACTCGTGGGCGGCGTTCGGGGTCGCCAACCCGGCGAACGCCGTGGGGCGCGCCGCCGCGCTGCTCGCCGACCTCGCCCCACAGCACGCTCCGCGCACTACATGTGCCGTCGTACGGCTGGGGGGCGGCACGGGCCTCAACTCGATCCCGCAGGAGGCATGGGTCGACTTGGATCTCCGCAGCGAGGATCCCCGTGCGCTAGCCCAGCTGGACGTGACCGTTCGCACGGCGCTCGAGCGCGCCGCCGACGACGAGAACCGCCGCCGCACCGCCGGCTCGCCGACGCTGCGCGTCGAGATCCAGCTCCTGGGAGACCGGCCCTCCGGCATCACGCCGCGCGCGCACCCGCTGGTCCAGGCGGCGGTCGCCGCCAACCGCGCGCTGGGCCGCGACGCCGAGCTGGCGAGCGCGTCCACCGACGCGAACGTGGCGATCGCGCTCGGCATCCCCGCCATCGCCCTCGGCGCTGGCGGCAAGGCCGGCGACGCCCATCTCGCTACCGAATGGTATGAAAACGTCGAAGGAGCGCTCGGCATTATCCGGGCGCTCCTCGTGACGGCGGCGATGGCGGAGGTGGTCTAGGCTCCGTGTCCTCCCAGCGTCGAGAGCACCATCAGGGCTTCCCGCGGGTGACGCGTGGCGCGCAGCTGCGACGAATACACGTGCCGCACCACACCGGTCTGGTCGATCACGTAGGTGACCCGCCCCGGCAGGAGCCCCAGGGTCTTCTCCACACCGTACAGCCGCCGTACGGCCCCGTCGGCGTCCGAAAGCAAGAGGAACGGCAGGTTGTGGCGCTGGGCGAAGCGGCGATGTGACCGCACGGAGTCGGAGCTCACCCCTACCACCTGTGCGTCTTTAGCGCTGAACTGCTCGTAGCTGTCCCGAAACGCGCGCGCCTCGATCGTACAGCCCGGCGTCTCGTCCTTCGGATAGAAATAGAGCACGACGGTCTTCTGACCCACGAGGTCACCCAGCCGCACCGGCGTACCCGACTGGTCGGGCAGCGTGAAATCCGGCGCCACGTCTCCGACGCTCACCTTCCGGGTTCTAGTCATCGACTCTCCTCTCAATGAGCGGCGGCCCCGCCCGGCATTCCCTTGCTCTTGTGCATCAACAGCAGCAGCGGCAGCGACAGTACGAAGCAGGCGCCGAACAGCAGGAACAGCTGCTCGAATGACAGCATCAGCGCCTGCCTGGTGACCTGGCCGTCCACGATCGCCAGCGCCTTCGCGTCGGCGAGCGGCGCCGGTGTGCCCGTCGCGATGAGCCGCGCCACGATGGCGCTGAGCCGCTCGCGGGCCACCTCGCTGTATTGCGTCACGTTGGCGATCAGGTCCCCGCGGTGGGTCGCCGTGAACCGCTGGACCAGGGTGGCTGAGATGGCGATCCCCACGCTGCCGCCCAGCTGGCGCATCAGATTGAACAGGCCGGTGCCGTTCGGGATCTTGCTCATCGGCAGGTCCGCCAGGGCCAGGTTGGTGAGCGGCACGAAGATCAGCCCGAGCCCCACACCGCGGAAAATCAGCGGCCAGAAAAAGTCCGACATCCCACTGTCGGTGGTGAAGTGCGCGTGCTTCCACATCGACAGGGCGAAGATCAGCACGCCGGCGAGGATCGACAGCCGCCCATCGAACTTGCCCGCGGTGCGGCCCATCGTGGCCATCGTGAAGGCGCTCGCCAAGGCGCCCGGGAGGATGACGAATCCAGTCTGCTCCGCGGTGAAGTTCTGGAGATTCTGGAGGTAGACCGGCAGCACGAAGATCGTGGCGTAGAGACAGATCCCCAGGACGCCGCCGAATACGACTCCCACCGCCAGCTGGCGGCTCTTCAGGATCCGCAGATCCACGACGGGATGCTCCGTCGTGAGCTCGTGCCACACGAAGGCAATGAGCGACACAGCGCTGATCACGGCGTACGTGGTGACCTCGCGCGACTCGAACCAGTCGAGCCGCTCGCCCCGCTCGAGCATGACCTGGAGCGTGCCGACGCCGGCCGCGAGCAGCAGCAGGCCGACGTAATCGACGCGCTCGGCCTTCTGCTGGAACCGCGAGTTCTGGATGAAGCTGAGCGACAGCGCGAGCGCCAGCATGCCGATGGGGATGTTGATGTAGAAAATCCACGGCCAGCCGAACGCGTCGGTGATGTAGCCCCCGAGCGTCGGCCCCAGGGTCGGCCCCACCATCACCCCCACGCCGAAGATCGCCATCGCGGTGCCGAATTCCTCGCGGGGAAACTCTTCGTACAGGATCGCCTGCGAGGTGGAGAGCAGCGCGCCGCCCCCCAATCCCTGGATGATCCGCCAAAAGACCAGCGCGACGAGGGAGTGCGCGTTGCCACAGAAGAACGACGAGACGACGAAGATCGCGATCGATCCCGCGAAGTAGCGCCGCCGCCCGAAGAACGCCGATAGCCAGCCGGTGATCGGCAGGATGATCACGTTCGCCACGATGTAGCCCGTGGATACCCAGGCGATCTCGTCCAGCGTGGCGCCCAGATTCCCCATCATGTGGGGGATCGCCACGTTCACGATGCTGGTGTCGAGCAGCTCGAGCACGGACGCCAGCGACACCGTGATCGCGATGATGTACTTGTACTTGTACCGGTCGGCGTCGGCGCCGAGCGCAGGCAGGGCGGCGGTGGCCACGGCTGGTTACTTGGTCTTGATGGTCACGGCCACGCTCATACCGGGGCGGAGCGGCCGCACCGGATCGTTCGTACCGTCGAGCCGGATCCGCACCGGGATGCGCTGCACGACCTTGGTGAAGTTCCCCGTCGCATTGTCCGGGGGCAGGAGCGAGAAGCGCGCTCCCGTCGCCGGCGCCAGGCTCTCCACGTGCCCGGTGAAGTGGCGGCCTCCGTACGCGTCGACCGTGAAGTCCACGGGGTCGCCGGGGGTGACGTCCGCCGTCTGCGTCTCCTTCAAGTTCGCCGTGATCCACACGTCGCTGAGCGGCACCAGGCTCATGAGCGGCTGGCCCGGCTGCACCAGCTGACCCAGCTCGACGCTCTTCTTGCTCACCACACCCTCGGCAGGCGCGGTGATCCGGGTGTAGGAGAGGTTGAGCGCGGCCTGATCGCGCGCCGCGCGCGCCGCGGCCACCCGGGCGTCCGCCCCGAGCAGCGCGGCCTGGGCCGCCGCCAGGGCCGCGTCCGCCGAGCGCGCCGCCGCCTCGGCGGCGTCGAGCGCCTGCTTCGGCACGATGTCCTTCTCCGCCAACGGCTTGATCCGCTCGAGATCGGCATGCGCCTTCTCGGCGTTCGCCTGCGCCTGCGCCACCTGTGCCTCCGCCTGGCCCACTCGCGCCCGATTGCTCACTCCCGCGAGCGCCACGGCGAGATCGGCTTCGGCCTGCCCGAGCCGCGCCTTGTAGTCGCGGTCGTCCAGCACCACGAGCGTGTCGCCCGCCTTCACGGAGCGGTTCTCGTCGGTCCGCACCTCGAGCACGTAGCCGCCTACCTTCGGGAGGATCGGCACGATGTGCCCGTCCACCTGGGCGTTGTCGGTCGACACGTGGCTGAACCCGTAGATCCAGCGCCGCACTCCCACGGCCACGAGGCCAAACAGCACGACGCCCATGATAATGAAGACGGTGCGCTTGCTGCCGCCCGATTTGGCCGGCCCTGCCGGTTGCCCGGGGGCCGCGGGAGAGGGCCTACCGGACCGTTGCGCCGTCTCGCGTTCCATCGTCGTCGCCATGTCGTCACTCATCGGTGTGTGCGGTTGCGGTTAGTGAAGGGTTCGGGCCACGCCGGCTGCCCGCGCCAGAGAGATCCGGGCGGTCGCGGCGGCGAAGCGGGCGTCGATCTCGGTATCGCGAGCGCGAATCAGGCCCGCCTGGGCGGTGATCACGTCGATGTTACCGGCGACCCCGGCCCTAAAGCGCTCGCGCGCCTGGCTGAGCTCACTCTCGGCGAGCCGCAGCTGCTCGCGGGCCACCAGCTGTTGCGCTTGAGCGGACCCCAGATCGAGCAGCGCGGCGTCCACCTCGGCGGCGATCTGCCGGCGCAGGTCGCCCTCGCGCACCTGCGACTCGCGTACCACCGCGTCCTGCTCGTCGAGACGCGCCTCCCGGCGAAAGCCGTCCAGAATCGGTACGCTCACCTGCACCGCGATGTCGCGCGTGGCGATTCCCTTCGGCACCGTCCTGCCGTTCACGCCGTAGTCGCCCGCGAGCTCCAGTCGCGGCAGGCGTTCAGCCCGGATCGCCGATCCGGTCTGCCGCGCCGCCGCAGCGCGCGCCGCCTCGGCCAAAAGCTCGGGCCGGTTGACCAGCGCGGCGCCGACCGCCGAGTCCCGCGGCACGGGCACGTCGGCGGCGCCGAGCGACGGCGCGAGCGAATCCGCGAACGTGAGCGGTGTGGCGGGGTCGAGTCCCAGCGCGCGCGTCACGTCGATGCGTCCACGGTCCAGCTGGTTCTTGGCCACGAGCAGCAGCCCCTGGGCCGTGGCGAGCTGCGCCTGGGCGCGCGTCACGTCGATCGCCGGGCTCACCCCCGCCGCTCGCTGTGCTTCCGCCAATCCGACCAGCTCGGCGGCAATGGCCGAATCCGCCTGCCGGGCCCCGACCACCGCCTGCGCGCGTACGGCGCGGACATAGGCGATCGCCGCCGTGAGCACGGAGGTTTCGACCGTCACGCCCCGCTCCGCCCGGCTGCCGTCGGCCTGCGCCCCCGCGGCCCGCACGCGCCTCACGCTCGACCAGTCGAACAGCGTCTGGGTCACGTTGAAGCGCGCATCGTAGTTGTTGAACGGCCCGATCAGGTCGGGGAGCGATGCGGTACCCCCGGACGGAAGCGGGAATGAGAAGTCGATGCCCAAAGACTTCGAGTTGAAGGTCCGGTTGAGCCAGGCGCCCGACACCGCGAGCGACGGCAGCAGCGCCGCTCGGGCCTGCCGCACCCGGGCGTCCGCTTCGTTCGTGCGCAACGTCGCGAGCGCCACGACCGGCACCTCGCCGGACGCGAGCCGCACGGCGTCCGCGAACGAAAGCCGCAGCGGCGGGAGGGAAGGCGCCTGCGCTCCGACGGTCAGGGGCGCAGCGACGAGGCAGGCGAGCACGGTGACCAGCCGACGACTATTGATTCGCGATGCCATGGAGATACAGGTCGATGTGAGTGTCGAGGTACTGCTTGACGTCGAATCCCTCCGGCATGCACGCCGCAAACGCGCGACGCGCAATGGCTGCGTGCATGAGCGGTGACATGGCAAGCTTCGCGGCGACCTTGACGTCCACCGGCCGGAACTCGCCGTTCCTGATCCCGCGCTCGATCACGCCGGCCATCAACCGGTGCCCGCGGGTCACGACTTCCTCGTAGTAAAAACGCGTCAGCTCGGGAAACGTTGCGGCCTCGGCCATCATCAGCTTCGGGATGCCGGCGAGCGCGGTCTCCCCGACCAGCCGCCAGTATTCCCGCACCAGCTGCTCGACCAGCTCCCGGGCGCTGCCCGTGAACGACTGTGCCAAGGCCTCGCCCTGCGCGATGACCGGCACGATGGTCTCGCGCACCACCGCCTTGAACAGCGCTTCCTTGCTGTCGAAGTAGAGGTACACGGTGCCCTTGGTCACGCCGGCGCGACGTGCCACGTCGGCGAGCTTGGTGGCCGCAAAGCCGCGCTCCACGAAGACGTCAAGCGCGGCGGCCACGATTTCCCCCGGCCGGGCGTCCTTGCGGCGCTTCCAGCGCGGCTTCCCCGGGCGCTTCGATGGTGTGACGGCGTGGCTCATGACGCACCAGATCCGATGGCGAATTTAGTTACTGAACGGTCAGTAAGTAAATTCGGTTCCGCGGACCCGTCAAGTAGGCTGGGTAAGTTACTCGGTGCTTGGTAGCAAGTTACTGCGTTTCAACTACTTACCCGTGGTACCCTCGCGACGCGTGCGGTAGAATACGATCAAGCCAGTGCTAGGCGGCTCGGCGCCCACCTGCCGCAGCAGCGTCACGAGCTGCCCCCGGTGGTAGCTCGAATGATCGACCGCGTGGCGAAACATCTCCCGGAATGTGTGCACATACTCCCCGCCGGTACTCGGCTTCACCGCCACCGTTTCGTCCAGGCGCCGCTCGACGAGCTCGGCGAGGAACGCGTCGCGCTCCGTTTCGATTGCCTCCCACCGCGCGCGCGCCGCGGCCAGCGTCGTCAGGTCCCGGCCCTGCGGCACCGCGGGATTCGGCTTCCCGAGCCAGCGGTTGAGCCACAGCTGTTCCGCCCACACGATGTGGCACAGCGTGCCGTGGAGTCCGCCGTGGCTGCTCTTCAGGTCGCGAAGGTACGCCTCGGCGCGAAGCGGCTCGAGCGCCGCGAAGCACCTCCGATTGGCCCACGCGTTGTAGGCGAACAGCTCCCGCACTTCGGCGAGCGTCATGCGCGCCCCCTGTGAGACGAGTGTCCGGTGGTAATTTACTCCATGGTGCCGCTGATCGATCCCCGTCCCGTGACGCTCGAAGGCCGCCACGTCCGTCTCGAGCCGCTGTCGCTCGCGCACCAGGACCGCTTGTGCGCCGTCGGGCTCGACGCCGAGCTGTGGCGGTGGGCGCAGGCCACCCTGGCGACGCCGGCCGACATGCGCGCCTACATCGAGACGGCGCTCACCTGGCAGGCGCAGGGGACGGCGCTGCCTTTCGTCATTGTCGCCCGAGCGACCGGGCAGGTGGTGGGGACCACGCGCTACGCCAACATCGAGCGCGCCGACCGGCGCCTCGAAATCGGCTGGACGTGGATCGCGCGAACGGCGCAGCGCACCCCGGTGAACACCGAAGCCAAGTATCTGCTGTTGCGCCACGCGTTCGAGGTGGTGGGGTGCTACCGAGTGGAGTTCAAGACGGACGTGTTGAACGAGCGCTCGCGGGCGGCGCTGCTGCGCATCGGCGCGAAACAGGAGGGAGTGCTGCGGAGCCACATGATCACCGCGACCGGTCGGGTACGCGACTCGGTGTATTTCAGCATCGTCGCCGCCGAGTGGCCGGCGGTGAAGGTCGCGCTGGAGCAGAAGCTCGCCCGGCCGGCGTGACTACTTCGCCGGCGCGACCTCCCCGGCGTCCATCACGCTCTGGTGCAGCGTCTTGCCCTCGATCTTCTGATCGTCCCCCACCAGCGAGTCCGTCACCGTCCCCCGCACCACCCTCACATTCCGGCCCAGGATGCTGTTCGCAATCGTGCTTTCAGTGATTAAGCTCCCCGCTTCGATCGACACGTTGGGCCCGACCGTGGCGTCGCGGATCGTCACGCCGTCCTCGATGTAGACGGGAGGGACGATGGTGCAGCCTGGGCACGGGCCCGCGGGAGTCCGCGCCCGGCCGTGCTCCAGCAGATGCTGGTTGGTCTCGAGCAGCGTGTCCACCTTACCGCAGTCGTACCAGCCGGCGACCGGCGCGGTGAGCAGCCGGCGGCCGCGGTCCACCATGTACTGGAACGCGTCCGTGAGATAGTACTCGCCGCCCTTCCCCGGCGGCTGCTTCAGCGTGTGCGCGATGCCGTCGAACAGCGACTTCCAGTCCCTGATGTACTGCAACCCGATGTTCGCGAGCCGTGAGACCGGCGTGCTCGGCTTCTCGACGATGCGGGTCATGTAGCCCCCCGCGTCCGTCACGATCACGCCGAACCGCTGGTAGTCCTCCACTTCCTTGGCCCAGATGATGCCGTCGGCGTCCACCCGGTTGATGAGCGACAGGTCGGCCTCGAACACCGTGTCCACGAAGATGATGAGCACCGGGGAGTCCAC